>WNFX01000040.1_pt1 | contig 91017 bp, 100 predicted proteins | sample 5400111 | NCBI WGS metagenome assembly WNFX01 (sample SAMN13153363, study PRJNA577476) | soil metagenome | isolation source: 40 cm soil or saprolite under grassland replicate 1 | place: USA:California | collected 2016-06-15
AAGAGATTAACTTGACAAATGCTACTAGTGGAGAAGTACAGAAACAAACAGTGGGAGGAGGAGAAGAGATTAACTTGACAAATGCTACTAGTGGAGAAGTACAGAAACAAACAGTGGGAGGAGGAGAAAAACAAACTAAAACAGGAGAAGAGACTACTACAAATGCTCCGAATGCTAAAGCTGCTAAGACTCCTGAGGAATTTCTAAATACTAGTAACGTTACCAGTATGCTTAACGCTACTGATTCAAAAGGCGGGAACGATAATCCTGAAGATGGCGGCTAGGATGAATAATCCTTCATCAGAAAGGACAGAATATCAATCTAAGCAATAATTAACAATAAACAATTTGAGCGAACAGACATTCAATTTTTAATTTTTTATTCCAACTTTTTACTGGTCTTCCAGCCACGAGGATAAGTATTCGGCTTCATTATTAATCTCTTGATATTGACCGCTATCCCTTTGTCGTTTCCTTTAATCTCATCTGAAGTCATACTCGCCTCCCCTAGGGCTATTATTTCTCCTTTTAGACTATAGATTCCAACTAAATTTCCTTTTTTCATATCTTTATCAGTGGCTACAATTCCGGGAATTGCAACTTGAGCACCGTGGCAAAGTGCATCTACTGCTGAATCTTTTACTGCAACACAGCTGATTCCCTCAAGAGAGATTTCAATTGGTTTTACAATGGAACGTATTTTCTCTTCATCCTTTGTCTCTTTGTAGGTCTCTATAGCGTCCACGAGGTCATGTAATCTTATTAAATTATCAGATGACTCTGAAAAAATACTCACTCTTGTCCTCCTCAACTCAAACATGGTCGCCCCTGTTCCAAGAACCTCACCAATATCATAAACAAGTTTTCTGATGTAAGTTCCGGCTTCACACAATACACGCAATAGAATAATCTTTTCGATACGTTCCATTATTTGTATTTCATAAATGGTTCTAACACGTGTTGATCTTTTTACCGATGATCTCTGTGGAGGCCTCTGATAAATCTCTCCTGTAAACTCCTTGAGTACCTTATCAATTTGATCTAGATCCTTTTCCTGATGAATTCTCGCAATTGCATAGTATTCCTTTGGTCCTAACAAGAGTATTGATAACGCTTTGGTCGCATCTCCTAATCCTATTGGTAACATACCCGTAGTACCAGGATCCAAAGTACCACTGTGCCCGGCTTTGCTTATACCCAAAATTCTTTTTGTCCAAGCAACCACCTCATGGCTAGTTGGACCTGAAGGTTTATCCAAAAGAATAATGCCATAATCTAGGAGAACTTCCAAGGGTCGATTATCAGGGTAGTGTCCATACTTATTGTTAGTAACATCGTCATTTATAATGTCTAGAGTATCAAGTTTTAATGTCATTTCAATTCATTGGATGTTAGGGTATTTTCATCTTATTTATAATTTCTTTACACAAATAAACCAGGGAGTCAAGAGTGAGGAGCTCAGTATTTATCATAAAATCAAATACGTCAAGGCTATCTCCAAATTTGGAACCATAAATTTTCTTGTAGATTTTCTTATTTTCTCTGTCTCTTATTTTTACAATGCTTAAAGCTTCTGTTATTGGGATTTTATCACGTTTTGACATTCTTTCAGATCTTTTTTCTTGAGATGCACTTAACCAAAAAGTAATTGGTTCAAAAGTTAACCATGGAAGAGTATGGCTAGTAATTATAACGTTACCCTTTTTAGCAATATTAATTAATTTTTCGTCCACCTGTCTATCATATTTAGAGTTCTTTTTTCTTTCTTTCATAAATCCAATTGCTTCATTAGTATCCCACCAATCATTACCACTTATCGAGTATCCCTGTTGGTATGCTATATCCTTTAAGATATCTCCACCGTTATACAATTTGAATCCAAATTCCTTTGCAAGAGCATGGGCCAGCGTAGTCTTACCCACAGTGGCACTACCAGATATAACGACACTCATACCGCGCATATTCTTTAATATCAATGCTCCATACTCCACTATTTGATTATATTATTAATCCAATATTGATATAAATGCACTTCATGATTTCATCTTTTCAATTACTTACATATTTTCAGTGATTCCACCATAAGTGAAGTAGCAGAATCTATCACATCATCATGGTTATAAATAATTTCAAAAGGTGCTCCGGTCAAAATTGATAGACATGAGATCATTGATTGAGAAACTGATAAATCCTTTTTAATTTCTTCATCAGAAATTATATCTCTTGCTCTGGTATTGTCTTTCTTTCTTCTTCTAAGTATTTCTTCCGAATTAGCAGTTACTAAAATCAGCTTATCAGGTTTTAATTCCAAAATCAAATTCATGGGCAAGCCTGGATAATACCCCGACGGTGTCTTGATAAAAAGGTGAGTATCAACAACCACCGTAGATCCTTTCAGACCTGAAATATATTGTGCTGCCATGGTTTGCAATTTTTGCTGAACATCTATGGAAAGTTTCCTTATTTGATCTCTATCATTTATTCCTAATTTTTTTGCTTCTTCAAACATCACAGTTCCAAAAACCACAGTACATATGGTCGTTCCCACATTCTGTAATATTTCTGTAGCATTAGAAATGAGGGTACTCTTGCCTACTCCAGGAATACCAACTATAATAACTATTTTTTTTCTACGTTCTTCCAAGGAGTGCCGCCAATTTAGGCATATGAACATCTACTTGTTCGCGTATTAACAAGTTATAATAATTTACCAAGATATCCACCATTAGTAATATACCAATGCCAGTACCAAATACGCTCAGTACATTTGAAACTGATGCCAATAACCCAATTACTATTCCACCAGCTATTGTAACTGCTGGTATGTATTTATTTAGTAACGTTTGAACGGAACTTTGAGAACGTCTGAATCCCGGAACCTGCACATCAGCATCCAACAAATTCTTGGCAGCAGACTTTGCAGATAATCCTCCCAATTCTACCCATAGACGTCCAAATACAGTTACGATACCAGTCAGGAATATCACGTACACTATTGTTTTAACAGGATCCTGAAGCGCATGTTCAAATGTTCTGGGAGATGTAACGTAGTACAAAATACCTCCCGTTGGAGATTGAGAGCTTTGAGGATCAAATTGTGCAATAATATTGAATAATGGATTAGCATTTTCTGGATTATAGTTTGCCCATAACATCTGTCCCATAAATACAGCATTCGCTAACAACGCCGACGACAGAATAACGGGTATATTGGATGTGTAGAGTAACTTTATTGGATACACTCCACAATATTCCTTGCGCTACCCCTGCCATAATAAACATACTTATACCAGAACCAAGACCCCAACCTTTTTGAATTGTTTCATCAAGGTACATTACCACAATACTTGTTCCCACCAGTTGTGCAATTAATATTGGGATAAAAGTTGGACTGGCCAGTAGGTGTCCATATACGCTAATTCCATATAATGATCCTTCTGCAATGATAACAATAATTGTAACTATCTTAGTTGCCGAAGTAAAGAGAGACCTATCATCTGGATCCTTAAAATTTAGTTTTATCAACTCTGAGCCTTTTAATAACTGCATTAACAAACCCGCAGTAACGATTGGTCCGATACCTAATTCTAGTAATGTTCCTTGTTGTGCTGCAAATATAACCCTGGCAAATGCCAAGAAATCAAATCGTGGTCCGCTTGTTACACCGTAAAGTGGAATTTGACCCATAACAAGATAAGCAAAAAGGGCTATCCCACACCAAATGAATTTCTCATTAAGTCCGATTTTCTTTTTGGGTTTCTCAACCTGAGGGATATAACCTGAGACTTTCTTAATTACTGTACGGATTATACTTTCATTGTGTTTTGTGCTCATTAGAAATTATTGTCCCTCCTGCGGATTCTACTTTCTTTTTAGCACTTGCAGATGCTTGTGCTACCTTAATTGTATAACTTTCATTTATACTTCCACCGCCCAAGAGTTTTTGAATTCCTAACGATGCAAGGTCGAGTACAGTCATTTCATCCTTTTTACTAACAAATCTAAGTGAGAGAGATTTCAAATCTCTTATATTTATCCATTTTTTGACTAAAAATCGGCTATAAGAACTAAGTGGATCATGTCCAAAATGATTTGGTTCCTCAATTACTGTTCGTATCCAAAAATGCTTATGTTTTCCGCCCCCACCAATTCCACCTCGGCTACCAGACTGTCGATGTTGCCCAATCTGACCCCAACCGCAATATCGAGAACCTCGTTGTTTGCGGCTTTTTCTCAATCTAGTTGCCATCTATGATACGCCTTGTACCATCAAAATAGAGTAGGTGTAAATATAAATGTAAAACTCATTTTTAACAATCACTTCATACCATTTTTTTTACTATTTCAAGCAAATCTTTGTTATTTCCAAGGATACCGCCATCTGAGAATTGTTTTTTTGTATTTCTTTTAAATCCTCCTTTTGGTGAATTCAAATTGAACCAAGGTTTGAAGTTCCTTTGTTCAGAGAATTTTAATTTATCATTTATAATCACATCTACCAACTCATCAATGGCCTTAAATTCGCCTGAATTTTCACCATCCTTTTTTGTTTTTGAAGTCGATTTTGGAGTCCGTTTTTTGCCTCTTTTCTCAATCAAAGTTTTTACAATATCCGAGTCCGCTTTTGACCAGGCTACCCATTGATTAATTTTCCTTAGCATTCCTAAATAATTTGATGTTTCAGGCACCAAAGTAGCCGAAAACTTCTTGTTTAAATAAAGATTCTTCAAGGTGGTTAATGCCCAGTAAGGTACATTTATCGTTCCTCTGATTCTAACAACTAATAAAGCCATTTTCCTTCATCCTGTAATGTAAGTTGAATTCAACGCATCAAAAATCGCCATGGCAGTAGAAGTCATAGTATTGGTAGAACCAAAAGATTTGGTCCACGCATCCTTAATTCCTGCTAATTTTAATAGATTTTTTATATTTTCTCCGGCTACTAGTCCTAATCCTCTTGGTCCTGGTAGAATCTCGATTTTTACACTTCCTCCTCTTCCGCGAACATTAAATGGAATAGAGTGAAGTTGTGTGCAACGGCATTCCCAACTTCCACAACCCAATTTAACGGGAATAATATGGAGGTACGAATTAATAGTTGCTTTATCTATTGCAATTCTCATTTGAGAGGCTTTACCCATTCCTATGCCAAACCATCCAGCTTCGTTGCCAACCGCAACTAATGCACTAAATCTGGTCAACTCTCCAGCATCAGTCTGTTTCTGTACAATGCCTACATGCACAACCTGACTCTTAATATCTGGAAGTAAGTGCTTTACTATTTCTGATTCCTGTATTCGCATACCATTTTCATAAATCTGCTCCATTGAACTAATCTTGTTTTCTATTACCATCTGTCCTAATGCAGTACGGGGTTTCCATACTGCAACTTGTTCATTGCTTTTTTGATAACTCATTTTGAATCTCCTTTCTTTTTGTGGGATCTAGTTTTACATATAGATTTGGATTGGTTATCTGATTTTTTTTCATTCTTGTCATTTACAATCTTGTCTTTTACCTCTGAAAAATGGGTCTGATAATCCTCCGGCTCCAAGCCTGAGCCCAAGTTGGAAGAAAATCTTGATTTATATAGTTCATCATTGCTTTTTAGTTTTTTTGCATATTCTGCTATGTGAGTTCCCTGAATTCTTTCATCAGAAGGAATAATATTTTCTGAAAATGGCATTTCCACTCCTGCCTCAGATAAGCCTTTCAGACATGCTGCGATTTTTGTTGTAAAGTGTCTTTTGCCTATATATAATACAGCTTGAGTAATCTTTTTTTGGATACACTTTTTACCTAACAATAGACCAACGAGATAACACGAAGGTAAATTCTTACGCGAACCTTTCCAACCATAAGTTAGTAATTCGTTACTATGTACTGAGGCCATTACTTTATCTCCAAGAATGTGTGGTCTTATTAACTGGGCAGAAACATTTTGATCACTGACATTAACTGTCACAAAATCCTTTTTACCGATTAGTAATTTTGCTCTCTTCCTGTAATTTGTTTTTCTTTCCCTAATTCTTCTGAATGTAGAAGTATAAATCATAAATTATAAGTTCACCCTGTCAACCCTTTTTATTATAAATTTGACAACAATATAAATTACTTATAAATCTTCATCATAAGAGGGCTCTGTCTTTACTGAGATGACATTTTGTTTGCCACCATTGCAGCAAAAGCACCTGCACCTATACCGTTATCAATATTTACTACCGTCATTCCCATCGAGCATGTTTGGAGCATTGAAGCCAGAGCTGTAATGCCATTTGATCCAAATCCATATCCAATGGAAGTTGGAACCCCCACGATGGGTATGTCTGTAACTGAAGAAACAACAGAGCCTAACGCACCTTCCATACCCGCTACCACAATTATTATGTGAACTTTAGCACTTATCATGTTCTTGATGGCTCTCAATGTTCTTTGAATACCCGAAATTCCAACATCATATTCTACCTGCGTATCGCTACCCATTACTTCTGCCATGATTTTTGCTTCTTCAGCTATTCTAATATCTGAAGTCCCGGCACAAAGTATTCCCACCTTTCCATTTCGTTTTGCAAACTTGTGCGATTTAGTAGAGACTAACAAGGTATTCATTCCCTTTTTAATTTTCAAATTCTCTTTCTCAAGCTCTTTGCATAATCTTTCTTTATATTCCAGACTAACTTTACTTACAACAACAAATTTTTTCTTTGAAATTGTTGCAAGAATAATTTTCGAAAGATCATCGAATTCTTTTCCTTGAGCAAGGATTACCTCAGGTATTCCACTTCTTGCCTCACGCTCAGCATCTATTTTAGCTATATTTTTTTCGACATATTCGATTGAATAAATTCTTAATTCTTGCTCTGCTGTGGCGACAGAAATTTCACCCTTTGCCAGTTTTTCTAAAATTTTTTTAATTTCCATATTTCGATATTATATTTTTCTATTCCAAGTTGATTAGAATGAAAGAGACTTAATTGCGTTTTTCACGCTTTGAACTCCTAAATCAAAAAACTTCTTCTCAGTTTCATTTAGTTTTAGTTCAATTATTTTCTCAATGCCTCCACTTCCCAGAACACAAGGAACACCTATACATATGCCATTGCAACCATATTCTCCTTCAAGTAAAGCTGATACTGGAAGTACGGCTCGCTTGTTCTTCACAATGGACTCTACCATTGCTGAAACGGCATTCCCTGGGGCGTAAACAGTAGCACCTTTCAATGAAATAACTTCAGCAGCTATATTTTTTGTCTTTTTTATCAAATCTTCAGATTCATTTTCTGTAATGAATTCTGTTAACGGTATTCCGCCTATACTTGAAAATCTAACAAGTGGAAAGAGGTTTTCGCCATGTTCGCTTATAACCAGAGCTTGGATTGAATCCCTAGATATTTTTGTCACTGAACTAATATGCTCTTTAAATCTTGACAGGTCCAACATGCCACCCATTCCCATTATATTGGTTTTTTGTCCTCCCAAAGATTTGATGACAAGATATGTCAACGGATCAACTGGATTTGTTACAACTATAATCTTTGAATTTTGAGCATTATTCTTTAACTTGTTACAAACCCCTTTGACAATTTCAGCATTGGTTTTCAACAAATCCATACGGGTCATTCCTGGTTTCCTACCTACGCCGGCTACAATAACTACAAAGTCTGAATCTCTCATCTCGTCATAACTATTCGAACCTCTGACGGTGTAGTCTATTCCACGTTCTGCAAGTTGATGATTAATATCCATTGCTTCACCTTGCGGTAAACCCTCTACAATATCAAGCAACAAAACATCGCCAAGCTCTCTTAAAGAACAATTCAGTGCCACAGAAGAACCTACCTTCCCAGCGCCTATAACAGTAATTTTCATTTAAGATTGAACGAAGTTTGAGATTACTTATAAATTTTCAATAAGCGATTAGCCTTGAAAGGGTGTCAAAATTTCAATCCACACCAATTTAAAACGCGCATCACTGAGATATCCATATCAATAATTATTACCTCTGATAATTTCTGGTGTGTCAATACCAAGGTAGAAAGAAATACATGAAATTATCATATTTGCTCCGCTAGGTTTTGCTATTATGGGCTGCAATAACCGATTTTCCCTTTAAAAACATGATATCATGCATAATGTTTTTATGCACACGTGAATTCTATTTTTTATGGAAGGATATTGTGTGAAGTGTAAACAGAAAAGAATTATGAATGATGAAAAGAAGATAACTATGAAGAATGGAAAGCCCGCTACTCAAGGAATCTGTTCGACATGCGGCACAAAAATGTTCAGGATAGGAAAATAAACACATCTCAAATTTATGATCCTTAGAAAGCAAATGAGTTGTCAATCTGATTAATTTTTTTAACTAATTAGATAGTTTCAGATTTCTAAGGGGATCCTTTTTGTTGCTTCCATTCAGTCGACCTGATATGGGTCTATCATTTTCTAGCATTTCGTTCTTGCCTGCTTGACTAAGTTTTGTGCTCTCATAATTATCAAGTTTTTTTAGTGCTTCAGTAATTTCACTTTCTAGTTTCTTTATCTTTTCAGCTTCTATACTTAATGAATTATCCAGATTTCCTCTATTAAGAGATGATTGCTCATAACTTTGACTGCCAGTAACATATGTAGGCTGTTTTGTTAACATCTTGATATTTTTATTTGATATCTCGTTTAACCTGTTATCAATAAGTTTAATTTTGTTTTCTATGATGGAAACAAGATTATTTTTTACTGAACTTAATTCGTAAAGGTCAACAACGGATCGAGTTTCTTCAATTTCTTCATCACATTTTCTTAGATCGTCACTATATTTTATCATCAGTCTGTCAAACTCTAATTTATTGAGTTTACCTTCTCGAAAAGTTTCGTGTATTTTTCGTATAGAACTACTAATTATCGTTCTTTCAATTTCCAATGAATCTAACTCGTTTTTCATCATTTGAAAATCGGAATTGTTCTTATTCGCATCAAAATAATTTTCATCCTTTTGATTTTTTTTATTCTTATTCTTTTTTCGTTTTACTTTCGCTTTCGTTCGGGTTAGATCAAAAACAAATGAAGCTATTGCACCTAGACCTATTGAAAATGACGCAATAAGCAAATCCAACTTTAAGATATTAGATTACAACATACCTGTTAAGTCTTGTCATTAAATGTCTATACTACTCTGCGTTTAATCCAATCATATTTCCGTGTTTTTGGATCCGGATATCCGCATTTTGCACAACGCTTATACCTCTTATGAAACGAGTTATTTCCACATCTTCTGCACCTTATGTGTGTCTTCTTTCTAGTGAAATTTCCCATTGATGTTGTTCCTTTTGTCATGCTAATTTACCTCCAAAAGCATCATGATATTGACTATCAAGCTGGGGGCGGAGATATCATAACGACGTTATCTCCCCTTACAACAATAGTTCCAATTTCATTAGATTTTCCTTCGTCCAATAGTTCAACTGAATTATCTAATAGCAAATTCATGTGTTGATCAAAGCCATGCAAATTTCCACGAATAACTTTGCTTCCTTTTAGTTTTATGAGAACTATTTTACCCAAACTTTCATCAAGAACCTTTACAGCCATATCGACGGACAACTACTTCACTACCTATGTTATTGCTCAATGAAGGTCTATATTAAAGTTAACAGTACGACATAGAATTTTACGCAGAAATAATTTTAAGATCTAATTGTATTTCACGATTATGCTATATTTTTACTAATTTCATAAACAATATTTTAAATTCGAAAACACATCTATAAATCAGAAAGTTCATCAAGTTCTTTTATTGATCTTAAAAGATTCTTTAGTGTAACTGAAATTATTTTTTCTCCTTCCTGTTTAGTTGCTTTTGTTGGATCACCCCAAATGCCATTTTTTGTTATCTTAAAAGACGATGGATTATTCATGAAGATCGAATATGTTGAATGTAACTTCTTATCATCGACGTAGCCTTTTTTGGCTTTATCCATGTGAACTAGATTAGGTTTGATTGCCAGCATCAAAGAAGTTTCTACATACCCAGCGTGGTCAAATTCCCTTTCAATTAACTGCCAATAGTTGATTCCAAATACACTTAATTTTTCGTTAAAGTGTCTTACTTTTTGAGGAACATATTGCAAAACTCCCATATTACCGTGATGTCCGTTTAGGATAATTACATAATTAAAACCATTTTCTCCCAGTGAAATACATATCTGAGTCAAAAGATCTGAAAGTAGATCATTGCTTAATGAAATATTGAAAAATGGTTTGTGTTCAAATGATACTCCATAAGGAATAACTGGCAGAACATAAGATGAAATTTTCTTTGAAATTTGATTCGCTAAATACTCTGCAATTATTGAATCAGTAGTTATTGGAAGATGTGGTCCATGTTGTTCTAATGAGCCTACTGGGATTATTATTCTCCTTTTGTTGTTTTTTATTTCATCATTACCGAGATTATATATGGACATTAATATTACACATATTCATATTCAAATGAGTTATTAAACTAATAAAACAAATCTTCAATGTGTAAGTTATGACTTCTTTTTGGTTGCAATATCCGCCGCATGATCATTAATGACAACCCGCCCCCAGTTAACTTCTATACGGTTTTGCAAATATAGCGTTACTGCTTCTAGCAATGTTACTGCTTCTAGTTTCCGTCCTCTTTCCTTAATTGAATCTACAGTATCTTTTTGTCCAACCCTAAATGACTCTTGACAGATAATTGGTCCTTGATCAAGATCTTCTGTAACAAAATGAGCAGTGCATCCAACGATTTTTGCTCCTCTCTCGTAAGCTTGGACATATGCATATGCGCCTGGAAATGCAGGCAATAGTGACGGATGAATATTAATTATCCTATCAGGGTATCTCCAGACAAAATTTGGAGTTAGTATCCTCATGTATCTTCCCAATACTATTATATCGACATTGTAGCGATCCATTATGTCAAGTATTTCATTTTCTGCATCTGTTTGCATCGAGTGTACTATATGATAAAACGGAATATGGTATTTTTTTGCAATAGTATTATTTGTATTTTCACTTCCTATTATTACAACAATATTTGCTTTTATTTTTCCAGATACTTTAGCATCTAACAATTTAAGCAGGCAATGACTTTCTTTGCTAACAAAAATTGCAATGTTCTTTAATCTTTTAGGTTCTTGATAGTGGATTTTTACCTCCATGCTTAATTTTTTTGCTAGAGTTTTTAGTTCGGTATCAAATAATTTTTTATTAAAATTATAATGATAGAATGATGCTTCTAGTTGCATTCCAAACAACCCGTTGATAACATTTTGATTTATTTGTTCAATGTTTCCGTCATTCTTAAAAATGAAATGTGTTACATCAGCAACCACACCTTTTCTATCTTTACCGACAACTGTTACCTCAACCAAAATTCTATCGTTCATCTTCATGATATACGATCGATTGTAAACCCTCAAAAATAAAGGATTCTAAAAATCCTAATACTTAAATAACTTGATTTCAATTCTAAAGCGATGATAAATACACTTTTAGTGAATTTATGTCCAACAAATTAGTATAGATATGATATTTGTGATTTCTCTTTACAATTTGGTTTGCAAGAAATGAGTCCAGAACAGAAACAAAAAATTTTCAAGAAATCGAGAAAGGATTTTGATTATAATAACCCGACAAGAAAGTGTTCGGTATGCTACACACTTTCTGGATGGCACTGCTATACGTGTAATGGAGATTTTTGTGACATTCATTTTCATGATGAAAAACACAAAAAATTATGTAGTTTTTGATTTCGTAAATATTCGATAAAAAATTTAATCGTTATGCTGTAAACTGAGACCTATTTTTAATGCAATGACAATGCAATGAAACAAGAAAAGTTTCACCGCACCAGATAAGAAATTTATCTTAATATTTGTGTGCGGGGGGTGGGATTTGAACCCACGGATCCCTAAGGAACAGGGATGTAGGAGATCCGAATGATATTCATTCTAAGCTTCGCACTCGCTTCTAACGAGACCTGCGCCGTTGACCTGGCTTGGCAACCCCCGCATCGATTAGTCCGCCTATTGAAAGTTAGGTGGCCAAATTTATCTATTATTTAGAATATATTGCTGTTTAGTTATGATGAATAAGAATATGCCTCTATTTGGTACTAATGGAATTAGAGGAGTTTTTGGAAAAGATCTTACTCTAGATTTTTTAGTCGATGTAACTCATTCACTTGCAGCTTATTATAAGGAGGGATCAATTTTAGTGGGACGGGATGGTCGAAATTCAAATAATATCATGTTTAATATTGTTACTGCAGTCTTAGATTCAAATGGACTGAATACCCTAGATGCAGGTATCATACCAACACCCTGCCTTCAGTACGCAACAAAAACAAGTAATTATGAAGGAGGAATCATGATAACTGCTTCTCACAATCCTCCGGAATATAACGGCGTAAAACCTATTGCTAGAGACGGAGTTGAATTATCAAGAGATGATGAGTCAGTAGTAGAAAGCATCTATAGAAATAAATCATTTATTAGTTCTGACAAAATTGGTCTAAATTTCAGGGAAGAGACAATTATTAATAGATACATCAAGGATGTTCTAAAATTAGTAAATGTAGAAAAAATCAAGAAGCGGAAATTTAGAATAACCATGGATTTGGGTAATGGCGTTCAAGCATTAGTTGCGCCATTGTTGGCCAAAAGACTCGGCTGTACCGTAACAACACTTAATGGTATAGTAGATGGAAATTTTCCAGGAAGAGGCTCTGAACCAACACCATCAAATCTTGATTTACTGAGTTTTGTTGCAAAAGAAACAAGATCTGACTTTGGTGTTGCATATGATGGCGATGGAGATAGATGCATTTTTTGTGATGAATATGGAACCACCTATTGGGGCGATAAAACGGGGACTTTGTTGGCCAATTATTTGATCTCTGATAAGCATCAAAATGTGAAAATAGTTTGCCCGATAAACACTACCCTAATATTAACAAAGATTGCAGAGAAAAAAAATTGTAAAGTAATTCACACGAAAGTCGGCAGTGTTGAAGTCTCCCGTGAAATGATAAAGCAAAATGCACTTATAGGAATGGAGGAAAACGGGGGTTTCATGTACGGGAAATTAAATCAGGTGAGAGATGGCGCATTGACGACTGCTCTTATGATAGATTTATTAGCTTCAGAAGAAAGGCCCTTGTCGAAACTATTCTCAGATCTTCCTTTAGTATATCAATACAAATCTAAATTTCATTGTTCCGATAACGAATTGACTCAAAAATTAATAAATAAAGTTATGAATCATGGTAGTCCGAAAAAGGTTGAGACACTTGATGGTGTAAAGATCTGGTTTGACGAAGAAAGTTGGCTAATGCTACGCCCTAGTGGAACTGAACCTTTGATTAGGATTTATGGAGAATCTACGGATGAATTACTAATCAAATCCAAGGTTCAAGAATATACACGTCTTGTTAGAGAGACATTAGATGAAAGATAATATTTTGCTCGGCAACATTTTTAATACGCCTCTACCTCTATTCAGTGAGATTAAAGATGATCCCAATGGGTGATGCATTATAAAATGAGTAAACCGTTTTATGTAAAATTTGAGACTCCAAAAGATCTTGTTAACGCAGTATATGAGGCAGTTAGAGTAGCCAAACAAAGTGGAACTGTTAGAAAGGGAACCAATGAGACTACAAAGGCGATAGAAAGAGGAATAGGCAAATTAGTAGTTATCGCAGAAGATGTACAGCCACCTGAAGTTGTTGCACATATTCCTATTATTTGCGATGAAAGAAGTACTCCATACATTTTCGTCCCAAGCAAACAACAATTAGGTGAATCCCTCGGAATTGAAGTTGGCTCCGCTGCTGCAACAATAATTGATGCAGGAGAAGGTCAGCACATAGTTGACCAAGTTATTGGAACACTTTCTAGTATTAAAGACAAGAAGGAGTGATCTTACTATTGAGTAAAACCGCTGAAGTAAAGATAACACCAGCCGAAGTTATCCAAATAGTAGGAAGAACAGGCATAGCTGGCGAAGTAATCCAGGTGAGAGTCAAAGTTTTGGAAGGAAAGGACAAGGGGAGAATTCTTACAAGAAATGTAAAAGGTTCCGTGAGAATGAAGGATATTCTCATGTTGAGAGAAACTGAAAGAGAGGCTCGAAAAATAAAATAGTGATATAAATTGAGCAAAGCAGCAACTTCTCTTCGTAATTGTTTCTTTTGCGGAAAACATATTCCTACTGATCAAGGAATGATGCTAATAAAGAACGATGGATCTATTCAATGGACATGTTCTCCAAAATGTAAGAAAAACCTCAAGTTAAGACGCGATCCAAGGAAATTGAAATGGACGCGAAAATACGTTAAAGGCGGAATTAGGGTCAAAAAATAAAGTAGGAATAAAGATGTCTAACCTAGAACAAACCCTCATAGTTGTAAAACCCGATGGTTTTAAGAAAGGCATTGTAGGAAAAATTATTTCTCGATTTGAGGAAAAGGGATTTCAAATAGTTAATCTAAAATTATTTCAATTTGATGTCGATACAGCAAGAAGGTTTTATGAATCGCATAAGGATAAGCATTTTTTTGATGAACTGGTTTCTTTCATTTGCTCAAGTAAAACAGTGGGATGCATTTTAGAGGGAAACAATGCCATTTCAACGGTAAGATTGATGGTTGGAAACACAAAATCAACAGAAGCGTTACCAGGAACCATAAGGGGAGATTTTGGAATTGGACTTACTGATAACATCATCCATGCCTCTGATTCCGCTGAAAGCTTCATAAAAGAGTCTAAAATCATTTTTAATTAAGTGAAACTTCGTCAACCAGTTGTTGTTGTATTAGGTCATGTAGACTCTGGTAAAACATCTCTACTGGACAAGATTCGAGGAACAGCAGTACAATCCAGAGAAGTAGGAGGAATAACCCAACATATTGGTGCCAGTTATTTTCCAATAGAAACCATCAAGGAAATAACAGGAAAGTTATTTGATAAACTAGCAAAGTCAGAAAATCCAGTTCCAGGTCTTCTTGTAATAGATACGCCAGGTCATGAAGTGTTCGCAAATCTTCGTATGCGGGGCGGTTCTGCGGCAGATATCGCAATAGTTGTTGTTGACGTTAATAAGGGACTTGAAGCCCAAACGCTCGAAAGTTTAGATATACTAAAGAACAGGAAAGTGCCGTTTGTGATAGCTCTCAACAAAATAGATCAAATATCGGGTTGGAAAAAAAACGATTCCATTTTAATTGCAGAACAGCTTAAAATTCAAGACACAACAATTTTGACGTATTTAGATGAAAAAGTCTACAATGTTGTAGGTGCTCTGTCCCGATTAGGATATAGTTCTGAAGCCTTTTGGCGAGTCAAAGATTTTACAAAGGAACTGGCTATTGTGCCGGTAAGTGCTGTAAAAGGAACTGGAATACCTGAATTGCTTGCAGTTCTTGTAGGTTTAGCTCAGCAATATATGTCTAAGAGATTGGAACGACATGAAACTGAGACAAAAGGTATAGTTCTTGAAGTAAATGATGAAATAGGATTAGGTCCTTCAGCAAATGTTATTCTACTTGATGGTACACTTAAGCATGGTGACAGAATCGTAGTTGCCAAAAAGGATAGTGTTACTGTTACGAAAATCAAGGCATTATTACTCCCTAAACCGCTGGATGAAATGAGAGATCCAAGAGATAAGTTTAGACATGTGGATAGCGTTATTGCTGCCGCAGGCTTAAAAATAACTTCGCCAGACCTTGAAGGCGTCCTTGCTGGTAGTCCTCTCTACGTTGTTAAAAATCAAGATGATGAAGAAAGATTGAAATCAAATATTGCATCTGAGATAAAATCTGCCATAATACAAACAGAATCAAACGGAATTATATTAAGATGTGATACAATAGGTTCCATTGAAGCGATTACGGAACTTTTGAAAAAGGAAAATATACCAATCAGATCGGCTGATTTGGGAAATATCACACGAAAAGACGTTCTTTCGGCATCCGCAGTTAGAGAAAAAGATCGATATCTTGGAGTTGTTCTTGGATTCAATGTAAAGATTTTTGAAGACGCAGAAAGGGAAGCATTTGAAAGAAAAATAAAAATTTTCAATGAAAAGATAATTTATAATTTAGTAAGAAGTTACTCTGAATGGGTAACATATGAAAAAGTCCATGAAGATTCAATTGTTTTTAATGAAATACCACCCATTTGCAAATTTCAGTTTTTAAAGGGATTCGTGTTTAGAAGAAATAATCCTGCTGTATTTGGTGCTGAAATTTTGATTGGCAAATTGAAGCAAAAGATTTCCGTAATGAATGAAAAAGGCAAGAAAATAGGGATAATTCATCAAATTCAAAATGAAGGCAAAAATATAGATGTTGCCGCCAAGGGAACGCAAGTAGCACTGTCCATAAAAGAACCCACGGTTGGAAGACAAATAAATGAAGGTGATGTGTTTTATACCGATCTTAACAGCAAAGAGGCACGGATATTACTTGAAAGATTTTTAGATAGACTCAATGAAGAAGAACAAGAAATTTTTAATTTCATTTTATCTAAAAAACGTGAACTAGATCCTTCATTTGGATATATATAAAATCAAAAGAAAATTCTAAATCAAATTCTATTTCACAAGTTTCGAATTGAGGGGCTATTCCTATTATTGATACTTTTCCAGCAAACCTTCTAGTCCTTTTTCACCAACTGCACCTACAGCTTTTTCGACAAGTTTTCCATTCATAAAGACAATGAATGTGGGAATTGCGTAAACATCAAATCTCATTGCAACGCCCTGATTATCATCAACATTCAGTCTACCAAAGATAACTTTTTCTTCATACTTTTTTGCAAGCTTGTCAAAGATTGGAAGCATGAACTGACATGGGCCACACCACGTTGCCCAAAAATCTACAAGAACGGGCTTGTTGCCACCAATTACTTCATCAAAGTTTTTTTCTGATAATTCAACTAGTGTTGGTTTATTAGAATTTGAACTCATCTAACAAATTATCGTTGGAATTGATATTTAAATCTTGTAATGCAGTACTATTGAAAAAGTTAAACTAAACCAAGATCGCTTATCTAACTCAAAAAAAAATAAATTAAGAATCATCAAAAACTTTGCGACTTTGTATTAATAGGTTTCATTTTTTCTAAATCATATGACAATTAATAGATGATTAAATAATACAAAGTAGAAGGTAAAAATACCAATTTTTGTCTATTCTGTATGACTTAATTTTTCGTCATTTTTTTGTTCTCCCGTTTACAGATCTATCATGAATTTGACCTTATGTTGATTGTCTTGTTGGAGAATCTCCATAGCATGGTAGGTGATTCCCTTTATTTCAGTTTTATAACCATGTTTTGAAGTGTCTATTGATTCGACCATACCCCATCCTGATAATTGGAACATCGAGTCTAATTTGGAGATCTTTATCTCAAAATTAGCCATTACTTGACTATCTATTGTGATAAGTAAATGGACTTTTTCCAACCAACTATATAATAATTCGTAATAATCCGCTCCTTCAACCCGAAGATCAACCTTACTTGTCCCATGAATATTCTTAATTTCGAACATTACGTTGATCATACCTTTGGCCGCATAGGAAAAAGCCTCTTCAATACTGTCACCGTACGCTTCAATATATGCATCGGTAACGTGTTCAAGATATCTAAAACCGCCGGACAATAATCTTTGTGGTAGTCCTGCATTATTATAACTAATCGCAAAATCTAAATGATGACACACGATCCTCAAGATTGTGAAGTTAGACCTTCCGCGAGGAATGAAGGATTTGCAATATGAGGAATTGAGAAATATTTCCTTCATAAGAGATAAGTTTGTAGAAACTGCAGAAATCTTTGATTTTAATCTAATCGAACCATCAACATTGGAATTATTATCCACCCTTGAAGCGAAAAGTGGGCCATCAATAATTCAAGAAACCTATAGTTTTACTGACAAAGGAGGTAGAAATATAGCCTTACGTTTTGATTTGACTATTGGCCTATCAAGATTTGTTTCTATGCGCAGAGATCTTAAACTTCCAATAAAATTATCATCATTTGGAGGTGTATGGAGATATGATGAACCGCAGTTAGGTAGGTATAGATATTTTCATCAATGGGATATAGAGATATTCGGATCCGCAAACGTAGACGCAGACGCCGAAGTTATCGAATTTGTTTCATTTTTTTTGAGAAAATTGGGCATTGATTTTGTAATAGCCATTAATCACAGGGGAATATTAGAAGAATATCTATCAAAATTTCTGGCAATTAATGATAATTCTATTGTAAGTGAAATGTTGAGGGCCGTTGACAAGTTATCCAAAAAAAGTTCAGAACAAATTATCAATGAATATAGAGATAGGCTGGACTCAAATAGTTTGCAAAAATTTATAGAATTCGTTTCTTTTAATGGTGCACCTGAAAAAATATTGCACAATGAAACTGTAAGAGCATTTGAGTCGTCAAACACTCTGTCGATGTTATTTGATTCACTAAAATCAAGGCAGGCTAAAAATATAATTGTAGACTTGAGCATAGTACGCGGTCTTGATTATTATTCTGGTATAGTGTTTGAAGCGAAAGAACAATCATCACAAATTGGAACACTAGTAGGAGGAGGTAGGTATGATAAGTTGACAGAGGCATTTGGTAGAAAGGACTTACATGCAACAGGTGCCGCTGGTGGTGTGGAAAGGATACTAACTGCTATGAAGATCAAATCAGAAAAAATACCACAAAGGCCATTGATTTACATTGCATACAGTTCCCAAAAAGAAAAAACACTTGCTTTAGGAATAGTATCGATTTTAAGAAATCTTGGCTATTCTGTGGACTATGACTTAAACAACAGGACCCTCAATAAACAGTTTCATGATGCTTCTTTAAAAAATGCATTGGCAATTGTAATTGTAAATCTCGATGAATTCAAAAAGGGTATTGTTACCATCAAGACAGGAGTTAAGGAACAGAAGCAAAGTATTACTGAAATTGGAAAATATCTTGACCAAATAATTTAATTTGGTTTAATTTACTTTTTGGTTTTTAAATTTTAATCATTTTGATGTTCTTCATCTTTATCATTCCATTTTCCTTCTTGTCATATACAATTCTTATTACTAAATCTGGTGGTTCATAGCTAACATAAAGGTCATCTTTTTCAAGAATTTGAATATCGTGGCCTAACATAATCTGCGATTCGTCTATTCCATTTTCCAATAATTTCTTTTTCGCAGCAACTGCAATGCCATCATCTGAAGTATTGGTTGTCAATAGTACCTTTCCAGAACATTTCAAGGTCATCTTGTATGGAAAAATAGTTTCTCACAATTAAACTGTATCTTCCAAATTAGGTTTAGAAAGTCTGGGATTTTTTACTTTTGAAGAAAAAATAATAATATATTTATTACTAAATACAGACGTCAACCTAAAGGATAATGGTTGAGGTTGCAATAATTATTTGACAGATCACATTTCGCATGATGTACTAGTTATTGGCACTGGATTGGCCGGATTGCGTTCTGCTATAGCATGTGCAATGAGAAATGAGAAATTAAATATCGGAGTAATTTCAAAGGTCCAGGCTATGCGTTCGCACTCGGTCTCTGCTGAGGGTGGAACTGCAGCGGTACTATTTTCAGATGAAGGGGACAATATAGAGTCCCACATTTATGATACTATCAGAGGTAGTGATTTCTTGTGTGATCAAGATGTTGCTGAAAAATTGGCCCATGAAATACCAAATGAGATTTATCAATTAGATAGATGGGGAATGCCCTGGTCTAGAAGGGACGACGGCCGAATTGATCAGAGAAAGTTTGGAGGGTATTCTTTTCCAAGGGCAACTTACGCACAGGATAAAGTGGGTTTTTATGAAATGCAGACACTTTATGATACGTGTCTAAAATATGATAACATCCATTTTTACAACGAATGGTTTTGCACATCAATCCTACATGATGGAAACAATAACTTTGCTGGTGTTACTGCAATAGAGATGAAAAGTGGAAACTTTGTCATATTCAAATCTAATTCTGGGATCATAGCTACTGGTGGAGCCGGGAGACTCTATAGTTTTTCAACTTATGCGTACTCTTCAACACCAGATGGTATAGATATGGCGTTTAGATCCGGATTGGCTCTAAAGGACATGGAATTTGTTCAATTCCATCCTACTGGAATCCTTCCATCAGGAATTCTAATAACAGAAGGTGCCAGAGGCGAAGGAGGATATCTGGTCAATAGTCTGGGCGAAAGATTCATGAAAAATTATGCTCCGGAAAAATTAGAACTAGCTCCCCGTGATGTAGTCTGCAGATCAATGATAAAAGAAATTGAAAATGGTAGAGGGTTTAAACACGAAACGGGTGTTGACTGTCTTAAATTAGATCTGACACACCTAGGAGAAGCACGCATTAAAGAGCGATTAGCAGGAATTAGAGAGATAGGTTTTAAATTTTCAGGTATCGATATAATAAGTGAGCCCATAGAAATTAGACCGGTGTGTCACTATATGATGGGGGGGATACACGCTAACATCGATGGACAAACCGAGATGAATGGCTTATGGTCAGCTGGTGAGGCCGCCTGTAACGGTCTTCATGGCGCAAATCGACTTGGGGCAAATTCTACATCTGAGTGTTTAGTTTGGGGAAATATAACTGGAATTTTGGCAGCCGATTATGCCGAGAAGAACAAGGACAAGTCTATCAACATTGCTGACAATAACATACTATCAGAAGAAAAGAGAATTTTTGATGGGATTTTTAGAGGAAGCGGACAGGTAAATCCTTACGACATTAGAAAGGAGTTTACAGATTTGATGGATGCCAAAACTTATATTTTTAGAAATGAAAATATGCTAATCGAAGGTTTAAAAAAAGTAAGAGAACTTCAGAAATTATCATGGAAACATGTAGATGACAGTTCTAAAGAATATAACACAAATTTCATAAATGTAATGGAGATAGATTCATTATTGAGAATAGGAGAGATTATAATTATTGGTGCTTTGAATAGACGCGAATCAAGAGGAGCGCATTCTAGGACTGACTACCCGAATAGAGACGATGTCAATTTCTTAAAACACACATTGGCATACTTTAAGGACAGTGCTGAGCCTCACTTTTCGTGGCATCCTGTTACGCTAACCAGATATGTACCAGCAGAGAGAAAATACTGATGAAGGAGCTAGAGCACGATAGTCGCAATAATTTGGAGGGAATAAAGGGCTGGCTTAACCCATCACGATATGGGTGGGAACGTATTTCTTACTGGTTTCAAAGACTAACAGGAGTTTTTCTTCTTATCTATTTCATTGGGCATGTGTACGAAACAAGTACAATAGTTAATGGTCAAAATGCATGGGAATCATTTTTAGAGCTGACACAAACTGTTTGGGGGCATCTATTCCTAATTATGGTAATCGGAGCAAGTTCATTTCATTCCGCAAATGGTATTCGTCTAATATTTACTCATGTAGGTATCGGACTAGGAACGCCAAGTAGACCTGATTATCCTTACAGTCCTTCATCTTTGAATTACAGACAAAAATCTGGGATATGGATTGCACTGATATTGTCCGCAGCTGCGATGTACTACGGATTCACCGTCTTGTTTGGAGAATAATGATGGAAAGACACAGAATGTTAAAAGAAAGTCAGATAATGAAGATTCATTACATTACAGGTATTGCTGCAATATTTGTTGTTGCTGTTCACATATTGATGAGGCTCATAGTTCCATTTGGTTCGAGCCTTGAATATGATTACATCATTTCAAATTATAAGAATATTTTTTATGTCTTCATTTTAGAGTCAATCCTTGTATTAATCTCTATTCATGGATTCAATGGGATAAGAATAATATTATTGGAATTAAGACAGAATAAAGCATGGGAGAATATGATAACAATAATGACTATTTCTGCAACCGTAGCACTCATCGCTTATGGCACTAGAACAATAATATTGGCAAATGGACTGTGATTTTGAATATTGATTAACTCTAACGAGAATAATAAAGATGAAAAGAAAATAGTATTAAAAATTTTTAGAGAAAATACAGCACAAAAAACAGATAGCCATTATGACACGTTTAACGTGCCATATAAAAAATGGACTACCGTACTAGATGCCTTATTATATGTCAAGAGTTACATGGATCCAAGTGTAGCGATTAGATACTCTTGCAGAATGGCTTCGTGTGGCTCATGTGGAATGAAAATAAACGGCATTCCAAGACTAGCCTGTTATACAAAAATCTCTGAATTAGAAACATCAACAATTGAATGCGAACCTTTACCAAATTTGCCCGTAATAAGAGATCTAGTCACTGACTTTAGCCGTTTTTTTAATCATCACAAGAATATTCAACCCTATCTACAGAGTAAAGATGGTGTTGACGATCCTGATACTGAAAAAAAGACATTTTCTTTTTACCAATCACCAGATGACGTAGACAAATATCTTCAGTTTTCATATTGTATAAAGTGTGGATTATGCTATTCTGCTTGTCCTACTGTTGGCACGGATTTGAAATTTCCGGGTCCGCAGGCTCTAGCACAATTATACAGATATTATGCTGATACAAGGGATGAAACAAAAAACAGATTGGATATTGTCGATGACAGACATGGCATATGGAGATGTCATTTTGCTGGCTCATGTAGCAAAGTTTGCCCAAAGGGAGTAGACCCGGCATTAGGGATTCAGTTACTAAGATCGTATATGTTAGGAATATCGAAAAATGACAAGAAATTAGCGGAAAAAAATGAAATACAAACTGATGAAGAAAGTATTTAGCTGATAATTTTTTTAATATCCAATCTAACCATTATTTTGAGGGCAGTTTGCTTTCATTTACTTGTTTATTTATAGCATCAGCCATAAAGTGATTGCTCACATTTACTTTTGATTCCTTAACACCCTGAATCTTGTAGACATTATCTCTAATATCTTGAGCGATTTTAAAACCAAATATTGCAGGGCAAAAAGGACTTGTCAGGTGCAAGTCTATCTTTACCTTTCCTTCATCTATATCTACTTTATCAATTAGTTCCAATTCCATAATGGAAACTCCTATTTCTGGGTCTACAATCTTTGTGAGTTCATCAAATATTGACTTTCGTAATTGTTGGATCTCCTGGCTCATATATTGAATTTATTTTTTATACTATATAACTATTGATTTAATCGGTTCTGTAAAGTTATCGGGTTATTTCGTTGGTGTAAACAGTCGGGACATAATGCTTCATTAGTTTCTCACATACTATTAGTTATATACTAATAGGTATGGGACAACAAGAGCCTGAGTTGCATGAAATTCATATAGAATATTTGTATGACGGAAAACCTAAAAGGAAAATCATAAAGCGGTGGACATTCTGGCGATTTACATGAAAAGAGAGATAAGGCAGGAAAGAAAAAATAGTTCATTTGATCCAGTTTCCATCCATTGATGTAGTGTCTGATTATGTTGTAATTTTTGCTGCTCTTATTACAGTTGGTAGTATAGTTTACGTGATAAAGACTTACACAAGGAATAGGAAACTGGAACAAATCAAATTGCTGGACAGCATTCTAAAAGAGTTAAAGGAAATGCAAAAAGAGGTTACATATTTAGTAAAAGAACCCAACAATAAACTTAAACTAGACGATTGGGATAATAGGTTTTTTAATACTTGTGAATGGCTTGCATTTCTCATTAATACAGGTGAAATTAAAGATAAAAATCTAGAAAATTACTTTGAAGACACATTAGTACAAGCAAGGGATATGTTTGACCAATATGCGAAAGATACTGATAAGCCAAATCCAAAACGATTTAGGGAATTTAAGAAACTACTAATACATATGAAAGTCAAGGTAAAAAAAACTGAATCATTTATGTCCCGACTGTTTACAGTTAGAAAATGTCCCTAGAAGTTGACAGAACCATTTAATCATCTCAGACTGAATTGCTTATTATAAGGAGCAAGGAATTTTTCGCGATCATAAATATCAATAAATAAGTCTAGTAATTTGTTTTCATCATGTATAGATCAAGACACAAAGCAGATCTAGATAGGCACACATTGAATTTCCTTTCATCAATCGATATAGATAATAAAATTCTCTATTACGATATTTTATGCACCAAAGCTCATGTAATAATGCTTTCTGAGATTCGTTTATTGAATCAGAATGAACTTGTAAGTATCATAGCTGAATTAGATCGTGTCTTGAAACATCCAGAAAATCTGGCAAGAGATGGTTTTGAAGATATTCATGAGTCACTTGAAACACATCTTATACGAAAAATAGGAATGGATGTTGGAGGTAAAATTCAGACTGGAAGGTCCCGAAATGATCAGGTAATAACAGACATCAGAATTAAGGCAAGAGATGATTTAATTGACATTTTCATTCACGTCATTAATTTAGTTAGATTACTATTACAAAAGTCGCAAGAGAATTTGGATTCAATAATGCCTCTTTATACCCATTTGCAGCAAGCACAGATAGGAAACTTCGCTCACTATTTGATATCGTACTCTGAAATCCTAATAAGAGACATGGACAGATTATTTTCATTATACGAAAGGATTAATGAATCGCCATTAGGTGCTGGTCCTATTGGCGGATCGATTTTTCCACTTAATAGGAGGAAGACTGCAAAACTATTGGGTTTTAGCAATATAGTATCAAATACAATTGACGCAACGTCTTCAAGAGACTTTATGATTGAATTTACTTCAGATATATCTTCAATAATGATAACACTAAGTAGAATTGCTGAAGACTTGATAATTTGGTCTTCTCAAGAATTTGGGTTCATAGAAATTAATGATAAACATGCTTCTTCATCTAGTGCAATGCCACAGAAAAAAAATACAGATCCGCTAGAATTAATGAGATCAAAAGCTGCCATCGTAATCGGAAATTTGACAAGTATTATGACAATCCTGAAATCATTACCATCTGGTTACAGCAGAGATTTACAGGATATCAAGATTCCCTTTTGGAATTCCATTGAAATAGTATCGTCATCATTAGTAATGATGAGGAATATTATTGACTCTCTTGAAGTAAAAAAAGAGGCCATGCTCAAAGCATCAAACATTGGTTATGCAGTATCATTAGATATTGCTGAATTATTGGTTCTGAAACATAAGTTACCTTTTAGGACTGCTCACAAATTAGTGGGAGCGCTGGTTAGCAAGTCAATGAGGAAGAACAACACATCATTAAACCAATTGAACATCATGGAAATAAAAGAAATTTTAGATAAAATGAAAATAAGCATGGCTCCTGATAAATTAATTCGTGTAGTCAATGAAATTGATATACAACGATCTATATCGACACGTAGATCTGAGGGCTCTCCAAATCCTAAGGAACAGATCAAATACATAAAAAAATACCGAAATATACTGAAAAAGTATTTGAATAATGTGAAAGAAATGAAAAATGAAATTGATACCGCAAAAGAAAACCTAACAAATGCAATTAGTCACATAAGAAAGTCACAAGCTCTATGAATACGATATAAACTTAGTAACTGAATCAATTAAATTCTTTGAATCAATGTGTAAACATTTTTACTTTTACAATCTCAACATTTCCTTATCATATCCAAATTGAACAGATTCACGATATAACAAATTTGAAAAATCAAAATAAAAAAACAGATTCGCCGATTAAACAAGTAAACTTACAAGTAACGATTTTTGAACATGGAGCCTATTTTCTGCCTCATCCCAAACAACTGAATTTTCGCCATCAATCACATCTGATGTAACTTCCTCACCTCTTTTTGCGGGCAAACAATGCATAAAAATTGCATCGTCCTTTGAAGAACTCATCAATTCCCTATTGACTTGATATTTAGGAATGAAAGTGGATCTTCTTTTATTATCTTCATTTTCCTTTCCAATAGAAACAAATGTATCTGTAACTACAATGTCTGCATTTTCTACCGCATCTATAGGTTCACGTACAATCATAAAATCACTTTTTTTTAGTTTTGATTCATGAGTTACCAACTCAAGTATCTTTCTAGGAGGTTCATAACCCTCTGGAATTGCAGCTCTGATTGTTATTCCCATCTTTGCACATCCAATCAAGAGATCATTACACACATTATTTCCATCACCTATCCAAGCTAGAGTCAATCCTTTAAACCGATTTTTATGTTCTAAAATTGTCATCAGATCAGCCAGAATCTGACATGGATGAAACAAATCAGACAATCCGTTAATCACAGGAATTTTACAATTCTGTGCTAACTCTACTATGGTGTTGTGAGAATAAACTCTTGCTACCAAACAATCTGCATATAATGAAATTGTTTTGGCAGTATCTTGTATAGATTCGCCTCTGGATAGCTGAAGATCATTAAAATTAAAATAAATTGTATTACCACCCAATTGGAACATTGCAGTTTCAAAACTTAGACGTGTTCTAGTAGATGGTTTTTCAAACATCAAAGCAAGTGTCTTTCCTGTTAAAGATTTGTTATACTTGCTACTATCCTTATTTCTCTTAAAATCAATTGCCTGTGAAATCAAATTCATGATTTCTTTTTCGTCTAAATCTGCAATACTAGTTAAATATTTCTTACTTAATGAGATCATCTAAATCATCGTCGGTTAAATAAACAACATTTTCGGTTTTATTTTCGTCTTCATTTTTGATTCTCTTTTTAGGTCTATTTTCTTTATTTGAAGCACTTTCAACATTATCGATACCGGCTTCTTCTTTGTCTCTAAAAAATTTATTGAAAAATGATCCTTTCTTTGAATTTGTTTCACTTGGTTCCTCATGAATTCTTTCTCGCTCATGGTTCATTTTACTGGGAATCAAGTGTTCTGGATCTTTTGGATGCTCTGATTCTAACGAAGACGATGATTTTTGTTCATCCATTGTCAACAATTTGTTGTAATCACTGTTTGTGTTACCATCACCATGTAAGTTTATCTTTGGATTGGCGTCCAATGTCGTTACAGTATCATTATCAGATAATGGGGTTACCTTATGTACATCTGAATGGCGCATAGTTTGTTCACATATTTTATCTTTGAAAATCGAATCAAGAAATTTGTTATGATCAAATTCAGCTAAATCTTCATATCCCTGGCCAACTCCCAAATACAGTATAGGCTTGTGAGTCAAATACGCAATAGAAATGGCTGCACCGCCTTTGGAATCAGCGTCACTTTTTGTTAATATTGACCCATCATAATTAGTGTAGTGAAAAAATTCACTGGCTTGATTTACAGTATCGTTCCCTGCCAAGGAATCTCCAACAAATATTTTCATGTCAGGTTTAATCACCCTTATTATCTTGCTAACTTCCTCCATAAGATTCTTAGAAGTTTGCATCCTTCCTGCAGTATCGATTAACACTGCATCTATATAGTTCTTTTTTGCGTGTTCTAGCGCATCTCTTGCAACTGCAGAAGGATCTGCGCCATATCTTTGAGAGATTACTTTGACATTGAGTTTGTTCCCATGATGAGATATCTGTTCAATAGCTCCCGCTCTATGTGTATCTGCGGCTGCTAGAACTACGGAAATTCCATGATCCCTTAACAATTTACAAAATTTTGCTATTGTGGTAGTTTTACCAGTGCCATTGATACCAAGAAAGATTATTGAATATGGCCCAGTTTTTGATTTTTTCTTTCCCAAAATAGATTGAACAATATCTATTTTTGTATTAGTTGACAAAAATAGCTCATGCAAAAAAGAATATAATTTTGTCGTGATTACTTGTTCAGAATTTTCCTTTCTTTCTAGTTTCAAGTTCAATATCTCTGTTTTTATTTTTGATATCATTTCGTCAACAATTTCATGTGCTACATCATTTTCCATAAGACTAATTTGTAGTTCCTCTAAAATCGAATCAATTTCCTTTTTTGAAATTGCTTTTTGACCAAGATTCTTCGCACTTTCAGAAAATATTTTTTTTAGTTTTTCAAACAAGAAGCGTGCAAACCTATTATGAATTTGGTGTTCTCTGAGAATTTTGCATCTCACTATTGATTTCATTTTGGAGCTGATTTATACGCATGGCTATTTGCTCTTTTTGTGAATTTAGTTGTTTTAGTGCAAGCTCAAATTCTTTGATTTTTGATTCAACATAACTCTTTGTATTTTCTTTAGACTTTTCAATAGTAACACCCGAACCTATATTAACAAATAGATTCCTTAGCTCCGGAACTGCTACTTTGAGATAAATTCCGATTCCAATAGGAACAAGCGATTCTTCTTGGCGATTTTTAGATAATTCTTGAATGGCTTCGGAAGCCAGATGAGCCTCTGTAATCAACCTGATTACGGTGGATTCTTTTACTAGAATATCGTTCATATAAGCTTCTAGAATCTTTGATTGTTGAAGCATTTCACTTATTTTTTGTTCAGATGAAACTTGGTCTTTAGAATTTTCTCTGGAGGTCATCTTTCTGTATTTTGTGAGTAAAAAACGGGCATATAACTTTGACTAAAAATGAATATAATTTCAAATTTCTTATTTCTCAAGTGGGTATAAATCGAGAAAATTCTTGATTTAGCTTTTCCCTTTCTTTGATATGATATAAAATCCGTGAGCAGATATTAGGAAGGCTGCCAGAGACATTTTTGTGGCAAAGACTAAATTCCAGGGAGTTTCAGGATTAGGATAGGCTATACTAAGATTGTCTAAATTTATGCTCCCACCTAATGCACTAAGTGTTATAAGCGAACTCCAAACCACAAAATTGTAAACAAATTCGTAGAGTGAAACTATTGCTATTGCTAATACTATTAATTGGAATATTGAACGAATAACTGGAGGAACGTCCTTAACCTTGTCTCCACCTAATTTGGTAACACAGTACCATGCGACCACTGAAACAATCATTAGGTAGGTAATCAGTTTTGAGAGTCCCTTAAATGGAAATTCTGTTTTTACTAAAATCTCACCGATTATGATTTTTCCTGTAGCAGCATACTCGACTGTGCTTTGATAAAGTGCGTAAAAAGTAATCGAGGTCATAATAATTGCAGAAATGTAAAAAACTACAAGGTACACTGTCCTATCCGTTATCTTTTTTTCAATTGAATAGTACATTGGGTATATTGTAGTACCTGACACATGCTATCAAATATAAAATTATACTTGAAAAATGAATTAATCACTAATTATGATTCTATTTGACTCATAATCTTGTTAACCATGATTAGTATGTAATTGTCCAAATAGAATATCTAGACAGCAAGTTGCTGCATTAAATACATATTCAGTTCAAATGCCTATTTTATGAATGCGTGTAATCATATGCTCTCATGAAGCAGATGTCGATGGAATATATTCTGCCTCAGTAGCTTTAATGAAGTATCCTCATGCAGATGTTTCATTTTATAATTATGGCGTAGATAATTTTACAAAGATGTATGATTATCTAAAGTATGAATCCAAAAAAACAAGAAATGGACTCGTAATTATTTCGGATCTCGGCGTCAATAATGAAGTTATTGATCTATGCAAGGATTCAATAGAATATTTGGTAAATAACAGATGGTCTGTAATCTGGGTTGATCATCATCCATGGCCGAGAAGGGCATTAACCTCGGTTAGAAAGATAGCTAACATATTTCACGATTCATCTGGAAACAAATGTGCAACAGAAATCATGTATGATAATTTCATGTACAAAAACAAAATCGCAGAGCAACTGAGTTTAATTGCACACAGTTCAGACTTTATGACAAATATCAAGAATTATGATTCAAGAGTCTCTGAATTAATCCATTTTTATAGGAATAATACCGATGCTAAGGAAAAATTGCAAAGTCTGGTCCTCAAATCATCAAGGGGAATCTTATGGGATACAAATATGCAAAGAGATTACATAAAATTCATCAAGATTAGTGAATTTCAAATAAAGGCATCATTGAAGACACTTGCAATAAAGAAAATACTTTCATTTAATGTGGCTTTTGTTTTTATATATCCATACGTCCAAACAAGCCTATTTTCTCAGGAACTATTTTCCAATTGTAAGATAGACTTGGCTATGCTCTTTAACCGAAATGGAAAAGTTAGCATTAGGAGAAATACGGACAAAATTTCATGTAGCAAGATTGCAGCGAATCTTATTGAAGGCGGAGGACATGAATTTGCATCAGGAGGAAGATTGAAAAATGACGCAAGAAATTTCAAGGCTTGTATAAATGAGATGAAAGGGGCCATAATCAAGGCTTTAGAATAGGGATTTTTTACATTCTAAAGGACAAATTAATATAGAGACTTCAGCAATTCGAGGAGTGTAGAGAAAACAAATAAATTTCATTTAAGACAAGGACCACTGTGGCAAGCGATAAAATCATTGGTAATGTGATCTATGAATGTATGAGATGTGGAACTCCCGTGTCAAACGAAGAACTTTCAAAATTACCGGAAATAAAGTGTATATGTGGATTTAGAGTTTTCCGAAAGGCCAGACAACCAATAGTGAAGCAGTTAAAAGCAATTTAGAATTAATAGATAGATCAAGTTAAAATGTTCTTCTTGATTGAATGGTTAACGCTTAATTGTTAGGTTAACGATAATAATAACATGAAAATTCTTTGTCCTGATTGCAAGAAGCCTGCGGAGCTTTCTGATGATTTTAGCTTTGTCAAATGCACTTTTTGTAATTTTGAAATGACGTATGGTGAGTATGTCAAGTATATAGCTTATAAAGATGTAAGATACAGGGATATTTTGAGTGATTATAAAAAATAAATTTCATTGCAGTTGTGTTCGAAATTTCTAACAACTTAAGTTGCTGGATTGGAGTAAGATTTAGTCTATATCTTTCTTAATTACATTCCTTTTGGTTAGCTACAAATAGTTATTTCACCAACTGATGATAACCAAAATTAATATTAATTTACTAGCTCATCAGTTGGATCCAGATAGAGTCAGGCTAGGCCCCTAATTATATTCACCTGTTAGAGAAGATGGGAATGATGAAGACGAATCAAATATATCAAGTTCTATTATAGAGGACCGCGTATTTGCGACTGTTTTTGTGTTAGAAATGGTGTATTTTTCAGAATTAAGTGTAGTGCCGCTACTTACACTATTCAATACATTTGTAAATGTAGTTCCGTCAGTTGATGTGGCTATAACAGAATTATACGTTCTTGTATTCCCTTTATACCAGGTACTGTCTACACTGCAAATGCTCAGTGGATCCCAGATCAGCACGAATCCATGAACCAACCGACTGATTGGCCCCGTCGTGTGTTAGTGTTATTGTCAAGAACATTTGAAGCAAGATCTCCAGGAGCTGCGGACCAAAAATTTTAAATCTGAAATAAGCCAAATTGAATGGCAGAATTCATAATCATATTTTCAATGAAATTATGGATTGCCTGGTAACTCTATTTTTTTATCATGGTTGAAACTATAGACAATACGTCTCTGTCCTTTATTTGGTAATCGCCAGGTAATCTTAAACCGTTTCTAATGTCGACTGCATAAACAATTCCTTTAGATAATTCGGTATGTATTTCACCTGCGAGGTCCTGTACGGTTGAACCATTTTTCATGAGAAATGCGTCTGGCAAAACGTTACCTTTTTTATCGGACAATTTATTTGCATCAGAAACTGGATAAACGACATTCATATTTAGTAACTTGAATACGGCAATATTTAATGCAAATTGTACTCCAGTCCTAAGATATTCTCCCAACACATCTTTCCTAATGAAATTAAGTGCCCATTTTTGTTTTTCATTTAGTATGGTATTCTCAAAGATATCAAAAATTTCATCTCCCGGAGAATATTTTATTAACCCCTTGTTCTGAGCTCGCCTTAGAGTCAATTCTGCGTCTGCACTTGAAGGTATTACAAACATGTGCTTGTTGTGTTCACGTAATCTCTTGAAATTTTCTGCGGCAGGATGAAGATCTATTTTGTTTGCAACTATTAGAGAAGGTTTCGAAATCTCTCTTAATGTAGAAATAAATCTTCTACTTTCGTCAGGATCCATTTCGTCTATGTTCTTATCACCCAGATTATTTTCATTTATAGATCTTTTTACATGCCATTCTTTTACGCCTATACCTCTAAATATTTCAGTAACAGCGCGTACCGCGCCCATGCCAGTATTAATCATTCTTGAAATTTTTTCCCTGTTTCCTTCAAATAGTTTCAGGTACCATAGAACTAATTCCTCTTCTATATCTGAAACATCTGCAATTGGATCTCCTACCCCTGGTTCGGCTATTTTTCCAGATGCATCGATGCTTCCTGACGCATCTACTATGTGAAGTAATACATCAGATTGTGCAGCTACAGACAAAAACTGGTTGCCAAGACCCTTCCCTTCCCATGCACCTTTTATCAAGCCAGGTAAATCTATTAACTCTACAGGAATAAACCTCCATCCTTCTTTACAAAGAGAATTCCTTGGATTGTCTACTACACCGAATTCTTTATGAACACATAACGTAATAACATGAGCATTTCCGTGAATTGGTTTTTTTGTTGTAAACGGATAATTTGCAATTTCCTCATTGCCCAAAGTTGCCGAATTGAAGAAGGTAGTTTTGCCCGTATTTGTTTTACCGATTAAACCAATTCGTATCACATATCTATTATTTCTGCTTGATTATTTATATCTAGCAAATGATTTACCTTAAAAAGAGCAAAAACGTTTGGAACTACAAAGGTACATTACTAGATAGACATGGAAAAATTATACACAAAGTTCTATACGAAGTGAACAGAAATTTCTTTAGTGATTAACTTACATTCTATTCCATCTCAAGACTTTAATAAGCATATTAAGAATTCTTAGTGTCAACAAAATGCATATAGAGTCAGTATCGCAAATAAAGAAGGTTTTAATCATAGGCCTTGGACAACTCGGTTTGCCTGTTGCAAAGTATGTTAAGGAAAGAGGATTTGAAACGTTTGGATATGATATCAATCCCTCAAAAGTAGAAAATGCGGAAAAGAATTATGGTATCAAAAGTATTGAATGCTTTGATGACATTGACGTTTTTATTTTATGTGTATCTACCCATGATCAAAATGATGAATATACTCCTTACTTGGATGGCCTATTTTCACTTGCGCGAAGAATCTCTAAAGAAGCGAAGAATGGTTCCCTTGTTACCATAGAAAGTACAGTTCCAAAGGGAACTTCAAAGAAAATATTTGAACTGCTAAATCACAGACTGCATGTTGCTCACGCACCACACAGATGGTATGCACTTGAAGAGGACTTGCATGGGGTAAATCAATTAAGAGTGGTCGGCGGGGTCAGTGACTGTTGCCTAAAGAGAGCTATGCAATTTTATGACAGTGGAAACGAAATTCTAGAATTTAATAATAACAATAACACAACCAAGAAAACTGGTCTTGGAATTCCAATGCATCCAGTATCTGAAATAGAAATTGCGGAATTGACGAAAATAATTGAAAACGCTGATAGATATATGCAAATTGCATTTTCAGAAGATCTCTATCTTTACTGTCAGGCAAATAATGTCAACTTTGGAGAATTGAGAGATGCATTAAATACTAAATGGAATGTAAACATACTTGAACCTCGTGACGGTGTGGGAGGACATTGTTTACCCAAGGACACAAAGATGTTTTTGCAATCATCAAAATCTATAAAAAGCAAGATACTAATCGCGGCTATGGAAGTTGATCAAGATTACAGATGGTTCAGAGAAATAAGGGGTTACAGATTAGTCCCACCTGCTATCAACAGTACATAAATAGGAAAATTACTAGTCTGGTTGTATGAAATCTAAAGATATTCTAGCTTTTGGGGCACATCCAGATGACTTGGAGATAGGGATGGGCGGAACCATCGCAAAACTATCCTCAAATGGTTACCAGATACAGCCTGTTATAGCTACGTTACCAAATTTTGTTAAAACAGATACCAAAAATGGTAGAATATCTGAATCCATATTATCTGCCAAGGTAATGGGATGCAAATCTCCAATATTCCTTGACTTATCTCCCGAAGAAATGGTGTTTGGAAGAAAATTAGTTTCCATGATAGATTCAATTATTAAGGAACACAAACCAGATTCAGTTTTCACACAATGGAATGGAGATTCTCATCAGGATCATCAAGTCTTGACAAAAAGTGTGATATCAGCTTGTAGAGATCAAAATAACTTATTCATGTACGAGACGACAATACCGGGGGGGATTACTGAACATTCATTTAGACCTCAATTGTTTGTAGATATTGCCGAAACAATAGAAATAAAAAAGAATGCTTTAGAGTGTTTTCAATCCCAGTTTGTTCGGTGTGGTGATATGTGGATACCTGCCATTATTGGTAGATGTTCCTATAGAGGATATCAAATTGATTCCAAATACGCTGAGGCCTTCGAAGTAATCAAGATTACAAAATGGTAAGTTAGATGTGCAACAAGCTAAATTTTTGGAATTAATCATGGTCTTGCGTGCAAAGCCAATCTTGTCTTGAGACCTACTCAATTTCCTTTAGAATAGAGACTTGCCGGAGGGATTTTAGTGAAGCGTGTTATTTACTTCAAACAATTCACTTCCTCATACCAGATTGCAAATCGGAAAAAAATATTCTAAAATTTTTGAACAGTTTATAAGTGAATATTTTATTTCCTTTTTGCACTGGGTTTGCAAAATAATGCAGATCAAATGGGCTCGTAGCTCAGCTTGGATAGAGCGCCTGCCTTCTAAGTTTAACAAAGAGAGCCGGAAGTCGAGGGATCGAAGCCCTCCGGGCCCGTGCTTTCCATAAGGATATCCAACTCACGTTTATAAGAGGCTTGGAATCTAAATTTTTCAACTATGCTTGATGATAATCGATTAAAAAGTATGATAAAAAATGCACGAGATGGAATTACAAAGCGGAATTTCACTCAGTCTGCGGAATTAACACTCATATTAAAAGACATTGATGTCAAGAAAGGATTTAGTATAAACGAAGTTGTAAATCTTCCTAACAAAATAACAAAGAATTCAACTGTATGCGTATTCGCATCGGGCGATATGGGAATGAGAGCCAAAAAGGCACGAGTTGACAGAGTAGTTGAACCTGAAGAATTAGATAGACTTGGAACAAACAAAAAGGATGCAAGAAAAATTGTTAAAGGTTATGATTTCTTTTTGTCCGATACTTCACTAATGTCCAGTGTAGGTCGTTCACTCGGACAATTCATGGGCCCTAAAGGTAAAATGCCGTCTCCACTGCCCTATGGAGCACCCATAGAGAATATTACAGAGAGGTTCAGAGGATCAGTTAGAGCAAGGGTAAAAAGTCAACTTAATATTTCTGCAAAGATAGGTGACGAGAAAATGCAAGACGACCAACTTGTGAATAATGCACTTGCTGTAATTTCAGCAATTGAAAAAAAATTACCTCAGGGTGACAAAAATATCCATAACGCCATAATAAAGTTTACAATGAGCAAGCCATCCAAGGCATCAGTAGTTGGAGAAAAACAATAGTAAGGAGATATTTCATGAGTTCAACTAAAAATCATAATAGAACAAGTTATCCAAAAGGAAAGCAGGAATTATATCAACAAATGCTTGAGCTTCCAAAATCTTACAATGTGGTTGCTCTTTCAAAAGTGAATAAAGTTAGAGCTACCCAGTTAATGAAGATAAGGAAAAAATTCCACAAAGAGATAGTAATTAAAGTAATTAAAAATAGGGTAACACAAAGGGCATTTGAAAAGATATCACATGTACATGGCATAAATGAATTGAGTTCCCAGTTAGAAGGACAATGTGCACTCATGTTTACTAATATTAGTCCATTTAAGTTAAACCTCATTTTCGATCAAAATAAGGTATTTCTACCTGCAAAAGGTGGAGATATAACAAGAATTGAAATTTTAATTCCCGCTGGAGATACAGGGATAACTCCTGGACCAGTATTATCAGAATTCAAAGAAGCAAATGTTCCTACAAAAATAAATCAAGGGACAATATGGGTAAGCAAAGATACTGTGGTTGCAAAACCAGGTGATGTAATATCTACAAAGCTTGCGTCTCTTCTTTCAAAGTTAAATATAAAACCTATAGAAGCAGGAATTGTAGTAAATTACGCTATTGCAGACAAGTTAGTATTTGCAGAAAAAGATTTAAGAATTGACCTGGATGAATTTAAAAATGAATTGAGCAGATCGCATAATGAATCGATAGCTCTTGCAGTTGAATCTAGTTACTTCACACAGGAGTCGATGAGATTATTGTTATCAAAGGCATTCAAACATGCACTGTCTCTTGCAATCGAATCAAACTATTTGTCAAAAGAAACAGCAGGATCAATAATTTCAATATCAGCAATGAAGGCTAATAATCTAGCTGCTCAGCTCAAGAACAAAGGATACGCAATTAGTTAAGCCTACTAAGATTTACCTCTCCTATCTACATGGATAGGAACCAAATTTCATCATTTGTTACCCTAATTGACCATAATTGCAATCTACCATACTAACTGGATATTAAAATATACTTGATTAATTACTTGCCCTCGACATTTTGGGCTTAGATTTCGAATAAATTTGAACTAGCTGCCCTAATTAATATGGCAAACGAAAAGAGCGGATACCACTGAAAAATAAAAGAAAAAAAGAAATTGCCTAACCAAACAAAGAAGATAATCCTTCTAGAGCTTCCTCTTCTTTCTTTTCATCCTTTTTCTCTTCTTTCTTTTCATCCTTTCCTTGTGCTGCTCCACCATCAGCAGTAGCTGTTGTAGTGGAAGGCACTGCCATTGCCATAGGAGTTGCCTTTAATGATTCATCTATATTTACTTCACTTAAGGCTGCTACTAGCGCCTTTATCTTAACTTCATCTGGATTTTCACCGGTAGCCTTTATGACATTCTTTACATTATCTTCAGTGATATCTTTCTTTAATTTGTGTAATAATAATGCAGCATATACGTATTCCATTTTAAGAATGCTCTACCTATGACCATAATATAAAACTTTCAAATTCATAATATTTTGGTACTTCTAGCCACGGCATACATGTGATCCTTTAGATCTCGTTCATAAATTGAATTCATTTTTTCCAGCAATATGGTCCTTGCTTGCATTCTATCATCAGAAGATGTAGCCCTCAGCACATTTGCAAAAATTTCAGGAAGATTTTCCTTTATCCATCCATCAAGCACGTGAAATCTTTCTTCGTTTATCCACCTCATCTTTGATGAATTTCTGTCAATTTCTTCGTCAAAGTTGCCAGTTTCAACATTATCGATTAACATGAATATACAATTGTCCGGATCTGGACTGTCGAGGACGTCTCTCGGCCTTCCCTCTCCACGTCCAGAAGAAACCTTTTCTATCAACCCTATTGGAATAACGTATGAACCTCTAATCCTTGCCGCTGAGTCCGTTAACCTCATAATTTTTCCAATAACAAGCCTAGTTTTTTCGGCAAATGTTTGAGATACAAAAACATAATCTCCATCCTTAAGTTTATTTCTTCCAAATAACATACTCAATGGATTTTTGATAAATTATTTATTATTTGCTATAAAATAATGGTATAATATAACAAAATGATTTACATAGTTGTAAATCGCTTTTTCAATTTAAGTCTGCTCAAATTTTAATATTGGGAGATTCGATAAATTGTTGCTGTGCCAAGGATATTTATCGCTGCAGATATTTACAAGAAAAATGAAATCCAAAGGATACAGCAGGAATTAATCACTTCTTTGGGTTTGGATAGAAAAAATCTAAAATTGGTAGGACAAGAAAATTTTCACTTTACGTTAGTCTTTTTCGGGGAAATAAACAATTCAATGCTTGACACGATAGTTACAAAAATTTCAGAGGTTGATTTTCAGTCCTTTGAAATAAAGTATGACATGATTGGAGCATTCCCGAACAACACGTGTGCCAAAGTAATATGGATAGGATTGGATGAAGAAACCAAGAGTGCTTTCAACCAGATGGCACAAATAGTACTTTCAAATCTGGCTGATTTGGACATCAAGATAGAAAAAGAGATAATACCACACATAACACTATTTAGAATAAGGAGGGTGGCCCTAAACTTGAATTTACATAACTTTATGTCCAATTATACGCTTATTGATAAAATAGATACAATTTCCGTAAAGAAGAGCGCCACTACAACTGAAGGTCCTGTCTATGAGAACATAATTACTGTGAAGGGAAAATGAACAGGATAGATGATACGATAGACAACATTACATTGAAGATATTAGATTCCTCCTGTCCGTCAAAATCAAAGGAAAACAAATTAGACAAAATATCAATAAAGATAAAAAATGAAATTAATAACTATAAAGATAAGAGAATATTAGAAGTTATAGTCGGTGGGTCGTTCGCCAAAGGAACTTGGCTTGAGAATGACACAGACATTGATTTTTTTGTGATGATAGAATCAACTGTAGAAAGAAAAGAATTTGAAGAATTGGGAAAATCGGTTGGTTTTTATGCATTAAAAAAATACAAGCCATATCTACGCTACTCTGAACATCCATATGTCGAAGGACAAGTTAATAGAATCAGGATTAACATTGTGCCGTGTTACAAGGTTGAAAAAAACAGATGGAAAAGTGCCGCAGACAGATCTCCATTTCATACAATTTTTATGCAAAGCAAGTTAGACGATTTTTTAAAGAATCAAGTAAGGGTCTTGAAGAAGTTTCTCAAATCAATTGGAATATACGGTTCTCAAATATCTGTTTCAGGTTTTAGTGGGTATGTTACCGAAGTACTTGTTCTCAAATATGGATCATTTAGAAATGTTCTTCAAATATTTGCCGACTACAAGCCAAAGTACGTTATTTCCTCTGCATCAGTAAATCCAAAAACAATTGAAAAATTTGATAGTCCCATAATTATAATTGATCCTATTGATTCTAACAGGAATCTGGGAGCTGCAATATCGTCAGAGTGTCTTGCAAAATTTGTACTGGCTTCAAGACTTTTTCTGAAACATCCCTCTATCGAATTTTTTAAAAAATCATCCAAATCAACCAAGGATATAGTCTGCAGTATCAAATCAAATTTATTAATTATCGAATTTAAAATACAGAAAAGAAGTCCCGATATCTTGTGGGGGCAACTTAAGCGAAAACTAATTAGCATATCAAAGCAGCTACAAAATTCAGGTTTCAAAATAATAAAGAAAAATTGTTTTACAGATGAACAAGAACGTGCTGTCTTTATTTTTATGATAGAATTTACAAATCTTTCAAAAATAAATCTGAATTTAGGACCTGAAATATTTAGAAAAAGTGAAACCAATTCATTTATCAAGAAAAGAGGAAAAACATCTCTTCTGATATGGCCTGACAATATGAGAATAGTAAGTCTTGAAGAAAGAAAAGAGACCGCAATTAAAGCACATGTAACGCAAATAATAGAAAAAGATATTGAATCAAGCAATCCTACAGGAGTTACATTAGATCTTCGTGATGGTTATTCTGTGTATTTGGGAAATGAAAGGAAACTGGACATGTTTGTTTCCTCTGCCATTGATTTTATGATTCGTGATGGAGAATTTATTAAACTCTGAAAATAAGGACAGGCTAAAATTTTTACTAACCTATCCCTCGTTTGACCAAAACACGTACGATAAGAGGATTCAAGAATTATTATCGTTAGATATTAGCTCGGTATACTCATCTGGTAAAGTCCAATTGCATAAAATATCTATACTCGGTAAAGGTTCTGTTGGTATAGTAACATTGGTTAGATGTAGAAATAGATATTTTGTACTAAAAATAAGGAGAACTGATGCAAATAGAGCAAATATGTATGACGAGGTATTATATCAATCACTTGCAAACTCTATCGGTATTGGTCCTTTCTTACTGAATTTTTCGGAAAATTTTATATTGATGGAATATATCAAAGGCTCTAATATTTTAGATTGGTATAATTCAAAAAATAGCACTTGTGAAAAAATTCTAAAATGCACTTGTTCGATCCTTCAACAATGTTTTCACTTAGATCGTATCAAACTTGATCACGGTCAACTAAATCGACTTGACAAACATATAATAATTTCCAATGACGGAACCCCGACAATATTGGATTTTGAAACTTCGAGTACAAAGAGGAGGACAGGTAATGTAACTAACGTTTCTCAATCTTTCTTTTTAAACGGTCCAATTTATGACAGACTCAGAGATTCACTGGATAACGATAACAAACAGGTGATAAAAATTATTAAGGATTACAAGAAAAACCTTAGTCCTGAAAATTTCAAAAAAATCTTGAATTTTCTTAAATTCTAGAATTACGCTATCACATTACCTTCTGACACCCTGATAATAATGATTTTGTTTTGATCATATGTCTATTAAGATTCTTAAAGTAGTATCTTTAAGTTTAATTTATGTCAAATATTCAGACCCTAGGGATTAACACTTTAAAGAAAATGAATCTTAAAGGTGGAACAGTGATTGACGGTTTTGCCACAACTGGTATAACTAATACTATTGCTTCTGAATGTATCTTACACTCAATTAATACCCAGTTAGTAGCAACAATAGAGTCTCCATATTTTTCTCAATTGTCAATAGTTAGGAATTCTGTACCATATTTTCCAGTCAGGATATATGCCAATGAAGAATTGAAAACATCAATTTTTATTTCCGAAGTGAGCATAGATCCATCGCTCTATTTCTTAATAGGAAACACCATGCTTAATTGGGCAAAAGAGAACGAATGTGACCTCATTATTAGCTCTAGTAATATAGTTAATCCTCAACAACAAGAAACGGTTAATCAAACAGAATATTCAATAATGGGAATTGGGAATACACTACAAGCGAGGAATAAATTAAAAGATTCTAAAATATCATTACTAAAAAATGGCACTGTAGGAGGGATTCCAGCAGTTCTCCTAAATCAAAGCTCCCAATTAGGAATTAATATAATCATCTTATTGGTAAAAATTATTGAGGGGATACCCGATTTTAGAGCTGCAGCAGAACTGTCTACTACAATAAGCAATCTTGTTCCAGGAGTATCATGTAATGTTCCATTGTTACTACAGGAAGCAGAAAAGATCGAAAAAGAGCTTACAAAGATTAAAAGTCAAGATACAGAAAATGAAATGAATGCGTACGGCTAATACTTTTCATATTGAGCAGTGAGTAAAATAATTTTTTTTGATTCAACGGCTACCCAAGATCATTACTAATCGAGTTATGAAATTGCTAATGAACTACTTGGGGTTAGTCATAATTATCTTTACCAAACTTTTTACAGTTGATAAGTTCAGGTCAAGCTGTTCTGCAATCATCTCTTCTGATATTCCGGAATCATACAAATTTCTAACGCCCTCTTTCTTTTCTTGACTAATATTTTTGACGTCTAATTCTAGGTCCAACTCAGTTTCTACATTCTTTATAAATGATTTTGCCTTCTCGAAGATACTATCAATATTGATATTCGTATCTGTTGAAAAAACTACGATATGATTTTTCAGTGGAATTGTAAACATTACTACCTTATCATAAATGTAAATAACTGATTTTAGAGGTCCTAACTCATTTTCAAATATCTTTCTTAATTCAACAATATAGGCAGATTGAGTATAGCTTATTTCTGGATTTCTACCTTTAAGATGCTCATTAAGTCCCTGACGAATTATGCTTGCACATAGATGACCAGATTTTTCGACCAATCCTGAAAACCTTAATGACGGATCTATTGCCAACAGACTGTTCAAGAAATCAACATCATTCATGGAACAAGATCTAAGAAGCCAGAAATATATCTGTTTTAAATCAAACTACCATAAGGTGGAAAATAAAACCAGACAGAAGAGAATCACTATTTAGGCTCTTACGAAAACCAGATATTGATCTTCTTAAAATAACTACTTGGATCAAGATGGCAGAAGATATGTCTTCAACAGCTTCAAATACTATCCCTTTCCCTACGTTAACAATTGTATATCTGGTAACTGAAGCTGATGGGTTAATTGAGGAAATAAGTCAAAAGTACAATAATATCACAGTAGAAGACTGTAACGGTTTTTTTAATGACGGAGTTAAGAGAGATTACAAGAAAATAACAATATGGAGTCAGGGAATAGATAGCCTTTGGTTCAATGCTTTAATAGCCAGAATAAAAGAGATTGCGAGTGTAGATGCGGTTCCAATAGTATCTGGCGGGATAATGTATACCGTATAGAATTTGAAATCTTTAACTTGCGATCATAATTCAACGTCTAGAAAAAGTGGCCTTGTTATAATATTGAAACGGTTTATTTTGTATCGAGCTTGATATCAATCAAGATTTTACCTCCCACAAGTGGGCTCCCTATTTTTTCGTATTTTTTTCTAGGCATATTTATCTGAATTACTGTCTTTGGATATGTCTTGATAACTGTTTGTGGCTGGGATCGCAGAATAGCTTCAAGAATTGGTCTTATCTGCTGTTTGACCTCTTCATCAGATATGGATCTATCAATTGCTTCTAACATTAATTGTTGTTGTGAGACGGATTCTAATTCGATATCTTCAATTAGAGACAAAGTTATGTTAATGCCATTATCTGACAGTTGTGTTATCTTATACCTGATTTGAGTGTCTTCCAATTCTAAACATAAATAATTATATTTACTTATTACTTTTTAGATCCATTTCATAAATAAACAACAAACGTCAAGTTATTATCGAATATACCAAGCTACAAGTCTTTTATCGTTCAAATCGTGTCGAATACAATTCAAGTACAGACGTCCACAAGACATATTAAAATTGATTGTGTATTTATCATCGTAAAAAATGAAATATAGAAGTAGGACTGATATTTTTGCGTCTATTTTGCAATCTGCAAATAGCAATAAAGGGGTTGGAATAACAACTATCATGTACAAGTCCTTTCTTTCTCATTATCAGCTCAAAAAATATTTGTCCATAATGCTCGAAAATGATCTAATAAAACTTGAAGAGGATGAACACCTTTATAGGATCACTGAAAAAGGATTACGATTTTTACAGCTTTTTTCAAATATCAACGAACTTATTGATACTACAAAAGAATATAATGTCTAAAAATAATTTCGTCTATTTTTTAAAATAATTTAGCTCATCATTTCCTTTTTATAGTAGCAATATTTGATTTATTGGCCCATAAATATGGCGTTACATATAGTAATTTAAGAGAGCATAACGAAATTCAAAACTCAATTTTCCTCCTCAGACGAACACTTTCAATAATTGGATCAAGAGCGTTTAAGAAAGTCTCATAATATTTCATGACATCCATCATATTGATATTTTTAGAACTAAATTAGCCCGGCCCAGATTCGAACTGGGGTCAAAGGCTCCAAAGGCCTCTATGCTTGGCCACTACATTCAGCGAATTTTAAATTCTCTACCGGGCTGCCGGACATTTTCTTATCAATTATCAGATTTATAAAGCTACGAACCTGTCAACAATTTTCATTAATGTATTTGTGGGATCTTCCATATTCTTCAAAATTTGTTGTGCACGATTATTTTGTTTAATACTGAATCTGTTATCATTTTGTATCTGAATCAATAACTTTACAATTTGTGTCGAGTTTGTAACCTTATGTATCAAACCATTTCTTATTAGAAAATCATCGACGTAGAATTTAATAGGTGAAATTGAGATGGTGGGTTTTCCCATTAGTGCGGATTCGGCAGTCATGGTGCCTCCTCCTCCAACAAATATATCAGCAATGGAAATTAGCTCTGCTCCGTCTACAACATTCTTCAAAACTTTAATTTTACGTCCATACTTTTCATTGTAGTGCCGTATTTGATCCTGATATCTACACAATACTAAGATATTTGTGGTCTTATGAAAGGTTTCAACTATTGACTCTAATATATTATCGATATTGGTATTTTTGCCTATTAAGTATGATGCCTTACTTTCTTCCGGTCTAATGACAATGGTACTTTTTTTTCTAAGATTATATTTTTGCTTTAATTGGTCGCGATCGAACTGTCTAGTTTCTCTCCCTAGCCAGGCGACAGGATCAAGTGCATGATATCGGACTACTTGTTTTTTTGATATACCCAAATTGTTCCATGCGGAGTAAGGAATAATCCAAGGGCATAGAAGGTATGTAACAAAAGGAATAGTTAACCTTTGAACTGCATAAGCATGAGGTGAGTCATTAAAAGTAATATGGGGAATTCCTAAACCAAATGCAACTCTTGCTGCTTCTGGGGAGGAAAAGCTAACACAAAGATCAGGTTGGAATTTATCTACTTCCTTAGCTAGATCATAAATTCTTCTGGAACTTGCTCTCAATTTATCATATTTTGATGAACCGCCATATTTTCCAATTATTTTTAGTTCAAATTTCCTTAATTTAGATAACCTTAAGCATTCCCTATAATTTCTTCCCGTACAGAGTACTTTGTGATCTTTTTCTTTTAGATCTTCCACTGCGTATTTGAAGAACATCACTTGTTTTGGTGTTAAAACGTCAAACCAGATTCTCAAGCATCATGTATTAGTAAACTCATGGAAAAAACTTTTCTTCAACCAATCTTAATTTTGGTGCAGGAACAAAAATATGCAATTTGGGGTAGATACTACTATTGGGTGTTGATTCTTCGAAGGTGGCAGTTTATGGATTAAGTACTGAGGGGTATAAGATTGCCTCCCATATTTCCGCTAAAGGTATACCAGTTTCAATTATTGATGACTCGTCTGGGATGGCTATTGCACTTAAACCAGATATTGCAAAAACATATTCTAGTGTAACCTCTTTTATTCAAGACGAGACACTCTTAGATTTTGAACCATTTGATGTAGCCATAGGTAATGCATCATACGTTTTTTTTACTCCAAGAATAAGAAAATCATGGCCCGATGCAAAAAATCACATTGGATCTAAATTTCAAGATGTAATTAAGCATGTGAACAAGGAAACTTCCATAATTTACACGGTGCCTGCAGGTTTTGGTATAAACAATGAAAACATAACATTGATTGAACATCGAACTGGTCTCAATGTCGGAAAAAATATTTACTATCATTATATGCCGCTAAGTTCCATATCCTCAACTTTGTTTGAGGGTATTGTCGGTACAAGATCCGAATTAGATTCGAATTTGACAAGTTTATTGAGCGGACTTGAACCTGCAAATAGAATCAAAGTGGTAGATGTTGAATCTGCAGAATATCTATACTCTATACGAATTTTGAGACACTATGGTTTAATGTCACCCATTTTTGAAATTTGTAAATTTACTGACCATACTTTTCAATCTCAAATAATGGAAAATGAATCATTTGGTGAATTGTACATTGACGATCTTGTAAGTGGTTTATTTGACTTGAACACTATTTTAGCATCATTAACAGGAATTTCCCCACTGACACTCCTAGTAAAAGGAAATATTGCCACTGTAGAAAATTATTTAAAGCATTTAACAGAACAAATCAAGATTATCCTAAAGAAATATGAGTTGAAAGCAAGTAAAACAAAGGCCATAATCTCATGGACATTTGACCCTAACGAAATGAGGGGAGACAAATTGGACATACTGTCTAGGCTGGAATCAAGATTGAAGGATTATGTGGGGGATGTTGAAAGACATGACTCTTTGTTTGATTTTTATTCAAGTGAAAAAAAGATGATTGTGGTTTCTTGCTCAAAAGATGATTTTGAGAAGATCAATAATAATAATCCTAATTCAGAGATCATAATTATTAAGGCGACTCCCATACTACGTCAATTTAGTATTCAATCAAAATAACTACTAAAATATAATAATGAGAAAAAATAATTCATGATTATCTTGCTGGATGCGAAGTGTCCGAAATGCGATAATAAGGCACAGGTTAATAATGATCTCACTATAGTCAAGTGCGAACATTGTGGTTATACAGACAATTATGAAAACTATATCAACATGATGAAAACTATAGCCGAGAACCTAGCAGATAATTTTCAGTTTAGGGGGAACGGATCAAGTCAGTAATCCTGGTTTGGATTTCTAATTTATTATTTATTTGATTTTACCAAAACGATCCCTTATCAGAACAAGTCAATTCTGATCCGCAATTTTCACATCTGAGATGGCACGATTGGATATTAATCATTGTAATTCCGCATCTTAGGCATTTTATTTCATTTAGTTGGTCATTATCTATCTCTTTTGTCACTTAATTGATTTTCCGCATTAATGTTTATTAATCTATTTGAATCCTTGCAAGTCGCAAAGATTAATTAAAGCTTTTATTGTGGTTGAATTCATATTGACTCAATTTAAGATAATAGTTTCTGATAAAAAAGGAAAGAGTATTAGCAAAGAACTAAAAGATAAAGAAGCTCAACCTTTAGTTGGTCTTAGGGTAGGAGAAATTGTTGATGCCTCAGTGGTTGGTATCTCTTTTGGAAAAATTGAATTGAGAGGAGGTAGCGATAAATCTGGAACACCAATAAGGAAGGATGTCCACGGCGGTGTCAAAAAATACGTATTGTTATCAAAAGGGGCAGGGATGAGAGATGATAGAGAAGGGATTAGAAAGAGGAAATTGGTTAGAGGTAACATGATTACAGAAGAGATATACCAGATTAATTGTTTACTCCTAGGGGGAAACTTGCCAGAAACCGGGGAACCGGCAGAATCTGAACTGGCAGAACCTAAAAAAACTGAAAAATAGGGCATTACTCAATTCTTTTGCACCTGTATTATTTTTTGATTTGTGCAACACAATTATAATTAAATTAATATCACTGTGAAAATTCAGTATACATATTGCATTGGAAGAATACTTTACCCGATTGGTACATTAAACAATATGGATATCAACCTTGTGTTAATATAGGAACATCAGGTCATGTTGACCATGGCAAGACTACCTTAGTAGAATCCATAACTGGTGTTTGGACCAGTGGTCATAGCGAAGAATTAAGAAGAGGAATTACGATAAAAGTGGGATATGCGGACGCTGCCTTCTATAAATGTGAGAATTGCCCACCTCCAATATGTTATTCAACTCAGCCAGAATGTAAAAACTGTGGCCAATCATCTCAATTTCAACGTGTAGTTAGCTTTGTGGACTCACCCGGACATGAAAGTTTAATGGCAAATATGCTTTCAGGAGCCGCTTTGATGGATGGAGCAATACTGGTTGCGGCAGCAAATGAAAAAGTACCTCAGCCGCAAACAAGAGAACACCTACTTGCTTTACAAACCCTTGGCATTAAGCAAATTGTACTAGTCCAAAATAAGGTTGATTTGGTATCTTATGAAGAATCAATTGATAATTATAAACAAATAAAGAATTTTGTCAAAGGTAGCGTAGCTGACACCGCGCCAATTATTCCTGTTTCTGCACAACATAAATTAAATGTAGATGCGCTAATTGAAGCCATTGAAACCAATATAAAAACTCCTGGAAGATCTAAAAATTCTGAACCATTGATGCATGTGCTAAGATCATTTGATATTAACAAGCCGGGTCTTCCAATAAGCGAAGTAAAAGGAGGAGTAATTGGGGGTTCGTTAATACAAGGAGATTTTAAGACTGGTGATGAAATTGAAATACGACCAGGTATTTATGATGAAAAAAAGGAAAAATACGTCCCTATAATGTCAAAGATTTCATCTCTAGGTACTGGTGCAGGGATTGTTGAAATAGTGAAACCCGGCGGTCTTGTTGCTCTTGGAACAACATTAGATCCTTATTTAGTAAAGAGTGATTCGCTAATAGGATCATTAGTAGGGCTCCCAAGTTCACTTCCTCCAGATGTGTATGATGTTACTATTGAACTCAACCTTTTTGAAACTGCCGTGGGGACACAAGAACTAGTTAAAGTTGATCCGATTAAGATAAAAGAATCTTTGCGATTAAATATTGGAACTGCCGCGACACTAGGTACAGTTACTCATATAAAGGATCATGTTGTAGAAATTAAATTAAAGAAACCTGTTTGTATGGTTATCCAGAACAGGGTTGCCATAAGTAGAAGAATAGCCGACAGATGGCGCTTGATAGGTTCAGGTATCGCATCATAAATAAAAATTATCGTCAAGAAACAGATAGATTCACATCCTCAAACTATGAATAAATTTTCATACAATTAATCAGTCAAGGCATATTTTCTTCCTAATGTTGTTATAAACACCTTTCCTGTTCCTTTAGTGATAAACCCTATTTCAAAGTGTTTTAGTTTGTGTTTGTCCAAGATGTTTTTTATCCTGTCCAATCTTGACTTTGAAGCGATAATACAAAAACCAACACCCATGTTAAATGTAGAATACATTTCTTTATGCGATATTTTTCCCTCCTTCTGAATGAGTTTAAAGATACCATTTTGTGTAGGGAGATTATTGAGATCATAATTGACTCTACTATTCAGCCTTGATAACTTGCTGAACGAGCCGCCTGTGATATGTGCAAGTCCGCTAACTGATTCTCTTTCGGTGTCGAGTATGTCATGTATAGGTTTGACATATATTTTTGTGGGCTTCAAAAGTTCTTCCCCAATAGAGCTGTCAAGGAAAATATGTCGATCTTTCAATTTGTACTTCGGAAGAATGACCTTTCGCGCAAGCGAATAACCATTTGAATGCAATCCATTACTTTCTATTCCAATTATTATATCTCCCTCAGTGATCTTATCGCCTAGTACCAGTTTTTTTTTGTCAGTTACTCCAAATACAGATCCAACCAGATCAAATGAATTTTCTTCCTTTTGATTAAGAAGATCTGGAAGTATTGCAGTTTCGCCTCCGACTATTGCCATTTCCGATTCCTCTGCCCCTTTTGTTAATCCTTTCAAAAGTTCCTTTACAAGGTAATTGTCAGGCTTTCTCAAAGCAATATAATCCAAGAAACCCACTGGTACAGCACCGACACAAATAATATCATTAACGTTCATTGCCACACAATCTATCCCAAGAGTATCAAATCTATTCATTAATTGTGCAACAATTGTTTTGGTCCCAACTCCATCAGTATGCAATGCAATTATTTTCGATTCAAACTCAATCAACCCCGCGTAATGCCCAAAGCCAGATAAAACCTTCCAGTTTTTATCTTCAAATCTTAAATGAGTGTTTAATATCATTTTACCAATATTGCCTTGTAGTTTTCGAACTTTCTTTACGTCCACACCAGCTTTAGAATAGTTCAACATACAATTATCTTAGTGGACATAATACATATTATAAATAAAAACATGATTAATAGTCGCTCCCCTGAAGACTTGGCGTGAAAATTAACTTATAAAGATGAATGCAATTGTAATTAGATATGGAAGATTCTGTATCTATTTTTGAAGATTCTGAAAAGACGTTTATAGAGTTATCAAACTCCCAGAGACTCCAGATAATCAATGCCCTAAAAACCCGCAGTATGAATTTGACTTTGCTAGCTAAGCATCTTGGGATAACAATGCAAGAAGCTCACAGAAATTTTAATAGACTTATGGATTCTGGTATAGTTACTCGAGATTCCAATGGTTCGTATTCTTTAACAACTTTTGGAAATACCATAACGACTCAAATTCCTTCTATAAATTTTCTTTCAAAAAATAAGAATTACTTTTCAGAGCACAATTTTGGAAATCTTCCAATGAAGTTTGTTCAGAGAATTGGATCATTGGATGATAGCAAATTTATCCAGGGTCTTGTCGCAGTTATTGAAGAAATCAAGGAAATGTACAGGGATTCTAATGAGTATATCTATGGAATGATTCCACAAGTCCCTTTAGATCTTATGGAGGTCGCTGCAAAAATTGTAATGGAAAAAAAGATCAAATTTAACTACATATTACCAAAAAATGCCGAAGTACCAAAAAAAGGGAAAGATTTCTTAAATGAAATTAATTATCCAGAACTGTTAAAATCTGGACTAGTAGAAAGAAAAATGATAGATGAAGTTAAGGTTTCTGTTCTTTTAAATGAAAGAAAAGCATTGTTGATGTTTCCCTCCATCAAAGGCGAAACTGACATGAATGGAGCGTTTTCTAGTAGTATTGACAGAGAGAACAATAACCTATTTCACGAGTGGTGCCTCGATTTTTTCAGGTACAGTTGGTTAAATTCAAGGCCTTTTGATCATAGTAAACTTCGAGAAGTATGAACTTATAGATATCCGAATTTCATAGCAATGTTCAGGTCAGTTCTGTACAAATTAAGGATTTCTATAAAATAGTAATTATCTAGATTGATCTTTTGTGGCTTTCAATGCAGAAAATAACGCTCCAGCCTTTTGCTCTGTTTCCAGGTATTCATTTTCAGGTATAGAATCCATTACTATTCCGGCTCCCGATTGAATATAAGCATTATTTCCATTTATGAATAAGGATCTTATTATTATTGCAAAATCGCATGATCTGTTGAAGGAAAAGTAACCCAAGGCTCCTGCATATGGTCCCCTTGTAGTTCTTTCTAACTCTGATATTACTTCCATCGCCCTCACTTTTGGGGCTCCAGAAACGGTACCTGCTGGAAATAAAGATCTAAAAGCATCAAAACAGTCGTATTTGTCATACAGATTCCCAACTATATGAGAAACAATATGCTGAACATGGCTGAACCTTTTCACTATCATTAGTTCTTTTGGACGTACTGATCCAAATATGCATACTCTTCCCAAATCATTTCTCGCCAAATCCACAAGCATAGTGTGCTCAGCTAATTCCTTTTTATCACTTAAAAGTTCGGTCTTTAATTTATTATTAACGCTCTGCTTATTTGAAACTGGTCTTGTTCCTGCAATTGGAAATGTTTCAATTTTATTATTAATTACACGGAGAAGCATTTCTGGACTGGATCCAATAATGAATCTCTTCTTGCGTCTAAAAAAATACATGTAAGGCGATGGATTTAATTTCCTTAGATTCTGATAAAGATATATGGGATCGCCAAATATTTGAAAATTGAACTTCCTTGATATTACAACTTGAAAAACTTCACCATCGTGGACGTACTCTTTTGCTCTCTTCACGTTAGAGATAAATTTGCTTTTAGTTGTTTCTGAAGTAGGTTTGGAAAAGGAAATACCTTTTCCTAAAATTCTTTTTTTGGAATTTATTATTTCTACTAGCTCGTTAAATCTAGATTTTTTGCCAATGTGAAAATAATGGATTGCGTTCTCTTTTTTATCATGGATAACACCATCTGTGTAGATCCCAAATTCCATCAAAGGAAACATATTATGTGCTCTTTTTGATGGTATCGTTTCCCAGAATCCGATTGCTTCATAGCTCACATATCCCACTGCTCCTCCAATATAACGAAGTTTTTTTTCTTCAATTGTGGGTAGGATTCGTCTTAATTCTAGAAGAGGGTCCTTTGCGTTTTTTTCATAAATGATTTTTTCGTTTCGATAAATTTGAAATTTTCCATTATCGCATATTACTGTAAATTCTGGATTAAATCCTATTACTGAAAACTCAGAAAGTTCTTTTGGTCCAGTTAAGGATTCTAAAATAAATACGTTTTCATAATTGAGATAAATACTCTTAAAGATTTCAAATGAGTCTTTGTCAGTATTAATTTTTTTCTTATGAAAGGTGAAATCATTTGAATTCGAGATAAGGTCCTTAAGCATTTATGATAGTTACCATAAAAACGTGCCTTACAACATGATTTAAATCTTATGAGATCGGTACTCTACAACTTTTCTTAACTGATCGCTTTCAATTATAATTAATGAATACTAATAAGTAAATGCGGCACTAATTACCATGATATTTCTAAGTAGTAACATTATGGTTGTTGCAAAAGTTATTCCTGTTTTTAGCGATCAATAATGTTCGTGGTTGCTAATGGCTTTCTCCCCATAAAACCCTCATCCTTTCTATGCCAAAATTTTATTTCGTTTTCACCCTCTTTCCAACATAACCATACTTCTTCATCAAATCTCAAGGAAGGAAAGTCCAAGAGTCCTTCATCCACACTCTTGATCATAACTCCTTTATTTTCCAATTCCGCTATTGTTTCATAGAGCTTGAAAACAGCTTTATTTAGTTCCTGCTTTTTATTTATAAAGATAGTAAATTTTGTCCCATCATTAACCATCTTTTGCAATTCATCTTGAAGTTTAATCACTTTATTTTTTTGAATTACAATACTGGAAAATATTCTTTTTATTTCAGGTAAAATTCGATTAGCATCCTGCGGGGTAAAGTAGACAGGCATACAGTCCAAAATTTACTGAAGACAATTTAAATCATTATTATTTCACTGTACTAAATAAGAGGATAATTGATAGAAACTACTGCTAAGGACCGACAATTCCCTATTTTTTATAGTTGTTCTTACTGATCTTATTCAAATCTCCCAGTCCATGTGAGTAAACCTCCCATGAATTGGATCTTCCAAATAAGTTGTCTAGCTTGTCAGAGGCATTAACAGAAAATTTATTCAATGCAAGATGAATTGATTCATGGCTAATAATAGAGGACACTACCTCGGCCGTCTTACCCTTTGAATCATATTCTCTCCAAGAACTGTAATTTGCAATAAAAGCTCTAGATTTTCCATAGTAAGATACAAACATCAAACCCCTTCTTCCCATTCTTCCACGTAATCGAAGATCCGCAACCATTTTTTTATTTTAGCGCTCATAATACTCATTAATGTTTACAAGATTTTTCTTATCGACATCTATTAAACGACTTAAAAATATTATTACTATGGTCAATTAATTGTTAGAAAATTTATCAAGAACACTTAGTAATTTTGAAAAAATTTCATTATTTCTCTACTTGTTATAGTATTCAAAATATTTATCTAGCTGTGGCAGATAGTCGTAAAATTAATACTCTTTTAAAGCATAAGAAAACTTGTAATTTTATGACGAATTTGAAATTACAGAATAAGTCTAAAATATTACGATATAATTATTCTGATTCATTAAAATTAACCCTAGATGCCATCGAAATTGGCCTACGATCTGTTAATCCGAGGTCCATCGTGAAAAACTCGGTAAAACTGAGGGGCAATACATTGAGTATATTTGATTATGATGGAGAGAAAAAAAGGTTTGATTTTGGTTCATTCAATTCAATTTATTTGGTTGGTGCCGGTAAGGCAACCGCTTCAATGACTGATGCATTTATGAACATAATAAATGACAAGAAAATCAAGGGATGCTGCATTACTGTTCCATATGGAATCAAAATGAAAAGCACCCTATGCTCAGTAACAAATGCCGCTCATCCCATACCTGATTTTAATGGGGTTATTGGTACGAAGAAAATTCTGAACATTATAGAAAAAGTAAAGAAAAACGATCTACTTGTAATTTTCTTATCAGGAGGTGCATCAGCCCTTATGCCCCTACCCTTAGATGTCATGGAATTACATGAAAAGCAGCGTATAACTATGCAGCTACTATCATCAGGAGCAACAATTGATGAAATGAATACAGTTAGGAAACATCTTTCTAAAATTAAGGGAGGAAGACTTGCCAGCATCATTAATAAAAAATTCCAGGTAATAACACTTATTCTGTCAGATGTAGTTGAAGACAAAATTGATGTGATAGCATCAGGTCCTACTACTGCAGACTTGAGTACATTCTATGACACTAAAAAAATATTGATAAAGTACAAACTGTGGAACAATCAGCAACTTATATCTAAGAAATTGAGAATTTTGATTAGCAATGGTGCTTCAGGGAAGATTCAAGATACTCCAAAGCCTGATGATGCAGTATTTACCAATATATATAACGTTATTATAGGAAATAACAATATTGCCTGCAAAAATATAAAATCGTTTTTAGAAAAAAATGGCATAAAAACAATGTATTTGGGTTCAGCATTTACCGGAAAATCAAATGTTCTTGGTGACTTGCTTTACAAACTTGTTAATGATTTTCCCGTTGTGTCAACTCCATATGCATTTGTTCTTGGTGGAGAAACAACAGTAGATTTAGAAAATAAAACAAAAGGAATCGGTGGACGAAATCAAGAGGCAGCACTTTCAGCTGCGTCACATTTTGAGAATTTAGATGAAGATATGGATTTTACAATTGCTTGTTTTGGAACTGACGGTATTGATGGAAATTCGTCTGCTGCAGGTGCTATAGTCAATCCAAAGTTACTTGCAAATATAAAACAAAAGAGATTAAGAATATCAAATTACCTAAAGAACCATGATAGTAACACATTGTTTAATAGTGTAAATGGTGCATTGTACACAAAAATTACTGGGACTAATGTGAATGATGTATCGATTGTATGTAGATTAAAGTAAGTAGTATGGTAAAAATACGAATTCATTGCAATCCTATTTTAAGTCCAGAGGCAAAATGAAAACAAATGTGGCTCCAGTTCCTTTTTCATTATTAAATCCGTTTATCTTTCCGCCATGTGATTCAATAATATTCTTTGATATGAATAATCCCAAACCAGTTCCTTGTTCTGATCTTGAAACAAATTTGTCGAATAAGCGATTGATTATTTCATCATCTATACCCTTCCCAGTATCACTAATTTTGATGGTTAGTTCATTTGTAGTTACGTTTGCCTCGATGGAAATAATTCCTTGATCCGTAAACTTGATTGAATTATTGATAATATTTGAAATAACCTGAGTAATTCTGTATTTGTCTGCAAAAATTTTTACATGTATTGGTTCATAAAGAATCTTAATTTTCTTATTCTTTACAACATCATTATCTATCTGCCTTGAATATTCTTTTACTAATTGTGATAAAATCTCATCGATATCAAAAATTGTTTTATTCAGTTTTAATGATTTTCCTTCAATACTAGTAACGTCCAAAATATCTCCTGCCAATCTATCTAATCTTTTTGCATTACGAATTATCGAAGAAATTTGTTCTTTGCTTACCTTTGCAAAATCATTGTCATTGATGTCATTTTCTATTAATTCAGCTTCGCCCAATATAGGCATGATAGGAGTTCTTAATTCGTGTGCTGCCACATTAATAAACTCTTTTTGCATGTTATCGTGCGTTTCCAGTTGTTTGTTTGCGGAAGCAAGCAGGCTATTTGATTCTATGAGCGATTCATTTGACCCCTTTAGTTGCAAAGTTCTAGATTCAACTGCACCCTCTAGTCTCTTATTCCAAGATAATATCAAAAATGCAATTCCAAAGGCCATAGAACCAACAACTATTAATACTACGGTACTGAAATTCTTTTGTTGGTTTATCAAGTAACCAACATTGGAAGCCAGACTATGTGGAGTACTAATATACAATGACCAAAGAAATTTACCGTCCAGAGTAATTGGTTGATAAGCAATAGTAGTCATGTTATCATTAAATGAAATGTCTCTCAATCCAGAACCGCCCTTTAATGAGCTAGCCAATATGTTGTTGTAGACATTTTTGATCTCTTGTGGTATTAGATTTTGAAATTCCGAAGTGAAGTAATTTTTGCCAACTACATCTCTATTTTTAGAATACAAAATTACACCATTCTTGTCAATAAGACCTACATTACTTGCAAATTCGGGCGACAGTTCCTTCTGCAAAAATTCTCCCAGTTTCGATAGATCTATTGTTGTGAATACAATCCCTTCAAAGTTTGACATATTTGTTTGATTGTGAGTCCTATCTAAGGTAACATTACTTTTTATTACCGGATATGATATAAAAAGAAGCGGAAATTGATTGTTAACATCAATGATACTACTATAGTATGTTGTGTTGGTTGTTTTTGGTATGAAAAGTGGATTTGTTGAGTTTGCTCTAAAATCATTATAGTTAGGATCAATGGTTTTATTAGTCTTGGAATTTAATTTTCCGTCCATGTTAAACATGTAATAACCATTTGTCAAGTCCTTAGTTGATGATTGTGCAGAATCAAATAACTTCTGAACATCATCGTCTTGAGCTTCCAACAAAGATATCGATTTGCTTAATCCCTGCAAATTGTTAGAAATAGATTCCATGCTCCTTACCAGGAAACGTGAAAGTTGGTAAACCTCAATTTTTGCGTTAGATCTCACGTCTTGAGAAGAAATATTTGCGATTTCATTGGCAGTGAATGAAGAGTATTGATAAGAAAGTATTGAAAGACCTATACCAATTATTGCTATGATAAGGAGAATAATGACATTGTTTCTCGAAAAGGTTGCGCCTAGCAATAAGGTACAATAGATATTAATATTGTTCTAATAGATAAATTAGCGCTAAACATTATTCTAGCATAGTCTATGCTATCTTTATTCATGTATCTATCGAAACCTTTTGGTAATTTTTATCTCAATTTCTCAGCTCTTTAACTGGAGTTAGGTTACTATGCGCTGCGATTACTATTCTCATAAAGAACTTAAATTAATTCGCTTAGCCAGGAAGGAAGTGATTGTATGTACCTTTTCGCCATAGATTTTAAAACGGCTGGGGCTTTTGCATTCATATCCACTTGCAACTATTTGGAATAAATTTGAATGAGAATCTTCTTATTTATCTTAACTTTATATTGGAATCCTATTACCGTGCACGACAACAATATTATGTCAACTAGACTAATTAAATTGACTAAGATAGATAAGATGTAGACATTAAATTCTTGTTGAATGACAAATTGTACATGCGGACATGATGTAAGTTGGCATTGGATGGATATGCGCCGTCAAAGAAAATGTGTGTACCACATTAATGAGTTAGACGCCTGTCATTGCAAAAAATACGTAAGAGAGCAGAATAATATGAATTAAAAGCTATTAGAAGGAAACAATTAGAACAAAATAGAACAAACAAGGCGAATAATATCTTAATTCTTACACATAAATACCACAGAAAATTAAAAGTTTTGAATTTTGATCGTTATCCGGGCAAGATGATTCACAATATACTAAATAGATGTTATAATTGAATGTACTAATTTCATTGAAAAGTAACATTACTATAATAGAATATTTTCTTTATTGATCTATCATTTAATCTGATTAATAGTGCTCCGCTTTGATCTATATCAGTTACTTCTCCCATGATTCGCGCATTTCCATAAGAGACAACAACTTTTTTTCCAAACATATTAGATTTTTCTTTCCATCTAAGTATAATTTCGGAAGTCTTATTCTTGGCAAGAAGATTATCGTAATAATATTCTATCTTCTCAAGGATTGATTTGATTAAATATACCAAATCAATATCTGTACCAACTTCTTCTCTTAGCGTAGTGGCTTTAGTACTACTATTGATGAGTAAATTATTGATTGATGAACTATCAATATTAGCATTCAGACCTATACCCATTACTATATTTTTAATTTCATTCTCGAGATTAACATCCACCAAAATCCCACACACTTTTTTTCCATTTATCAGTACATCATTGGGCCACTTTAATTTACAATCAATTTTAGTAATTTCCTTTAAGGCGTTGACTACCGCCAGTGCACCAATAAATTGAATAAAAATTATGTTAGCTACATCAAAGTCAGGTCTAAGGATTATAGACATCCATAATCCCCCTTCTGGCGAGATCCAAGTTCTTCCAATTCTGCCCTTACCCATTATTTGTTTTATTGCCATTACAATTGTGCCATGAATTGATTTAGAAATAGGTAAAGACAAAGCATATTCCTGCGTTGAATCCAATTCTTTAAAGAAAATGATGGATTTTCCCATCCTATTTGTTTTCAACGAATTTGACAGTTTAGTTTTAAAGTCAGAATCATCTAATAATATCATAAAACGATCCCACGATAAAGTTCATGCTTTTCATTAAAATAAGTGAATTTAACTCAATCGCACCTTTTTCTCAAATGATAAAGCTTATTGCCAAAAGGATTCCGCAAAGTCTCGAGTAGATAATTGTATTGGCCATACCGGTTACTAATTCACTACCATCATCATATTTTTTCAATTTGAATGCCGCCCTAAATGCAAATGGTAAAGACAAAAGTCCAATTATTGAAAAAATACTTATTATATTTAGAACTGAGCCTCCAATAATCAATGCGTATGTTATTGTAATAATTGTAACAAAAATCTTAACTGAATTTTCTTTTCCGGCAACTATGACCAAAGTACGTCTACCACCTTTTTTGTCCGCCTCATAATCTGGAAACGCCGTTACCAATAGAACAACTGCAGAAAGCAGTCCAAGAATAATACCGACACAAATAGATGATAAATCAAGTATATTGCTTTGAATGTAATATGAACCTAATACTATCATGCAACCCTTAATGGCTACGAATAGTTCACCTAGACCTGAATTTACTATGTTCGAAGAATAAAAATATATTGAAATTATTGCAAATGTTAAAAGTATTAAAATAATAATACCCTTTATAGTAACAAAATATAGCCCCGTTATGCCCCCTAAGATTAAAAAAATAATTCCTGCATAATAAATCATTTTTGAATTTATTAGATTCTCAGGAATAACACCAGTGCCTCCACTATATTTTGTTCTTTTTGTATTGGTGTCGATACCCCTCTTAAAATCCCAGTAATCATTTAATAAGTCGACGCTGATATGCAAACAAATTATCCCAAAATAGGTCAAGAGTGCATAGCCAAAATCAAACCCGCCAGTTTTCCAATAATTAATGGCAATACCATTGCTCACAGCTATTACTGAAGCGAGCAAAAACTTTATTCTTATTGCCCTAGTCCAAACAGAGAATATTTTCTTAATATGTTGAAATGTTTGATAATAAGTCAAATTATACATTGCTTAACAAGAAATTCAGATTTAAATATTGAATGCTCTAATCCAATTATTTGATTATGCACAGTAGTAGGAAACTAATTTTCTAAATTTCTAGTCGTTATATCTTGGAAGTATATTTTTAAATTTCTTGCTAATCTTTTTAGGGCCAATAATCGCTCATTTCGGGGGGACCTCCCATCCTTCTATCGCATCTCATAAACTGGATTGACTTGTCAAATGTTATTCTGTCTACTGGAAATGGGACCCCATCTTTACCATCATGAGCAAAACTGTATTGTACTGGAACTTTCGATGAAGTACTAGAGCCATAAATTAGCTGAGAACTAAGCGAAAGTGCCCTTATCAGAGAAGGTCCTACTCCGTTTATGGAAACCAGTTCTTCATAATTTACTGGTTGAATATCATAGATTTTCTCGATTACATTCCAATTAAGATGTCGTGGGATTTCATAGTTATCGTCAAAATAATCCCCATTCTGACTCTGATGATCGCTTGGTATCCAGTTGTCCAACATTGTTTTACTACAAAATTGTAATTTCTTAATCGAAGAAATTAGATTCTGAGGATTGCCCTTTACTAGATCTAGACTTGTTTTTTGCGTTTCAACAGAATCACGTGCCGTAATATCCAATTCGTTATGATGTGTTTTATCACATATTATTCCTGAATGGGGTTTAGAAAGAAACGTAGAGTGTACATTATCAGAAATCCAATAATATCTTCTAGCCATTTTGACATCAGAATTCATTCCTTGTTGAACTACAGTCCAATTCCCTAATTCGTCAAAAAAACAGTATGGTGATAGAGATTGTACTCATCTTGGATAGCTGCAGTGTCTACTTTTGCAGTCACTTTGCTTGCGTATACAAGAGCCGATACTTTCTTATCTGGAATATTCGTACCCTGAGCTAATTGTGGAATTTCTCTATCAGGTAATGACGAATTTTTTCCCTTACCGCCAGAAAACACAATACCATAAAATTCAGGAGTAATAGAGTGTTTTTAGCACACCAGTTACGACTGTTATTAAACCTGATGAATGCCAATCAAACCCTAGCACACATCCAAATGATTGCAACCACAATGGGTCAGGCATTCTTTCCAAAAATTCTTTTGTGCCATGTTGTTCAATGAGAATTTTTGAAATGGAAAAGGCAAGTTTTTTCATCCTATGGAGAAGGTATTGTCGAGGATGACCATAGAGTAAAGGGAGAGATATTGATGATTTTTTTATCAATCAAATAATAGATATGAAACTAACATATATCAAGAGATGACGTTTAGTACATTATTTTTCAAAGCATCTATATTGATAGGAAAAATATTTTATTGTAACTTGGGTAATTTCTTATAGTTAAAGGTATGCAACTTTAAAACGTTATTCTCTAAAACCATGACGTGAGGAGGATGAGAATGAGTCAGCATTTAATGAAACGAAGGCATGGTATTTTTGGTTTGGTGTCATACAGAATGAACAACCAAATCACGCCTCCAATTTGTATCATATTTCAATCGGTTTATAAATGAGAAATGTGTGTTTAGGATAATTATCGATGAACTTTGATATTTTAGTTGGAATTGCAGTTGGCTTATTCATTGTTGGGCTCTTTACAACTATATTGTATGAAAAAATGAGCGTCAAGGCTAAACAAGATTCAGACATAGAAAAATCTCGAAGCTGAATGAATGTTATTGAAAAACAGATCATAGAATCTTTCCAAAATGAAGGATTCCAAAATTTAACAAAGATACAAAAGATTTCGATTCCAGTAATCGCTCGTATGAAAAATTGTCTCTTGGTCGCTCCTACCGGTTCTGGAAAAACAGAAGCATCATTGATCCCAATATTTTCACTTTTAGAAAATAAAAGAGCTGCTAAGAATACTTTGAACGACAACGATGAAATTATTGTATTATATATCACTCCTTTAAGGGCGCTAAATAACGATGTCCTTAGAAGAATAATTAATTATGCAAAAAAAAGGAATCTTGATGCTCAAATAAGACATGGAGATACAACGAGAACAGCAAGACAGAAATTAATAAAAAATCCACCTCATATCCTCATAACTACCCCAGAATCTCTTGGAATAATACTCGTACATGAAAAATTGAAGGCATATCTAAAACATCTAAGGTGGGTCATAATAGATGAAGTTCATGAATTAATTGGTAACGAAAGAGGAACTCACCTAGCGGTTAGTTTGGAGCGACTAGAGAACATTAGTTCTCATAATATAGTTAGGATAGGATTGTCTGCAACAGTTGGAAATTTAAAGGGCGCTGCAAATTTTATTGGTGGAAATGGAAGAAAATGTGCCATCCTAGTTGATAACACAATTAGAAAATACGATATTGATCTAAAGCATCTACAAGGTTCTATAAGTAACGTGTCCAGATTTGTAATAGAGTATGTGAAGAATAATAAAATCACCGGCTCTATACTCTTATTCACAAATACTAGAGACGAAGCTGAATACATAGGTACAACAATAAGAAATCAGAATGAGATTCCTATAGAGGTACATCATGGTTCCCTATCAAGAGAAACGCGAGAAGAGACAGAAATTAAGCTGCGTGAAGGTCTAACTGGTATAGTAGTATGCACCTCTTCACTAGAATTGGGTCTTGATATTGGTTCCGTTGAATTAGTAATTCATTATGGTTCCTCTAAACAAGTCTCAAAACTTGTGCAAAGGATTGGAAGGAGTAGACATGCCAATTTTAAATCGGCCAAAGGGTTGATCATAGCAAACACTGATGACGATGAGATAGAATGCATGTCTATAATTAATAGAATGAAGAAAAGATCCATCGAAGTACAGAAGCCACATTTTGATTCTTTAGACGTCGTTGCCCACCATCTAGTTGGTTTTGTAATATCCTCTTCAGAATCTAAGAAATTGAAGGAAGTTTATCAAATAATTACAAAGGCCTATCCATTTAGAAACCTGTCGTTCTCTGATCTGGAACAATGTGCAATTCTTCTTGATAGTTTCAGAATAATAAAATACGATCCAAAAACTCAAACATATGCCCGGAGGATAAAGTCATATAAATATTATTTTGAAAATGTTTCAACTATTCCAAACATAGTAAAGTTTGAAGTCATAGATGTCATAAGAAAAAAGAGGATAGGTACACTAGATCAACAATTTATTGGCGAATTTGGAGAAAGAGGTAATGTGTTCATTTTGAAAGGAACACAATGGAGAATTATAAGTGTGGATGAAAATAAACTCCAAGTAAATGTAGAACAGGTCTTTGGATCTCCAATAAACATCCCACATTGGGTTGGTGAGATGATTCCAGTTGACTATGAAACTGCCGTAGAAGTAGGGAGACTCAGAAATAAAGCCCTCAATGATAGTAATTTTAAATGTGAATCTAATATCAAAAACCTATTACAAAAGATTCCTGTAATTCCCGATTCTAAAAACATTGTGATAGAAAGCGTTATCAATAAGAATGCAGTTGTAATACATTCAACTTTTGGTACAAAGATAAACAATACTTTGTCATCACTTTTTTCAACATTTTTGGCGTCATACGTAGGACATCTAGTGGAAACAAAGTCAGATCCTTATCGAATTTTGCTGAGCTCATCGGTAAGATTATCCAGAACAAACATTGAAAAAATATTTTATGACGAATATGACGTTGAAGCAATTTTAATTACATCTTTGACTAGTACTTATAATCTTAATTGGAGAGTTTGGATGGTATCAAAAAAATTTGGTCTTGTTGAAAAAAATGCAATTTATGACAAACGATTGGCTCGTTTTATTTACGATAAATATTACAAAACACCAATAAGCAAAGAGTCCATAAGAGAGTTAATTCATGATAAATACGATATTGAAGCTACACAAAAATTGCTTGAAAAGATAAGAAATAAAGAAATCCTGATACATTGGTTTGATTTGTCACTTTTTTCACCTCTGGCTCAGAACATTTTAGAACACCATTCAAAATCATCATCTTCGCCCTTAAGTATTGAACGCGGTGTTCTCGAACTTATCAAGGAGAGATTAGATAAAACCAAACATCGCTTAATCTGCATAAGATGTGGCAAATGGGAAAGGTTGGTAGAAACCAGAGAAATAATGGAGTCTATCTCTTGTAAGCTCTGTGGTTCAAGATTAATTACCACTACATTTTCCTCCGATTATGAACTTTCAAAAATTATTTTAAGTAAATTAAAGGGGACAGAAATTAATACCGAACAAAATCATAAATTTGAAAGAGCATGGAAAACGGCATCCTTGATTAATAATTTTGGTAGAATGGCTTTGACAGTACTTTCTGGTTATGGCATAGGGGTTGAAACTGCTGCGCGTATCCTCCGCAATTATGTTGATGACGAAAACTTATACAAGAATATTTATGATGCAGAAAGACAATACATTACAAATAGAGGATTTTGGAATGACAGTTAATTACCAATAAAGAGATAGTTAAATTTAACAATACCGTTTTGATAAAAATAATTTTGAATTTCCAAACCAAACATCTAATGGAAAGACATGATATGTGTAGCATATTGCTCATGAGCCAAGGTAGGGTATAGAAACATCACAATTTTGAGAATTGACGTAGTTCAAGAATATTCAGCCACCAGATACAACTATACCAACTTTTCAACCAAGATATGAAAAATTCGACGATTTATTTTTAATACCAAAACTTTGCCATGATAAAAATATTACTAAAATGTTTATTTGGGATGATATGATTTCTATGAATGGATATGAGAGTATTTATTAAGATTTTCTTTCTTTTAATTATGATAACCAGTATTGGAATCTCAGGTATTCTAGTCGCCAATTCTCAGGTATATGCTACACAAGCAATATGGAGAGATTATAAAAATATGAAGGACCTAATCAAGGCAATTAAAAATGGTGACAAGGATGATGATAACATGGATTGGCATAAATTTAAAAATTCTGCCGTTTACAAAAATGAAGATAAAAATGTAAGGGATTGCATAGACTTCGCAAATAAAGTAGGGGAGAAATTGGGTGATTATGAAGTTGTGCGCTGTTTTAAAAATGCAAATTATTTTAGTGAAAAATATTCTAGCGATAAAGGAAATCAGAATCAGAGTGATGTGAAACAACAACAGGATGATAAACAGATTCAGAATCAGAGTGATGTTAGTCAGACAAATCCTGAATCTCAAGGAGATAATTCAGGTAATAATTGCGATTCGTCATACCCGGATGTTTGTATTACCACTAATTCGGCAAAATTAACTTGCTTAGATATTCCTTACAGAAATTTCAAGGTCTTGGCGCCTGACCCTCACAAATTTGATTCTGATGGGGATAGCATAGGTTGTGAAAGTTGATGGAAACGATTCAAAACAACTCAAGAATTTTATTTCTTTGATTGGGTATTTGTTGCAATGATTTTGACTCTTATGTACGATATAATTATCCAAATGAATTGTTCCTTACTGTGAGATAACCATATTTACCATTTATAGCATTGATAATGAACATCTTGGTTATTGTATTCAGATAAATCCACAAACCAATAAACTTATGTTAATTAGGATTAAGGCCTAATCCTCATATTTATTGTTTGCAAGAATTTGCAGTTATTGTTTTATGCTATCACAACAGGATGTTAATTGAAGAATCTTTTCTTAGTGTCAGTTCTGGTTTTCCTTCCCTTCCAGTATTTAAAATGGCTCCTATAATCCTTATCCTGTCACCAACTTTTACCTTTTCTAGGTCAGTGCTACTATCGCGCCAACCAACTAACCTAATTTCACCCGTGTCGTCTCCTATTAAAGTATCAGTAACCGATACCAGCTCTCCATTTTTAGTATTAACCTGTGTAGAATTTGGTTGTTGCAAAATAATTGATTCTATAATGTAGGAATTTCCAACTGTTTGAATGTCCTTAATTTTGGAAATACATTCTTCAATACTGGAAAAGGAGTTACTTTCTACTAATTCTAAATACGAATCTTCCTTTAAAAATACCATATTGCCAAATATTCTACTAGGAATACAGTCTATTACAGAATTCAACTTTATCTTGTCCGACTTCGCTACTCCATGAAAGTTGAGATAAACTATGTTTTTGTCTTTGTCAATACCAACATAATTGATGCTATCATTATCAGTTCTTCCATCAGAAATTATTCGGAATGAAATGACTTCGTAATCTTGTGGCTTCTCTTTCAATTCAATCAACGTGCCTTCATCTCCATGAATCTCAAAATCCCCATTTCCATACTGCAAATTTCCTTCCTTAATCCGAGCACCAATTATTCTAATGGGATAATTGATCTGGAAGAATTTAGGCAGACTGTCCTCGTCGATATTCCACAGAGCGACCCTTAATTTTCTATCACCTGAATCGTTTGATATCATTGTTTGTAATGATTTTTTTCTTTCTCCTCGTGAATCAGAAAATTCTATTATTCTAGGTATTGAACTAATCAGTCCAGATACTATAGCGTTCTCTTTTTCTGATCTAATATTATCAATGTTTGAGGTAATACCGTCCAAATCTGGAATGGTAGTATCGTTACCTTCTGAAGGATAAATAGTACCACCCTCACCAATATTTATTATAGGTTTTCCATTAAGAGCACTTTTTACATAGCAATTTTTTATTTGGATTAGATCCCCTGGTTTTAACGCATTTTCCTCGATTACATGGGTTAGATTGTCCCACAACCTTACTTTTATGCTTCCGCCAGCATCATAGACAGAAATGGTTCTATTCTCAATTCTTTCATTCGAATCTTTTTTTGTAAAGACCCGTATAGGATAAGTACTGAGCAGTCGTACTGTTAGATCTAGATCTCTGGCTCCGATGTAAAGATCTTTAATTCCACGTTTTGTACGTTGAACATTATCAAACGACGCTCCCAAATCAGCTGCGACAAGGAAAAGAGCTCCTTGATCAGTCAAGTAACCAGCACCTATTTTTCTCTTTTTTTCTTCTATGAGTTCCTTTAGCTGTTCTAAATTAATGTCTGGTTTTTGCTCTAATAATATGTCAATCATTTTTTTAAAGTCTAATGACAAACTTAGTGCGACCTCCAAATATGGAATTCATTATCTTGCCTATATGTTTTGAGAATTAATAGTAAACATAAAGATAATGAAATGAGCGTAAAGGATATGAAAAAGAGTGGTTTTGGATAGTGATGTAGGAATACATATTAAATAAATTTCGTATCTAAGCAAACATATGCTGTAAATATCTTGTTATGAGAGGTAAGAATGCAATATAGAAAGAGTTCTTTGGATGCCAAGGTCAGCAATATATCCACCTAGTCTCGGACCGCTATCTGAATTGATTAACATTCTATACATCAATTTGAATATCTTCTTTGGTTGTTCATCGTTTTGTCTAGATCTTTCATAAATTAATTGCTGTATTTCTTCTGGACCCAAGGTCGAGTTTTCATTCAGAGCTGTTTGAATACTATTTGCTATCCTGTTTATGATTATCTTTTCTCTTTCAGTCATAATAACATAGAATTTTTCTTCAGTCATATGGTCATCTGCCCAGTTACATGCTAGTTGTATTCTTTGTTCCAAATCAGGTGTTAGAGATGTCACAACTTTATATTTTAAGAGTCTATCATAGATCTTTTTTATTCTATCCTCTCCTGAAAAAAAATGTGCTTGTTGGACAATGAGCATATAGGGAACATGTTGTGTTGGCTTATCAATCGGCTTTAGGTGATTAACATATTCATATACTCCTCTTATTTTAATTAATTTATCTTCATTTTCTTCTTTCTTTTTACCAAAATAAATATCCTCACAGGTATCATATTCTTCCATCAAAGAAGCAATGTCATCGTGTCCAATTTGTCTTGTTCCAGAAATTCGTTTAAATAAAAGTAATAAAAGAGATTGTGGCGTTCCATAACGTAACCATAATTGAGGAGTAAAAACATTTCCCGTAGATTTGCTTATTTTCTTGCCACCTTTGTCAAGAAACATCTCATATTTTACATGCAGAGGATGAGGATAATGCAGTATTGCGTCCGATACCCAGTCGTTTACTCTTACGGAGTCCATTATGTCCTTACCATAGGCCTCAAATCTTATGTCAAGGGCATTCCATCTTGCCGCAAATTCTACCTTCCATGCAAGTTTTCCTTTGGCTGTTGATATCGGAACTTCACCGGTATGGCCACAACCTTTTACGTCATTGTTACCCAGTCGAGTTCCGTTACAGGAATAAGTTACTTTTCGTTCTTCTTCGATATATTTTTCCGCGTGGGCAACATAAAGCCTGCCACATGACTCGCATATAGGAAAATACGGAAGTGACTCTTTATATTTTGATTGACCTACTATTTCTTCAATCTTGTCACCAAGATTTGGAGCGTTTATCAAAATTGTATCAATCTGTTTTGTTAGTGTTCCATTACCATATACTTTTGCTGCATTACTAAACTCATACTTTATTTCTAGTCTATCTAATGCATCAAGTAACAAGCTACTCATATGTGCTCCATATGAGTCATGACACTGGCCTACAGGATCTGGAATGTTAGATACTGGTTTACCGATATAATCAACCAACCATTCAGGGAGACCTGAAGGTATTTTTCTCAATCCATCCAGATCGTCAGAATACGCAATTAACTTTGAGTCATAACCTAAATTTTTAATGGCAAGTGAAACTCCATATGCCCTGACTGCATCTCCAAGGCTGCCAATATGTGGAAAACCAGATGCGCCCAATCCACTCTCAACTGAAAGAAACTTTAATGGTCTTCCAATATCGATTTCTCTATTAATTATACTTGAAGCAATCTTGTCAATCCAAGTGCCTTTCCCTATAATTTCTCGTTTCATATAACGTCATATTTCCTTGGTAACATATGGGCCGTTCAACGAGTATCCAAATTTCTCATAATATTGTCTAGTTCCTATTGCACTTATTATAGAAATAGTATTCAATCCTAATTCATCCTTGACTATATTTTCGGCAATTTCAAGTAATTTAGCACCATAGCCCTTATGCTGAGAGGAACTAGGTAGAGAATTATTATCGCTTCCTATATCCACCATTTGGCCAAAAACGTGTAGTTCACGGACAATTGCAGACGGATTACCATTTTTTTCTTTCAATTCAGTTCTATAGGGTTTAGCTAATTTTCTCAGTCTCAAGAATCCAAATAAGATTTTATTGTCATCGTCTTCTAAACTTAAAAATACTTCCTTACCATTGGAAGAATCATAATCTCTTCTTTTGATACTTATATCGATATTCTCACAATTCGCTAATTTTCTTATTCCTACTTCTCTACATCTAATGCAACTACATTCTAATCCTTCTTCTCTTAATTTTTGTTGTAGTATTTGCCTAATATTACTACTCTTGTAACCATAAAGAATGTCATTTGATTCAATCTCTCTTTGAATTCTCATTATTCTTACCCAAGGAGGCACTATTTTTTTTATTTTAAGTAGCAAATCTGTGAAAACTTCGTCCGGATATGGCTTATAAATTCCTTTTTCGTATAATTTGGCAAGACCAGTCCCTCTTAACAGTAACGTTGGATATATTTTTAGCATGTCAGGTTTTAGACGTGAATCTTCAAATAGTTTATTAAAATCTTCTAGATCTTTTTGTGGTGAAGAACCTGGCAATCCAGGCATCATATGAGCTACTACTTTATAGCCTGCATCCTTTGCAATTTGAAACGACTCGTAAACATCTTGAATATTATGACCTCTGTTAATATTCCTATAAACTTCCTCGCTTAATGTTTGAACACCTATCTCGATACGAGTTATCCCCATTTCAAGCATCAAATCTATATGTTTTTCTTTGCAATAATCAGGTTTTGTTTCGACAGTAAAGCCAACGCAACGTATACTGTTTGCTTCATTACGTTTCTGTGCTTCCTGCAGCGACTTAGATTCTATACCATTTAAAGCGTCAAAACATTTTTTTATAAAGCTACGCTGATATTCGTCAGGCATAAAAGGAAACGTTCCTCCAACAATAACTATTTCGACCTTTGATATATTATGTCCTCTAGAGTATTCTTGTTTTAATTTTGATGTTATCTGGTATTTTGGTTCAAAATTTGATTTTTGCGCTAATTTCGTTACAGGTTCTTTTCCTGTATAACTTAAAGGAACATTAAATTCTTTGCCTCCGGGACAGTAGATACATTTTCCATGAGGACAATCATACGGTTTTGCCATGACTGTTATGACGAGAACACCTGAAGCAGTCTTAATAGGTTTAACCATCATCAATTTCCTTATATTACTGTCAGCTGGTAAATATTTCATTATATCATAAAATTTGGGAATTTTTGACAGGTTATATTTAGAGGAACTTGCTCTGATAAATGAATAAATGTCTTTTAATGAAAGTTCCCGGAATTGGCTTAATTTATTACTTATCTCAATGCATGCCAAGTTATAATTGTCACTATTGCTGTCTAACATAGAATGAATTGAACTCCTCATTTAGGACATCAACGTTTTAAAGTACATTTGTTCTTATATACTGTGGTATCTATATTTTGATACTGGCCAAAAATCTTGTATTATATGATTGATGAAAGTATAATCCCTTGAGATAGCGTATTTTGCAAATTAATCTTCCATCATGACTCTGATATAAAATGTCGTATGGAGAAATGATATCTGAATTTGTAGATTTTGACTATGGTATAGCCAGAGATATTGTGAATAATTTCTTTTTGGGAATATAAACAACATCATCTCTACAGTAGAGCTCTAGAAATTGAATCCTTATGCACAGATGATTTGTCAAGCCAAATCACATTGTTATTTTTATTGGTTAATGGTTATATCACCAATCAAACTTTAGAGAATTAAATGTCATTTAACATAGATGTTGTGTGGAGCATCCTAATTATAGGACTATTAATGCATCGTGAATAATTGCTGGACATCAACTACTGAGTTTTCAATTTATAATGTACTCCGAAGAGCTAAATTATGTCGCTGCACTTTCGGATAAAAAATTTTAACCGAAAAAGTAAAAGGAAGGAGAACTCTTGAATGCAGGTCTAATGGATGCTTAGATCGCAAAAATTCTGCAAAACGTAATAAATTAAAACATTAATAACTTTGAGAAGTTTGGAAAGATACCTTCCCAAGTAGTAAAGGAGGACTTGAAAGATCCTAAGGGCGGTTGAGCGGTTTACACCTAGACGGTATTTTTCAACCCTTAGCTCACCGAATTAGTTGTCCTTTGTATTACCTTACTTCTGACGTACATTTTGTCGTTTTCGTAATTTCATTAGAGAAAAAAACATTTTTACTTGCCCAATGCAAACAGCTTCTTCAATATCTCAAGAATTGGATTTTCTTCTGGCGCTGGTGCTGGAGTAGTAACATTTGATGTAACATTTGCAGTTGGCGCTGGTGCTGGAGTAGTAACATTTGATGTAACATTTGCAGTTGGCTCTTCTATCCTCTTGATATCTTTTACAAACAAATAATTATTTTTTTTATTGTATCCAAAATCTGAAATAGTTATCACCTTAAATTTCTTATCATGCAGATATTTCATTTCCTTCTCAAACAAATCAATGTCAGTAGCTGAGTCATTTTTGTTTTCTCCTATACCATGATACATGATTATTGGAATTGCCTTAATTCCATCTTTATTATATTTTGATTGGCTTTCCACAACATCAATGAATTTTCTTAGGGCTTGAGCATCGCTATAAGAATTTTGTACTTTCTCAAAATCGTGGCTCCAATTTCTTATTGCGTACTTGTTAGCATAGGTAGGAGTACCATTATCTGTTAATGTTTTACAATCTTTTTGACCATATTTCATCATACCATCACACCTTAGAAACATCAGTGGATCATTTCCTCTTGTTGCGAAGTCATAGTATTTTGCCACAATGCTGACTATGCTTTTATCATCTGAACCTTCACTGAATGGATACTCAAAGCTTGTAACCTTTATTCCATGAGCATTAAGACATTTTTTTGAATTCCCAACTTCATATTCAATGGATTTCTTTGATAATTGTTTAAGATGTACATGATTCATGCTATGTGAGCCTATCTCATGTCCTTCTTTGTTCAATGTTTTAATCTCCTTCCAATTCATGTATCCTTCTTTTTTACCTACATAGTTACATATTACATCAAAAGTAGCTTTGAATCCATATTTATCAAGAATTGGCTTTGCATTCATGTATTGAGTTTTGAGTCCGTCAGAAAATATAAAAATTACAAATTTATCTTGCTGTCTTTTGGTATCCGCTGATTTTGCAGGCAAACCCGAAAGAAAACCATGATCATATGAATTAACTGATAAACACATAGTCATAAAAGCTATGAGCGAAAGAGTGGTTACAATGACAATATTACCCTTCAACGTTAATCACCAAAATGATTCTGGATATAATAAATATATATTGGAATGAAATACTACAATATTTTTTGAAATTTAGATTTATTGAAATATAATCATCTATGAACTTGAGTATTTCATAAATTATACGTTGATGGTAGATATGTAATGAAATTAAAACAGAATGAAAGAAGTTAATTTATCTCTAATCTAACTACCAAAATGTTCCATAGATAATCCAAATTCATGATAGTATCAATAGTATCAAAAACTAAGAATGAATCTCGAAAATGTGTGTTCAACAACGGGTTAACTATTGGAGAAAATCTTTCTAGTGATTATTTTGTTCCAAAAGATCCAGAACGATATCATCCGGCCGAAAAGGGAATTCCAATCACCTTTAAGTATTTGAGAAACAATGTCGCATCCCAAAACATCGAAAACCAAATACTGGTTTCAGTAATCATTTCCCAATACATGATAACATTATTGTTCTACCATAATTAATTCAATAGGTTCAGTGCATTTATGGATTACAAAGTTTTTAACATAATTTTATTGATTTTGCGAGGGTGATAGCTCTTTCCAGATCATCGTTCAAAATTTCTTGTTTTTTATATTTGTTATTAAAGTATATTAAATCTATAATTTTTGAATTATCGACGTTGACTATAGTTGTAACGTTAGAATTACCACCAAAGTTACGACCAGAGTTGCATGTCAGCACCACAAGTTTGTCTACTATATTCAGTGATTTTGAAGCATTTGAGATTTGAGCTTGAGTTTTTGAAGGCTCGTCCTTCATAGCAACCGACACCGCAATTTTTGAGCCGTAATTATCATTGTATGTTAAGTCGATTCCATCGCCGATTACATTGTCAAAATTTAGCTCATTTACATATCCTTCATAGTTTGTCAATGTCAAAAGATTTCGTACGGCTTCCCGTATGTCAGATTCAACTGTCTCCATATTATTAGCTCCCTTTTTGATTAGGATAAATTCAGATAAGGGCACATTCATTAAACTTCCTCGTATTTTGGAACCAGGATAGGTACTTTTTATAGTATCGTCAATTATTGATTCGTCTATCATAAACGAATTTCGCCTTGAAGCTTCCTCAGTTGCATGATAAAAAATATTCAACATTGAACGTACATTTCTAAAGTCTGGAAATCCATCGTATACTAATTTGATTTTTTCCGAAAGTTCATTTTCACCATCGGGTGTAAAGAGCTCATTCTCATCGTAGTTTCTGATATACTCAAAGATTATATCATTTAATTCGGATAATGTATTGGAGCCGGCCAGATCAATTTTATAATTTGCTTTCTCTAGTCGATCAAAAACTGATGAATTTTCTTTTTTAATTTCATCATACGAGGACGGTGTAAGTATCAACATTAGAATAGATGATGGTATATGAGCATTAATTATTGCCTTAATAAAATCTAGCGACTCTTTTTTTGAATCAAATTCATCGAATTGAAATATTGTTATTTTATTTAATAGTTTTAAATTCATATTTGCGAGTGCACTTAAACTATTTATCACACCTTCAAGTGATCTAATTTTTGAGACATCACTTCTCAGCTTATCTTCTATTAGGGACTTGATAATCTCGATTTGTATCTCAGAAAAGTCGGAGCGGAGTATTTCAGGTACATATTGAAAATCTAATTTCTTATTCCCCTTCAAAATTTCCTCAGATCTATGTTTGAGATTCTTGTTTCCACTCAGATTATCAAGAAACCCATAGTTGAAGGCCTTTCTCACAGATTTACCGTGATCTCTTGCTTTATCGCATAATAAATAAACTACATGTTTTCTTAAATCCTCAATATCAACATTACTAAACCCTCCGAGGATTGAATCATACATATTATGAATATCCCTAGGCCAAACTTGCGATAGGTCAACGTATGAGCTAACAGTATTTTCTACAAGCTCTGGTAGTCTTTTAATATGAAGTGCAAGATGAGTCTTGCCTGAACCGACATCCTGGATCATGGTGATCAATCTAAAATCTCTGTCTATGGGCTTTGCTCTATCTAGTTTGGAATAAAGTTCAGATATGCAGGTAATAATAGCCTGTCTTGCATCTTTGTGTGTTTTTCCTCCCAGTATTTGGCTATCTGTATATGAAGGAGTGGGACTACTGGGATATGGATTTATTTTTAGACCATAAGGATACATTCTCATATACTCATATACCTCTTACATATCCATGGAGTAACCCTCTGAGAATTACGCCTTCATTTCCTCCAGTCGATAACTCGTATTCGTTTTGGTAGGCATTAATTAGTTGCTCAACAAGTTCATAAAAGTCGCTCTTGCTCAAATCAAATTTTTGATTTAACTCACTCCTAACCTGTCCAAGCTCAATCCAACCTATTGAGCTATTTGATCTTGACAGAACAGTATCAAACTCCATTTTAAAATTATCCAGATTAACTAAGGCATTTTGAGAGTCATGGTTGTCGGGCTTTAATAGATCAATCAAATTATTTATTGCGTCTTTGAGACTATTTGAATGACTATCTAATTTTCTTTCAACTAACTTAATACGCTCAACTAAAATTCTGAATTTTGGATCGACATTATTTAGATGCTTGAGATATAATTCCGATGTCCAACAATAATATGCTGATCCTTTCTTGTCAACACACACTTTTCCATTATTGATTAGATTTTCTAAACTTTGATCGAGATCAAATGAGGTAAATTCTTTTTTTAAATCAGATTTTTTTATGCCGTATGAACCAGTCGAAAGTATCTTCTCTAAAACTAATTCTTCTGATGACATGAAAAATTATCAAAATTTTTTTATTTAAATTGCGGTGTAATAGAACTGATTACCCATTATCAAGAATTTTAGATCAAAGATAATGTTATTAGCTTATTTTTAGATATTAAAAAAGGGATGAAGATTACTCTTTGCTGATTATTAAGATGATGAAAGTACTAGGGTAACTGACCATATTTTTTTGAACCACTAATGACAATACCAGTCCTGAATGATTAATTGGGATAAATGAATCAAATAATAAATAACTTAGACAAGTATCAACTATATTCCACATTATGCCTAAGAGATTTTTCAATAGTCTGGATGATTTTAAAAATAACCTGCATAAATATGATGCATCACTAATAGACTACAATGGTAATTTAGTCCCGTGTATCTACATCAATTCAGATAGATATCATGATATAATCAGTAAAGTAGCCGGTAAGAAACTGGCTGTTGATGTACTATTGGATTTATTCCATGACTCCAAGCATGTTTTTGTAGACATACTTATGACATATCTTGATTACAATTTTGATGAAAACTATCTTTTCTATGCTAATGACATGCCTCAATTCTTTGAAGCTCTAGCAAGGACTGGATTAATTGCAATCGCACCATCAAATGCTGAAACTGCTTCTCAGCTAAATTTACTCGTAATTCAGCTTCCAAGAAAAGATAGTGCTGAAAGTGCATTTAATCAAATGATAAAAATAATAAATAAACAAATCCAGGCCCATGAAAATTAGTAAGCAAATTTATTTGCGACGGCCGGGATTTGAACCCGGGTTACCAGATTGGCAATCTGATGTCCTAGACCAAACTGGACGACCGTCGCATTACATCTAGTGAAGAAAAAAATACTGCTTATTTTAACTGTTTCTTTATTTCAGATGCAATTTTTTCAAGAATTGCAAAAATAACATGCAGAGACTTGTAGAAATTTCATCAATTTAAATTCATTTAAGCAATTTTATTCAATATTGATTCTAATTTACATTGTCTACCATTATGGTAAACATTTCTCTCTTCTATTGGTAACTCAGATGATGAAAATAACAGTAGAATAACCTCGACTCTCAGAAACATAATTATCTCTTACTTCTTCTACGATAATTGTAATAGAAATAATGCTCCCTTTTTCACATTTTGATGCATCCAGAGTTATGTAATCGTCTAAGATATCAACAGCATTCATGCTTTCGTCACTTACTGTATATGAAACAGGAGAACTTGATGCAATGAGAAAGGAGTCTCCTTTACTGTATTTCCCCAATCTAACAAGCCGCCCTTCCTGTGGCATAGCATTTACCCGCAGACGGATTGTCCCTTGCGAATGCTTTACATATCTTTTCATCGAATTTATAGAAACTTCAAAATGAAAAGGGTAGCTGGCAGTGTTTTCTGCCATTTTATTTACTCCATCATTCATAACAATGTCCACCTTCTTTATTGTATTACAAAAATTTCGTATCCAATTATTGGTCGTTTTAACAATGTTGTCAATAGAATTTTTTCTTTGGGCTGTTTCTTCATTGCCTAGTTGATACCTATCAACCCAATCTTTATAGTCCATACTTATGCCGTTTATAAACTCAATACATGTATTTTGATAATCTTCAATACTTGTAGCACGTTCGGAGCTAGAGTCGGTCGCAAACAAGATGCTCATATGATATTACTGATTAAGATTTAAACTTCATTGCCTTTGCAACAACTGATACGTTTGAAGCTCCAATTTTTTCCAATTTTTCAAATAGAAATTTGCCCATTTTTTGTTGATGTTTCTGCGAGATGATATTAACACGGTACAATAATATATGAAGTTTAACTCTAATTAATAAAATGAGTTTTTCTGACTTGTATTCAGAACTCTTATTCAATATTAACTACCATACAAAAGAAATTCAAGAAGCATTAAAAAAGAATCCAAATTCCGCATATCAGTTAGTAAACCAATTGTCAGAATTCACTGGATCACGATTTCAGGTAACATTGAATTTACATTTTCCAGATTCAAAAAAAATTTACGATGTAGAAAATTACGGTACAGAGAATTTGGGTATAGTTGTAGACAAATTTCGAAAGCAATTTCCAATACCTAGAGAAATTATCAAACAAAAGGCTAAAGATTTTTTGGGTAATGTTACGGCGCAGGATGCCTATATGTATGAAGGAAAAGAAGGCTTGAAGATATTATTTGATAAAGGAAGAATAGAAATTTTACCAGGTTCGATGCATCTTTGGTGTAAAATTGATGAGAATTTAAAAAAATTTTGTGATTGGTTGATGCAAGAAGTGTTTCTAAATAACAGACAGAATGACGCGATATGAAATTAATTTATGCTGCATATGTTAATTTGAATTGAATGTATGATACCTAAATAATAACAGTTCTATGTAATAGAACTTAAATGTTTAAAATCTTTAATACTTATATACGATGAACGCGCTTTAATGATAGTGAAATCTTCCAAGTCGCCATTATGGGTAAGAGGCCTACAAATAGGTCTTGGTGCTCTAACTGTTATTTTGTCGATATTTGCTCTAGCTTTTCCCGCTTATACTTTGCTGTCAATAATTGTGTTCCTCTCAATAATTTTATTGTTTGTAGGAATAGAGAAGATCATTACCGGATTCTTTTTACCCAGTAAACCACGTTGGACTACGATTGGATTTGGAATACTTGTCTTGATCTTTGCAGGTCTGGCGATTTCCTATCCAAACGCAGCTGCATTGATAGTGACTACATTCATTGGTATTGGTTTACTTTTTAATGGCATTGCAAGAATTGTTGAAGGTATTGCAGGCAATCATTACGGGTGGGCTAAATTATTCCTAATCGCGGTTGGGATATTGGCGGTCATTATTTCAATCATGGTACTAATCTCTCCATTGTTTGGGGCTATTTTAGTAGGAACGATTATCGCAATAGCTCTACTAATAACTGGTATCCAAATGATCGCAATGGGTTTAGCTCGCAGAGGACTACAATTTCCACAAACTGATACATTATCAAAATGAGATAAAGTACTGAAATTTCTGGTAGTATTTTTTTAGTAACCGTATTTTCTATTACAATATCATTCCTCTTTAAAGTCTCAGACTTTTAGTATAAGTGGAAGCCGATCATGATATTCTCCTTGTAGCATTAGAGACAAAACAGTTTCAGGAGAATTGTTTTACTTTAACAAGCTCAAGTTATGAAAATGGTGTATATTGGTAATACCAAATTACAGACCAGAGAATATTGTCTCAAGTTAATTTTGCAATACACACCGCTATTTTTGATTATTATTGTCTATGATTTCTGCGAGCTTAATATCGTAATCCGTGATTCCACCTACATCATGAGTACTTAGTTTAATTGTAACAGTATTATACACATTGGACCATTCTGGATGATGGTTGATTTTTTCAGCTTCAAGGGCGATCTTTGTCATGAACCCAAATGCTTCGACAAAATTCGAAAACTTGAAAGATTTTGTTAATTTCCCCTCTTCTAGGTCCCAGCCATTCATTTGTCTAATCTTCTGGTCTATTTCATTTTCTGATAACTTTTTGTATTTAATTTGCGACATAACTATTATTATTGAGTTCCTTTTATAGACTTTTCATTTTTGAAATACAAACAGGTGATGATATCTTTACCGACCGTACCCATTTGTTTTTGATTTTGAAATATACATTATTGCTGCAATTGTTTTACAATCTAGTATCTTTCCAGAAAAACATTTTTCTAAAGCTGAATTTAGTTTGATTCGTTTAATCTTGATTTCTTCGTCTTCATCAAGAGGGTGTCTTTTTTTGGATATTTTCAAGTTTGTAGCTAGGAAGAAGTGCATTTTTTCAGTAACATAACCAGGAGCAAGATAGCACTGAAATAGTGATGTTAGCTTACCAGAATATCCTATCTCTTCATCCATTTCACGCAAGGCTGCTTCTTCGGGAGTTTCACCTTTCTCAATTTTGCCAGCAGGAATTTCTATCAATATATTTCTGGTGGCAATTCGAAATTGCTCTACAAGTATGATATTATCATTTTTGTCTAATGGAATTATTCCTACAGAGTCCGAATGTTCAACTATTTCTTTTTCTACAACATTATCTCTAACAATAAACTTATCTGATCTGAGCAATATTTCGCCTGAGTAAAGCTTTCTGCTGCTTATGATAACATTTTCATTCATTCTAATTCATTTGGTATGAGAATACTTAATGTTTGTTTATTACAACAAGTCGAAATATTCGCATATGAACTTTGATAATAATTTAAGAATTAGTTAATTTATCTCACAATCAAATGAGTGAAATACATGTTTAACATCAGGTAGAGATAATCTATGGTCTTAAAAATGGTAATCTAAAAACTACATGCTCCTGATTTTACAAAATTCAACCAGACAACCTAAATTATATCAAGGACTTCACTCAACGTATCAATTCTTACAGGCCACGAGAAATTCTTGTTCCATGGTTGGTTGAATAGTACTCCAACTCTTGGATGTACAAGATGATTAAAGTTTATTGGGGCATCATCGACTAAGATATCAAACGGATATTCTGTCTTTGGAGTATCATCGTAAACAAATAAGAGATCATCGCAATGAATTTTATGGAAATCTAGCCATTTTATAACGTTGGTTACCGAAGATCTGTATCTTTTTGTCAATATCGATATTCTGAATCCCTTGTCATGAAGACTAGTTACTATATTACCAATTGAAGATTCTGTGGATGGAATGTCCAACCAACGCTTATCCCAAATATATGAAAAAATATCCGAAACTTCGGTAATTGAAATGTCAAGAATTTTTGAAATATCCCATGAAATAATATTATCTTTGGTTATGTTAGAATTATTACGCTTGTTGTATTCCTCTGCCCAAATAACCATGGTGTCTGCAAGAACAGAGTCCAAATCAATTGCAAGTTTTTTTCTAGAAGTCAAGGCATGCATCTATTTAATAATAAATTGCAAAAATATGTTATTTATTTTTTGATTTTCCATATTCGTAATTTACCAAATTCGTAATTTGAACTTAAATTTGAATCGAAAAAAAGTTCCAATTTAAGAGTTAAACTTTATTAACTCGCTTCAAAAAGTTAGGTTCGGTTAACGAGAAATATCAAATATAAGACTATTTTGGTCTTTGACTATTTTTAATCAAATATAATATTCTAAAATCATTTCAATACTGTCTTTATCCCCGTGGTCCCTTGACCATCCTTTCTCTGGACTTAAACTAGGGGAAATCGTGGAGGTAATCGTGGTAAGGAGAAAAAGCAATTATGCCACAGATGGTTAAAGTGCGATAAAAGATAGGAGATTCGGCTAGGCGATAGTACTATTGACATACTTCATCCAACCGAAAGTGTAACGGGAGACAAATTAAAGGGAGAAGATGTAATGAGAGGGCATATTAAGTTCGGGTATCTAGATGGCTATATTATTACAAATCAAAATATATTAAACTTCGATGTTACAAAGTAGTGTGAAAAAGCCTGTAAGCGATATAATGTCAACCAAATTAGAGACTATTCGAACCTCTGAAAGTGCCAAAGAAGCTGCAAAGAAGATGTTAGACAAGAATGTAAGTTCACTTGTGGTAGTCGATGATGATGGACAAGCTATAGGAATCGTTACTGAACGCGATATCACAAGGGGTGTGTGTATTCATGATGTCCTAAGTAAAGAATTCAAGGTACACCATCTTATGACATCCCCATTATCAACAATTGATCCTAATTTATCTGTTGAAATGGCAGCAAATCTGATGTTACAGGATAAGGTAAGGCATCTTATTGTTAAGGAGGGAGACAAAACCGTAGGAATACTAACTGCAACTAACTTTATTGATTATCTAAATGAGCAATTAGATCCAATGGATCCACACGCGAGGGTGCTTAAAACATTGAAAGACGAGATCTGACGTGACAGTAGTTAACCGTTATACATTGACCTGGATGGATAAACTGCGTCTACTAATGCGTCGTTTCCCAAGGTCGCTATCGATGTTGCACTTGAGGATTTTACCAATTAACTATACACACTGGGGCATCCTAAACTTTATTACATTGGAATTTTAGTTTTTATCTGTGACAAATTTCTTCAAGTCGTTTTGTGAATCAATAACCAGATCTGACAAAAACATTAGATTTGCGGCCATAGTGGACCATCATGGAACAATACTGGCTTCCTCTGAGAGAAAAGGAATCAAACCTCTCTTAAATGATGAGCAAACTGCGCAATACGCGCTTGCAGCTGTCACAAGGCAGTATACCAGAATAAGATGGCAGTCAATACTTGGGAAAATCGATTATACGTGCTCGAACTATGAGAAATTATTGAGGATTACCATACCAGTAACTGATTCTAGAAATCACTTGTGTTTTGTTATCATCTTTACGTTCGATGTAACCACAAAGAATTTCCACAACACAATTATGAACAAGATAAAGCCAATAGTTAAAGATAAAGAAAAGGAACTATTGAATAGAGCTTGATCTATCATTGAATAACTGGTAGTTGTACATATTATATCTTCATAGAAAGTCCTAGGTGAGAAAAATGGGTAGTCTCGTGATTGTTTGAAAATATTGATATATTCCTTTCATATTTTCATTATAACAATTTATGCCAAAAGAGAGGATAAAATTTTTCAGGTCATATGAACCCCATGGACTTGAACAAGATATAAATAATTTTTTAGAGAAGGAAACGAAGGTTGTAATTGATATCTCATTTTTACACACAGTAACGGGTCATGGAAACGAAATTTTTTATGATGCATATATTCGTTATACTCCAAAATCGGTGTCAAAGTCTAGGGAAGTGAATTATTAATTAATAATCCAATATTGCAAGAATTCTCAATATTGGTAACAATACCGTCAGAACGGTAAAAATTTGATGCTAAACTATTTTTTAAACGTAGTATTTGTGTGCTCTTGCAGCCAAATTAGCGACTCGCAACGGTTCAGGTTTAGCACCTTGAAGAACTAGTGAATTTATCAAATTGGAGGCATCAGAAAAATTTACTCCCCAGTGACGAATAAAAATAGTTTTCCCAGTCCACAACGTCAATGGTTTTCTATCATCAAGATTAAAATAATCCTGAATCTTTTGTTTGTGATTGATTCCATGAATAGAGTCTTTCAATCCAATTGATCTTTTATATGAAATACCTATTACTGGTATACCTGTGATTTCATTTATACGCTTACCATTTATAATATTAAATAAACTGATAATTAATCCACCTAGCATAACACAATTGATGTCATTTCTTCGCAGACGTTTAACTAGAGACAGGACTATGTCAGAACTATCGTTTCCACCTACAGTAGTGTAGCCATAAATTAAACCGTCCACTATGAAATCACGTCTCATAACAATGCCCGCTAAGATAGATTTCTTGTCTTTTTTTTCAAAACTTTCTGCAATTGCAAGAACTCTTATCCCCTTATTATTATGAATTCGTACCAACTACCAACCAGTATAAAGTAGGAGTCGTAAATTAATAATTATTTCATTTGATTAATCCAATTTTTGAAAATTAATTGGCTCAGTTTAGCACAGTTCATAAAGAAAGGGTCTAAATATCATATTTGCGATTAAAAATATGTGGATAATAAACAAAATGCGGGTCAAGACAAAGTTCCAAATAATTTAATTAATGAAACTAGCCCCTATCTTCTTCAACATGCATATAACCCTGTGGAGTGGTATGGTTGGAATCAAGACGCTCTTGAAAGATCAAAGAAGGAAGATAAGCCAATTTTCTTGAGTATAGGATACAGCTCATGTCACTGGTGCCATGTAATGGCTCATGAATCATTTGAAGATTATGATATTGCCAAGATAATGAACGAAAATTACATAAACATTAAGGTAGACAGAGAAGAAAGGCCGGATATTGATGACATTTATCAAAGGGCCTGTCAAATGTATACTGGTAATGGTGGCTGGCCGCTTTCTGTTTTTTTGACTCCTGATCAAAGACCTTTCTACATCGGTACATATTTCCCTAAAGAAGGTAGACATGGTTTACCAGGATTTAGAACTATACTATTGCAACTAGCTGACGGTTACAAAAATAGGCAGAGTGAAGTTATTTCTTCCAGTCAGGAATTTGTTACTGCACTAAGAGGTACTGCAACTGATATTGTATCTGATAAGGAATCAGAGCTGGAAAAAACCATACTAGATGAAGCAGCGGTAACTTTGTTGCAATTAGCAGATAACATATATGGAGGTTTTGGTAGTGCGCCTAAATTTCCAAATGCATCAAATTTCTTATTCTTATTAAGAGCATATGACTACTCTGGAATTACCAAATACAGGGATTTCGTACTTTTTACTGCAGATAAGATGGAGTCAGGAGGAATACATGATCATGTGGGGGGAGGATTTGCACGATATTCAACCGACCAGAGATGGTTAGTACCCCATTTTGAGAAAATGCTATACGATAATGCTCTTCTTTCTATACTCTATTCAGAAATATATTCGATAACTTTAAACTCCAACTATTTGAACGTGTTGAATAAGATACTTAGATATATACAAAGAGAAATGACCTCAAAGGAGGGTGGTTTTTACTCCTCGCAGGATGCAGATTCAGAAGGTGAAGAAGGAAAATACTATTTATGGTCGTACAAGGAATTGGAAAAGATCTTAGAGCATGAAATCTTTGAGATTTTTACAGACCGTTTTGGGATTACCCAGGGAGGTAATTTTGAAGGTAAAAATATCTTAAATAAATATACATCTATTCAAAGATTATCAGAAAGATATTCCAAGTCGCCGGATTGGATAACCACTAAAATCGAGGAATCACTAGAAAAGATTTACCAGGTTCGACTCAAGAGAATTCATCCAGGTACTGACCGAAAAATATTGACTTCGTGGAATGGGTTGATGATATCAGGTTTCATTAGTGGTTATAAAGTAACTGGAAATCAGAGTTACCTTGAAAGCGCACTAAAAGCTGTTCATTTTATTGAAAATAAATTGAGAAATAACAATAATAGATTAAATAGAGTTTTCAATACCGTTTCAAAAATTTCTGGATTTCTTGATGATTATGCTTTCTATGTAGAAGCACTCATTAATTTATTTAGCATAGATTCAAAACCTTACTATATTGAAAGAGCTATTGCATATACTAATTCAATGATTGAACATTTCTGGGATCCTAAATCAAATGATTTTTTCTTCACTCCCGACGACAATGAAAAACTTATCCTAAGAACAAAAAATCACTATGATCTTGCAATACCTAGCGGAAATTCTGTCGCTGCTTCCAATCTAATTAAATTACATTGTTACACTCAGAATGAGGAGTATCTTACTAAAGCAGACAAGATGATTGGAAAAATGTCAATGTCAGCGTCAGGAAATCCTTTTGGCTTCGGTCAGTTACTGTCGGCCATATATTTACGAATCAAATCACCATTGGAAATATCCATAATAAAGCAAAACGAACGTTCGGAACTTGGAAATTACTTGAACAAAAAATTTCTTCCAAATGCAATCTCAGCAATTGTGAATAAATCTGATATTCCAGAGCTTGAAAAATATCCCTATTTTAAGAAAGAATTAACTAATAATAATGAAAAGGAATTTGCATTTGTCTGCAAGGATTTTACTTGTTCTCTTCCCATAAAGACAATCAGTGAGCTTGAAAAAAATATTTCATAGATTCCGAATATAAACGATTCACAGAATTATTTTGCCTTTACATAACGTGTAAATATTATAGACCATTTGACAAGATCATTACAATAATTGTCAAAATCTAATACAATATATTCTGACTTGAAGAATGACATGAATCCTGTCACATGGATTTCAAAGTATAGACAAAATTCCATACCCTACTTAACAGTGATGGTTCTCTTTTACCATCTAATTGGATTTGTCATCATGATAATAGGATCAATCATAGTCGATTTTGTGGTTAACAACTATACGGAACCCACAATACCACTAACTGGGATTTCAGTAATCTTTGCGGGTCCATTTGAAGAGTCAATATTTTTTGGAATCCCATTTTATCTAACAGGAAACAATCTCGTAACCCTTGCAGGAGGGATTATCTGGGCTACCTTGCATGTTCTAAACACCCCCAGTGTGCAGGCTAACAGTCTTGCTTATCTAACATGGCTATTTGTAACACCATCAATATTTGCAAGTCTTAGAACTTGGATAAGTGGAAAAGGATGGTTTGCGATAATCTCACATTCAATATGGAATTTGATTTTCTTTGCGGCTGGGTGTACGAATGGAGAATTTGCCTGCCGCATTTTTAATGAAAAGGATTTTCTTATAGATATTGCTTATATTACAACATCTGTGGTTTTTATTTTACTTACATATTTTCTCTTTTTGAGATATGAAAATAAAGTCATTTCCAAATCTGTAAAATAGGCATATCGTCTAGTCGAAAAATTAACCATAGATAATTGGACAGATTCAGACTCTCACTTTGGAAAATGCATTTGCCTGCATTATTTTGCAATAGTCTAAATATTCTCAAGGTCTTATTTGAGATATGGGCAAAATATTCCTTCAATTAATATGCGATGAATGTAAAGAAATTATTTTGGAAAAAGAAGGTGAGCAGAATTTAAGCTACGAAAAATTCCCCATTACAGAAGATGAGGCTTTACAGATTGATAAGGCCCATAGAGGCCATGAGTGTCATATCGAGGCCGTAGAGAAAACCTAGTCGCTTTGTCGATTGAAATTTAACAATATCAAACTTTAAATTGTTTATTATTAATTTTATTATAAATCCTTGCCAATGATGACCCATGTATGTTATCCCTCTGAGGCAGGTATCATATTTACCACCTATTAATTCAAATCTGAATGTAAAGTCGACTGTTCATAGAGCTGTCCAGCTTGTCCCAATTCCAAATAGATACAATTGTCCGTAAAATGTGGATTTATTAGATAAGTTTAGTTTATGGATTTGAGCCTTTAATTAAAATGGAGAAAAAATGGGTATCTGATTTTCTAGGCGTGGGATATCGATACACTGACATTTTTATGAATATATTGTTATTATTTACTGACAAGAAAATTGCAGTAAGGATTTGGAATGAGAATATTCATTGGTGGCCTGATGACAAAATAATTTTGAGATTTATTGAAGATAATGATTATTACTGGTTTATTCTTTATCAACAAGGAAAGAACCTTTTATCAAAAGAAAATATTGGTTTTTTTAAAAAAAATCCTATAACACAAAATTATCTTAGATTCAAAAAGAACTATGAACAAAAGGCCATTCTTCGATTCGCTCTTTACAAAAATGTGGAAATGAAAATAGCAGATAATGATAAAGATGAGGAGGATGGTGAAAATAATGAAACTGAAAAAGAAAAAGAAGAAAGCAAGAATATCAATTATGAACTCAATATAATTAAGAGAATGAAGACTATCTATGATGTGAAGTTTCTAAAGATTAATGAAATTGAAGATAATAGTGTTGAATACTCCTTAATTAAAAACATAGAGGCACAACATGCTTAAAGAATTTCATTGCATTCAAGATTGTTCGGATTGTTGTATTAACCGTCAATATTATCCTTCAATCGATTACGGAAAAATAGGGGTTCTTCTTTTGCCCCAAGAAAAGAAGCGCCTTGAAAATCTAGCTAAAGCTTACAAAATTAACATAACAATATTACCAAGATTAGGAATAGGTACAAATAAGAAATCAAATGGTCCTCGCCAAGTAATAGCATATCAACTTATGGGAACGAATACAGACGGTAACTATTGTCCATTTCTGGACATCAAGAGCAATAATCGTTCTCCGCATGGAGGTTTTAATTGTGCAATTTATGTTGAAAGACCTCTTTCCTGTCAGGCATATCCTGCTCTAATTGAAAATAATACGGAAGTAGAGCTTGATTGTAATTGTAAATTCTCGTGTCAATATTCAAACCATGTGAAGAAAAATTTGCTAGAGAGTGAATTGATTGCATTATCAACAATCAGGAACAATTTTGACAGGTTTACGCAGCAAACAATATGGCGCTATGCAACGCATATTGGGGAGGAGTCTATTACAAAATTTCTTTTGCCAAGAGGTTGGTATTTGCATGAATGAACAATACCTTCGTTTAGAATTGCAGCAGAAATGGAAAGAAGAAAGTGGAAACCATTTAGGCAAACATTAGGCTTTTTACTCGCTTTTACTCTCGTTTTCATTAGTTTCAAATATTGATTTTGGCATTATATTGGGAATCCTTCCTCTATGATCTTCAAAGAACTTCTCCCATTCTTGAATATCCATAGACAGTTCTTTTTCTTTTTCCGTTCGCGGTCTAGATACTATCATAGGAGGTTCTTTATTATTACTTAATCGCTTATTATTTAATCGCTTATTATTTAATCGCTTCAAGTTTTTCTGTACTACGATTCCGTTCTACACGTCGGCCATCTTTGTCTTTCAGGACACCCGTACTAGATTCCTTGTACTAATTTTTGTTCTGTGCCTCTCCGCATTATTTTAAACATTATTTATATAATTTCAAATCCTCTTAATGCCAATCTTAATCCATCTAGTATATCAGAATATCAGAATAAATAGTTTGGTCCTTGTCCAAAGAATATTCATTTGACCGCAAAATTTAATTTTTCTGCCTTTTTATCAGATTACTGTAAGGTGGCGTTACTATTTGTGGAGGTATTATTGCTTTCTGTGTTACCGCCACCTTGATTGAAAACGGCACCATCATTCAAACGACCAAGGTCCTTTGGAACTTTTGTATTATTATCGCCACCTGTTGTAATGCCGGCTTGCGCTTTGACTAATGCGTCCTTAAGGGCGGCCGATGGATTGCTGGAACCTCCTTCAAGGGCCTGAACGCAACTCCAAGTTTTGCCGTCTTTATTTTTCTTACAATTAAAGGCAGGATTATCCCCAGTTTCCGTGTCAAATACAGTACAATGCGCAGTTGTCTTACTCGTATAGGTGCAACTAGTTTTAACTTCCGCAAATACGAAGTATGTAGATGAACTGTAAATTGCTGCGACAAGTAAAGAGGATATAGGCACAAAAATCAAAAATTTAGCATACATTTTTCCTATCTGCTTTAATCAAGTCTATTAAATGTTAATTAACTTTGTTCTCTTAGGCAATGTTTTATTTTATTTCATGTTAGAACCTTCCAAACTTAAGTAACCACTTATTCCTGTTCGCCTACAGGTTCTAAATCAATTGTGTCAAGGTGTCCGTTTAAGTTGTTAGGATTCAAAAATAGGCCAAGTCGTTTCTCATAACGTAGAATGTTGATTATGTCATTAAATCTCGAAATATGAAAATTTAATTCAGGGTCATAGTTTGGATATGGACCATAATAGGTATTTGGATCAATTATTTCACGGTCATGAAACACCATACGTCTTGCAAATTGGCCCTTAAAATAACAATATATTTCTGCCCAATTTATTGAGTATTTATTATAAGGCGACTTAGGCGATATAAAAGTATCACTATGATATTGGACTAGATAGGAATCAAACTCTTTCCAAATAGTTGGTAAAGGACCGAGAGCATGATCAAACTGTTTATTTGATTTAGTGGGTAATTTTTTATCGCCCATATATCAAAATATAAATGGTAATAGAAAAGTATTCTGATGCTTTTGTGGCTCATAACAAGATTAAGTACTATTTCATTCTAAAATCTTTTAGTATTTCTCCAATTAATTTATTTATTTTATTTGATATCCTTTTAGAGATAGTCCTAAAGCATCTAGTAAATCTGAATATGAAGTTTGGTCCTTATCTAATGATATCTCGTTAACATATGCCGTCTTTAAAGATATTATTAATTTATCATACTTTTCTGGAATTGCTAAACATTCTTTTGATATCACTGCATGTAAATTACTTAGCATGTTTTGCCAAGAGGTTGGTATTTGCAAGACTAGTAAATGGGTTATCTTATGGATGATTAATATATTTTTGAATTAGGAATTATTTTTTTATATACTATAGTGTGTCTCTTCTTTATTTCAACTATTCTACTGATTGGAATCGATTCAAATGCTGAGGATAGTAAAATAAATTCTTTCAATGGAATAGTGATTATATTATCAAAATCACGATATGATACTTGGTAAAGATCTATATCATCATAATACCTTGCTTTACTTATTACTTCCTCTAACTTACCTTTCTTTCTCCTCATTCTTTATAATACATCAATCCTCCACTATCAATTATCTTTTTTATTAGTGGAGGAAATGGTGATATGGAGAAGGTTTTTCCATTTGTGATATCATGAATTTGATTTTTTTCCGTATCTATTTCTAGTGTATCTTTATCTGAAATCTGTTCTAAAGTAGACTGTTCAATCTCCAGAGGCAATAAATATCCGCCGTCAACACAATTACGGTAGAAGATTCTTGCAAATGATGGTGAAAGAACTGCGGTTATTCCAGAATGTGAAAGAGCTATTGGAGCGTGTTCCCTGCTTGATCCACATCCAAAGTTACTTCCAGCAAGGATAAAATCACCTTTATTTACTTTTTTTGAAAAATCAGTGTCGATGCCTTCCATGGCGTGCTTTGATAATTCATCATGATCATGGATTTTTAGATACGGACCTGGTAATATAACATCCGTGTCTATATTTTCACGATCGTACTTGTGAACAATACCTTTCAATGTCATTTTAATACATCCCGAGGATCAGTAATTTTGCCTCTGATTGCAGAAGCAGCAACCACCAAAGGAGATGCAAGATAGGTTTGAGATTCTACATGGCCCATCCTACCTGGAAAGTTCCTATTGGTGGTACTAACGCAGACTTCATCCTTTGCTAAAATCCCCATGTGAGCTCCACAACAGGCGCCGCATGTCGGTGGACCGACAACTGCTCCTGCTTCCATAAAGATTTCAATTAATCCTTCTTTCATTGCCTTTAAGAAAATAGATTGTGCTGCAGGCAAAACTTCAGTTCTTATTTTTACCTTCTTGCCCTTTAAAATTTGAGCAGCAGATCTCAAGTCCTCTAATTTCGCACCAGTACAAGAGCCTATATATGCTTTATCAAGCTCAATGTTTTGTAATTCTCTTGCCACCGCAGTGTTCTGCGGTGAATAAGGTTTTGCCACAATTGGCTCGAGTCTATCTATTTCATAGGTAAACTCTTCTAAATAGTGAGGATTATCGCCCAAAACAGGTTTGTAAGATTCTTTGGTTCTTTCGTGGATATACGCCTCGGTAACAGCATCTGGCTCGATTATTCCATTTTTAGCTCCTGCCTCAGTGGTCATATTTGTAAGTGTCAGGCGCTCTTCCATGCTCAACTCTCTTACCGCATCACCTGAAAATTCCATTGTTTTATAATTAGCGCCATCAGTGCCAATATCACTTATTATCTTTAGGATAATATCTTTGGCCATTATATGATCTGGTTTTTTTCCAATTATTTTGAACAAAATGGTTTCAGGTACTTTTAGCCAAATCCGTCCATGCATCATAGCATATGCAACATCCGTATGTCCAAGACCTATTGCTAATGCACCAAGCGCTCCCGTCGTATTGGTGTGGGAATCGCCTCCAACGTAAAATTCTCCTGGTAATACCAATGCCTCCTCATGCGAAAGGGTATGGCAGATACCATACTGCCCAAGTCCGTACTTGAAGTGTTTTTTAATTCCATATTTTTTTGCCCACTTTGTAAGTTTTGAAATATTTTCAGCAGAAATCCTATCTGCAGAAGGAACAAAATGGTCTTCAGCTATCCAAACTCTGTCAGGGTTCCAAACCTTGTCAAGTTCAATTCCTTTCTTGGCCCATTCTTCAAATACCTTAATGACTCCGGGTCCAGAGACATCATGAACCATCAACTTGTCAACATCGGCAAAAACTACATCACCAGGAGTAACAGAATTCCTGGCCGATGCACGAGCTATTATCTTTTCAGTAATATTCATTTATTGAAACTCAATCTAGATCTTTTTTTTTGACTTTAATAATTTTTCCTGAAGACAAATATTACAACAAGCATCTTTATAAATAGATGGAAATCCTTCCTATTAAAATACCAAAAAAAGATGTTGGATTTGATCTTTTTAAGACAATAATTGATTCGGGGTTTAACTTTCAGGAAAATGATATAGTAGTTATCTCAAGCAAGTTTGTTTCAATTAGCGAGGGTTCTTTGATTGATTTAAAAGGTGTAAAGGTAACAAAAAAGGCAAAAATCTTGGCCTCAAGATTTAAGATGGATGCGAAAATTGCAGAATTAGTCTTGAGAGAATCAGACTACATGGTTTCAGGAATTCCAGGTTTTTTATTAACAATAAATAATGGCATGATTGCCCCAAATGCAGGGATTGACAAGTCAAACTCGCCTCCAGGAAAAATAATACTTTATCCTAAAGACTCTTTCAGCTCTGCAAATAAATTACGCCAAAAATTTCTTCAAAATCTTGGAATAAATGTTGGGATTGTAGTTTCGGACAGCAGACTCATGCCCACAAGGATAGGCTGTACCGGGATTGCTATAGGAGTCTCTGGGTTTGATCCCGTTGAGGATGAGAGAGGTAAAAAGGATCTTTATGGAAAGAAACTAATGGTAACGGTTAGGGCCACTGCCGACTGTCTAGCAACTGTAGGAGTATTTGCAATGGGAGAGAGCAATGAATCCATCCCTGTTGTCGTCATAAGGGGAGCAAATGTCAATAGAACTAATAGAAGGCTGGGTATGAAAGATATGACCGTTAAACCAAAAATGGATATTTATCTAAGAAATATGCCTGGTTTCGAAGTTTAATAATTTAAATACATAGAGTTTTAATATTGCCTTCTTGTCAAGATGTTAGTTATACGGATGTCAGAATTCCTCACTCGTTATCCAAGGCAAATTAATTTGCTAAAGGGTTTGCAGGATTTTATACGCCACGAAGAGATTGAATTTGACCATTTGAGTCTTATCGTCCGCGTAAAGAAAGAAGAGTTAATAAAAACACTATTTGCTGAAGGATTTAAGAAGGTAAAATTTGAGAACAAGAAACCTACCCAGATAGGTAGTGGCTTTTCTAAAAAACTCAAGAACCCGTGGGAAATGCATCTACGTATTATGAGTCTTCAGGGTTTAATAGCCATCAAAGCAGAAGTTGAGATTTCTCGTCGTTATATTCAACATATTGGTTCTGTAAGGGCACCAGTGCTCTACGAGATTGAATCCATACTTAAAAAACACAGGATAGAATACAA
>WNFX01000317.1_pt1 | contig 89952 bp, 77 predicted proteins | sample 5400111 | NCBI WGS metagenome assembly WNFX01 (sample SAMN13153363, study PRJNA577476) | soil metagenome | isolation source: 40 cm soil or saprolite under grassland replicate 1 | place: USA:California | collected 2016-06-15
GCGGCCTCGTCGGGGATCAGGTCGGGCGTGATCAGGCCGGCGCCGCCGGCATTGGCGAGGTCGCGGGCGAACGCGGACACCCCGTAGTGCTCGACCGGGTTCCAGTAGCTCATCACGAGCACGGGCGCGCCGGCGTCGGTGACGGCGGAGACGGTGCGCAGCACGTCCGCGACCCGGACTCCGCCGGCGAGGGCGGCCTCGGCGGCCCGCTGGATCACCGGGCCGTCCATGACCGGGTCGGAGTAGGGCAGGCCGACCTCGACGATGTCGACACCGGACTCGATCATCGCCCGGATGGCCGCGATCGCGCCGTCGACGTTGGGGAAGCCGGCCGGCAGGTACCCGACGAGCACGGCCCGCCCGGAGGCCTTCTCGAAAGCCGCCGAGACGCTCATGAGTCCAGGACTCCGAACCACTCGCCGGCGGTCTGCACGTCCTTGTCGCCGCGACCCGACAGGTTGACCACGATCGTCGGGGTGCGGCCGAGCGAAGCCGTGAGCGCCGGCACGATCCGCAGCGCGCCGGCCAGGGCGTGCGCGCTCTCGATGGCCGGGATGATGCCCTCGGTGCGGCACAGCAGGCGGAACGCCGCCATCGCCTCCGCGTCGGTCACCGGCTCGTAGCGGGCGCGGCCGGTGTCGTGCAGCCACGCGTGCTCCGGGCCGACCGCCGGGTAGTCCAGGCCGGCCGAGATCGAGTGCGACTCGATGGTCTGCCCGTCCTCGTCCTGCAGCAGGTAGGTGCGCGCGCCGTGCAGCACGCCGGTGCCACCGCCGGTGATGCTGGCCGCGTGCCGGCCGGTCTCCACGCCGTCCCCGCCGGCCTCGAAGCCGTAGAGGCGCACGTCCTCGTCGGGGATGAACGCGTGGAAGATGCCGATGGCGTTGGAGCCACCGCCGACGCACGCCGCGACCGCGTCGGGCAGGCCGCCCGTGAGCTCCAGGCACTGCGCCCGGGCCTCCACGCCGATGCCGCGCACGAAGTCGCGCACCATCGCGGGGAACGGATGCGGACCGGCCGCGGTGCCGAGCAGGTAGTGCGTCTCGTCGACGTTGGCGACCCAGTCCCGCAGCGCCTCGTTGATCGCATCCTTGAGGGTGCGGGAACCGGTCGTCACCGGGATGACCGTGGCGCCCAGCAGCTCCATGCGGGCCACGTTGAGCGCCTGCCGGCGGGTGTCCTCCTCGCCCATGTAGACCACGCAGTCGAGGTCGAGCAGGGCAGCGGCGGTCGCGCTGGCCACGCCGTGCTGCCCGGCGCCGGTCTCCGCGATGATCCGCTTCTTGCCCATCTCGCGGGTCAGCAGCGCCTGGCCGAGCACGTTGCGGACCTTGTGCGCACCGGTGTGGTTGAGGTCCTCGCGCTTGAGGAGGATCCGGGCACCGGCGTGCGCGGAGACCCGGTCGGCGGAGTAGAGCATCGACGGGCACCCGGCGTAGTCGCGCAGCAGCCGGCCGAACTCGGCCTGGAAGCCCTCGTCGGCCGTCGCGTGCCGGTAGGCGGCGTCGAGCTGGTCGAGCGCGGCGATCAGAGCTTCCGGGACGAACCGGCCACCGTAGCGCCCGAAGTGACCTGTGCTGTCGGGCGCGAGGCCCGCGGCCGACAGGAACGCGGTCATCGCGCCGGCCGGGGCGTGGCCGGGTGGCTACCGGCCGTCACCAGCTCGGCCACCGCGTCACGCGGGCTCTTGTGGGTCACCAGGCCCTCCCCGACGAGGACGGCGTCGGCGCCGGCGGAGGCGTAACGGATCAGGTCGTGTGGCCCCCGCACGCCCGACTCGGCGATCTTGATGACGTGGCCGGGCAGGCCGGGAGCGATCCGCTCGAACACCGACCGGTCGACATCCAGGGTGCGCAGGTTGCGGGCGTTGACCCCGATGACCCGGGCCCCGGCGTCGAGCGCCCGGTCGGCCTCCTCCTCGGTGTGCACCTCCACCAGGGCCGTCATGCCCAGGCTCTCCACCCGGTCGAGCAGGCCGGACAGCGCGTTCTGGTCGAGGGCGGCGACGATCAGCAGGACGACGTCGGCGCCGTAGGCCCGCGCCTCGTGCACCTGGTAGCTGGAGACCACGAAGTCCTTGCGCAGCAGCGGGATGTCCACCGCCGCCCGCACCGCCGCGAAGTCCTCCAGGCTGCCACCGAACCAGCGCCCCTCGGTGAGCACGCTGACACACCGGGCGCCACCCGACGCGTACTCCTTGGCCAGCTCAGCCGGGTCCGGGATCTCCGCCAGCTGCCCCCTCGACGGCGACGAGCGCTTGACCTCGGCGATCACGCCGACCCCGGCGGCGCGCAGGATCGCATAGGCGTCCTTCGCCGGTGGTGCGGCACTGGCCAACTTCTTGATCCGCTCCAGCGGAACCCGCTCTTGACGCGCGGCCACGTCTTCTCGCACGCCCGCCAGGATCTCGTCGAGCACGTGGCCCGACTCGGGCTGGAATCGCGCCGGGTTCGTCTGCGGACTCCCCTCTTCCGCTGTCATGGGGCCGATGCTAGGCGGACCCACCTGCCGAGGGGTGTCCGGGGTATGGGCGCCGTCACCCAGTGGACTAGTGCATAATGCGCCGCGCGCGTCAACGGGTGGGGTCGTCGCCCCGGTCCAGGGCGTCCCACACCTGCGCGTCGGTCTGCGGCTTTCCCGCCGGACGGGACGGCCGGTCGTAGCGGGCCGCCAGCCCCGGCCACTCCTTGCCCCGCACGACCGTGAGCGATCCGGCCGCCGCCACCGCGAGCCCGCCGAGGGCCGTGGCCAGCGCCCACCCGTTGTTGAGATGCGTCGCCGCACCGGCCACAAGACCAAGACCACACCCCATCAGGAGTACGCCCACAGCGGCGCGCAACCAGCCCCGGGTGGCCAGCAGCGCACCCGCGCCGGCCAGCGCGACCAGCCCCAGCGCCGGCAGCCACGGCAGCAGGGTTCCGCCGGTCTTCGCCTCGTGCAGAGGCGGCAGCGGGGCCGGTCGGGCCTGCGTCACGACAACCCAGGTGCGGCTGGCCGCGAACAGCGCAACAGCGGCGCCGGCGACGCAGGTGGCGATCGCTACGACTCTCATCGGGCCGGCCGTAGCGTCTCCGCGGCGGCGATCGCGGCGAGCACCGCGGCGGCCTTGTTGCGGGTCTCGGTCTCCTCGGACTCCGGGTCGGAGTCGGCGACGATCCCCGCGCCCGCCTGCACGTAGGCGACGCCGTCGCGGATCAATGCGGTGCGGATCGCGATGGCGGTGTCCATGTCGCCACCGAACCCGAAGTACCCGACCACCCCGCCGTACAGGCCGCGCCGGGTGGGCTCCAGCTCCTCGATGATCTCCATGGCGCGCACCTTCGGCGCCCCGGACAGCGTGCCGGCCGGAAACGTCGCGGCGAGCGTGTCGAACGCGGAGTGGTCGTCGGTCAGCTCGCCGGAGACCGTGCTGACGATGTGCATCACGTGGCTGTAGCGCTCGACGGTGGCGAACTCGGGCACCTCGACCGTGCCCGGCTTGCAGACCCGGCCCAGGTCGTTGCGGGCCAGGTCGACCAGCATCACGTGCTCGGAACGCTCCTTGGGGTCGGCCAGCAGCTCGGCGGCGAGCGCGGCGTCCTCCTCCGGCGTCGCGCCCCGCCAGCGGGTCCCCGCGATCGGGTGCAGCATCGCCTTGCGGCCGGTCACCTTGACGTGCACCTCGGGTGAGGAGCCCACGATGTCGAACCCGTCGAAGCGCAGCAGGTACATGTACGGGCTGGGGTTGGTGGTGCGCAGCACCCGGTAGACGTCGAGCGGGTCGGCGTCGGTGGGCCGCTCGAAGCGCTGCGCCACGACGATCTGGAAGCACTCCCCGGCGCGGATGGCCTCCTTGGCCGTGTCCACCGCCTTCTGGTACTCGCCGGCCGGCGTCCGGCTGGTGACGTCGGCGACCCGCGGAGCGTCTATTGTGGACACCATTGGCGGGGTCGGGCGGGACAGCGCCGTGGTCATTGCGTCCAGCCGGCCGATCGCCTGGTGGTAGGCGGCGCGGGCGTCCTCGTCGGTCGGGTTCTCCGGCAGGATCGCATTGGCGATCAGCACGGCGGCGCCCGCGTAGTGGTCGAGCGCCACCAGGTCGGTCGCGAGCATCATGCCCAGCGCCGGGTGGCCCAGGTCGTCGACGGCCAGCTCCGGCAGCCGCTCGAACTCGCGCACCAGGTCGTAGGACAGGAAGCCGACCATCCCGCCGGACAGCGGCGGCAGCTCCACCTCCGTCGGGGCCGGCGCGACGAGGGCCGCGACCGTGTCGCGCAGCACCTGCGCCGGGCTGCCGTCGGTGGGCAGCCCGGCCGGCGGGGCGCCGAGCCAGTGCGCCCGGCCGTCGCGCTCCACCAGCGTCGCCGTGCTGCGCACGCCGATGAACGAGTACCGCGACCAGACCGCGCCGGTGGCCCCGCCCTGCTCGGCCGACTCCAGGAGGAAGGTACCCGGCCCGCCGGCCAGCTTGCGGTAGACGCCCACCGGCGTCTCACCGTCGGCGAGGAGGCGACGCGTCACCGGCACCACCCGCCGGGTACGCGCAAGCTCGCGGAACGTGGCCTCGTCGGGGGCCGGGGCGCCGGTGGTCATGGCTTCGTCTCCTGGAGCGTGTCGTGAAAGCAGCTGTGTGCGCCGGTGTGGCACGCCGGGCCGACCTGCTCGACCGTCAGCAGCAGCGCGTCCCCGTCGCAGTCCAGCGCCACCGAGCGTACGTACTGGTGGTGTCCGGACGTCTCGCCCTTCACCCAATACTCCTCGCGACTGCGCGACCAGTAGGTCGCGCGGCCGGTGGTGAGGGTGCGGTGCAACGCCTCATCGTCCATCCAGGCGAGCATCAGCACCGTGCCGGTGCCGTGCTCCTGGACGATCGCCGGAACGAGGCCGGCGGGGTCGCGCCGCAGCCGGGCGGCGATGGCAGGTTCGAGCACAGTTCTGGATTCTCCCGCACCGCGGTTCGGCGCCTTCCATCGGCCAATCGGCGTTTCCCCTGCCGCCATTTCTCCGGGATGTGCAAATGCGCGTGCAGCGGTACCGTGACGGGGCGCCGTGCAACATCGGCGGTCATGAGATCCTCGCCGTCGCCACCCCTCCCGTCACGCCGTCTCCCGCCGTACCCATAGCAGCCGCGTCTTCTCCTCTCCGTCACCGGCGCGGCCCGCGACCGTCGGCAAGCGACGCGGCCCGAGGCGCGCGCCGGCTTCCGGCCGCCGCGCCGCGGCGCGCACCCGCTGTCCGGCGGTCGCCCCCCGCCGGACCGACTGGACGGAGGAGAGCATGTACCCCAACCCTGGTAACGCCCCCGCCGACGCGCCTCGGGATGCGCCGACCCAGCGCAGCCCCTGGGCGCCCGATGCCTCCGCCGACCCGGAAGCGACCGCGGTCATCGTTCCCCCGGGCACGCCGGCGCCCGCCGACAGCGACGCGACTGTGGCCTGGACCGCCGCTCCCGCCGAAGCGACCCAGGTCCTGGAACCCGGTAGAGCCGACGACGACGCCGAGTCCGACGACGCCGAGTCCGACGACGCGGCGGCCGATGACACCGGCGCCGTCGACCTGCTGAGCCGGCGGGACGATACCGCCGCCGAGGACCCGCCCGCGAGCTCCCCGCTCGTCGGCGAGGCGGCACCGGACGAGACGGCCGACGACACGCTGGACGAGACGGCCGCATCCGACGAAGACGGACCCGAGGTCGATGTGGCGCCGCCGTTCGACGACGAGGTGCTCGCCCAGGAGGACGCCCTCGACCCCGCCGACACCGAGACCGAGCTGGCGGGCGACGACGCGATGGGCGCGGCGGTCGCGGAGCCGGGGGTCGACACGGAGACGGTCGACGCCGAGGCGATCGACACGGAGACAGTCGAGGCCGAGGCGGACGACGGCGAGGCGGACGACGGCGATGGACCGCAGGCGAACGGTCAGCAGGTGGACACGGCCGCCGTCGCGCTGGCCGACTGGGCGGACGCGCAGGACGCCGAGCCCGCCGCCGAGCCGGACGGCCACGAGCCGGCGGCGACCGATACGGCTGTAACGGACGCCACGATGACCGAGACCCCGACGACCGACGCGGCGACGACGCTCGCCGACTGGGCGGACGGCGAGGCGCCCGACGACGCGGTCGCCCCCGCGGACACGGCCCCGGCCCCGGCGGACACGGCCGGCGACGCGGCCGAGATCGTCGCCGCGGTCGCCGCGCCTGCCGGCACGGCCGCCAGCGCTCCCCTGCGCCCCGGCGACCTGGCCGAGACCCGGATCGCGGTGTGGGCGGCCGACGACGCGGGGGCGTTCCGGGTGCGGCTGCGCGAGGCGGCCAACCAGTTCGTCGACAACCCGACCGGGGCGGTGACGGCGGTCGCGGCGGTGGTGACCGAGGCGGTCGACGCGCTCGCCGGCGCCCTGCAGCGCCAGCACGCCGACCTCGACCCGCGCCAGCTCTCCGAACACCCGGACACCGAGTCGCTGCGGGTGGCGATCCGCCGGTACCGGGAGTTCCTGGACCGGCTGCTCGCCCTCTGACCGCCCGATCTTGGAGAGTTCGGCATCGAATTCGATGTCAAACTCTCCAAGATCCAAGAGTGGACGGGCTGAGCGGTTGCCCAGCGACCGCACGGCGCCCGGACAAGGTGGCTAACCCACCGCTGACCAACACCGGCGGCAGACATTGGCCTACCTACCCGCGTTTCGGGTGCCCGGACACAGGCAGGCAGGCCAGTGTCTGCGGATCGGGGTGCCAGGGCTCCTACGAGCCGACGGTCGCATCCAGCCCCGGCGCGTCCGCCATGACTTCCGCGTACATGTCGATCTTGTAGTTGATCACGTCGAGGTCGTGTTGCAGCTCGGCCATCCGGGCCAGCACCCGCTCGCGGTGCGCGACCAGCACCGCCCGGCGCTCCCCGGCCGTCTGCGCCCCGGCCCGGGCCAGCTGCACGTAGCGGAGCATCTCGCGCACCGGCATGCCGGTGGTCCGCAGCCGGGTCAGGAACTCCAGCCGGGCCAGGTCGGCATCGGCATACCGCCGCCGACCCGCCCCGTCGCGGGCCGGCGGGTCGACCAGCCCCACCTGCTCGTACCACCGAAGGGTGTACGCGGTCAGGCCGAAGCGCGCCGCCGCCTCGCTGACTGTCAACGTCGCGTCCACGACGCCCAGCCTACTTGCGCAGCGGCACACATTTCATCTAGCGTTGAGTTCAACGACCAATGAATTCGGAGAACGCCCATGGACAACGCGATCGAAGTGCGGGACCTGGTCGTCGTGCGCGGCAAGCGGCGGGTGCTCCACGGCCTGAGCTGCAACGTCGCGCGCGGCAGTGTCACGGGGCTGCTCGGCCCGAGTGGCAGCGGCAAGACGACGCTGATCCGCTGCGTCGTCGGAGTGCAGAAGATCGAGTCCGGCACGGTGACGGTCCTCGGCCAGCCCGCCGGCAGCGCCGAGCTACGTAAGCGGGTCGGCTACCTCACCCAGGACCCGAGCATCTACGCCGACCTCACCGTCCGGGAGAACGCGCGCTACTTCGCGTCGCTCTACGGGCTCGGTGCGGCGCAGGCCGACCAGTCCATCGCCGACGTCGGGCTCAAGGACGCGGCCGGCCAGCTCGTGCGCACGCTCTCCGGCGGCCAGCACGCGCGGGCCTCCCTGGCCTGCGCGCTGCTGTCGAAACCCGACGTGCTCGTCCTCGACGAGCCGACCGTCGGCCAGGATCCGGTCCTGCGCAACGACCTCTGGCAGCAGTTCCACGCGCTCGCCGACGCGGGCACCACACTGCTCGTGTCCAGCCACGTCATGGACGAGGCGGGCCGCTGCGACCAGCTCATCCTGCTCCGCGAGGGCATCATCGTCGCCTACGACACACCGGACGCGATCCGCGCCGCGACCGGCACCCACGATCTCGAGGAGGCGTTCCTGCGCCTCGTGCTCGACATGGAGAAGGCGCAGGTGGCGTGATGTCGATCCGGATCACCCTCAACACCACGGCGCGCATCCTGCGCCAGCTACGGCACGACCCGCGCACGATCGCCCTGCTGCTGGTCGTCCCGACCCTGCTGCTGACGCTGATGCGCTACGTGTTCGACTCCCAGCCGGCGATCTTCGACCGGATCGGCGTGATCATGCTCGGCGTCTTCCCGTTCATCGCGATGTTCCTGATCACCAGCGTCGCCATGCTGCGCGAACGCACCAGCGGCACCCTGGAACGCCTGCTCACCACGCCGATGCACAAGCTCGACCTGCTTCTCGGGTACGGGCTGGCCTTCGCCCTCGCCGCGGCGGCCCAGGCGGCGGTGGCGGCCGGGCTGGCCTACGCGCTGCTCGACCTCGACACGGCCGGCAGTCCGTCGACCGTCGCCGGGCTGGCCATCGGCAACGCCGTCCTCGGCATGGCGATCGGCCTGCTGGTCAGCGCGTTCGCGCAGAGCGAGTTCCAAGCGGTGCAGTTCATGCCGGCGTTCGTCCTGCCGCAGATGCTGCTGTGCGGGCTGATCTGGCCGCGTGACCAGATGGCCGACTGGCTGGAGAAGATCAGTAACGTGCTGCCGATGACGTACGCCGTCGACGCGCTCATCCAGGTGAGCCGGCACGCCGAGGCGACCACCACCATGTGGCGGGACGTGACCGTCGTGGTGGGCTGCATTCTGGTCGCCCTGCTGCTCGGCGCGGCAACATTGCGGCGGCGCACGGCATAACCAGCGAGGACAGGGAGAGGCATGCCCCGCACCGGACGACGCCCCGGCAACCAGGACACCCGCACGGCGATCCTCGCCGCCGCCAGGAAGGCGTTCGCCGAGCGCGGCTACGACAAGGCGTCGATCCGGCAGATCGCGACCAGCGCCGGGGTGGACCCGGCGCTGGTCCACCACTATTTCGGGTCCAAGGACCAGCTCTTCCTGGAGATGATGGAGCTACCCGTCAACCCGAACGAGTTCCTTCCCCAGGTGCTGGGAGGCGGCGTGGACGCGGTCGGCGAGCGGCTGGTGCGCACGTTCCTCACGGTGTGGGACTCGCCGGCCGGCACCACCGCCGCCGCCCTCATGCGCAGCGCGGTCAGCCACGACTGGTCGGCGCGGATGCTCCGCGAGTTCATCACCGCACAGATCCTCCGCCGCGTGGTCAACAGCCTCGACCTGGACCCCAAGGAGGGCCCGCTGCGCGCCTCCCTGATCGCGTCGCAGATGCTGGGGCTGGCCATGGCCCGTTACATCGTCAAGGTCGAGCCGCTGGCCAGCACGCCACGCGAGGAGCTGGTCGCCGCGATCGCACCGACCATCCAGGGCTACCTGACCCGTCCGCTTCAGTAGGTGCGGTTGCGGTACCAGGACCGGGCGGCCGGCAGGTTGAGCAGCACCAGGTAGACCACCGGCAGCACGAGCCCGCCGAGGACGTTGCTGTTTCCGGTGTGCGCGACCAGCCCGTCGTAGAGCGTGGTGACGATGCCGACCACCGACAGTGCCAGGACGAGGGCCCGCGCCCACCGCTTGCCGCGCTGGAGCTTGCGGCCGATCGCGATGACGACCAGGCCGGCGAAGACGAGCACGGCGCCGACGGCGAGGCCGGCGCCGGTCAGGTCGACCGGAAGGTCCGGGCTCGCCCCCCGCGGCGTGGCCACGGCGAACCAGCCGGCTGCGGCACCGGCCGCGAGCAGCAGGAACCCCACGAGGTATTGGATGAGCGCCACCACGTGCACCGATGCCGGCGCCGACCGGCGCACCGGCTCGGCCGGCCCGTAGTCGTAGCGGGTGGGCGGGTAGTTGTGGCTGTATGCGCCTGCCATGCCGTCCAGAATGCGACGGCCGCGCAACCCGCTCACGCCACCCGGGCGGGCAGCCGGCCGCGCTCCTCCAGGAACCGCTCGACCAGGCCGCGCACCACGGTCGCCATCGTGAACCCGTGCTCGGCGCACCAGTCCCTGAGCGCGGCGTGCTGCTCGCTGGGCAACCGGATCGGCACGACCCGGTGCTCCCCCAGCGGGCGGCTCAGCAGCGCCTCCGCCGAGTCGACCAGCTCGGGGCGCAGTCCGGCCGTCGCCCCGGGCAGGTGGGTGCCGGCGAACGAGCGCTCCAGCAGCCAGACGAGGACCCGTTCCCGGTCCTCGGCGGGCAGCCCGTCGACGGCGCGTAACAACAGCTCCTGTGGCGTCACCTTGTCCACGCCTGCCTCCCGCGATATCGATGCGATATCCATCACGATATCGCGCGGGTCTGCTCCAACCACGAAGCGTAGAGGCGTCCGTATACCGACTCGGCATCGCGTACCAGTTGGCTGTGCGGCCCGCGCTGCACCACCCGGCCCCGGTCGACGACGATCACCTCGTCGGCGGCCTGTGCCGTGGACAGCCGGTGCGCGATCGCGACCGTGGTCCGCCCGCGGGTCACCGCGTCCAGGGTGCGCTGCAGCCGGACCTCGGTGGCCGGGTCGACGGCGCTGGTCGCCTCGTCGAGGACGAGCAGGTCCGGGTCGGCCACGTATGCGCGGGCCAGCGCCACGAGCTGCCGCTCCCCCACCGACAGTGCCTCGCCGCGCTCGCCGACCTGGGTGTGCACACCCCCGGGCAGCCCCTCGATCCAGTCGGCGAGGCCCAACTCGGCGAAGGCCAGGTAGAGGTCGTCGTCGCTCAGGTCGGGCCGCGCGAAGCGCACGTTGTCAGCCACGCTCGCGTCGAACAGGAACCCGTCCTGCGGCACCATCACCACCCGCCGGCGCAGCGACGCGAAGCGCACGTCCGTGAGCGGCACGCCCGACAGCCGAACGATCCCGCTCGTCGGGTCCATCAGCCGGGTCAGCAGCTTGGCGAACGTCGTCTTCCCGCTGCCCGTCTCACCGACCACCGCCACCCGGGTCTGCGCGGCGATCGCGAGGTCCACGTCGGTCAACACCTCAGGACCACCCGGGTACGCGAAGTGCACGTGCCCGAATTCCACGTCGATCGGGCGCGGCGGGAGCACCCGCCCCGCATCCCCCGGGTCGGCCACGTCGGGCTCCTGGTCGAGCACGTCGAGGACCCGGTGCCAGCCGGCAATCGCGTTCTGCGCCTCGTTGAGCACCTCGGTCGCGATCTGCACCGGCTGCACGAACATCGTCACCAGGAACAGGAACGCCGTCAGCTGCCCCACGGTCAGGTGCCCGCCCACCCCGAGCAGGACGCCGACGACGACCACCGCCGCGGTGGCCAGGCCGGCGGCCCACTCGCCGGCGGTGAAGCTGGTCACGCTGGTCCGCAACGCCCGCGACTGCGCCAGCCGGTTGTCCTCGATCGCCGCGTCGAGGCGGGTCTCGGTGCGCCTGCGGACCCCGTACGCGCGGATGACCGCGGCGCCGACCACGCTCTCCGAGACCGCCGCCAGCATCGTGCCGACGTGCTTGCGAACCGCCCCGTACGCGACGGTCAGCCGCTTCTGGAAGAACCGGATGATGAACACCACCGGCGCGAACGCGGCGTACACGACGAGCGTGAGCTGCCACGAGTACAGGGCCATGACGACGGTGGTGATCGTCAGCTGGCCGAAGCTCACCAGCAGGATCACGCCGCCCCACTGCAGGAACTGGCTGATCTGGTCGACGTCGCCGGTCACCCGCGACACCAGCGACCCGCGCCGCTCGCTCTGCTGGTGCAGCATCGACAGGTCGTGGATGTGCCGGAAGGTGCGGGTCCGGATGCCCGCGAGCGCCGTCTCGCTCACCGTGTAGAGGCGCACATTCATCAGGTACGCGCAGAGCATCGTCACCAGCAGCACCGCCGCCGTGATGGCGACGACCGTGCTGACCACGCGGAGGTCGGGCCCACCGGATGCCCGCAGGCCCCGGTCGATGCCCTGCTGGATCGCGACCGGCACGGCGACCCGGCCTGCCGTGGCGAACACGGCGAGCACGAGCGTGCCGGCGAGCCCGGTGCGCAGCTCCGGCGACATCGCCAGCCCGCGCCTGAGGGTGTGCCAGGTGGAGGCGGTTTCCACGGCCGTGGTCACGCCGACACCTCCGCGTCCTCGTACGCCTGCTCCAGCGCCCGCTCCGCGTCGGCCTTCTCGTATGCGGTGACCAGGTTCGCGTACCCGGGGACGGTGTTCAGAAGGTCCTCGTGCGTGCCGTGGGCGACGACCCGGCCGCGATCGACGTAGACCACCTCGTCGGCGAGCGCGATGGTGGCCCTGCGGTACGCGACGACCAGGATCGAGGCGCCCTCGCGGCGCAGGGAGGCCAGGATGGCCGCCTCCACCCGGGGGTCGACCGCGCTGGTGGCGTCGTCGAGGACGAGCAGCCGCGGCCCGCCGGCGAGGGCCCGGGCCAGGGTGAGCCGCTGCCGCTGGCCGCCGGACAGCGAGGTGCCACGCTCCCCGACGGTGGTGTCGAGCCCCTCGGGCAGCACCGACACGAACGCCTCGGCCTGGGCGGTGCGCACCGCCCGCCAGACCGTGTCGTCGTCCACCCCGGCCCGGTCGAGCGCGACGTTGCCGCGCACGGTGTCGTCGAAGACGAACGGGACCTGCGGCACGAGCGCGACCGCGGCGGTCAGCGGCTCCTGTGCCAGCCGCGCCATGTCGACGTCGTCGAGGCGGACGGTGCCGGAGATCGGATCGACCAGGCGGGCGGCGAGCGCAGCGATGGTGGACTTGCCCGAGCCGGTCGGGCCGACCAGCGCGACGGTGCGCCCGGCGGGCACCTCGAACGAGACGTCGTGCAGCACCGGGGGGCCGTCGGTGTAGGCGAACCCGACGTGCTCGAAGCGGAGCGTGGCCGGCGTGTGCCCGGCCGTCCCGGCGGTGCCGTAGACCATGTCGCCGGTCGCGGTGAGCACGGCCTGCACCCGCTCCCAGCCGACGGCGCTGCGGGGCAACTCGGCGAGGACCCAGCCGATCGCGCGCACCGGGAACGCCAGCACCGTGAACAGGAACGCGACGCTCACCACGTCTGCCACGCCGATGGCGCCCTGTTGCAGCCGCCAGGTGCCGAGCAGCAGGACGGCGAGGGTGCCGAAGCTGGGTAGCGCGTCGAGGACCGGGTCGAACATGCCGCGCACCCGCCCCACGCTGATCAGCGCGTCGCGCAGCTCACCCGCCTTGCCGGCGAACCGGGCCGTCTCCTCGCCCTCACGGCCCATCGTCTTGACCACGAGCGCACCGTCGAAGCTCTCATGCGCGATGCCGGACACCTCCGCGCGCAACTGCTGGGCCTTCGACACGCGCGGCGACATCCGCCGGGAGTAGACGACGTTCATGCCGAGCAGCGTCACGAAGACGCCGACGCCGACCAGGGCGAGCACCCAGTCGGTGAAAAACAGCGAGCCGACCGCGACGACCAGCATCACCACGGTCCCGACCGCGAACGGCAGCGGGGCGATCGGATAGAAAGCCGCCTCGACGTCGGCGTTGGCGTTCGACAACAGCGTCCCGGTGGCGTGCCGGTGGTGCCAGGCCAGCGGCAGCTCCAGGTATCGACGGGTGACCCGGCGCCGGTAGCTGGCCTGCAACCGGAACTGCATCGCCCCGGCGCCCAGCCGCCGCCCGAACAGCCCGAGCACCTTGCCGGCGCTGACCGTCATGATCGCCGCTGCGCCCGCGCCGAGGACGGCGGCCGTGACGTGGCCGCTGTCGATCGCCGGGACGACGACGTGGCCGACCACGATCCCGATGACCCGCGCGCCGGCGATGGTCAGCAGGCCGAACAGGACGCTGCCGCCGACGCCCACGGCGAAGAGCCGGGGCTGCTCGCGGATGGCGTGACCCAGGACCCGTAGGCCGCTGCCAACTGCCCGGTCACTGGCCAACGCCGATACCTCCGTAAGCGTCGATGGTGCAGTCCATCCTTACCGCACGAGGTCGTTTGCGGCACCTTCATTAACCGGTGTGTCCGCCGTCACATCGTCGCGCCGGGACCCGTCGACCCTGTTCGCGACGCTACGAAACTGCTGTCGCAGGTGGAGCAGTTTTAGATGCTGCTGTCGTAGGTGGAGCAGTTTCGTAGCACTCGAAACAGCCGGCCCTGCGCCGGCCCGTACCCGATGCACTGTCACTAGGATCGACGCATGTCCCGGTACGCCCGAATCGAACGCGAGGCTCTCGCCGACACGCTGCTCGAGGTGGGCCCCGACGCGCCCACGCTCTGCACCGGCTGGACCGCCCGTGACCTCGCCGCGCACATCGTGGTGCGCGACCGCCGCCCCGACGCCGCCCCGGGCATCCTCCTCAAGCCGCTCGCTGGCTGGACGGACCGGGTCCGGCGCGGCTACCGCGACGGCCACCCGTACCCCGATCTCGTCGCCCTGGTCCGCGAGGGGCCGCGGTGGAGCCCGGTGACCATCGGCCCGCTCGACGAGATGGTCAACACCGTCGAGTTCTTCGTGCACACCGAGGACGCGCGCCGCGGCCAGCCGGGCTGGCAGCCGCGAGACCTCGACCCGGGCCTGCTGGCCGCGCTGTGGTCGCGGGTGCCGAGCATGGCCCGGCTCGCCCTGCGCCGCTTCCCCGCCCCGGTGCGGGTGATCGCGCCCGGGTACGGCGCGGCGGACAGCCAGAACCCGGCCGTCACGGTCACAGGCGACCCGGGTGAACTGATGCTGTTTCTCTTCGGCCGGCAGCGCGCCGCCCGGGTCGAGTTGGCCGGTGACGCCGGCCTGACCACGCGGCTGAGCGAAGCCCGCCTGGGCCTTTGAGCGACCGGGGGTAGCCGAGAGCGGGAAACACATCCTACTCTTCGGTAACACCGGCCGTGACTCCGATCACGCACCCCCCTTCCGGAGGCGACCCCTTGACCGCGCTGCGTTACCAGTCGATCCCCGAAATGTTTCTCCAACGGGTGGCAGAGACCCCCGACAAGCAGGCCTTCGCCTACCCGGCCCCCGACGACGCGGCTGAGCCGATCTGGTTGACCTGGTCGGAGGTCGCCGCGCGGGCGAAGGCGATCGCGGCCGGGCTGCACGCTCTGGGGGTACGCCCGGAGGACCGGGTCGCCATCCTGTCCAGCACCCGCGTCGAGTGGGTGCTCGCCGACCTGGGCGTGATGTGCGCCGGCGCGGCCACCACGACGGTCTACCCGACGACCGAGCCCGAGGACGCCGTCTACATCCTGCGCGACTCCGGTTCGACCGTGCTCATCGCCGAGGATCCGGCACAGGCCGCCAAGATCGACGGTGCGGACCTGCCGGACCTGAAGGCCACAATCGTCATCGACGGAACCGGCGGGACCCTGGCCGAGCTGGAGCGCCGCGGCGCCGAGGTGCTGGCCGAGCAGCCGGACCTCGTCGAGGAGATCACCGCCGGGATCCGGCCCGATCATCTGGCCACGCTGATCTACACCTCCGGCACGACGGGCCGGCCCAAGGGCGTGGAGCTGCCGCACAGCGGGTGGGTCTGGCAGGGCTGGACCCAGGCCGAGCTGGGGCTGCTGCGCCCCGATGACCTGCAGTACCTGTGGCTGCCCCTGTCGCACTCATTCGGCAAGACGCTGCTGTGCGGCATCGTCTACGTGGGCCTGCCGACCTACGTCGACGGCCGGGTCGACAAGATCGTCGACAACCTCGCAAAGATCCGGCCGACGATCATGGCGGCGGCCCCGCGGGTGTACGAGAAGGTCTACAACCGGGCGGTGACCACCGCCCGCGCCGGCGGCGGCGCGAAGTGGAAGATCTTCACCTGGGCCGTCAGCGTGGGCAAGCAGGTGTCGGCGCTGCGCCTGGCGGGCAAGCCGGTCCCGGCCCGACTGCGCACCCAGCACGCCGTCGCCGACCGGCTCGTGTTCGCCAAGCTGCGGGAGCGCCTGGGCGGCCGGATCCGCGCCCTGGTCTCGGGCTCTGCCCCGCTGTCCAAGGAGATCGCGGAGTTCTTCCACGCCGCTGGCATCCCCATCCTCGAGGGGTACGGGCTGACCGAGACGTTCGCCGGCTCCTTCGTCAACCGGCCCGACGGGGCACGGTTGGGCACGGTCGGGCAGGCGCTCGGCGACCTGGAAGTACGCCTCGACACCGACGGCGAGGTCCTGCTGCGCGGCACGTCGGTGATGCGCGGCTACCACAACCTGCCCGAGGAGAGCGCGGCCGCGTTCACTGAGGACGGCTTCTTCCGCACCGGAGACATCGGCGAGCTGGACGCCGACGGCTACCTGCGGATCACCGACCGCAAGAAGGACCTGATCAAGACGTCCGGCGGCAAGTACGTGGCCCCCAGCTACATCGAGGGCCTGTTCAAGTCGATCTGCCCGTACACGTCGCAGGCGCTGGTCATCGGGCAGGCCCGCAACTTCTGCACGATGCTGGTCACGCTGGACCCCGACGCGCTGGTTGGGTGGACCGCCGGTGGTCCGCTGGAGAGCCGCCCGTACGCGGAGATCGTGACCTCGCCGGAGGCGCAGGAGATGGTCGCCGGCTACGTCAAAGAGCTCAACCAACGACTCAACCGCTGGGAGACCGTGAAGCGGTTCGTGATCCTGCCCCGCGATCTGTCCATCGAGGACGGTGAGCTGACCCCGTCGATGAAGGTGAAGCGCCGGGTGGTCGAGAAGACCTTCGCCGACGACATCGAGAAGATGTACGCGGGAGCCCTCGCCGAGCTGTAGCGATGAAAGGAGGGTCCCCCTTTACCGCATGAAGCGTTAGGAGGGGACCCTTCTTTCACGCGACGATCGCGGGTGTCCGGAGTGTGCGGGTCGACGGGCGGTCGAGGAACTGGCGCGCGTCGGCCAGCCGGCGGACCGCCTCGACCAGGTCGGCCTGTGGCAGCGTGTACGGCAGCCGCAGGAACCGCTCCATCGTGCCGTCGGCGCCGAACCGTGGGCCCGGCGCGAGCCGGATGCCGGACTCCTCGACCGCACGGGCCAGGGCGCTGGACACCGGCGCGTCCAGCTCCACCCACAGCGACATGCCGCCGTGCGGCACCGTGAAACGCCAATCCGGCAGGTGCGCGCGCAGCGCGGCGACGAGCGTGTCGCGGCGCGCGGTCAGCTGCGCGCGCCGGGCGGCGAGCACCTGCTCGCGGCGCTCCAGCAGCCGGGCGGCGACGAGCTGGTCGAGCACCGGCGAGGCCATGTCCACGCCGACCCGCGCCGCCGCCAGCCGCGCGACCACCGGGGTCGCGGCACGCACCCAGCCGATGCGCAGCCCTCCCCAGTACGGCTTGCTCATGCCGCCGAGCGTGAGCACGCGCGCGGCACGGTCGAACGCGGCGACGGCCGGCGGCACCGGCGGCCCGTCCAGGCGCAGGTCGACGAACGACTCGTCGACAACCACATCGGTACCCACGGCGTGCGCCGCGGTGGGCACCCGCTCCCGTAACGCGGTGTGCATCAGCTGACCGGTCGGGTTGTGATAGTCCGGGATCAGGTACGCCAGCCGCGCCCGCGCGTCGCGGATCGTGGTGAGCAGCAGGTCGCCGTCCCAGCCGGCCTCGTTCAGGGCGTACCCGACGATGCGCGCCCGGCTCGCGATGACCGCGGTCAGCGCGTTGGGATAGGTGGGCGTCTCCAGTAGGAGCCGCTGCCCGGGCGCCACCAGCAGCCGGAGCACCAGATCCAGTGCCTGCTGCACGCCGCCGGTGATCATGATCTGGTCGGCGGTGGTCGGCAGGCCGCGGGCGGTGAAGTCACCGGCCACGGCGTCGCGCAGCGGGCCCAGCCCCATCGGGTGGTAGCCGGCGCCGGTCAGGTACCGCGGCAGGTCCTCGGCCGCCTCGGCGACCGCATCGGGCAGCTCGGGCGGCGCGGGCATCGCCGCGCAGCTCAGGTCGATGACGTCGTCGGCGTCGTTGGGCGAGAGCAGCCCGGACGTGCCGACGCGGTGGCCGCCGGGCAGCGCGGTCCAGCTTCCGGCGCCCCGGCGGCTGGTGAGGTGGCCGGACTCCCGCAGGGTCCGGTAGGCCGCGGTGACGGTGGTCCGGCTGAGGCCCAGCGCCTGTGCCAGCTCGCGTTCCGCCGGCAGCCGCACGCCCAGCGCCAGCCGTCCGTCGGTGAGCAGCCCGCGCACCGCGGCCGCCAACTGCCCGTACTCCGGACCGCGCATCCGGCCCTGCCAGCCACCCAGGAGGCGTGCGAGCTGAGGGCCACGAACCATGCCAGCCAAGGCCACTCTCCCCGAATTGGCTATGTCTCACCGGTGAATTGGCCTTCAGAGTTGCACGCATGACCGCCACTGGCAACCCCGTACCCATGCCACTGCACCACCGGCTGACCCGGCGGCTGATCCAGCTGCACGTCGGCCTGGTCAGCTACGGCGTCAGCATGGCGCTCATGATCGAGGCTCGCCTCGGCCTGGATCCGTGGGACGTGTTCCACCAGGGCGTGTCCCGGCGGACCGGCCTGCGCTTCGGCTGGGTGGTGATCCTGACCGGCGTGGTGGTCCTGCTGCTGTGGATCCCGCTGCGCCAGCGGCCCGGTATCGGCACCGTGGCCAACGCGATCGTCATCGGCCTCGCCGTGGACGCCGCCGTCGCCGTCCTGCCAACCCCACACCTCCTGGTGGCCCGATGGGCGTTCCTGCTCGGCGGCATCGTGCTCAACGGCATCGCGACCGGCATGTACATCGGCGCCAGGCTGGGCCCCGGCCCGCGTGACGGCCTGATGACCGGGTACGTGGCGCGCCGCCCCAGCCGCTCGATCCGCCGCGTGCGCACCGTGATCGAGGTGACGGTGCTCGCCGTCGGGTGGGCGCTCGGCGGCACCGTCGGGGTCGCCACCCTGCTGTACGCGCTGCTCATCGGGCCGCTCGCGCACGTGTTCATCCCGCTGTTCTCGGTGCGCGCCCCCGGTGTGCCGCGTGCCGGTCGGCGGCCCGCGGGCGCTCACCGCATCGTCGGCGAGGCGCCACCGGTCGGCGACGCGGCCGCGGCCTGACCGGCCCGGCGAAAGACAGCATGACCGGCGAAAGACAGCATGACCGGCGAAAGACCGGCGCCGCCACCGTGGCCGACGGCCCGGGCCGCGGCGATCCCGACGGGCGGCGTGTCGAACACTAGGGCAGGCGTGCAAGGGGGCCGTCCTCTGCGGACGGTCGCGCTCACCGGACCGGGTGGCCGGCCTCCCGGAGCACGTTCTTGACGTCACCGATCGACAGCTGTCCAAAGTGGAACACGCTGGCGGCGAGCACCGCGTCGGCACCCACGCCGACGGCCGGCGGGAAATGCTCCAGCGCGCCCGCCCCGCCGGAGGCGATGACGGGAATGCCGACGGCGGCCCGCACCGCGGTGATCAGGGGCAGGTCGAAGCCGTCCTTGGTGCCGTCGCGATCCATCGAGTTGAGCAGGATCTCGCCGGCCCCCAGCGAAGCGCCCCGGACCGCCCACTCGATCGCGTCCAGTCCGGCCCCGCGCCGGCCGCCATGCGTGGTCACCTCGAACCCGCTCGGGACGGCGGGCGACCGGCGTACGTCCAGCGACAGCGTAAGCACCTGCCGGCCGAACCGGTCGGCGATCTCGGCGATCAGCTCCGGCCGGGCGATCGCGGCCGTATTGACGCCCACCTTGTCCGCACCGGCCCGCAGCAGGACGTCCACATTGGACACCGAACGCACACCGCCGCCCACGGTGAGTGGGATGAAGACGCTCTCGGCGGTGCGGCGCACCACGTCGAGCATCGTCGCGCGGTCGTCGGCGGACGCGGTGACGTCGAGGAAGACCAGCTCGTCAGCGCCGGCCGCATCGTAGGCGGCGGCGAGCTCGACCGGGTCACCGGCGTCTCGCAGGTCAGTGAACCGGACCCCCTTCACCACCCGCCCGGCGTCCACATCCAGGCACGGGATCACCCGCACGGCAACCGTCACGGTGCGTATGCCTCCACCTCGACCTCGACCAACATGTCCGGGTGCAGCAGCCCCGGGACCAGCACGAGCGTGGCCGCCGGCCGCAGGTCCCGGAAGATCGCCACGTGCGCGCGGCCGGCCGCGTCGGCGTTGTCCGGCCCGCCCACGACAAACATCCGGGTCCGCGCGACGTGCTCCGCGATCACGCCGTACTGCCCCGCCGCGTCCAGGGCGATCTCGAACGCCAGCAGCGTCTGCGCGTACGGGTCGCCGACGTGCTTGACGACCCCGTCGACCGTCGCGGTGCATCCGGCGGTCAGCACCCACGGGCCGGCCTTGACCACCCGGGAGTACCCGTAAAGCTCCTCCCAGCGCCCGCCCGACCCCAGTCGCTGGATCATTGGATCTCCGACAGAGCGGTCAGCGCCTCCGCGACGGTGAACGCGCCGGCGTAGAGCGCCTTGCCCACGATCACGCCCTCCACCCCGGCCGGCTCGAGCGCGGCGAGCTGGCGCAGGTCGTCCAGCCGCGACACCCCGCCGCTGGCGATGACCGGCTTGCGGGTGCGCGCGCACACCTGTAGCAGCAGGGTGACGTTGGGCCCGGTCAGCGTGCCGTCGCGCAGCACGTCGGTCACCACGTACCGGGCGCAGCCGGCCCGCTCCAGCCGGTCGAGCACCTCGAACAGGTCGCCGCCCTCGCGCGTCCAGCCGCGTGCGGCGAGCGTGTGCCCGCGCACGTCCAGGCCCACCGCGACCCGGTCGCCGTACGTCGCGCAGACGTGGTCGGCCCAGTCCGGGTCCTCGAGGGCGGCCGTGCCGAGGTTGACCCGCGCCGCGCCGGTGTCGAGCGCCTTGCGCAGCGACTCGTCGTCGCGGATGCCGCCGGACAGCTCGACGGCCACGTCCAGCCGCTTCACCACCTCGGCGAGCTGCTCCGCGTTGGAGCCCCGGCCGAACGCCGCGTCGAGGTCGACCAGGTGCACCCACTCCGCGCCGTCGCGCTGCCACGCCAGGGCGGCGTCGAGCGGGTCGCCGTAGACGGTCTCGCTTCCCGCGGCCCCTTGGACCAGGCGGACGGCCTGGCCGTTGGCCACGTCGACGGCGGGCAGCAGGGTCAGGGCCACGTCAGGTCCTCCGGTCCACGGTGAGCACGAACAGGGCGGGCACGCACAGCGCGATCAGAGCGCTCAAGGCTATGCGAGTCGACAGCGCGTCGACCAGTAACCAGACGAAACCCAACGCGGTAGCCGCACCAACGATGATCGCACCGCGCTCCGCCCGCGTCAGACCCGACGGCAGGCGACCCGTCCGCCGCCGCCTCGGCAACGCGGGGCGCAGCCGGCGTAGCGCGGCGCGCCGCCGGGCCGCCCGCTCCCGGCGTACCCGGGCCTTCTCCGCCTCCGCGGCGCGCGCGGCGCGCCGATCGGCCCGTTCTCTACTCATTGGCTCGCTCCGCGAAGCCGCCCCATGCGGCCTCTTCGCCCCGCGCCGGCTTCGCTGCGCTCACAGCGAACGGACCCAGTTGGCGAGCAGGGTGGCGCCGGCGTCGCCGGACTTCTCAGGGTGGAACTGGGTGGCGGACAGCGGGCCGAACTCGACGGCGGCCGCGAACGGTGCGCCGTGGACGGTGGTGGCCACGGCCACGCCGTCGACGACCGGGGGCGCGGCGTAGGAGTGCACGAAGTAGAACCGGGTGCCCTCCGCGAGCCCGGCGCCCAGGCGGGTCGACGCGGGCCAGGACACCGTGTTCCAGCCCATGTGCGGCACCACCGGGGCGGACAGCCGGGTGACCGCGCCGGGCAGCAGCCCGAGGCCCTTTGTTTCAACGGAACCGTGCGCCGTGCCTTCGAGACCGGCCGCGAAGAGGATCTGCATGCCGACACAGATGCCGAGCACCGGCCGGCCGTCGCGGACCCGGTCGGCGATCACCGGACCGGCATCGAGCGCCTCGATGCCGGCCATGCAGGCGGCGTAGGCCCCGACACCCGGCACGACCAGCCCGTCGGCCTCCCGCGCCGCCCCCAGATCGGGTGTGACGACGACGGAGGCGCCCACCCGCTCCAGGGCCCGCTGCGCCGACCGCAGGTTGCCCGATCCGTAGTCGAGAACGACGACCCGGGGCGCCATCTAGAGCACGCCTTTCGTGCTGGGCACACCCGGGGCGCCGGAGAGCGCCACCGCCTGGCGCAGCGCCCGCGCCACCGCCTTGAACTGCGCCTCCACGACGTGGTGCGCATCCGGCTGGCTGCCCGGCCGGGACGCCCGCAGCACCGACACGTGCAGCGTGATGCGCGCGGTGTGGCCGAACGACTCCCAGATGTGGCGGGTCATGCTGGTCGGGAAGATCGGTCCGATGTAGGGGGCCAGCCCCGCCGGCTCGTCGTGCACCACGTACGGCCGGCCGGACAGGTCGACGGCGGCCTGCACGAGCACCTCGTCCAGCGGCACGGTGGCGCTGCCGAAGCGCACCACCCCGGCCTTGTCGCCCAGCGCCTCCGCGAACGCGGTGCCCAGCGCGAGCGCCGTGTCCTCCACGGTGTGGTGCGCGTCGACGTCGAGGTCGCCCACGGTCGCCACCCGCAGGTCGAACCCGCCGTGCTTGCCGAGCTGGGCGAGCATGTGGTCGTAGAAGCCGATGCCGGTGCCCACATCGACGGTGCCGGTGCCGTCGAGGTCGACCTCGACGAGCACCTTGGACTCCGCGGTCGTGCGCTCGACCCTGCCGGTGCGGCCCATCTAGAGACTCCGATCCAGTGCGGCGAGAAATGCGTCCGTCTCCTGCGGCGTGCCGGCGGTCACGCGCAGCCAGCCGGGCAGGCCGACGTCGCGGACGAGCACTCCGTGGTCGAGCATCCGCCGCCACACCGCGGGGCTGTCGGCCAGGCCGCCGAAGAGTACGAAGTTGGCGTCGCTGTCGGCGACGGTCAGGCCACGCGCCCGCAGCGCGTCGACGATCCGGTCACGCTGCTCCTTGATCGCCTCGACGGTCGCCAGCAGCGTGCCGGCGCAGCCGAGCGCGGCGCGCGCGGCGGCCTGCGTCAGCGCCGACAGGTGGTAGGGCAGCCGCACCAGCAGCACCGCGTCGACCACGGCCGGGTCGGCGGCGAGATAACCCAGGCGCGCGCCGGCCAGCGCGAACGCCTTGCTCATCGTGCGGGTGACAACCAACCTCGGGTACGCCGGGAGCAGCGTCAACGCGCTCGGCGTGCCGGGCCGGGCGAACTCGGCGTAGGCCTCGTCGACGATGACCACGCCGGGCGCCTCGGCCGCGACCGCCTCGACCACGTCCAGCGGCAGCGCCGTGCCGGTGGGGTTGTTGGGCGAGCAGAGGAACACCACGTCGGGGCGGTGCGCGCGCACCTGCGCGGCCGCGTGCTCGGCGCTCAGCGAGAAGTCGCCGGCGCGCCGCCCGTCGACCCAGCGGGTGCCGGTGCCGGCGGAGATGAGAGGGTGCATCGAGTAGGCCGGGGTGAAGCCGAGCGCCGTGCGCTCCGGGCCGCCGAACACCTGGAGCAGCTGCTGGAGGATCTCGTTGGAGCCGTTGGCGGCCCACGTGTGGGCGGCGGTGAGTCCGTGGCCGAGGTAGCCGGCCAGGTCGGTGCGCAGCGCCACCGCGTCGCGGTCCGGGTAGCGGTTGAGGTCGCGCAGCTCGGCCTGCACGGCCTTGGCGATGGCGTCGACCACCTCGTCCGGGACCGGGTAGGAGTTTTCGTTGGTGTTGAGCCGCACCGCCACGTCGAGCTGCGGCGCGCCGTATGGCTTGAGTCCGCGCAGCTCGTCGCGGATGGGAAGCCCGGTCACCTGTCGAACCTCGCGCTCACGGCCTGGCCGTGGGCCGGCAGGTCCTCCGCATCGGCGAGGGCGACCACATGCCCCGCCACGTCGCGCAGCGCGTCCTGCGAGTACTCGATGAGCTGCACCCCGCGCAGGAACGTCTGCACCGACAGCCCCGAGGAGTGCCGGGCACAGCCGCCGGTGGGCAGGACGTGGTTGGAGCCGGCGCAGTAGTCACCGAGTGAGACCGGCGACCAGGCGCCGACGAAGATGGCGCCCGCGCTGCGGACCCGCTCGGCGACCGCCCGCGCGTCGCGGGTCTGGATCTCCAGGTGCTCGGCGGCGTAGGCGTCGACCACCCGCAGCCCCTGGTCGAGGTCGGTGACCAGCACGGCGGCCGACTGCTCGCCGGTGAGGGCGGCGGTGATCCGCTCGGTGTGCTTGGTGGCCTGCACCTGGCGGCTCAGCTCAGTCTCGACCAGCGCGAGCAGAGATTCAGTAGGTGTCACCAGGACGCTCGCGGCGAGCGGGTCGTGCTCGGCCTGGCTGATGAGGTCGGCGGCGACGTGCCGCGGGTCGGCGGTGTCGTCGGCGAGGATCGCGATCTCGGTGGGCCCGGCCTCCGCGTCGATGCCCACGACGCCGCGCAGCAGCCGCTTTGCCGCAGTGACCCAGATGTTGCCCGGCCCGGTCACCATTTCGACCGGCGCGCACTCATCCGTCCCGTAGCCGAACATGGCGATCGCCTGCGCGCCGCCGACGGCGTAGACCTCGTCCACGCCGAGCAGGCCGCAGGCGGCCAGGACGAGCAGGTGCGGCAGGCCCGTGTCGCGATGGGGCGGGCTGGCGACGGCGAGCGAGCGCACGCCCGCGACCTGGGCCGGCACGACGTTCATGACCACGCTCGACGGGTAGACCGCGAGGCCGCCCGGCACGTAGAGCCCGACCCGGTCCACCGGCCGCCAGCGCTGGGTGACCGTGCCGCCCGGGACGACCTGCGTGGTGACGTCGGCCCGGCGCTGGTCGGTGTGCACCCGCCGGGCCCGCTCGATCGCCTCCCGCAGGCCCGCCCGCACGGCCGGGTCGAGGCCGTCGACCGCCGTCGCGATGTGCTCGACCGGCACCCGCAGCGCCGCCAGCCGGACGCCGTCGAAGCGCTCCGTCGCCTGCCGGACCGCCGACGCGCCATGGTCGCGAACCGCTTCCACGACCGGGCGCACGGCCTCCATGGCGGCGGCGACGTCGAGGGCGGCGCGGGGCAGCAGGCGGCGCGGGTCGGTGGCCGACCCGCGCAGGTCGATGCGATTCAACACACCAGGAAGTCTAGGCGGCCGGTCCGGCGCGCCCGCCCGGCCGGTCCAGCACCTGGGATCTCCGGCTCAGGATGCGGCCGCCGTGCGGCCTTTCCACTCGTCCAGCAGCGCCGGGTAGTAGTCCTCGAAGACCGGCAGCTTCTCCCCCGCCAGGTAGGCGGCGAGCGCGTCGACGTAGTGGTGCCACCCGCAGCCGTACCCGGGAATCTCCTGCGCGGTCCAGCCGGTGTGCCACAGCCGCACGTGGGTGCGGTCGGGAGCCACCTCGGACAGGTCCACGACGAGCCGGGTGCGCGGCGCACCGGGAAATGCCCAGCCCACCTCGACCCGGTGCGGCTCGCGGCACTCCACGATGTCCAGCCGGGCGCGCTCGTCGTCGCTCTCACCCATCACCAGGTGCATGGTCTCGCCCACGGCCGGATGGCCGTGGAGCTCGCCCAGCCACCGGGGGGTCCGCTCCGGGTCGGTCATCGCCGACCACACCTCGCCGATCGACGCCTGGTAATCCCGCTCGAAGCGCAGCGCGTAGACCTCACCGTCCCGCTCGACGGTGCCGCTCCGGGTCGTCACAGTCATGGCGGATATGTAACCACGCTCTTACGTAACATGCAAGTTACATAAGGTACGGTCAGATACGCTCTGCCGGTGACCGCGGCGCTACCGCTGTTTCCCCTCGGCACCGTCCTGTTCCCGGGTCTGGTGCTGCCCCTGCACGTGTTCGAGGAGCGCTACCGCGACCTCGTCCGCGACCTGATGGCGCGCCCCGCCGACGAGGAGCGGGAGTTCGGCGTGGTGGCGATCCGCAGCGGCTGGGAGGTCGAGCAGGCCGGGCCGGACGGCAGCCCGGCCGGCGGGCTCACCATGAGCACGTCGCTCACCCTCTACGAGGTGGGATGCAGCGCCCAGCTGCGCCAGGTGACCGAGCACCCGGACGGCCGGTTCGACATCGTGACGGTGGGCCAGCGGCGCTTCCGCATCGAGGCGGTCGACCCGACCGCGGCCCCATACCTGACCGCCCAGGTGGAGTGGCTGCCGGAGGAGCCGGGCGAGCCGGGCCTGGCCGACGCGCGCGCGCCGGGCGTGCTGGCCGTGTTCCAGCGCTATCTGGGCATGCTGCGCGGCGAGTCGCTGCCCGCCGGCGAGCAACTGCCCGACGATCCCAACGTGCTCTCGCACCTGGTCGCCGCGACCGCCTCGCTGACCCTCGACGACCGCCAGCACCTGCTCGCGCTGCCCGACACGGCGAGCCGGCTGCGCGCCGAGCGGGTCCTGCTCAGCCGCGAGGTGGCCCTGCTGGAGCAGATCCGGGCGGTGCCGGCCACGCTGGCGGAGCTGGCGACGCCGGCGGCCCCCAACTGAGCCGGTCCCCCTCCGGGTCCTCCCACCACCGGTCGGCACCGGCCGGCCCATAGTCGGGCAGCGGCCGGTATTCAGAATCGTCGGGTCGGCGCAGATCCGGCTCGACGTGGAACGCCGCGAGCACCAGGTAGGCCGTCGCCGCCGCGGTGGCCTGCAGCAGCGCGGCACCTTGGACCCGGGGCAGGAACCCGAACCACAGCCCGATCTTCGCCGAGCGCACGTCGGGCGGCCGGAAGAAGTGGGTGCCGACCGGGGCGTGGGCGAACAGTTCCCGGTAGTGCGCGTACCCGATGTGCCGCCCCAGCCACGCGGTGAGCACACCCCCGGCGATCGACCCGACGACCAGCGCGAGCAGCGTGATCGGCCCGCGACGGCGGCGGAACACCAGCCAGACCACGATCGCCGCGAGCACGCCGGCGGCGAAGGTGATGATCGCGTACCATCCGTCATCGGCGACGAAGCCCTCCGGCTCCGGCTGCACCGGCATCGCCCCGGCCTCGGTCATCACGAACTCGACCTTGGGCGCCAGCGCCCGCCAGAGCAGGCCGAGTGGCAGCCCGAGCGCGGCCAGGGTCGCGGCGACGGCGAGCCCGAGCAGCAACTCCTGCCACAGGCCCACACGCCGGCGCGCGGGTGCGGGAGCCGGCTCCGGGAACGGTCCGTCAGCGAGGGCGGCGGTCGTCACAGGATTGATCCTCGCAGGTCGCCACGGCCGCCACTCAGCTGGCCAGCGAACCGGGCCCGAGGAGCGCCTTCAGGTCACCCATCAGAGCCGGCGTCGGGTTGACCCGGACCGGGCCGAGGCGCAGCAGCGTCGTGCGGCTGCCGTTGACCAGCTTGAGGTGCACCTCGGCGGAGCCGGGGTGGTTGGTCAGCACCTCCTTGAGCCGCTCGACCAGCGGCGGGGTGCACCGTGACGGCGGCAGCGCCAGCACGACCGGCTTGACGTCGTCGGGGGCGGTGATGTCGGGCAGCGACAGATCCATCGCCATCAGCCGCGGCTGGTCGTCACGGCGGTCCACCCGACCCTTGACGACCACGATCGCGTCCTCGGCGATGTACTGCCCGACCAATTCGTAGGTGTTGGGGAAGAACAGCACCTCGACCGCGCCGCTGAGGTCCTCGAGGTACGCCGACGCCCACGCCCGGCCCTGTTTGGTGATGCGCCGCTGGACCCCGCTGAGGATGCCGGCGAGCGTGACGACCGTGCCGTCGGAGACGACACCCTCCTCCGCAAGCGACGAGATCGGGCGCTCGGCGGCCTTTTCCAGCACGTGTTCGAGGCCCAACAGCGGGTGGTCGGAGACGTAGAGCCCGAGCATCTCGCGCTCGAAGGCCAGCAGGTCGGGCTTGTCCCACTCGGAGGTGGGAATCGGCGGGGTGACGACCAGACCGCCGGATTCGCCGCCGCCGTCGTCGTCGCCGAACATCGACCCGAACAGGTCGTACTGCCCGACCGCCTCCTTGCGCTTGACGTCGAGGAACGCGTCGATCGCGTCGGCGTGCACCGCGAGCAGGCCCTTGCGGGTGTGCTGCATCGAGTCGAACGCGCCGGCCTTGATCAAGGATTCGATGGTCTTCTTGTTGCAGGCCACCGCGTCGACCTTGCGCAGGAAGTCGTAGAAGTCCGCGTAGCGACCCTTCTCCTTGCGGCAGCGCACGATCGCGTCGACCACGTTGGTGCCGACGTTGCGCACCGCGCTCAGACCGAAGCGGATGTCGCTGCCGACCGCGGCGAACCGGCCGCGCGACTCGTTGACGTCGGGCGGCAGCACCTTGATGCCCATCCGGCGGCACTCGGACAGGTAGACCGCCGACTTGTCCTTGTCGTCGCCGACGCTGGTGAGCAGGGCGCCCATGTATTCGGCCGGGTAGTTGGCCTTGAGGTAGGCCGTCCAGTAGGACACCAGGCCGTAGCCGGCCGTGTGCGCCTTGTTGAACGCGTAGTCCGAGAACGGGACCAGAATGTCCCACAGCGTCTTGATCGCCTCGTCGGAGTATCCGTTGGCGCGCATGCCCCCCGAGAACGGCACGTACTCCTTGTCGAGGATCTCCTTCTTCTTCTTGCCCATCGCGCGGCGCAGGAGGTCCGCTGCGCCGAGCGAGTATCCGGCGAGCTTCTGCGCGATCGCCATGACCTGCTCCTGATACACGATCAGGCCGTAGGTATCGCCCAGGATGTCGGCGAGGGGCTCGGCCAGCTCGGGGTGGATCGGCACCACCGGCTTGCGGCCGTTCTTGCGGTCTGCGTATTCGTTGTGGGCGTTGGCGCCCATCGGGCCGGGCCGGTAGAGCGCGAGCACGGCCGAGATGTCCTCGAAGTTGTCGGGCACCATCGAGCGCAGCAGCGAGCGCATCGGGCCGCCGTCGAGCTGGAAGACGCCGAGCGTGTCGCCGCGGGCCAGCAACTGGTAGGCCGCCCGGTCGTCGAGCGGCAGGTCCTCCAGGACCAGGTCGATGCCGCGGTTGTCCTTGATCGACTCCAGGCAGTCGTCGAGCACAGTGAGGTTGCGCAGGCCCAGGAAGTCCATCTTCAGCAGGCCGATGGTCTCGCAGGCGCCCATGTCCCACTGGGTGATGATGGCGCCGTCCTGCTCGCGCTTCTGGATCGGCAGCACGTCGAGCAGCGGGTCGCGGGACAGGATCACACCGGCCGCGTGCACGCCCCACTGCCGCTTCAGGCCCTCCAGGCCCTTGGCCAGGTCGACGACCTTCTGCACGTCGTGCTCGGCCTCGTAGAGCTGGCGGAACTCGACCGCCTCGGGGTAGCGCGAATGGTTGGGGTCGAAGATCCCGGTCAGCGGGACGTCCTTGCCCATCACCGCCGGCGGCATCGCCTTAGTGATCTTGTCACCCATGGCGAACGGGTATCCGAGCACCCGTGCGGAGTCCTTGATGGCCGCCTTGGCCTTGATCGTGCCGTAGGTGATGATCTGCGAGACCCGATCCTCGCCGTACTTCTCCGTGGCGTAGCGGATCATGTCGCCGCGCCGGCGCTCGTCGAAGTCCATGTCAATGTCGGGCATCGACACGCGATCGGGGTTGAGGAACCGCTCGAACAGCAGGCCGTGCGCGAGCGGGTCCAGCTCGGTGATGCCCAGCGCGTACGCGATGAGCGCGCCCGCCGCCGAACCACGACCCGGGCCCACCCGGATGCCGACCGACTTGGCGTAGGCGACCAGGTCGGCGGTGACCAGGAAGTATCCCGGGAAGCCCATCTGGCAGATCACGTCGAGCTCGTACTCCGCCTGCCTGCGGTGCGTCTCCGGCACCCCGCCCGGGAAGCGGCGCGCCAGACCGCGGCGCACCTCGGCGCGCAGGAACGACTCCTCGGTCTCCCCCGCCGGCACCGGAAACTGTGGCATCAGGTTGCGCGGGGCGAACACCGCCGTGTAGTCGCCGATCCGCTCCGCGATCTCCAGCGTGTTGTCACACGCGCCGGGGACCTCGGCCTCCCAGAGCTTGCGCATCTCCTCCGGCGACTTGAGGTAGAAGTCTTTCGCGCCCAGCTTGAACCGCTTCGGGTCGGCCAGGGTCGAGCCGGACTGCACGCAGAGCAGCGCCTCGTGCGCGTCGGCGTCGGACTCGTAGGTGTAGTGGAGGTCATTGGTGGCGACCGGCTTCAGGTTGAGCCGCTTGCCGAGGCGGATCAGGTCTTCCCGGATGCGGGTCTCGATGTCGAGCCCATGGTCCATCAGCTCGAGGTAGAAGTTGTCCGGGCCGAAGATGTCGCGGTATTCCGCCGCCGCCGCGCACGCCTTCTCGAAGTCGCCGATGCGCAGCCAGGTCTGCACCTCGCCGGACGGGCACCCGGTCGTCGCGATGAGACCCTTCCCGTATTCGTGGAGCAGCTCACGGTCGGCGCGCGGCTTGTAGAAGAAGCCCTCAAGGCTGGACCGGGAGGCGAGACGGAACAGGTTGCGCAGGCCGTCGGCGTCGGTGGCGAGCATGGTCATGTGGGTGTAGGCACCACCACCGGAGACGTCGTTCTCACCACCGTCGGCCCAGCGCACCCGGGTGCGGTCACGCCGGTCCGTGCCGGGCGTCAGGTAGGCTTCGATGCCGATCACGGGCTTGACCCCGGCGGCCGTCGCCTGCTTGTAGAAGTCGTAGGCGCCGAAGAGGTTGCCGTGGTCGGTCATGGCGAGCGCGGGCATGCCCATGCGGGCGGTCTCGGCGAAGAGGTTCTTCAGCCGGGCCGCACCGTCCAACATCGAGTACTCGGTGTGCACATGAAGATGCACGAACGAGTCGCCCACGCCAGCTTCGCCCCCTTAGTCCCAAGCCAACTGTCCCCCGGCCTCCCGGACTGAGAACACCCTAGCCCTCTCCACCGACAGACCGCCGGAGGCGCGGCGAGGCCCGGATCACGAACGGGCGGAGGGCTCCAGCATCGTGGCCACGGCGCGCAGCCAGGCCCGCTTGGTGGCCGGCTGAAGCGTCGCGTACTCGATGTTGGAGCCGTTTTCCAGCTGCGGGTCGTAGGGCACCACCGCGACCGCCCGGGTACGCGAGGCGAAGTGCGCGGTCAGGTCGTCCAGCAGCGGCGAGCGGCCCGGCGTCGGGCACGACAGCAGGGTCACCGCGTTCTTGACCATCATCCCGAGACCGGCCTCTTCGAGCAGGTCGAGCATCCAGTCGGCAGTGAACGCCGCGTCCTCGCGGGGCACTGTGGTCACCACGAGCTGGTCGGCCGACTGCAGCACGGTCCGCCAGTTGGGGCTCTCCACGTTGTTGCCGGTGTCCACACAGATCACGTCATGGGTGCGGCACAGCAGCTCCAGCACGCGCCGCACCGTGAACGGGTCGAGCTTCTGGGCGAACCGCGGATTCTCCTCGCCGGCCAGCACATCGTAGGTGCCGTCGGACGCGTGCCGCAGGTAGTCGTCGAGGCGGTCGGTCAGCTCGTACCCGCTGTACATCTCGATCTCGGCGAGGTCGGCGAGCAGGTGGCGGATCGTGCGGGCGTGCCGGGCCGAGCCGGCGCGCAGGCCGAGGGTGCCGCGCAGCTCGTTGTCGTCCCACGCGATCACGCCCCGCCCGCGCACGCTGCCCGCCGTCGCGGCCGCGAGCACCGTCGCCGTGGTCTTGTGCACGCCGCCCTTCGGGTTGGCGAACGCGAGCACCCGAGGCCCCCCGAGGTCGGACCGCAGCACCGAGGCCTGCTGGTCGACGCCGTCGGCCGGCTGAGCCTGCTGCCACTCCAGCGGCGGCCGGTAGTCCGGCTCCGGCGCCGGCCGGTACTCCGGCTGGTATTCCGCTTGGGGCGCCGGCCGGTACTCCGGCTCCGGCGCCCGTCGATAGTCCGGCTCCAACGCCAGCCGGTACTCCGGCTGGTACTCCACCTGGGGCGCCGGCCCGTAGTCCGGCGGCGGCAACTCCGGGTAGTCGGACTCCGGCGGCGCCGGCTCCAGCCGGCGCGTGCGGGGCAGCGGACGATCGTATTCGACGGTGCCGTGCTCGCCGGACCTGCCCTGTAGCGCCCGGTCCAGCAATGACCGCCACCTGGGAGTCGGCTCACTGGGCCGCGTCCAGCCGGCCTCGGTGCGCTCCAACGCTCGCCCTCCCGCCAACCAGTGCCGCCCACCAACAGGCTACGGATCAGATCCGCTTCCGACCACATTCGAAATGCCCATACGGGCAACGACCCCTGGACGGTTCAACGCGACGAAACCGCCGGGGCAGCACCCGAGTCGTCGGGCGGCCGTGCCACTTCGGTCTGCTCGGGCAGCGGCGGCAGGAACACCGCCCGGTCCAACCGACGCACCTCCGGCGCCGGATCGACCACCCGCACCTGCTCCCGGTGCGCGAGCACGTCGAGCGCCGCCGGCGCCGCCCGCACCACCGCCGCGTACACGCACGAGCAATGCCCCCGGTAACCGACCGCCTCGACCTCGGCCACCCGCTGCCCGGACGCGTACACCGCACGTAGCTCCGGCTTGTCCGCCCCCACCTTAGCGAGGAGATCAGCGTAGTGGGCAGCTTCCCGGTCCTTGCGCGCGGCGGCCTCCTCCATGCCGCCGGTCACATCCTCCGGTATCCGGAACGCCGGAAACCGCACGATCTGGGTCTGCACCGCGGGGATCGGCACCCGCGTGGCGACCTCGACGGTCGCCACCCCGCCGAGCACCGGAGTGAGCCGGTCGGGCGCCAGGTAGGCCGTCAGCGCGACCAGCGCGTAGACCTCGCCCGGCGGTGGGCCGGCCAGCAACGCGGCAAGCTCGGCGCGGCTGCTCTCCACGTACCCCGGAATGGACTGTCCCTGCGGCACGCCCACCTGGACGGCCGCGCCCACGGTGAGGTCGGCCGGCGGCCGGCGGTCCAGGCGCCACACCGTGGCGCCGGTGGCCGCGACCGCCGACAGCAGCGCGACGACGGCCAGGCCACGCAGCCGGCGCGCGCCCCGGCCGAGCCGGGCCAGCACCCGGCCCAGCGGCTCCTCCAGCCGACGCAGGAACCTCATGTGTCGCCGCGTAGCACCGACAGCGCGTGCGCCAGGTCCGCCGGGTACTCGCTGGTGAACTCCACCCACTCGCCGGTGCCCGGATGGAAGAAGCCCAGCGTGCGGGCGTGCAGCCACTGCCGTGACAGGCCCACCTTCGCCGCGAGCGTCGGATCGGCACCGTAGGTGAGGTCGCCGACACACGGATGGCGCAGCGCGGCGAAGTGCACCCGGATCTGGTGGGTGCGGCCGGTCTCCAGCTTGACGTCGAGCAGGCTGGCCGCCGGAAACGCCTCGATCGTGTCATAGTGCGTGACGCTCGGCCGGCCGCCGGAAACGACCGCCCACTTGTAGTCGTGATGCGGGTGCCGGTCGATCGGCGCGTCGATCGTGCCGCGCAGCGGGTCGGGATGTCCCTGGACCACCGCGTGGTAGTGCTTGTCCACTTCGCGATCGCGAAAAGCCTGCTTGAGTACGCTGTAGGCGCGCTCGCTCTTGGCCACGACCATGAGACCGGTGGTGCCCACGTCGATCCGGTGCACGACGCCCTGCCGCTCGGCCGCGCCGCTGGTCGAGACCCGGTGCCCCATGGCCGCGACCCCACCGATCACGGTCGGCCCGGTCCAGCCCGGGCTCGGATGCGCGGCGACCCCGACCGGCTTGTCCACCACCACTATGTCGTCGTCGCTGTAGACGACCGTGAGGCCGTCGACCGGCTGGGACTCCACGACCGGCGGGCCGGCCGGCGACGGCAGCGTCACCTCCAGCCAGTCCCCCGCGCTGACCTTGTCGGACTTCGGCCGCGGGACCCCGTCGACAAGGGCGTCCCCGGACTCGGCGACGGCGGCCGCCGCGGTCCGGGAGAGCCCGAACAGCCGGGAGATCGCCTGGTCCAGCCGCAGCCCGTGCAGACGCCGTCGACCCGGCGGCCGGTCAACTCCAGGAGGACGGCCAGCACGACGCCGATGCACAACGCGGAGTCGGCCACGTTGAACACCGGAAACACCTGCCCGGCCGGGTCGAAGACGCTGACGAAGTCGATCACGTGCCCGACCATCGGCCCGGGCGCCCGGAACACCCGGTCGGCCAGGTTGCCCAGCGCCCCGCCCAGAACGAGCCCGAGCGCCAGCGCCCACGGCGCCGACCGCAGCCGCCGGGAGGTCCACGCGATCCAGCCGACGACCACGACGGTGATCAGCGGAAAGACGAACGTGTATCCGGTGCCCAGACTGAACGCCGCCCCGCTGTTGCGCACGAGTACCAGGTAGACCGCCCCACCGAGCAGCCGCAGCGGCTCCCGGCCACTCAGCTCGCTGACCGCGACCTGCTTGGTGAGGATGTCGGCCAGCAGCACCAGCGGCGCAGTGGCGAGGAGCACCGCGAGTGCCCGCCGTTTCGTGGTGATGGCGTCCTGGCTCAGCGCCGTTCCTCCAGTTGCTTGCAACTGATGCAGAGGGTAGCGGACGGGAACGCGGCCAGCCGCTCCACCGGGATGGGGTTGCCGCATTTCTCGCACCAGCCGTACGTGCCCTCGTCGAGGCGGTCGAGGGCCCGCTCCACCTGGGTGATGCGCTCCAGGATGCTGTTGGCCAGCGAGATCTCCTGCTCGCGCTCGAAGGTCTTGGTGCCGGTGTCGGCCTGGTCGTCGCCGGCCGAGTCGGTCAGCCGGTCGCGCTGCAGCTCAGTGATCTCCGACAGCGTCTGGTCGTACTCGGTCTTCAACTCCTCCCGCCGCTCGGACAAGGCCGCGCGGATCTTCTCGGTGTCAGCCGCGGAGCGCGCGCGAGGCGTCCTGCCCGGACCCGTCGTGGTCTCGGTCGCGGTCTTGCTGTTGGCGGTCTTGGCCATCGTCGCTCCCTCGGCCGCGGTGTCCGCGGCGGTTACCGTTGCCTTCGCAGGGGGTGGTGCGGACGCCGCGTCCGGCGCGGGCGCGCGCCGGCGGGACGCCCTGGCCGGGGTCGCACCGGGGGGCGCGGCCGCAGCCGGTTCGGGCGCTTTTCGCTGTGATACGGGTTCCCGTGCGCTGCCCTTTGCGCGGGTGGCCGTCGCCGGTGGCGTCTTGGCCGCCGGGGCGGTGGTCGTGGTGGCCTTGCGTGCCTTGGCGGTCTTGGCGGTCGTGGTCGCCTTGGTGGCCTTGGCCGGCGCGGGCCTGGTCGCGACCGGCCTCGGCGCGGCGGCCTTCGTCGCGGCCTTCGTCGCGGGGACCTTCTTTGCCGTGGACCTGGTTGCGGTGGACTTCGTTGCCGTGGCAGCGGACTTCGTAGCAGTGGACTTCGTAGCAGTGGACTTCGTAGCAGTGGACTTCGTGGCAGCGGACTTCGTGGCAGCGGACTTCGTGGCGGTGGACTTCGTCGCTTTCGGGGTCCGCCCGGCGGTTTTCGCGACCGTCTTCGGCGGTTTGGTTTTCGCCGTCGTCTGCTTCGCCGCCCCGGCCTTCTTCGCCAGGGATTTCCTGGCCGGCGCCGCCGCGGCCTTGGCCGCGCCCGACCCCGCCCGGCCGGCCTTTGCCGCCGTGGACTTCGCCGCCGTGGACCTCGCCGTCGTCGACTTCGCCGTCGTCGACTTCGCCGCCGTGGACTTTGCCGCGGTCGACTTTGCCGGCGTCGCCTTCGTCGGCTTGGCCGACGCGTTCGCATTGCTGGCGGTCGCGGCCGCGCCGGTGGATTTGGCGGCTTTTGACCCGCCCGAACCTGCCTTGTCCGTGACGGTCCGCTCACGGGCCGCGATCGTCGAGCCGGCCCTGCCCGCCGCACTCGCCCGAGCGGCCATGTCGTCCCCCAGATGCAAAACGGGCGCGCGACGGAACGCCGCGCACTCCAGAGGGTGGCAAGAATACGGAACGTACGCGCGTCCGACAAACATGCCACGCGATGTGGGCGGATTCAGGCGCTTCGCTCCTACCCGCTTGATCCGCCGGGTTGTCGGCCTCCTATACCCACCCCTGTCGGCGCTCAATCCTGCCGGGTCCGGAATTCGATCGTGCCGGGTCCAGGAAATTCGCTCAGCCCGTAGAGTCCCGCAACCGGCTTACTAATTTCGCCAGTTCCCCGGTGGGATCCTCGACGGTGAAGAGTTTGTCCCGGCTGGCCGCTCCCGACCGCAGCGCGACCGCGTTCGGCCGCACCCCCAGCGCCTCCGCCAGGGCGCGGCGCGCCGCCTCGGTGGCCCGGCCGTCGACGGCGGGCGCGTTCACCGCGATCACCAGTGCCGGCCCGCGCGGACCGGCGTGCAAACCCCCCACCCGGGTACGCGACGAGCCCGGCTTGACCCGCACCGCGACGGTCAGCATGCCGGGATCATCGCAACTTCCCGGAGGTTGTGGCCATCGGGGCGCCGACCGCAACGCGACCAGTCAGACGCGACGGGCCTCGGCGAGCAGCGCGCTGTCGGGCTGGCACAGGTCGCACGGCGTGAAGCCCAGCTCGACCGCCTCGTGGACCGGCAGCGGCTCGCTCTCGCGGCCGAGCAGGTGCGCGCACTCGGCAAGGTGGTAGCGCGGCCGGCCGTCGATGACGAGGACCTCGTTGCTCATCTGGGCGACACGGGCCGCGTCGACCGGCGCCACGTGCTCGATGCCGGGCTCGTCGGCCGGGTCGTCGTCCACGTCGCCGGCGTCCTCGTCCAGGCTGAACTGGCCCCGGTCGGCGTCCGGCGCGTCGCCCTGGCTCGGGATCGCCGGATCCTGCACCGCGACGGCCGTGCGCCGGCCCGGCAGTTCCTCGGACTCGCCGCGCTCGTCGTCCTCGGGCCGGATCGACGGCGGTGTCTCGGTCATCGGCTCCTGCCGGCCATAGCGGCGCGCCGACTGGCCGGCAGGCGTGCGGCTCTCTTCACGGTCACCATCCCGGCCACGGTTGCGCTCGCTCGCCGGTTCCTCAGCAGCGTGTTCGCCGGCGGCCTGACGGCTGCCCACGACGAGCGCGATCGCGGCGAGCAGACTCGCCGCGACCGACGCGATGAGGTACGCGTTGGAGCCGCGTACGAGGCCGAGCGCCAGCAGCGCGACGGCTCCGAGGATGAGGAGCAGACTTCCGACTATCACGGCTCCGCCCTCCGGGGCTGTCGTCCCTGACCTGTCGAATGGTCTAGCGAGTCAACCCCGGTTCGGCGACGATGTCCCGGCGTGTCGCTGATCCGACATGCCAAACCGTTGCCGGCGGTCAGCGACCGCCGCCCTCGACGCCCGAGCGGCCGCCGTAGGACCCGGCCAGCCCGGCCGCGGCCAGGTTGCCCGTGGTGCGACCGTTGTCGACGCGGGTCATCTCCGCCTCTAAGCCCTGCCCGCGGCCTTCGAGGTCGCGCAGCTGGCTCTCCAGGTATGCCTTGAGGCGCGTGCGGTACTCCCGCTCGAACTGCTTGAGCTCCTCGATGTGCTTCTGCAGCGCGGTGCGCTTGGCGTCCAAGCCGCCCATCGCCTCCTGGTGCCGCTGCCGGGCGTCCCGCTCGAGGGCGTCGGCCTTGGCGCGCGCCTCGCGGGTGACCTCCTCGGCCTTGGCCCGGGCGTCGGAGAGGAGCTTGTCGGCCTCGCGGCGGGCGTCGTTGACGTGGTCGTCAGCGGTCCGCTGCGCCATCATCAGCACCCGCAGCGCCTGCTGCTCGCCGTCGCCGCCACCAACCACGCCGCCACCGGAGGAGCGCACCTGCTCCAGCTCGGCCTGCATGCCGCGCGCGGCCTGCTCCGCCGCGACCTTCTCCCGCTGGACCCGGTCGAGCTGGCCCTTGAGGTCGGCCAGCTCGGCGGCCAGGCGCGGATCGGAACCGCCACCACCACCGCCACGACCGCCCCGCTCGGCCTGTGCCCGCAGCTCGTTGTTTTCCTCGATAAGACGGGCGAGCTCGCGCTCGACCTCGTCCAGGAAGGCGTCGACCTCCTCCTCGTCGTAGCCCCGCTTCCCTATGGGAGGCTTCTTGAATGCGACGTTGTGGACGTCGGCCGGGGTCAGCGGCATCGAAACTCCTCGGGTCAGTTGCGGCCGCGTAGAGTCTTCAACACGGACGGTTACACCGCTCAGATCAGACTCTTTACCACGACGTTCATCAGCAGGAACAGGATAACCAGCAGCAGAAGGGAGGCTAGGTCCACGCTCACCGTACCAATACGGAGGGGCGGGATCATCCGCCTCAACACCTTGAGGGGCGGATCAGTGACGGTCCAGACGACTTCCATCGCCGCCGCCGCGCCCCGCCCCGGGTGCCACCGCCGCCCGTACTGCAGAACGGCGCTCATGACAAATCTCGCGAGGAGGATCAGGAGGAACCCGTACAGCAGCAGGTAGACGACCTGCATAGTGACCGATAGCACCACGGCGCGCTGGACCCTCGCTCAACTCTGATTGAAGAACCCACCCTCGGCGATCTTCGCCTTGTCTTCTGCCGTGACCTGGACGTTGGCCGGCGAGAGCAGGAACACTCGGTTGGTGACGCGCTCGATGGTACCGCGCAGGCCGAACGCCAAGCCGGCAGCGAAGTCGACCAGTCGTTTAGCGTCGGCCTCATCCATCTCGGTAAGGTTCATGATCACTGGCACTCCGTCGCGGAAGTGCTCACCGATCGTGCGCGCCTCGTTGTAGGTGGTGGGGTGCAGCGTGGTGATCTGGTAACGCCGCTCCTCCTCCTCGGCCTGCGTGGCCGGACGCTCGCTCACCCGAGGTGCCAGTGCCAGGTTGTCGCGCGTCGGGTAGCTCACCGTCGACGGGGCGGGCCGGGTGATGGACCGGACCGTCGAGCGCTCCGTGCGCGCCTCGCGCTCGGCCGCCAGCCGCTCGCTGACCCGGCTGCGGGTCGAGGCGAGCGCCTGCTCGTCGACCTCTTCCTCCTCGGCGAACTCCTCGCCGTAGCGGTAACCGCGCTCGTCGTAACCGCGCTCGCCGTAACCCCGCTCGTCGTCGTCCTCGACGAGGCCCAGCCAGACCCCCGCCTTCCGCATTGCACCCATGGCTGCGCCCCTTAAGTCCGTGCGGCAATGCCCCGTGCCGTAACCCCAAACACCGGCTCGGCGTCGGACGGCGCCTGCCGGCCAAAACCACACTTGTGTAGTTTCGATATCCCGTTGCGAGGCTACCGCAGCGATGGGCGTTTCCCGAGCAATGCGCTACCGACGCGGACATGTGTCGCGCCGGCGGCGATGGCTGCCTCAAGATCGGCGCTCATCCCTGCCGAGATGACCGTGGCCCCGGGATGATTATGGCGCACCGCGTTGGATATCTCCGCCAGCCGGCTGTACGCCGACGCCGGGTCCCAGCTCAGGGGTGCCACCGTCATCACGCCACGCAGCCGCAGCGTCGACGATGCGGCCACGGCGGAGATCACCCGATCCAGCTCACGATCCGGCACATCGGCCCCGCGCGCCGCGCCGCCGCGCGCGAGGTCGCCGTCGAGGCTGACCTGCACGAGCACCTCCAGCGGGCGATCGCGGTGCAGCCCGGCGGCCCGGTCGAGCGCCGCCGCGAGCGGCACGCTGTCGACCGAGTGCACCAGGTCGGCGTAGGTCACCACCGACCGGGCCTTGTTGCGCTGCAGTTGGCCGACGAAGTGCCACCGGACCGGCGCGCCGGCCGTCGCCAGCTCGGCGGCCTTCGGAGCCGCCTCCTGGTCCCTGTTCTCCCCGATGTCGTGCACGCCGAGGTCGACCAGGCGCCGGATGTCAGCGGCCGGATAGGTCTTGGTCACGGCGATGAGCGTGATCTCGCCCGGATCGCGGCCGGCCTCCGCGCACGCGGCGGCGATCCGGGCGCGCACGGCGGTGAGCCGCGAGGCCAGGTCGGCCCGCCGCTCGTCCGCGGAGCCTGTGGTCATGCCCCGTTCTTGAGGAAGTCCGGCACGTCCACGTCGTCGAACAGGACCCGTCGGGGCGTGGCCGGGCTGGTCTGGCGCGGCGGGGCCGGGTTGACCGGCTCGACCGGCGCCACGGCCTTGCGCGGCGACTCCGCCGGCTTGTAGGCCGGTGTCCCACCGTCGAAGCCGGCGGCGATGACGGTGACCCGCACCTCGTCGCCGAGCGCGTCGTCGATCACCGCGCCGAAGATGATGTTGGCCTCGGAGTGCGCCGCGTCCGTGACCAGCTGGGCGGCGTCGTTGATCTCGAACAGCCCCAGGTCGGAGCCGCCCGCGATGGACAGCAGGACGCCGCGCGCGCCGTCCATGCTCTGCTCCAGCAGCGGGCTGGAGATCGCCGCCTCGGCGGCCTCGACCGCGCGGTTGTCGCCGCGGGCGCTGCCGATGCCCATCAACGCGCTGCCCGCGCCGCTCATGACGCTCTTGACGTCGGCGAAGTCCAGGTTGATCAGACCCGGCGTGGTGATCAGGTCGGTGATGCCCTGCACGCCGGAGAGCAGCACCTGGTCGGCCTGGCGGAACGCGTCCATCATGCTGATGCCTCGGTCACCCAGCGCGAGCAGCCGGTCGTTGGGGATCACGATGAGGGTGTCGCACTGGTTGCGCAGCTCCTCGATGCCCGACTCGGCCTGCACCTGGCGGCGCTTGCCCTCGAACGAGAACGGCCGGGTGACCACACCGATGGTGAGCGCCCCCAGCTTCCGGGAGATGTTCGCGACGACCGGCGCCCCGCCGGTGCCGGTCCCGCCGCCCTCGCCGCAGGTCACGAACACCATGTCGGCGCCCTTGAGCACTTCTTCGATCTCGTCGCGGTGATCCTCGGCGGCGTTCTTGCCGACGTCCGGGTTGGCACCCGCGCCGAGGCCGCGGGTCAGCTCGCGCCCGACGTCGAGCTTGACGTCGGCGTCGCTCATCAGCAGCGCCTGCGCATCGGTGTTGATCGCGATGAACTCGACGCCTTTGAGCCCGACCTCGATCATGCGGTTGACCGCGTTGACGCCGCCGCCGCCGATGCCGACGACCTTGATGACCGCCAGGTAGTTGTGCGGATGTGTCATCGACAGGAGCCTTTCCCTTCGAGGCGGACGGGCGGCGTCCGCTTGGTGCAGACACGACGTCGAGAGCGCGAACTCTAACCCTCAACTAGAGGCTTATAGTTATGTCAACTAATGCCTGGGAAAAACGTAAGTGCCGGTACCGGCTGATCCAAGGACCGGCCCCGGCGTGTCGCCGGTCGGGTCCGCGACCAGCACCCCTTCGGCGCTATTCGCCCACCCTGCCGTCAATGAGTTCTCTCATCGCGTCGAGGTGCCCATTGTGCCGGGCCGTCTCCTCGATCATGTGCAGATAGATCCAGCGCAGCGAAATCGGGTCGTCGATATTGGGGTGGAAACCCACGTCGTCGAGGCTGCGCTCGGCCGCGAGACGCCGCGACCGCGCGCATTGTTCGGCATAGCGCGCGAGGACGTCCGCGAGCGTTTCGCCGGGGGCCCGCTCGAATTCCGCGTCCTCGCCCTTCACCAGCCATGGCAGCGGGACGTCGGCGCCGGTCAGGACCCGCTCGAACCAGTTGCGCTCGACCCAGTACAGGTGCGACACCAGGCCGATCGGCGACATGGCAGGCGACGCGGGCAACGGGGTGCGCGCGGCGGCCTCCTCCGACAGGCCCGCGCACTTCACGTGCACCGTGGCCCGGTGGAAGTCCAGCCACGCCTCCAACTGGCTCCGCTCGTCGCCGACGAACGGCGGATCGATACGCTCCACGCTCAAGCCCCTATCGGGTGGTCACCACGCCCGGCGCGCTGACGTCCATGATCTTCGCGTCGCCGCCGAGCACCCGCTCCGCGACACGGACCTTGGCCTCATTCTGGGTCGCGTCGCCCCAGACGACCTGCCGGCCGTCGTGCAGTTCGAGGCGGATGCGGGCGGGCCCGTCGGCGGCGAGGGCGGCCATCCGCGCACGCAGCGGCGGGCTCAACGCGTCGAGGACGACCAGCGCGGCGCGGGTGGTCGGGTCCTGACCGCCCGGTGTGGCGAGCTTGAGCACCGGCAGCCCGGACGGGAGGCGCGGCGCGGAGTCGAACACGACACCCGACCGGTCGACGATCTCGTACCGGCCGGCCAGCGGTATCGCGGCCACCGGGGTGCGCTCCACCACGCGGACCACGAGCGTGCGCGGCCAGCGCCGGGTCACGATCGCCCGCTCGACCGCGGTGAGCCGCCCCACGCGCCGGGCGATGGCGGCCGGGCGCACCCGCAGCAGGGGCGTACCCGGGGCGACGGCGGCCGCCGTGCGTACCTGCGCCGGCGTCACCAACCGTGGGTCGCCGACCACCCGGACCTCGCCGACGCCGAGCACCGGCGTCGCGTAGACCACCCCGAAGCCGGCGGCCAGGACCGCGAGCCCGCCGAGACCCAGCAGCCAGGGCCGCGCCGCCCGCCACCGGCGCCGGCGGGCCCGCTCGGAGAACCGGCGCACCGACGCCGGGACCGCGTCACCCCCGGCGCGGACCAGCCGCCAGCGGTTGCTCAACCCGACTACTCCGAGCGCGCGTGGCGGGCCACGTACCCGTTGCCGTTGCTTTCTCCCTCGACCCCCGCGGACAGCGCGGCCAGCAGCTCGTCGCCCATCAGCGAGATCGGCGGTGCGCCCATGGTCACGACCACGTCGCCGTCGCCGGCCCGGCGGACCACCTCGTCGGGCACGTCGTCCCAGGACGGGACGAACACCTTGCACTCCTCGGGCAGGTCGATCTCGGCGGTCAGCGCCACCCCGCCCTCCCCCGGCTCGCGCACCTCGCCCGGCCCGAACACCTCCAGCACGATCGTCTCGTCGGCGATCGCGAGCGCGGCGGCGATCTCGGCCTGCATGTCGCGGGTGCGGTAGACCCGGTAGGGCTGGAACACCACGATCAGCCGCCCGTCACCGGCCACCTCGCGCAAGGTGCTCAGCGCCGCGGTCATCGACGTCGGGTGGTAGGCGTACTCGTCGTAGACGCGCACGCCGGAGGCGATGCCCTTGAGCTCGAACCGGCGCCGCACCCCGGAGAACGCGGCCAGTGCCTCGGCCACCGACTCGGCCGCCACGCCCAGCCGCATCGCGGTGAGGACGCCGGCCGCCGAGTTGAGCCCCAGGACCCGCCCGGGTACCCGCAGGGAGATCTCGCCGAGCGGCTTGCCGTCCAGCGTCGCGAGGTAGCGCACCCCGTTGACCGACGACATGATCTCGGTCATCCGCAGGTCGGCGTCCTCGGCCTCGCCATAGGTGTGGACCGCGATGCCCTCCGCGCGCACCCGCTCGGCCAGCCGCCGCGCGCCGGCGTCGTCGGCGCAGGTGACCACGAACCCCTCGGGGTCGACCCGCCGGCAGAACTCGACGAACGCGTCCTCCAGGCCGGCGAGGTTGCCGTAGTTGTTGAGATGGTCGGCGTCGATGTTGGTCACGATCCCGACATGCGGGCGGTATACCAGGAACGAGCGGTCGCTCTCGTCGGCCTCGGCCACGAAGTACTCGCCGCTGCCGTGATGACCGTTGGACCCGGTCTCGGAGATCTCCCCGCCGATGAAGAACGACGGGTCGAGCCCGGCGTGCTGCAGGATCAGCGTCGTCATGGAGGTGGTCGTGGTCTTGCCGTGGGTGCCGGCGATGGCGATGGAGCGGCGGCCCGCCATCGCCGCCGCGAGCGCCTGGGAACGGTGCAGGATGCGCAGGCCGCGGCGGCGCGCCTCGACCAGCTCCAGGTGGTCCTGCGGGATGGCGGTCGAGTACACAACCGTGTCCACATTGTCCAGATTGGCCGGCTCGTGCCGCATGTGGATGGTGCCACCGAGCGCCCGCAGGCCGGCCAGCGACGGCCACTCCCGGAGCTCGCTGCCGGACACCGGTATGCCGCGGGTGAGCAGGAGCCGGGCGAGGCCGCTCATGCCGACCCCACCGACCCCGATGAGGTGCACCCGCCCGAGATCCTCCGCGGTCAGCGTGTCCGGCTCGGTCCGCTCCGTCGTGTCCAACTCGCTCATGAACCCACCACCTCGTACGTGTAGGCGCGCAGCGCCTCGTCGCCGTCGCGGCGTCCGTAGGCAGCGGCGGCCGCACCCATCCGCGCGATCCGGCTCGGGTCGCGCACCAGTGGAACGACGGTGCGCTCGATCCAGTCCGGAGTCAACTCACCGTCATCGACGATGAGCCCACCACCCGCGTCGACGATGGGCAAGGCGTTTCGCCGCTGCTCGCCGTTTCCGTACGGTAGCGGCACATAGACCGCCGGCATACCGACCGCCGCGGTCTCGGCGCAGGTGATCGCGCCGCCCCGGCACAGGGTCAGGTCGCCCGCGGCGTACCCGAGCTCCATCTGGGACAGGAACTTGACCGTGACGTAGGGCGCGGGCAGGTCCGGCGGGATGTCGACGGGCTCGTTGCGGGCGCCGATGATGTGCAGCACCTGCACCCCGGCGGCGGTGATCGCCTTCGCCGCGCCGGCCATCGCGAGGTTGATCGACCGGGCGCCCTGCGAGGCGCCGAAGACGAACAGGGTGGGCAGGTCCGGGTGCAGGCCGAAGTGCGCCCGCGCCCGGGCGCGCATGGCCGCCCGGTCCAGGGTGGTGAGCGAGGTGCGCAGCGGCACCCCGACGACGCGGGCGTGGCGCAGGATCGGGACCTGCTCGACCTGGTGCGGGAAGCCGACGGCGACGTTTCGGGTGAACCGCATGCCCATCCGGTTGGCAACGCCGGGCGGCACGTTGACCTCGTGGATCACGATCGGTGTCTTGCGCCGCCAGGCGGCCAGGTAGGCGGGCACCGCGACATATCCCCCGAAGCCGACCACCACGTCGGCCGCGACCTCGTCGAGGACCTCGCGGGTGGCGCGCGCCGCCTTCCACATCCGGTCCGGCGTGCGCACCAGGTTCATGTTGACCGAGCGCGGCAGCTGATAGGCCGGCACGTGGCGCAGGTCGTACCCGCGGGGTGGGATGAGCTCGGTCTCCAGCCCCTTCGGCGTGCCCAGGCAGGTGATGCGCAACTGCGGATCGTGCCGCCGCAGACAGTCGGCGAACGCCAGCAACGGGTAGATGTGCCCACCGGTGCCGCCACCGGCCAGCACGATCGACCTCAGCATCCTGTTCCTCCCCTATCGGGCTCAGCAAGCCGGCCGCCTGATCCCTCAGTGGGCGCGGGCGCCGCCCTTACCTCGTGTGCGTTCGGCGCGTGCCTCGCTGCCACCACGGAGTGGCAGCGGCGGCAACGGCGCCCAGAGTAGCTGTACCCACCGACGGGGCGGACGGGCGTGTAGGGCCCGCGCCGCGTCCGGCTCGGCGCGGGCGAACGAGGTCAGGATGCCAGCCCCGGCCAGCGCCACGACCAGGGCGCTTCCGCCGTCGGAGATGAACGGCAACGGCAGGCCGGTGATCGGCATGATGCCGATCACACCGCCGATGTTGATGCTCGCCTGCCCGACCAGCCAGCACACGATGCCGGCGGCGACGAGCCGCCGGTACGGGTGCTCGACCCGTCGGGCGATGCGCAGCCCGGTGTAGGCGAGGACCCCGAACACCGCCAGGACCACCACGCAGCCCACCACGCCCAGCTCCTCGGCGATGACCGCGAAAATGAAGTCGTTGTGCCCGTTGGGCAGCCGCCCCCACTTGAGGTGCCCCTGGCCCAGCCCCACCCCGAACCAGCCGCCGTTGGCGATCGCGTAGAGACCCTGGAAGAACTGGTACGCGGGGCCAACGGGGTCGGCGTGCCCGGGGTCGAGGAAGACCGTCAGCCGGGCCTGCCGGTAGGGCTGCAACGCGATCAGGAACGCCATGCCCGCCGCACCGGCGGCGATCAGCGCGGCGAACACCCGCTTGCGTACCCCGGCCGCCCACAGGATGCCCAGGAACAGCACGAACAGGCAGGTCATGGTCCCGAAGTCGTTGTAGCCGACGAGTGCGAGCAGCAGCAGCGCGGTCGGGAACAGCGGGGTCAGCAGCTCCCGCCAGTTGGCTACCTTCGTTCCCTTGCGGACCAGGACGTCGGCGGTCCACAGCGCGAGGCCCAGCTTCGCCAGCTCGGCGGGCTGCAGCTGCAGCGGGCCGATGTAGAGCCACAGGTCCTTGGCGTAGAGCGGGCCGACGTGCACCGGCACCGGTTCCTGGTCGGGCGCGGCCTTGAGGCCGGACAGGAAGGTCAGCGTGTCGAGCAGGACCATGAGCAGCATGCACGTGACCAGGGCGAACCGGCAGATGCCGCGGTAGGTGCGCACCGGCAGCCGCTGGCAGACCCAGAAGCCGAGCAGTCCGACCACGGCCCAGACACCCTGCTTGATGACCGAGCGGTAGGCGTTGCCGCTTTCCGCGTACGCCTCCACGCTCGTCGCGCTGAAGACCATGACCAGGCCGATCAGCAGCAGCAGGCCGACGCTGGCCAGGAGCAGATAGTAGGAGGCGAGCGGGCGGTCGAGCACCCCGCGCAGCGCGGCGAGCGGCCCGGACCCGAACCGGCCGGCCGCGCGCCGCTGTGGTGCCTCGTCGACGGTGGTCGCGTTCGTGGTCACCGGCACTCCCCAACGGGTCTAGCTCTCCACGGCCGGCAGCGCCCGCACCGCGGCGGCGAACGCCTCCCCGCGCCTGGCGTAGCTGGCGTACATGTCCAGCGACGCGGCGGCGGGGGCGAGCAGGACGGTGTCGCCCGGACTCGCCATGGCCGCGGCGGCGCCTACCACGTCGGCCATCGCCCCATCATCGACCCTGTCCACCTCGACGACCGGGACCGCCGGCGCGTGTCGCGCGAGCGCCGCGGCGATCTCCGCCCGGTCGATCCCGAGCAGCACCGCGCCGGCCAGCCGGCCGGCGACCATGGCCACCAGGTCGTCCACGTCGACGCCCTTGAGCTGGCCACCCGCGATCCAGACGATCCGGGGGTACGCCGTGAGCGACGCCGACGCGGCGTGCGGATTGGTGGCCTTGCTGTCGTCGATGTAGGCGACCCCGCCGACGGTGGCGACGTGGGCATTGCGGTGCGGCTGCGGCGTGTACCCGGTGAGCCCGTCCCGGATCGCCGCCGCGCCCACCCCCTGCGCCCGGGCCAGGGCCGCGGCGGCGAGGGCGTTGGCGACGTTGTGACCGCCCGGCGGGCGGATCAGGGCCGCCTCGACCAGCGGGGTGTCGCCCTCGACGAGGGTGCCGTCCACGACGCCGAACTGGCCGGGGCCGGGCGGCCCGAGCGTGAACGTGACCGTGCGCCCGGTCACGCCGGCGAGGAGCGCGGACACCCGGGCGTCGTCGGCGTTGCCGATGGCCACCCCGCCGGCCGGCGCCGACCGCCAGATCGCCGTCTTCGCCCGCGCGTACGCGTCGAAGCCGCCGTGCCACTCGAAGTGGTCGTCGGCCAGGTTGAGCATGGCCCCCGCCTCCGGGGCGAGGGTCGACGACCAGTGCAGCTGGAAGCTGGACAGCTCGACGGCGAGCACGTCGTAGTCGGCGGTGACGGCGAAGACAAGCGGCTCGCCGATGTTGCCGAGCGCGGCGGTGCGCCGGCCGGCGGCGGCCAGGATCGCGGCCAGCATGGTCACCGTCGTGGTCTTGCCGTTGGTCCCGGTCACCGCGAGCCACGGCGGGGACCCCGGCGGGCGCAGCCGCCAGGCCAGCTCCGGCTCGCTGTACACGTCGAGCCCGGCGCCGGTCGCCGCGACCGCGAGCGGGTGGTGCGGCGGGAAGCCGGGCGAGAGCACCACGTCGCTGACCTTGTCCAGCAGCCCGGCCGGTGGCTGGTCGCCGATCAGGACCGACGCGCCGAGGTCGCGCAGCTCCGCCAGAGCAGGCCAGTCGGCGCGGTCGAGCACCGTGACCTCCGCACCGGCGGCGAGCAGCACCCGCGCCGAGGCGGCCCCGGCGGTGCGGGCCCCGGCGACCAGGACCCGCCGGCCCTCGTAACGCTCCGTCACGACGCCTTCGTCACCACCCGCAGGAAGTCGGCGTAGAACAGGCCGATGCCGATCGCCACCCCGAGCCCCGCGATGATCCAGAACCGGATGACGATGTTGACCTCGCTCCAGCCGGCCAGCTCGAAGTGGTGCTGTAGCGGCACCATCCGGAAGATCCGCTTGCCGGTCAGCCGGAAGGAGCCGATCTGCATCACCCAGGTGACGGTGATGATGAGGAACAGCAGGCCCAGGATCGGCACCAGGAGCACCGTGTTCGTGGCGTACGCGAGTCCGGCGATGAGCCCGCCGAGGCCGAGCGCTCCGGTGTCGCCCATGAAGATCCGCGCGGGCGAGGCGTTCCACCAGAGGAACCCGGCGCAGGCCCCCGCCGCCGCGGCCGCGATGATCGCCACCTCCAGGGGATCGCGCACGTTGTAGGCGTACGCCGCGCCGGACGAGTAGGCACGGTCCGCCTCCCAGTGCCGGTACTGCCAGAAGCCGATGATCGCGTACGCCCCGATGACCATGACCGAGGCGCCGGTGGCCAACCCGTCCAGCCCGTCGGTGAGGTTGACCGCGTTGGACATCGCCATGACCACGAAGATGAACAGCAGGACGGCGCCGACCTTGCCGATCTGCAGCCAGTGGATCTCCTTGACGAAGGAGAGGTAGGTGCTGCCGACGGTCTCGCCGCTCTTGCTCGGGAAGTACAGGGCGATGACCCCGAAGATCGCGCCGATCAGCGCCTGGCCGATCAGCTTCTTGCGCATGCTCAGGCCGAGGCTGTTCTTCTTGCTGACCTTGAGATAGTCGTCGGCGAAGCCGAGCAGGCCGGTGCAGACGAACAGGCCCAGCAGCACGATGCCGGTCGCGGTCGGGCTGGCCGGGGTCAGGCGAAGCTGCACGGCCGGCAGGGTGCTGAGCACCAGATGGCCGACGATGTATGCGATGACGGTGGCGAGGATGAACACCACCCCACCCATCGTCGGGGTGCCCTTCTTGCCCTGGTGACCCTGTGGGTTGATCTCGCGGATCGGCTGGTCGGCGCGCATCCGCGTGAAGACATTGATGGCCAGCGGCGTCAGCAGGATCGACAGGATGAACGCGATGAACGCCGCGACGATGACTGCCCTCATGCCCGGTCCTCCGCTCGCTTCGCTCGGCCGCCCGGCTGGCTCAGCTCGCTCATGCGACGGCTCCGGCGGTCTCCCGCAGAGCGTCCGCGACCTCCCATGTGGTGTACCGCGAGCCCTTGACGAGCACCACGTCACCGGAGCGCAGCTCGCCACGCAGGTACGCGACGGCGGCGTCCTGATCGGTCACGAGCACCGACTTCCCTCCCCAACCCGGCACGCGCGCCGCGCCGGCCTCGATCGGGCCGGCGGGCTGCCCCACCACCACGAGTCGGTGCACCCCCAGCTCCGCGGCCAGGTGCCCGACCTCCTCGTGCCCGGCCCGCTCGTACTCGCCCAGCTCGGCCAGGTAGCCGAGGACGGCGAAGGTCCGCCGGCCCCGGCCGAGGTCGGCCAGCGCGCGCAGCGCCGCCGCCGTCGACGCCGGGTTGGCGTTGTACGAGTCGTCGATGACCGTGACACCGTCGGCACGGTCGAACACGTCCATCCGGCGGCTGGAGACCAGCCCCAGATCGCTCAGGCCCGCCGCCACGTCGGGCAGCGGCATGCCGAGCTCGCCGGCGACTGCGGCGGCAAGCAGGGTGTTGCCGACCTGATGCCGGCCGGCCACGCCCAGGTGCACGGGGACCCGCTCGCCGGCCCTGACCAGCTCGTAGGCGGCCCGGCCGCGGTCGTCGAGCGACACGCTCTCGGCGCGGTAGGCCGCGTCCGCCGCCTCGCCGGCGAGCACGACCCGGGCGGGTGTGCGCTCCGCCATGGCCCGGACCCGGGGGTCGTCGGCGTTGAGCACCGCCATGCCGTCCGGGCCGAGCGACTCGACCAGCTCGGACTTCGCGCTGGCAATCAGGTCCACCGACCCGAACTCGCCGAGGTGCGCCACCCCCACGTTGACCACGATCGCGACGTCCGGCCGGGCGATGCCGCACAGGTACCGCACGTGCCCGGTGCCGCGCGCGCCCATCTCGAGCACCAGGTACCGGGTCCGCCCGGTGGCCTGGAGCATCGTGTACGGCAGGCCCAGCTCGTTGTTGAGGTTGCCGGCGGGGGCGACCACCTCGCCGAGCCCCGCGAGCAGTTGCGAGATGAAATCCTTGGTCGTGGTCTTGCCCGACGACCCGGTGATCCCGATGACGGTGAGCCCGGGCAGCCGGTCGCGCACGGCGCGGGCGAGCTTGCCGAGCGCGGTCAGCGCGTCGTCTACCACCAGCATCGGCACGCCCTGGACCGGCCGGCTGCCGAGCACCGCGACCGCACCGGCGGCGATCGCCACGCCCGCGTAGTCGTGCCCGTCCACCTTCTCGCCCGGAAACGCCACGAACAGCCCGCCCCGGCCCACCTTCCGCGAGTCGAACTCGACCGGCCCGGTCACCCGTACCCCCGGATCGACGCCGACCACGTCGGCGCCGATCGCGTCCGCGATCTCGCCCAGGGTCAGCGGGATCATCGGGCGCCTCCCGACCCGAACCCGGCCGCGAGCGCCGCCGCCAGCTCCACGCGGTCGTCGAACGGGTACACCTCGCCGCCCACCTCCTGTCCACGCTCGTGACCCTTGCCCAGCACGGCGATCACGTCTGCGGGACGGGCCAGCCGGACCGCCTCGTCGATCGCCGCGCGCCGCCCGTCGATCTCGACCAGCTCGGCGCCGCCGCTGTCCTTCGCGCCGTCGAGCACCTCGGCGCGGATGCGGGCCGGGTCCTCGGTGCGCGGGTTGTCGTCGGTGACGATCACCACGTCGGCGCCGCGGGCCGCCGCCGCGCCCATGAGCGGGCGCTTGGCCCGGTCGCGGTCGCCGCCCGCGCCGATCACGCAGATCACCCGGCCGCCGCGGGCACCCGCCACGCCGCGCAGGGCGGCGAGGACCTCGGTCACGGAGTCGGGCTTGTGCGCGTAGTCGACGACGCCGAGCACCGGCCCGGGCGCCGTCACCCGCTCCATGCGGCCGGGTACGCCCGGGCCCCCGGCCACGCCGCGCGCCGCGACGGCCGGGTCGACGCCGACCGCGACCAGCGACGCGATCGCGAGGAGCGCGTTGGCGACGTTGTGCCGGCCGGGTAGCCCCACGCCGGCCGCGACCGCGACACCACCGGGCCCGCGCGCCGTGAAGCGCTGGCCGAACTCGGCGGGCTCGACATCGGTCGCGGTCCAGTCGCCCGCGGCGCCATAGGTGACGATGGCGGGTTTGACCAGCCGCCGGCCGTACTCGTCGTCGACGTTGACGATCTCGACGGCGCACCGGCCGTCGAAGAGGCGGGCCTTGGCCGCGAAGTAGTCCTCGACGTCGGTGTGGAAGTCCAGGTGGTCCAGGCCGAGGTTGGTGAAGCCGCCGACGGCGAAGCGCACCCCCTCGACCCGCCCGAGGGCCAGTGCGTGGCTGGACACCTCCATCACAAGCGTGTCGACGCCGTTCTCGACCGCCACCGCCAGTGCGGCGTGCAGGTCGGTCGCCTCCGGGGTCGTGCGGGCGCTGTCCACGACCAGGTCGCCGAGGCGGGTCTCGACCGTGCCGATCAACCCGGTGGTGCGCCCGGCGGCCCGCAGCCCCGACTCGATCAGGTAGGCCGTGGAGGTCTTGCCCGCCGTGCCCGTGATGCCGATCACGGACAGCGACCGGCTCGGGTCGCCGTAGACGCGCGACGCCGCCACGCCGAGGAGGGCCCGGGGATCCGGCACCACCAGGGTGGGCAGGCCGGCGGCAGCGGGTGCGCCGGCCGGGTCCGTGAGCACCGCCACCGCCCCGGCGTCCGCGGCGGCGGCGATGAACTCGGCGCCGTGGCGGCGGCTGCCGGGCAGCGCGGCGTAGAGATCGCCCGGTCTGACCGCGTGGCTGTCGTGCGTGATGCCGGTGACCGCGCCGGCCCTGCCGGCGGCCTCTGCGACCAGCTCAGCCGGGAGCAGCCCGGACAGCTCCGTCAGCGGGGTCGCGGGCACGTTGCGGGGGCGCGGATAGCCGGGCACGGGGCTAGACCCTACCGCTACCGATCGGAGGCGCCGCGCACGCGGGCCACTGGATGAGCACGTCAGCCGGTGACCGCGAAAGCGGGGGGCGGGACGGTCGACGGCGGCACGCGGCGCTGTCCCAGCGCGAACGCCATCATGTCGCTGAACGCGGGAGCGGACACGTCGCCACCCTCGCCGCCCGGCGAGTGGGCAAAGACACCGATGACGTAGCGGGGCGCCTCGGCCGGGGCCATCCCGATGAACGAGGCCACCTCCCCGGGGGCGTACTTGCCGTTCACCACCCGCAGGCCGGTGCCGGTCTTGCCGGCCACCCGGTAGCCCGGCACCGCCGCCCTGTGCCCGGTGGCGCCGTCGACGGTGACGACCGCCTCCAGCATGGTCCGCAGGGCCGCCGCGTTGGCGTCCGACAGCACCCGCCGCGTCTTGGGCTGCGGCGCCGGAGTGGACCGGCCGCTCGGGTCGATCGTGGCCTTCACCAGGTGTGGCTGGACCCACACGCCGCCGTTGGCGATCGCGGCGTAGACGGCTGTCATCTGCAATGGGGTCACCGAGATGCCGTTGCCGATCGGGATCGACCCGTAGCTCGATCCGCTCCAGTTCTTCGGCGGCTGGATCAGGCCCGGCGACTCACCGGGCAGTCCCTCGCCGGTCACCGCGCCGAGCCCGAATTTGCGCTGGTAGTCATAGAGCTTCTCGGCCCCGAGCTGATCGGCGATCTTGATGGTGGCCACGTTCGACGAGTACGCGAGGACGCCCGGCAGCGTGATCCGGGTGCCGTCGACCAGCGGGTGGGTGTCGCGGTAGGTGGTGTCGCCCTTGCGGATCGCGGGACCGATCGGGACCGCGCCGTCCGGCTTGATCACACCCTCCTGGAGCGCACCGCCCAGCGTGATGACCTTCGCCACCGAGCCCGGGTCGACGACGATCTCCGCATTGGCGTCGCCGCGCTTGGCCGGTGGCGTCTTCTCCGGCTCGGCCGCGTCGAACGGCGGGTAGCTGGCCTGCGCGAGCACCTCCCCGGTCTGCACGTCGAGCACGACAGCCGAGCCGAAGTCGGCGTTGACCTTCTGCATCCGCTGCGACAGCAGGTACTGCACCTTGAACTGCAGGTCCCGGTCGATGGTCAGCTGCAGCGACGAGCCGGGGCGCGCCGGCTTCTCGACCTGGTATCCGCCGGGGATCTCGGCCGCGACGTCGCCGCCGCCGATCTCGAAGGTCCGCTGCCCGGGCCGCCCCCGCAGCGTGTCGTCGTAGCTGGCCTCCAGGCCGGCCAGCCCCTGCAGCTCGTATCCGGTGAACCCCAGCAGGTTGGAGGCGAGATCATGGCCGGGCACGTCGCGGCGCTCGTCGAAGTCGATGCCGATGCCCTTCAGGTTGAGCGCCTTCACCCGGTCGGCGACGGGGATGTCCACGCCGCGCGCCAGGTACTCGAAGCGCACCGCCGTGCCGTCCTTGTACGTGTGCTTCTGCAGCTTCCTGACCAGCTCCGAGGCCGGCTTGCCGAGCAGCGGCGCGAGCTGTCGGGCGGCGCCCTGCGGGTCGTCGACCATGCCCGGGTCACCGTAGACGTAGCGGGCCTCCACGCTGTGCGCGAGGACCGCCTTGTCGCGGTCGTAGATGCTGCCGCGCGGGGCGGCGAGGGGGATCGTCTGGATGCGGTTCTCCAGGCCCTTCCTGGCGTACGCCTTCGCGTCGATGAGCTGCAGCTCCACCAGCCGGCCGGCGATCAGCAGGAAGAGCACCAGGATCAGCACGGTGGTCAGCCGCAGCCGCCGCCGCGGATCGGCGAGGCGGACCTGGCGCTTGGGCCGGCGTACCGGCTTTGTCGTGCCGCGTCCCCTGGCGGTCGTGACCTTGCGCGCCGGCGCCGTCTTTCGCGCGGTCTTCGGGGCCGGCTTCGCGGCGGTCGCGGTCCGCTTGGCCGCCGTCGCAGTCTGGGCCGTCGAAGACCCCTCACGCGTACGGGCAGCCGGCGGCCGGCCGGCCCGGCGCGGCGGCTCGTCCCCGCCGCCCTGCACGACCTGGAGCGCCGGCCGGAACGGGTCGCCGCCCCGGCTGCGCTGTGCCAGGTCGGCTTCCCGGACGCTGCGGCCGCGCGGCGTGTAGCGCCGCGCGTCGCCGATGCCCGGACGGCCCCGCCCGTCCCGGGCCGCTCCGCGCAGCGGCGTCACCGTCGGGTCGAGCGACGAGTCGGTGGCGCCGCCGCGGGAGCGCCGCGGGTCGGGCTGGCGGGGCGGCACGGTCAGCTCCGGGGCTTACCGGCGGTCGCGCCCTGCTGCTTGTTCGTGGCGCTCGCGCTCGGCTGGCCGGTGGCCGGCCGCGGCACGCCGAGGGTGCTGCCGTCGGGCAGCGTCAGGAACGCCGGCCGCTCGGCCGGCACCATGCCGATCTGCTTCGCGGCGCGGGCCAGGCTGTTGGGCGACTCCCGCTCCGCCAGGTCCCGGGTCAGCTGCGCTTCCTTGCGGTCCAGCGAGCCCTGCTGCTGCTGCAGCGCGCCCAGTCGGAACGCGTTTTCGTTGATCTTGGTGTTGAGCACGAGGATGCCGACCACCCCGGCGAGCACCACGACCAGCATCATCGCCACGAACGGCGCCCGCGGGGCGCTGACCGGCACCGGCGGCGCAACCCGCAGTCGTGGCAGCGTCGGCCGGTCGGCCCGCTTCGTCGTGACCTTCGGCGCGAGCGCGTTGGCGCCGCTCGTCGCCGGCTGCGAAGCGCTGCCGTACTCCCGCTCCGAGGCCGCCCGCCGATCCCCCGCGACCCGGCCCCCCGACCGCGGTGTAACCTGCTGCCGCCGGTACGGCAGTGTCATCGTCATGTGATTCACCCCTTTGGCAACCGTTGGTTGCGCAGTGGGACGGCCTAGTCCTGATCCGACACAGACCGTCCGTTCTGTTCCCCAGCGCGCCGATTCGCGGTCGGCGTGCCGGGCTGATGCATTGCCTTCGGCCGGCGCGGCGCCCGGGGTTCCCGCCCCGGGCGTCGCGCACTCCCTGTCTTTCGCGCGGGTCCGGTTCCCGCCGGATCCACCCGTTCGGCCGCCCGCAGCTTCACCGACGCGGCGCGCGGGTTCGCCGCCACCTCGGCCTCGCTCGGCGGCTCCGCCCCACCCCTCGTCAGCAGTCGCAGTGTCGGACCGGTGCCCGGCAGTTCGACCGGCAGGTCCACCGGCGCGCTCGACCTGGCCCGCTCCGCGAACGCCTTCTTCACCAGCCGGTCCTCGAGCGAGTGGTACGACAGCACCACCACCCGACCGCCCGGCGCGAGTGCGTCCAGCGCCGCCGGCAGCGCCCTTTCGAGCGCGGCCAGCTCTCCGTTGACCTCGATCCGCAACGCCTGGAACGTGCGCTTGGCGGGATGCCCGCCGGTGCGCCGGGCCGGTGCCGGGATGGCGTCCCGGACCAGTTCGGCCAGGCGGGCCGAGGAGGTCAGCGGCGCCTTCGCCCGTTCCCGGACGATGGCCGCCGCAATCCGTGATGCGAATCTCTCTTCGCCATAAACCCGGAGGATCCTGGCCAGATCAGCGGCGCTGTAGGTGTTGACCACCTCAGCGGCCGTCCGCCCGCGACTCTGGTCCATGCGCATGTCCAGCGGCGCGTCCTGGCTGTAGGCGAAACCTCTCGCCGCCTCATCCAGTTGTAGAGACGAGACACCGAGATCGAAGAGGAATCCGTGCACCGCGGCGATGTCGAGCCGGTCGAGCACCTCGGGCAGCTCGTCGTAGACCGCGTGCACGAGATGGATCCGCTCGGCGAAGTGCGCCAGCCGTTGCCGTGCCACCTCCAGGGCCTGCGGGTCCCGGTCGAGGCCGACCAGGGTCAGCTCCGGATGGGCCGCAAGGATGGCCTCGGCGTGTCCGCCGAGACCGAGCGTGGCATCGACATGCACCGCCCCGGGCCGGGTCAGCGCGGGGGCGAGCAGCTCGAGACAGCGCTCGAGCAGGACGGGTACGTGAGTGCCCCGCTCCCCCATGTCGACCCCCTTGTTACCTCAGGCGGTCGGCGATTCGCGGTCGCCGACCGTCTGTGGTTGCCCGCCGGGTCGGCGTACCGCCAGATCCCCATCCGCTCGTCCGCCTGGCGCTGGGGAAGTAGCGTCAGGTGCGACTAGCGGCTGGAGATCTAGCGGTACGCCTTGACCGGTGCGTGATGCCGTCCGAAGTTGACGGCTGTGCGCCTGTTACAGCCCGCCGGGCAGCACCCCCTCCTCGATGCCGGCGAAGTCCTCCTCGCTCTCGGCGAGGTAGGTGTCCCAGGCCTGCCGATCCCAGATCTCCACCCTGGTGCTCGCGCCGATCACGACGAGTTCGCGGTCGAGCCCGGCATAGTCGCGCAGATGACCGGGGATGGTCACGCGGCCCTGCCTGTCGGGCACCTCGTCATGAGCGCTCGCGAAGAACACCCGGCTGTAGGCCCGGGCGGCCTTGTGCGTCATCGGCTGCTCGCGCAGCTGATCGGCGATCCGGGTGAACTCGGAGACGGGGAACACGTAGAGGCAGCGCTCCTGCCCTTTAGTGATCACGACACCTCCCGCCAGCTCGTCCCGAAACTTCGCCGGAAGGATCAACCGGCCCTTTTCGTCCAGGCGAGGAGTGTGGGTGCCGAGAAACAACGCCCCACCCCCTCCCCCGCACGCTTTTCGCGGTGTCCCCCGGGGCCGGCTGAGCCACCCCGGCTCCGCCAATGCGCCCCACTGTACTCCACTTCCCTCCACCGTCAACGCGAAAGGATCTGGACCGGTCGCTGCGCCCGAGCGAAAAGCACCAGGTCAGGAGGGGTGGACGAAAGTGGAGGAGCGTGATGACCACCGGCGCGCTGGTCACGATTCCGACAACGAGTGGGGTTCGTCCAGTACTGAAAAATCGGTCTTTTGACCTCGACACGGGGCGCATCGCGGCGCCCGGTGGAGGGAAGTGGCGCGCTCCGCAGCCTCCACAAGATCGTCACAACTTCCCGGACGTCGTGGCCTCCGCCCGGCCCTGAGACCACGATTTGCGGACGTCTGTGCGGATCGTCGGCCGGCCGCCCCGGCCGGGCGGAGGTGTACGCGGGCACGGTAGGGTCGCCACATCGCCGACCCCCGTGAGAGCGAGATGACGACGAAGAAGCTGCCGCTGCGGGCCAAACTCGCCACGTCGGTGACGCGCAGCGCCGCCGCACTGTCCAGGGCCACCGGTCGCGGCGACGGCTCGGTCATCGGAGGCCGCATCGGGTTGATGATCGACCCGAACCTGCTGGCCAACCTCGCCACCGGCCGGGAGATCGTGCTGATCTCCGGCACCAACGGCAAGACGACCACCACCCGGCTGACCACAGCCGCGATGAGCGTGCTCGGCGATGTGGCCACCAACAGCCTCGGCGCCAACATGCCCACGGGGCACACCTCGGCGCTGGCCAAGGCCGGCCCCACCCGCTATGCCGTGCTCGAGGTCGACGAGCACTACCTCGATCAGGTCCTCGACGCGACCGGGCCACGCGTGGTGGCTCTGCTCAACCTCAGCCGCGACCAGCTCGACCGGGCCAAAGAGGTCGCGATGATGGCCGCCCTGTGGCGGGAGGCGTTGGTCGGCCGCGAAATCCAGGTCGTGGCCAACGCCGACGACCCGATGGTCACCTGGGCCGCGCAGGTCGCCGAGCACGTCACCTGGGTCGCCGCCGGCCAGCGCTGGCACGACGACTCCTGGGTCTGCCCGGAGTGCGGCTCGCCCATCGAGCGGATGGGCGACGCCTGGTGGTGCACCGGCTGCCCCCTGCACCGGCCGATTCCGCAGTGGGCGGTGCAGCACGACGGCGTGGTCGACCCGACCGGCATGCACTACGACGTCCACCTGCAACTGCCGGGCCGCGTCAACCTCGCCAACGCGGCGACCGCACTCGCCGTGGCGGCCCATTTCCGCGTACGTGTGTCCGACGCCCTCCCGCGCCTGGCCGAGGTGAAGTCGATCGCCGGCCGCTACGCCATGGTCGAGCGCGAGGGCCGGGTCATCCGGCTTCTGCTGGCCAAGAACCCGGCCGGCTGGCTGGAGGCGTTCGACATGGCTGAGCCGGCGCCGACGCTGCTGTCGATCAACGCGCGCGACCCCGACGGCCTCGACACGTCGTGGCTCTACGACGTGGACTTCTCCCCGCTGCGCGGCCGGCAGGTCTACATCACCGGCGATCGGGCCATGGACCTGGCCGTCCGGCTCGAAGTCAACGAGGTGGCGTTCACCCACGTCCCCGGGTTCGCCGACGCCGTGACCGCGGTGCCGCCCGGGCGGCTGGAGGTCATCGCCAACTACACCGCCTTCCAGGACATCCGGGCGGAGCTGGACCGTGTCAACTAATCGAGCGGAGCTCGACTGATGTCAACTGAGTCGCACCTGCGCCTGGTGTGGGTCTACCCCGACCTGCTGTCCACCTACGGTGACCGGGGCAACCTGCTGATCCTGGCCCGCCGCGCCGACCTGCGCGGCCTGCCGGTGGAGTGCGTCGAGGTCCGCTCCGACCAGGCGCTGCCGGCCGACGGCGACATCTACCTGCTCGGCGGTGGCGAGGACGGCCCGCAGTCCCTCGCCGCGCAGCGGCTCGTCGCCGACGGCGGCCTGCACAGGTCGGTCGACCGGGGCGCCGTCATCTTCGCCGTCTGCGCCGGGTATCAGCTGCTCGGCACCTCCTTCTACGCCAAGGGCACCGAGTGTGCCGGCCTCGAAATGCTCGACCTGCGCTCCGACCGGGGCCCCAGCCGGGCCGTCGGCGAGCTGGCCGGCGAGATCGACCCGCGGCTCGGGCTGCCGGCGCTGACCGGCTTTGAAAACCACGGCGGGCGCACCCACCTCGGCCTCAATGTCTTTCCCCTGGCCCGGGTCACCGCCGGCATCGGCAACGACGGCGAAACCGAGGGTGCGTGGCGCGGCAAGGTGCTCGGCACCTACTGCCACGGCCCGGCCCTGGCCCGCAACCCCGCCTTGGCCGACCTGCTACTGCGCTGGGCCACCGGGACCGATCTGGAGCCGATCGACGACACGTGGCCCAGCCGGCTGCGCGACGAACGCCTCGGCGCCATCGCCCACGCCTGAGCTCGCGCCTGAGGGGCGCCCGCCGCTTATAGGGCGCCCGCCGCTGAGGGGCGCCGCCGCTGAGGGGCGCCCGCCGCTGATGGGCCCCGCCGCTGATGGGCCCCGCCGCTGATGGGCCCCGCCGCGCTACCGTGCGGCGGGCGAGGTGCGTGACCGGCCGCGCGTCAAGCGCCGCGACCGACGAATGCCGCCAGCCGGTCGGCGGCGGTCGCGCCCGCCGGCGGTTCCTGCTCGACGCCGAACGCCGTGCCCTCGCCGCGCGGGATGAACGGGACCGCCCGGAAACCCGCCAGGCAGTGCTCGGCGAGCTGCGGGTCCAGGTCGGTGGACTGCCCGGTCGCCTTCGCCACGTCCCACGCGTGCACGAACATCTCGTTGACCCGCATCCGCACCAGCAGCGGGCCGGGCCCGGGGCCGATCGGCGTGTCGTAGGTGCGCGCCAGCACGCCCTCACCGGCGAACGCCGCGCGCAGGTGCCGGACCGCCTCGCGGAAGGCGCCGACCGGGTCGTCGCCGAGGTGGTCGCGGGACCGGTCGGGGCGCGGGCCGCCGCTGACGATGCTGGCGAAGAACAGGTTGCCGGTCACGATGTGGTTGATCACCTGCCGGACGGTCCACGTCGTGCACGGGGTCGGGTGGTCGAACTGGTCGGGCTTCACGGCGGCGATGACCTCCTCGGCCACCGCCGCGGCCCGGTCGAACTGCGCGAGCGGGTTCTCAGTCATGGCCGGATTGTGCCCCGCCGGTACGACAACATCGTGAAGGGTTGGCTAGGCGACGACACTGACCATCCGGCCCGGCACGACGATCACCTTCCGCGGCTCCTTGCCTGCCAGGTGCCCGGCGACCTCGGCCAGCGCGGCGGCCCGCACCTCGTCCTGCGAGGCGTCGGCCGCGACCTCGATCCGGCCGCGTACCTTGCCGTTGACCTGCACCGGGTAGGTCACCGTCTCGGCCACCAGCAGCGCCGGATCGGCCTGCGGGAACGGCACGTACGTGACGGTCTCCTCGTGGCCCAGCCGCCGCCACAGCTCCTCGGCGATGTGCGGGGCGAATGGCGCGGTCATCAGCACCAGCGGCTCGACGACCTCGCGGGAGACGCCGGCCGAGGAGACCGCCGTGGCCCGGTTGGTCAGCTCGATCAGCTTGGCGATGGCGGTGTTCAGGCGGATGTTGTCCATGTCCGCGCGTACGCCGTCGATGACCTTGTGCAGCAGCCGGCGCGTCTCGTCGTCGGTGGGCTCGTCCACCACCCGGGTCGCGCCGGTCTCCTCGTCGACGACCAGCCGCCACATCCGCTGCAGGAACCGCTGCGAGCCGACGACCGCCCGGGTCTCCCACGGGCGGGAGACGTCCAGCGGGCCCATCGACATCTCGTACACCCGGAACGTGTCGGCGCCGTAGTTCTCGCACATCTCGTCGGGCGTGACGACATTCTTCAGCGACTTGCCCATCTTGCCGTACTCGCGGTTGACCTCCTGGTCGCCGAAGAAGTAGCGGCCGTCGCGCTCGACGACCTCCTCCGCGTTGACGTAGACCCCACGCGCGTCTGTGTACGCGTACGCCTGGATGTAGCCCTGGTTGTACAGCTGCCGGAAGGGCTCGATGCTGCTGATATGGCCCAGGTCGTGCAGGACCTTGTGCCAGAACCGGGCGTACAGCAGGTGCAGCACCGCGTGCTCCACCCCGCCGACGTACAGGTCGACGCCGCCCACGTCGGTCGAGTCGCGCGGACCCATCCAGTAGCGCTCGTTCTCCGGGTCGACCAGCGCCTTGTCGTTGGTCGGGTCCAGGTAGCGCAGCTCGTACCAGGACGAGCCGGCCCACTGCGGCATCGTGTTGGTCTCGCGACGGTACCGCTTCGGCCCGTCACCCAGGTCCAGCGTGACCTCGACCCAGTCCGTTGCGCGGGACAGCGGCGTCTCCGGGTCGGTGTCGGCGTCGTCGGGATTGAAGGTACGCGGGGAGAAGTCGTCGATCTCGGGCAGCTCGACCGGCAGCATCGACTCCGGCAGTGCGACCGGCAGCCCGGTCTCGTCGTAGACGATCGGGAACGGCTCACCCCAGTACCGCTGGCGGCTGAACAGCCAGTCGCGCAGGCGGTACGTGATCGCCCCGGTCCCGTGCCCCTCGGCCTCCAGCCATTCGGTGATCTTCGCCTTGGCGTCGGCGATGCCCAGCCCGTCCAGGAACCCGCTGTTGATGGCCGGACCCTCGCCCAGGTACGCCTTGCCGTCGAAGTCCGCCGGCGGCTGCACCGTCCGGATGATCGGCAGGTCGAAGACCTCGGCGAACTCCCAGTCCCGCTCGTCCTGCCCGGGCACCGCCATGATCGCGCCGGTGCCGTAGCCGGCCAGCACGTAGTCGGCGATGAAGATCGGGATCTGCGTGCCGTTGACCGGGTTCGTCGCGTACGCGCCGATGAAGACGCCGGTCTTCTCCTTCGCGTCGGCCTGGCGCTCCACGTCGGACTTGCCTGCCGCGAACCGGCGGTACTCTGCCACCGCCTCGCCCGGGGTGGTGTGCCCGCCGGTCCACGCCGGCCTCGTACCCTCCGGCCACGCGCCGGGGATCACGGCGTCGACCGCCTCGTGCTCCGGGGCCAGCACCATGTAGGTCGCACCGAACACGGTGTCCGGGCGGGTGGTGAAGACCCGGATCGACCCGTCCGTCGTCGCGTCACCGAACGGGAAGTCGATGTGCGCGCCGCGCGACTTGCCGATCCAGTTGCGCTGCATCGTCTTGACCTTGTCCGGCCAGTCCAGCCGGTCCAGGTCGTCCAGCAGCCGGTCGGCGTACGCGGTGATCCGCAGCATCCACTGCCGCAGGTTGCGCTTGAACACCGGGAAGTTGCCGCGCTCGCTGCGCCCGTCGGGCGTGACCTCCTCGTTGGCCAGCACCGTGCCCAGGCCCGGGCACCAGTTGACCGGGGCCTCCGACACGTACGCCAGCCGGTAGTCGTTGACGATCTGCCGCCGCTCGACCTCCGTCAGGTCCGCCCACGCCCGGCCGTCCGGGGTCGGGCGCTCACCGGACTCGAACGCGGCGATCAGGTCCGCGACCGGCCGGGCCCGCTGCTGGTCGGTGTCGTACCAGGAGTTGAAGATCTGCAGGAAGATCCACTGGGTCCAGCGGTAGAACTCCGTGTCGGTGGTCGCCACGCTGCGGCGGTCGTCGTGCCCCAGGCCCAGCCGGCGCAGCTGCGCACGGTATCGCTCGACGTTGGCCTCGGTCGTGACCCGCGGATGGGTGCCCGTCTGCACCGCGTACTGCTCAGCGGGCAGGCCGAACGCGTCGAAGCCCATCGGGTGCAGCACGTTGTACCCGGCCATCAGCTTGTAGCGGGCGTAGCAGTCGGTGCCGATGTAGCCCAGCGGGTGACCGACGTGCAGTCCCGCCCCCGAGGGGTACGGGAACATGTCCATCACGTACAGCTTCTCGGCCCCGAAACGAGGGTGGCTGGGATCGGCGAGCGGGCCGGTCATGTTGGGCGTGTGGAACGTGCCGTTCTCCGCCCAGTAGTCCTGCCAGCGCGCCTCGATCTCGTTCGCCATCGCGGCGGTGTAGCGGAACGGCGGGACGTCCGCACCGCTGTCCGCCGCGTGCACCGCCGTCGTGTCGGCTGCCTCGCTCATCTCGTCTTCGCCACCTTCGTCGGCCATCCGCTAGACATGCAGCATTCCAGGGCATGAAAAAACCCCTCACGCAGGAGGGGTCGCCGTGCTGTCACCGGTGAACGGTCAGCACGGCCCGCTAAGAAGCTGGAAAGCCCGGGTCATGGTCGAAGTGTACCGTGCCGGCTTGCTGGCGGTCACCCGCATTGCCCCCGCCGGCGGGGGGCATCAGCCTTCTCCGCCGACCGGCGGCCCGGTAACCATGTGACCCGGTAACCATGTGACCCGGTAACCCGGTAACCCGGACCTGTTTAGCGAGCTAAATCCGGCGAAGCCGGCATGATCAGGTCAAGTTTGTTGGTCGGTGTCGTTGTTTCGGTGTGGTTGCTGGGTTTCAGGCTGCGAGCCCGGCCTGTCTGGTGATGCGGTCCAGCGCGGTGTTGTAGGCGCGGGCGGCGGCTCGTAGTGGTGATCGGGTGGGCGGGTCGGGGTCGGTGAGATGCGCGGTTCCGGTTCGGATGAGCCGGTCATGGACTCGGGTGAGGAACAGCGCGTGGTGCAGGCCGGTGTCGGTGACCTGGTAGCGGTGGGTGTGCGGGATGCGTTGGATAAGGCCATGCAGCCGTAGTCGGCGCAGGTCGTAGGTGGCGCGTCCGGTGGGCCAGGTGTCGGGGTCGGCGCTGAGGAGCGCGGCGAGGTGGATGCGCAGGTCGCGGTTGGTGAATCCGTTGGGGTGCAGCCGGAAGGTGAGCAAGGTTGCGAGGAGGGCTTGGGAACGTGGGTCACCGAAGCGCAGCGCGGCGGCGTGTTGACCGTCGATGTCGACGGGGTGGTTGACGGTGCTGAACGCGGCGGCTCCGGTGATCGGGTCATGGCTGATGCGTTGGACGCGTAGCAGGCGTCGGTTGGCGGTGAAGCCGACCTCCCGCAGGGCGGGTAGGTTGTTCAGCCCTTTGTTGATGCCGAAGTCGCGGGTGTCGTTGATGGTGGTCTCGGTGCGTAGCGCCCGTCCTTCCTTGTGGTACTGCTTGATTTTGTTGTGTTTGTAGTCGACGTGCAGGCTGGGGATCACGCCGATGGTGACGACCCGGGTGTTGAACCGGCCGGGAGTCTTGTTGCGGCCTTTGGTGTGGATGCGCCGGTTGAAGACCAGACCGACCTGATCGGGTCGGCCGATGTCGAGGTTGTCGCGGATGACCTGCTCGAAGAAGATCCGTCCGGACACTGGGCGGTCGAGCATCTGGGTCAGGGAGAACTCGGCCTGCAGGATGGAGATCTCATAGCGGTAGCCGGCCGCCTGGTCCTCGACGGTGAACGGGTGGGGCAGGAGGCGCAGCCACTTGCGTAGCAGCGCGTCGATCTGCTCGGGGCCGAGTTGGTCGCAGATGGCTTGCACCGCGGCCGGATCCTGCACGGCGGCGAAGCCGTTGTCCAACGCGGTGAACCCGATGCCGGCCTTGCCGACCTGCCGCTTGGCCCATTCGTTGCCGTTGATGCACAGCTTGGCGGTGAACGGGAAGTAGGAACAGAATTTGATGAAGAACGGGCCGAAGTCATCGTCAAAGCAATACACATAGAACTGGTTGACCATGGCGTTGGTGTGCACCAGCCACGCGTAGGCCGCCCCGGTGACCGGGTTACGCCGGCGCGTCGAGGAGATCACCGTGGTCTTCTCCTGCGCCCTGCCCACGAACAGCACTCCCTCGCTGCCGTCGTGACCTTGCAGGTGCTCGTGGAGCACGTCGTCCTTGCGCTGGCCCTTGGCGAAGTGCACCAGCGGCACGTCATGAACGGCGATGAAGTGGTGCAGGTCGGCGACGAACACCTCGGTCATCTGGGCCATCAACGCCGAGGAGGCGTAGGTGAACCCCCGATGCCCGACAAAGAACCCGGCCGCTCCACCGGTGTGCTGCAACCGCGGCTGGTACACGTTGAGATACATCCGATCGATCGATTCGATTTCGAAGCTGACATGACGGGACAGGACATCGGCAACGGTGCGGGGTAACGTCATCACAGGCTCCGGTCGGACGGGGGCCAGCAGGCCAACCAACCGCTTCGGGCGGTTCATACACCGTGACCGGCACGTCCAGCCACGGTCTAGATCCCGCCGACCGGAGCCCTCGAATGGGTGACCACCTCAACCACGTTCACATGCTGACGGGATGGGGCGCAGCCCCGCTAGACGGTGGCCAAGACAACGCGAATCCGGGGACCAGAATGGGACTGGATCGACCAGCGTCTAAGCGCGAGGGGATGGGAAAGCCGGATCTTGGTAACTCCGACATCGAATACGGTGTCGGAGTTACCAAGATCTAAAAGTGCAAGTGTTACGACAGCGCGCTCTCCAACGACAGCAGGTTTCCCTCGGGTACCACGATCCGCGGGCGGGCCGCGCCGGCCAGGATCGACGCCGCCTGGCGCTCGTCGAACCCGGGTGCCCGACGGATCGCGGTGGCGTAGGCCTCTACCGTCCGCCGGGCGACCGTGGCCCACCCGTACCGCTCGGCGACCATCCGCCGCGCCGCCCGGACCAGGCGACGCGCCAGCGCCCGATCCGACAGCAGCGTGCTCACCGCCTCGGCGAGCCCCGCCGGGTCCTTGGCCGCGAAGGTCACCCCGGTCGCGCCATGGTCGACGATCTCCGACAGCCCACCGGTGCCGGTCACCGCGAGCGGCGCGCCGGCGGCGGCGGCCTCCAGCGCCACCATGCCGAACGGCTCGTAGATGCTGGGCACCACGACGGCATCCATCGCGGCGAGGACGGCGGGCAGCGCGTCCTCGCCGAGGAACCCGGCGAAGCTGACCGCACGGTGCAGGCGCAGTCGGCGGACCTCCTCGTGCAGCGCACTCCGGTGGGGCCCCTCGCCCGAGATGACCAGCCGCAGCCCGGGGTGCCTGGCGCGCAGCACGGGCATGGCGGCGAGCAGGTCCTGGACGCCCTTCTCGTAGACCAGCCGGCCGGCGAAGCCGATCACCGGCCCGGCGCCGACGTAGCGGGAACGGGCGGCGGCGACAGCGGACGACGGTGCCTGCCACACCGACGAGTCGACCCCGTTCTGCACCACCTCGACCTTGGTCGCGGGCAGTTCCAGCAGCCGGCTCACCTCCCAGCGCATGTACCCGGAGCAGACCAGCACCCGGCTGGCCTCGTGGCCCAACCAGTACTCGACGGAGTGGATGCACTTGTTCATCTCGCCGGGCAGCCACCCCTGGTGCCGGCCGGCCTCGGTGGCGTGGATCGTGGCGACCAGCGGCAGGTCGAGGTGCTCCTTGAGGGTCACCGCGGTGTGCGTGACGAGCCAGTCGTGCGCGTGGATGACGTCGTAGGCGCCGTTTTCCGCGGCGCGCAGCGCGGCCCGGGTCAGCGAGTGGTTGAACGCCATCGTCCAGGCCAGCAGTGACGGTGTGGACAGCGGGAAGAGCGGCGGGTCCTCGGGGGCGCGCACCACGCGTACCCCGTCGACGTACTCCTCCAGCGGGGCGCCGGCGGCGTGCCGGGTGACGACCGTGACCTCGTGCCCAGCCGCCACGAGCGCCGTGGAGAGCTTGTGCACGTGTCGACCGAGCCCACCGACGACAACCGGCGGGTACTCCCAGGACAGCATCAGAATGCGCAGCGGACGGGAATTCTCGAGCCGGTCGAGACGACTGGTCATGTCATTGCCCACGCCACAACCTCTCTTCGCGGGTGTCTCAGGCACGGTCGACGGACGCGCCGGAACAGCCGTTTCCGACGCGATAGTGAGGGTGCTGAGAGTGCTTCCTATAATGCCGGTTCGCCGTTACCGCCGTAGCAATTCTCATTTCTGAGATGTAACGCGGGTCAGATCTTTCGATGAACCCTGAGCACTTCCGCTACTGACCAGGCCTGGAACGGGCAGCCGGTGGCGCGGTGCGGTGCCTCGCCGTCGGCGGTCTCGCTGACCGACCCGACCCCATACTCTGCCAGGTGCGCATCGATGCCCGCCAGTAAGCTCGCAGATACTGCGGGCACTGCGTCGGCGTACGGGCCGATCAGCCACGGCCAGACCGTCCCCTGGTGGTAGGCGGCGTCCCGCTCGGCGGGCGCACCCCGGTGCCGTCCCCGGTAGGCCGGGTCCGCCGGCGACAGGCTGCGCAGCCCGAGCGGCGTCAGTAGGTGCGCCCCGACGGCTGCCGGCACCGGGGACGACATCGGCGCCCGGGGCAGCGACCAGGCGAGAAGCTGGTTGGGTCGTAGGGAGACGTCGTCGCCCGCGGGTCCGTCCACCACGTCGTGGAGCCACCCGGTCCGCGCCGGAAAGTGCCGGAGGAAGCTGGCCTTGGCGCGACCGTGCAGCGCCGTGACGCCACGATCGTCGAGACCCAGTCGGGTACGCAGGGAGCCCAGCCCGGCCAACCCGCTCACCCACAACGCGTTGATCTCGACCGGCTTGCCGGTGCGCGGCGTGATCGCGACCCCGTCCACCCGGGCGTCCATCCAGGTCAGGGCATACCCGGAAGCGCCCTGGGTGATCAGCCCGTCCGCGTCCACGCGGATGCCGTACCGGGTGCCGGCCAGGTGCGCGGCCACGATCGCGTCCAGGGCGGGCATGAGTGAGGCGGCGAGGTCGAGGTCCCCGGTGACCGCCACGTGCCGCTCGACCGCGTGCAGAAACCACAGCGTTGCGTCGACGGTGTTGTACTCGGTCCGCCCGGTGTCGGCTGTGTTGGCCAGCATCCCCTCCGACAGCGTCGCCGCGTACGCGCGCAGGAGGTCGCCGCCCTCGGCGAACCGGCCGGTCGACAGGAACAGCCCCTCGTACGAGGTCATCGTGTCCCGTGACCACGCGCCGAACCACGGGTAGCCGGCGACGACGTCCGGCCCGGACTGGCCGGAGACCACGAACGCGTCGGCGGCCAGGGCGAGGGCGGCACCCGTACCATCGGAGGGTTTCGCCCGTCGCGAGCACCGCCCGGGCCCGCCGGTGGGCGGCGGCGACCACCTCCGACGCCGGCGGCGGCCGCACCGCGAGGTCGCCGGCCCACGCCGACACCTCCAGGACGTCGGCGGCGGCGAAGCTCCCGGCGTACCAGAGATCTTCGACGGCGGTGAGCCCGCGCTCCGCCTCGTCGCGGGTGAAGACGGCGCGGTACCACTCCCCCGCCGGCCGCCAGCCGGGGCCGGCCAGCCGGTAGGCGCCGTCGATCACCACTCCGTCGGCGGTGGCCACCATCCGGAGCTCGCCATCGCCCGCCCCCCGCGAACCGTGCGCGTCCCGCCACGTGCACAGCGCTTCCAGGGTCACCGTCGCCGCGCCGGAGACGAGCCGGTGCACCACCCCGACCGACGGCGAACCGCGGATCATGGCGAGCTCCCGGGAGACGACGACGTCGCCGATCCGCCAGCGCCAGCGCGGCAGCCCGTCGACCAGTTCGAAGGTCTCCAGGAAGCGGTACCCGTCGGGCGCGACGGCGCCGGTGGCCCACCCGTGCGCGCCCAGCCGCACGGTCACGCCGGAGGGCAGCGTGACGACCGGGTCCAGCGCGACCAGCCCGACGTGCCGCGAAGGACCCGAGGAGACCACCAGCAGCGCGTGGTAGCGACGGGTGCGCAGGCCGCTGACCGTACCCATGGCATATCCACCCAGACCGTCCGGGACCACCCACTCCCGGGTCGCACCCGCGTCCAGGTCCCCGCAGACCTGCGGGCCGAACACGATCGGCGGCGGGTCAACCATGATGGGCTCTCCCGGTGTGGTTCGAGGTGTCGGGCAACGGGGACAATGCCAGTGTGCTCGGGGAGGTGGCGTGATCGAGGAGGAGTCCATGGAGTCCGGGTCCGGGGCGGAACGGGCCCGGCTGGCGGAGGCGGACACGGACGACCGGCCCTGGCGGGCCTGGGGGCCCTACCTGTCCGAGCGCGCCTGGGGCACGGTGCGTGAGGACTACAGCGAGTGGGGCACCGCCTGGGACTATTTCCCGCACGACCACGCCCGGTCCCGCACATACCGCTGGAACGAGGACGGGATGGCGGGCATCTGCGACGACCGCCAGACGTTCTGCTTCGCCCTCGGCCTGTGGAACGGCCACGACCCGATCATCAAGGAACGGATGTTCGGGATGGGCGGCGAGCGCGGCAACCACGGCGAGGACGTCAAGGAGTACTGGTGGTACCTGGACGCCACGCCGACGCACTCCTGGATGCGCTGGCGCTACCACTACCCGCAGGCCGAGTTCCCCTATGGCGAGCTGGACTCGGAGACGTTCCGGCGGGGTCGGGAGGATCCCGAGTTCGAGCTGGTCGACACCGGGGTCTTCGACGACGACCGGTACTGGATGGTCGAGGTCGACTACGCCAAGGCCTCGCCGACCGACATGTGCGTCAAGATCATCATCGAGAACCGCGGGCCGGATCCGGCGACCCTGCACGTGCTGCCCACGCTGTGGTTTCGCAACACCTGGTCATGGGGGCTGCCGGGGCGCGAGTACGTGCCCGGCATCCGCGGCAAGGACGGCGCGCTGATCGGCGAACACCGGCTCCTGGGCCGGCTGGTGCTGGCCGGCGACGGCTCGCCGCAGCCGCTGCTGTGCGACAACGAGACCAACGCCGAGCGGCTGTGGGGCAAGCCAGGTCGCTCGGCGTACCCGAAGGACGGCATCAACGACCACGTGGTCGACGGCAAGGACACCGTCAACCCCGACCTGGAGGGCACAAAAGGCGCACTGCACTACCTGCTCGCCGTGCCGGCCGGGGAGCGGGTCGAGATCCGGCTGCGGCTCACGCTCACCGAGGACTCTCCCGATCTCCAGGACACGTTCGATCACGTCATGGCCCTGCGCAGGGCCGAGGCCGACCAGTTCTACGCGTCGATAATCCCGGCCAGCACCCCGCCGGAGCAGGCCGAGGTGGTGCGCCAGGCGGCGGCCGGGCTGATGTGGAGCAAACAGTTCTTCCACTTCGACGTGGCCCGCTGGCTCGAGGGCGACCCGGCGTCGCCGCCACCGCCGGCGGGCCGCCGGCATGCGCGCAACAGCGGCTGGTGGCACATGAACAGTTGCGACGTGATCTCGATGCCGGATCCGTGGGAGTACCCCTGGTACGCCGCCTGGGACCTGGCCTTCCACTGCGTGACGATCGCCCGGTTCGACCCGGCCTTCGCCAAGGAGCAGCTGCTGCTGCTCCTGCGCGAGTGGTACATGCACCCCAACGGCCAGATCCCGGCGTATGAGTGGTCGTTCAGCGACGTCAACCCGCCGGTGCACGCCTGGGCGGCGCTGCGGGTCTTCGAGCTCGACGGCGGCACCGACTACGAGTTCCTGGCCCGGGTCATGCACAAGCTGCTCATCAACTTCACCTGGTGGGTCAACCGGAAGGACTCGACCGGCAACAACGTCTTCGAGGGCGGGTTCCTCGGGCTGGACAACGTCGGCCCGTTCGACCGGTCCTCGGCACTGCCGGTGGCCGGCATCCTCGAGCAGAGCGACGGCACCGCCTGGATGGCCATGTATGCGCTGAACCTGCTGGACATGGCGCTGCTGCTAGCCATCCACGACAAGGTCTACCAGGACACCGCGACGAAATTCTTCGAGCACTTCGCCTACATCGCCGGCGCGGCGTACAACCACGACCTGTGGGACGACGACGACGCGTTCTTCTACGACGTGCTGCGCCTCGAAGACGGCGAGACGGTGCCGCTGCGGGTGCGCTCCGTGGTCGGGCTGCTGCCCCTGGCCGCCACCACGATCGTCAGCTCGGCCACCCTGCGCCGGCTGCCCGAGCTGGCCAACCGGGTGCGCTGGTTTCTGGTCAACCGGCCCGAGTACGGCGACGTGGTCGGCTCCAAGCGCACCGTCGAGGGCCAGCAGCTGCGGCTGCTCGCGATGGTCGGGCCGGACCAGCTCGTCCGGATCCTGCAGCGGATGCTGTCGCCCGACGAGTTCCTGTCCGACTACGGGCTGCGGACCCTCTCGCGCAGCCACATGGACAAGCCGTTCACGGTCAACCTCGGCGGGACCGACTTCACCGTCGGGTACGAGCCGGGCGAGTCGACGAGCGGCCTGTTCGGCGGCAACTCCAACTGGCGGGGCCCGATCTGGTTTCCGGTCAACTACATCCTGATCGAGGCGCTGCGCCGCTTCGGCAGCTACTTCGGCGACGACCTGCTCGTGGAGTACCCGGCGGGCAGCGGCCAGCGGTGCAGCCTCAACGAGGTGGCCGACGACATCTCCCGCCGGTTGGTCAGCATCTTCCTCGACGACGCCGAGGGCCGCCGGCCGCTCTTCGGTGACCAGCCGCTGTTCCAGCGCGACCCGGACTGGCACGGCCTGCTGCCGTTCCACGAGTACTTCCACGGCGACACCGGTGCCGGCCTGGGCGCCTCGCACCAGACCGGCTGGACCGCGTTGGTCGTCGATCTCATCATGCAGCTGCACGGCGTGCGGGCCACCCGGTGGGGCTTTTGATGCGGGTACCGTTAAGACCCCGCACAATCCGTTATCGGCGCCCTTCGCCAAGGCCGGCTAGCCTGTCAGAATCCGGGTAGTCCAGCGCTGGAGCCAGGGACGGGCCTCGCGCAACCGGGTGCCGCTGCCGTAGTCACTGACAGTAGCGGCGCGGGCACTGCGTAGACGTAGGAGGAGGCCAGTGACGACCCAGCGCACCCACGACGACCTTGGCGGACCGCTGCCGGCGGCGGACTTTCGCGCCGCAACCGAGTCGATCGTGGCAAACATCGAGCGCGTCATCGAGGGCAAGACAGCCACCGTGCGCCTCGCGCTCGCGGTGATGCTCGCCGAAGGGCACCTGCTCATCGAAGACGTTCCGGGTGTTGGCAAGACGAAGCTCGCGAAGGCTCTCGCCCGGTCCATCGACTGCTCGGTGCGGCGCATCCAGTTCACCCCGGACCTGCTGCCCAGCGACGTGACCGGAGTCAGCGTCTACAACCAGGAGACGCGTGACTTCGAGTTCAAGCCGGGCGCCGTGTTCGCCAACATCGTCGTCGGCGACGAGATCAACCGGGCCTCCCCGAAGACCCAGTCCGCGCTGCTGGAGTGCATGGAGGAACGGCAGGTCACCGTCGACGGCGTGACCTATCCGCTGCAGGCGCCGTTCATGGTGATCGCGACCCAGAATCCGATCGAGATGGAGGGCACCTACCCGCTGCCCGAGGCGCAGCGTGACCGGTTCACGGCGCGCATCGCGATGGGGTACCCGGATGCCGCTTCCGAGCTGGCCATGCTCGACGGCCACGGCGCCGAGGACCCGGTGCTCGACCTGCTGTCGGTCTCCGACGCCGGCACCGTGCGCCGGCTGATCGCCACCGTCCGCAGCGTGCACACCGCCGAGGCGGTCAAGCTTTACGCGGTCAACCTGGTCAACGCGACCCGCGAGTCGCCCGACCTGCGCCTGGGCGCCTCGCCGCGCGCGACCATCCACATGCTGCGCACCGCCCGCGCGGTCGCCGCGCTCGACGGCCGCGACTACGTGCTGCCCGACGACGTGCAGTCGCTGGCCGTGCCGGTGCTCGCCCACCGCATCATCCCGACCGCCGAGGCCCAGCTGTCGCGCCGGACCACCGACGCGGTCGTCGCCGACCTGGTGCACCGGCTGCCGATCCCCACCGACCGGCAGCGCTCGCCCTACGACACCCGTAACCAGTACGACCCGCGGAGGCGGTGAGGTGCGCGAAGCGCTGCGCGGCCTGACCACGCGCGGCCGCTGCTTCCTCGCCGCGGCGTCCGCGTCGGCCCTCGCCGCGCTCATACTCGGCGAGAGGGACCTCCTGCGCGTCGCGGTGCTGCTCGGCGCGTTGCCGCTGCTCGCCGCCGGCTACGTCGGGCGCAGCCGCTACAAGCTGGCCTGCACCCGCACGCTCGACCCGCGCCGGGCTCAGGTCGGCGCCACCGCTCGGGTCGTGCTGCGGCTGCAGAACCTGTCCAGGCTGCCCACCGGCACGATGCTGCTGGAGGACCGCCTGCCGTACGCGCTGGGCAGCCGACCGCGGTTGGTCCTCGAGCGGCTCGGCGCCCACCAGGCGAGTTCGGTGGCCTACAGCGTCCGCGCGGACGTGCGCGGCCGCTACGAGGTGGGCCCGCTGGTAGTGCGCCTGACCGACCCGTTCGGGCTGTGCGAGCTGACCCGCTCCTTCGCGGCCACCGACCACCTCACCGTCATCCCGCAGGTCAGCGCGCTGACCCCGGTCCGGCTCGCCGGCGAGTACTCCGGCACCGGCGACAGCCGGGCCCGGTCGGTCGCCGTGCACGGCGAGGACGACGCGGCCACCCGGGAGTACCGCCACGGCGACGACCTGCGCCGGGTGCACTGGCGCTCCACCGCGCGCGTAGGCGAGCTGATGGTGCGGCGCGAGGAGCAGCCGTGGGAGAGCCGGGCCACGGTCGTGCTCGACACCCGGGCCGGCGCGCACCGCGGCGAGGGGCCGACGGCCAGCTTCGAGTGGGCCGTCTCCGCCGCGGCCAGCATCGCGCTGCACCTGCGGCACAACGGGTACAAGCTGCGCCTGGTCACCGACGGCGGCGTTGACGTCGACGCCATGGAGGCCGACGGCGAGGGCACGCTCCTCGACCACCTGGCCGAGGTCAAGCTCACGCCCAAGGCCGACACCGCGATGCTGGTGGAGCGGGTACGTCGCCGCTCCGACGGTGGTCTGGTCATCGGCGTGTTCGGGATGCTCACCCCGGTCGAGGGGGAGCTGCTTGCCGGCCTGCGCAGCAACGGCACGACCTGCGTGGCGCTGTTCATCGACACCTCGACCTGGGTCAACCTGCCACCGGTGGCCCGTGAGGAGGCCGCCCGCCGGCACGAGACGGCCGCCCTGGCGCTGCTCGCCAGCGGTTGGCGGATCGTGCCGGTCACCCACGGCGCCCGCCTGGCGGCCCTGTGGCCGCAGGCTGCCCGCGGGACCCAGGGCTTCGCCTGGCGCGCCGCACTGGCCGAAACAGTTTCCGGAGGCATGAAGTGATCACGAGGTCGGTGGCCCGATGAGTCCCCGTCGCCACCTCACGCTGGTCGCCGCCGGGGCGACCCTCCTCGCGTCGATGCCCCTGGCGACGGTGTTCGAAAGCTGGAGCTGGTTCATCGACGGGGCCTTCGCGGTCGGCCTGATCGTCGCGGTCGGCCTGCTGCTGCGGTCGCTGCGCACGCCGGTGTGGGCGCCGACCGCCGGGATGCTCGGCATGTACCTGCTCGTGCTGACCTGGCTGTTCCACAGCGGCCACGAGTTCCTCGGGCTCCTGCCCAGCCCGGCCACGTTCCGCCACTTCAACGACCTGCTGGTATCCGCCGGCACCGACATGCGCGACATGGGCGTGCCGGTGCAGGACCGGGACGGCCTGCTGCTGCTGTCGACGCTGGGTGTCGGCGCCGTCGCGATCCTCGTCGACCTGCTCGCCGTCGTCATGCGCCGGCCCGCCCTGGCCGGCCTGCCGATGCTCGCGATCTACTCCGTCCCCGTCGCCGTGCACCAGGACAGCGTGAGCTTCCTGCCGTTCGCCGCCGGCGCGGCCGGGTTCCTCTGGCTGCTGGTCACCGACAACGTCGACCGGATCCGGCGCTTCGGGCGGCGCTTCACCGGTGACGGGCGCGACGTCGACCTGTGGGAGCCGTCGCCGCTGGCCGCCGCCGGCCGCCGGTTGGCACTGGTTGGCGTACTGATCGCCGTCATGCTCCCGTTGGCCGTCCCGGTGAGCAGCACCGGTCTGCTGGACCGGTTCGGCTCCGCCGTCGGCGCGGGCGGGACCGGCACCGGGCGGGGCAGCGGCTCCGGCGCCTCGGTGAACCTGTACGCCGTGCTCAACGGGGAGCTCAACGCCGACAAGACCTTCGACATGGCCAAGGTCCAGACCGACGACCCCAACCCGTACTACATGCGCTTCGGCGTCGCCGACCGTCTCGCCAACGACGGCTTCCACAGCCGGTCACCGGGTGGCGGGCAGTCCGCGGCGGCCGGCATGCCGGCGGTGATCTCGGGCCCCGGCATCACCGCGCGCCAGCACCGGGCGACGGTGCAGGTGGTCGCGCTGGACATGTCACTGCTGCCGATCTACCTGCAGCCGACCAAGACCGAGAAGCTCGACTCCTCCTGGCTCTACGACCGCACCAACCAGCTCGTGTACTCCCGCCGCGCCAACGCCCGCGGCAAGAAGTACAGCTTCGAGTTCGCGCGGCTCGACTACTCCGTCGACGCGCTGCGCTCCGCGAGGCCGCTGGCGGCCGACGACCCGATCCAGCGCGAATACACGGCGACGCCAAAGGTCGCGGAGGTGGAGCGGAAGGTCGCGCAGATCACCGCCGGCAAGTCGACGCCGTACGACAAGGTGCGCGCCATCCACGGCTACTTCTCCACCGACAACGGCTTCAAGTACAGCCTGCTGACCAAGAGCGGGACCAGCGGCAGCGCGATCGTCGACTTCCTCAACAACAAGCAGGGCTTCTGCGAGCAGTACTCGGCGGCCATGGCCTGGCTGGTGCGCGCCGCCGGCATCCCGGCCCGGGTCGCGTTCGGATTCAGCCGGGGCGCCAAGAACGGCGACACCTGGACGATGACCAACCGCAACCTGCACGCGTGGACCGAGGTGTACTTCGACCGCCTCGGCTGGGTGCCGTTCGACGCCACGCCGTCCGCATACGTCAACGGGGTCGACTCCGCCTGGGCGCCCGACCCCAGTAAGCCGCAGACCGCTCCCGGCGATGCCGGGGCCGGGACGAACATCCCGGGCGGCCCGGCACCCGACACGAGCAGCTCGGCCGGCCCCAACGACCGCCTGCCCCAGGAGCGCGTCGGTGACGGCGCCGGCGGTACCCCGCTGCGGCCGGCGTCTCAGCCGTGGCCGATGTGGACCGCGCTCGGTTTGCTGACGGTGCTCGCGCTGGTATTGGCGCCGGCGGTGTGGCGGGTGGGGCTGCGACGGCGGCGCTCGCCCGACCGGTTGCACGGCCCACCACCGGTCGCGGTGACCGTCGCGGCGGGCTCCCGGAATGTGGAGGTCACCGACGACGGGGCGCTCGACGCCGCGCGCCGGCGCGCGAACGGGGCCTGGGAGGAGCTGGTCGACACGATGGTCGACTACCGCATCCCGGTGGATCCGGCGGCCACGCCCCGGGTGACGTCCGAGCATGTGATCGTGGCCTCCGCGCTGGCCGGCCCGGCGGCGACCGGCGCCCGGCTGCTCGGGCAGGCCGAGGAGCGGGCCCGCTACGCGCGGGAGCCGCTCGACGACCCGCAGCTGGCCGGGTCGCTGCGGCTGGTGCGCTCGGCGATCAGGCGCCGGGTCTCGCTGCGGACCCGGCTGCGTGCCGCCCTGCTGCCGGCCTCGGTGCTCGACCGCTGGCGGATGGCGATCGCGGAAGCATCGGCGTCGACCACGGAGAAAGTGACCGGTTGGCGGGACACAGTGCTGCGGGTGGCCAACCCGCGCCGCCTGCTCAACCGGTCCTCGAGCTGAGCATGGAAGTAGAGCCCGAGCAGTGAGCGCCCGGGCTCTGGTCGAAGTGCCACGCCGTCGCGGTGCGGTGCTGCGTCGTCGCGGTGCTAGGTCCTGGTCAGCCGCGGTCTTCGGGGCGGCGGCGCCAGCGCTCCTCGAGGCGGTCGACCAGCGACGAGCGGCGCGGCCGGGTGCGCCGGGTCGCGGTGCCTCCCACCGCCCGTAAGTCTCGGTTCTGTCCCTGCCGGTAGGACTGGAGGGCGAACACCGCCGACCCCAGCATGACCACGAAACCTGCCACGCCCACCAGGGCGATCTTGCTGAACACGCCGTAGATGAGTATTGCGATGCCGGCCAGCAGCAGCACGGCAGCGAAGACTATTCGACGCCGCGCGTGGAAGCGCGGGTCGTTGGCGCGCACTGCCGAGGCGAACTTCGGGTCCTCGGCTAGCGACCGCTCGATCTGCTCGAACAGCCGCTGCTCGTGCTCCGAGAGCGGCACGGTACTCCTCCCCGGTCCTTGAGGGCCGATCCGCACGGATCGACAGACCGTGACAGCCATCCGGCTGCTTAGTCGCAAGTTTACGAGCGGGTCAGCGGGTCGGAAAGCCGGACGACGGTCCAAGCGTACTGTTTTTCGGCGATCATTCGACCGGGGCTGCCCGAACGTGGGAGTGTCGAGGTTATCTCAATGGTTTTCGACCATTCGCGGGTGGCGGCTCGGAGCCGCGAAGCAGGCTCGCCGGCCGCACCGCGCCGCTGCCGAACCGGGCGGCGGCCGCGTCGGCGGCCCGGTCGGCCTCCCGCCATCCATGATCACGCTCACCCAGGGTGAGCTGGCGCGGGCTGGCGTCGGCCCCGCCCAACCCCTCGACCCGGACGCCCACGAGGCGGATGCGGTCGCCCGGGCGCAGCGCCTCGAACAGCGCCCAGGCGGTCTGGAAGATCTCCTGGGTCACGTCGGTGGGCACCGGCAGGGTGCGCGAACGGTTGAGCGTGCGGAAGTCGGCGAGGCGGACCTTGAGCACGACCGTGCGCCCGGCGGTGCCCGCCCGGCGCAGCCGGCCCGCGGTCTTGCCGGCGAGCCCCAGCAGCGCCCGGCGGATCACGTCGGGATCGGCCACGTCAACGTCGAACGTGGTCTCCGCACCGATCGACTTCTCCACGTGCTCAGGCACCACCGGGCGGGGATCGCGCCCCCAGGCCAGCTCATGCAGGTGCGTGGCCGCGGCCTCACCCAGCGCCGAGCGCAGCAGGCCGGTCGGGGCCTCCGCCAGGTCGCGCACCGTGGACAGGCCCAGCCGGCGCAGGGTCTCGGCGCTGCGCTCACCCACTCCCCACAGCGCGCTGACCGGCAGGGGATGCAGGTAGTCGAGCACCCGATCGGCCGGCACCACCGCCAACCCGTCCGGCTTGGCCCGGGTCGAGGCGAGCTTCGCCACGAACTTGGTCGAGGCGACGCCGACCGAGCAGGCCAACCCCTGCTCCGCGCGGATGCGCCCGCGGATGTCGGCGGCGATCCGGGCCGGCCGGCCCAGCAGCCGGACCGCGCCGGCCACGTCCAGGAACGCCTCGTCCATCGACAGCGGCTCGACCAGCGGCGTGACGTCGCGGAAGATCGACATGATCGCGGTGGACGCCGCCGTGTAGGCGGTGAAGTCGGGCGGCAGGAACACCGCGTGCGGGCAGAGGCGCCTGGCCCGCGCCCCCGGCATCGCGCTGCGCACCCCGAAGGCGCGCGCCTCGTAGCTCGCCGACGACACCACCCCGCGCGGCCCTTCGCCACCGACGATCACCGGCTTGCCGCGCAGCTCAGGTCGGCGGCGCACCTCGACCGAGGCGTAGAAGGCGTCCATGTCGACGTGCAGCTTGACGCAGCCGGTGTCGTCGGCGTCGGGGCCGAACTGCCCCGACCCGTCTCCCCGCGGCACCGCCTGGCTTCGCCCCACGACCGGGAGGCTAGCCGACCCCTCCGACAGAACGCGCGATCAGCAGCGGAATCTCCATCTCCGCCGGCGTGTACGAGCCGTGGAAGGCGACCATGCGGGACACGAACAGCGGCTCGGAACGGGTGGCGACCACCGCGTACCGGTCGTGGCAGACCACCACGACATCGCCGACGCGGGCCAGGTGCTCCTCGGGTACCGGACCGAACCAGCCGGTCGCGACCGCCTCCTCGCGTGTCGCCACCCAGGCCGCGTCGCCCAGGACCGCCCGCCAGGCCGCGACCACGTCGTCGCGCGCACCCGGCACGGTATGGAGGTAACGCACCCGCGGCTCCCCGGCCACCAACTCCACACCCGCCCGCAGCGCGGGGTCGCCGTCGAGGTCGAAGCGCCGGTCGTCCGGAATGTCCACCTGTCCGTGGTCGGCGGTCACCACCAGCGCGGTGTCCGCGGGCAGCCCGTCGACCAGCCGGGTCAGCAGCCGATCGACGTCCGACGCCGCGGACGCCCACTCCCGCGACGCCAGCCCGTGCACGTGCCCCGTCTTGTCAAGATCAGGATGGTACCCGTAGACCAGCCCACCGGCCTCGCCCAGCGCCGCCAGCATCTCGGTGGCCAGGGCGTCGACCCCGGAGGCCCCCCGGTACCCGCCGCCCCGGTAGGCCGCGACCGTCAACCCGCTGCCGGCGAACTCGTGCTTGCTGACCACGGTCGCCGGCACGCCGGCCGCCACCGCGCGGGTGAACAGGGTCGGCACCGGCTGCCAGGCGCCCGGGTCCGGCTGGTCGCGCCACTGCACGTGGTTGAGGACCTGGTGGGTGCCGGGGACGCGGACGTTGAAGCCGAGCACCCCGTGTGCGCCGGGCGGCGCGCCGGTGCCCACCGAGACCAGGCTCGTCGGGGTGGTGGACGGAAAACCGCTGGTGAGGGTACGGGCACCGGGGGCGAGGGCGGCGAGCGTAGGCGCATACGGTGCCGCCTGCGCGACCTGCGCCCGGCCGAGCCCGTCGACGAGCAGCACCGCCACCCGGCGGACCCCGGCCAGCGGGCCGGCGGCCAGGCCGAGCGGATCGGGGAACGCACCGGGCGCCAGCGCGGCGAGCACGCTCGGCAGCACCTCGGCGAGGGTCCCGACGCCGTATTGCGGGGTGACGATCACCGGACCGGACGGCGGGCGAACAGGTGCAGCTGGGTGGCTCCCGGGTGCCGGCCGCGCCCTCGGGGTCGGTCAGCAGCGCGGTCGCCACGGCCAGGTGACCGCCGATAGCCTTGCTGAGGACCGCCGCGACCCGGTTGGCGACCAGCACGCTCGCCGCGCCACCCGGCCGCAGCGTGGCCGCGAGCGCCTTGACCACCGTGCCCGGGTCGTCCACCACCTCCAGCAGGCTGTGGCAGAGCACCAGGTCGGCGCTCTCCGGCGCGACCAGCTCGGCCAGCGCGTCCCCGTCGCCCTGCACTGCGCGTACCCGATCGGCCACACCGGCTTCGGCCGCCCGCCGCGTCAGCGCGGCGAGCGCGTCAGGGCTGGCGTCCACGACCGTCACCGAGTGCCCGGCCGTCGCGAGTGGCACGGCGAAGCCGCCGGTGCCGCCGCCGACGTCGAGCACGGTCAGCGGCCCGGTCGCCCGGTCCAGCTCTGCGCGCAGCGCCGCCCAGACCACCGCGGTACGCGGCGAGGCAGCTCCCTTCGGCTCCACGAACGGCAGCCTACTCGCGGCATCCTCCCCCTGTTGCTGAGTAGGGCGCCCCGCTCACCGCCCCGGCAGTGAGAGGGGCGCCCTACTCAGCCGAAGGGGCACTCAGCTGTAGATCTGGGCGCCCAACTCCACGAACTCGACGGACTTCTCGTGCATGCCGCGCTCGGCATACTCCTTGAGGTCCTGGCTGATCTTCATCGAGCAGAACTTGGGGCCGCACATCGAGCAGAAGTGCGCGGTCTTGGCCGGCTCCGCCGGAAGCGTCTCGTCGTGGTACGCCCGCGCCGTGTCCGGGTCGAGCGCCAGGTTGAACTGGTCCTCCCAGCGGAACTCGAAGCGGGCCTTGGACAGCGCGTCGTCCCACGCCTGGGCGGCAGGATGCCCCTTCGCGAGGTCCGCCGCATGCGCCGCGATCTTGTACGCGATCACACCCGCCTTGACGTCGTCACGGTCGGGCAGCCCGAGGTGCTCCTTGGGGGTGACGTAGCACAGCATCGCGGTGCCGTACATGGCGATCATGGCGGCGCCGATCGCCGACGTGATGTGGTCGTAGGCCGGCGCGATGTCGGTCGTCAGCGGCCCGAGCGTGTAGAACGGCGCCTGGTGGCACCATTCCTGCTGCAGGTCCACGTTTTCCTTGATCTTGTGCATCGGCACATGCCCCGGGCCCTCGATCATGACCTGGACGTCGTGCTCCCATGCGATCTTCGTGAGCTCGCCGAGGGTGCGCAGCTCGGCGAGCTGGGCCTCGTCGTTGGCGTCCGCGATCGACCCCGGCCGTAGCCCGTCCCCGAGGGAGAAGGCGACGTCATAGCAGGCGAAGATCTCGCACAGCTCCGCGAAGTGGGTGTAGAGGAGGTTCTCCTCGTGATGGGCGAGGCACCAGGCGGCGAGGATCGAGCCGCCCCGCGACACGATCCCGGTGACCCGCTTGACCGTCAGCGGCACATAGGACAGCCGTACCCCGGCGTGCACGGTCATGTAGTCGACGCCCTGCTCGGCCTGCTCGATCACGGTGTCCCGGTAGACCTCCCAGGTCAGCTTGACCGGGTCACCACCCACCTTTTCGAGGGCCTGGTAGATGGGCACGGTCCCGATCGGTACCGGCGAGTTGCGCACGATCGCCTCGCGGGTGGCGTGGATGCGTTTGCCCGTCGACAGGTCCATCACGGTGTCGGCGCCCCACTTCGTCGCCCAGGTCAGCTTCGACACCTCCTCGGCAACAGACGACGTGACCGCGGACGTACCGATGTTCGCATTGACCTTGACGAGAAACCGGCTCCCGATGATCATCGGCTCGGTCTCGGGATGGTTGACGTTGTTGGGCAGGATCGCCCGGCCGGCGGCGATCTCGTCGCGTACCGTCTCGGCCGGTAGCCCCTCGCGCAGCGCCACGAACTCCATCTCCGGCGTCACGGTCCCCTGCCGGGCGTAGTGCAGCTGGGTCACCCGCCGCCCGTCCGCGGCCCGGCGCACGGTCTGGCCCGCGGTGGCCGTGCCGCGCGCCGGCCCGGTCACCACGTCGCCGCGCTCGGCGATCCACTTCGCCCGCAGCTCGGGCAACCCCACGGACGGGTCGCTGCCCGGGCCGGATGTGTCGTAGAGCCGTACCGGCGGGTTGTCGCCGGACAGCGTCACCTCGGCGAACGGCACCCGCAGATCGGACACGTACACCTTGTGCCTCATGATTGAACCTCCCAGGACAGCGGTCCGTGGCCCGCGCCGAGCCGCCAGCCGGCGGCGCCGCGCAGCGCACGGTGGACATATGACTTAGCGATGCGCAGGGCGGTGGCCACGTCGTCACCGCGGGCGAGCCGGGCCGCCGTGGTGGCCGCGAACGTGCAGCCGGTGCCGTGGTTGTTGCCGGTCTCGATCCAGGGCTGGCGCAGCAGCTCCACGTCGCCGGCGTGCCAGACCACGTCGACGGCGTCGTCGCCGGGGATGTGCCCGCCCTTGACCACGACCCACCGGGCGCCGGTGCGGCCCAGCTCGTGCGCGGCCGTGATCGCGTCATCCAGGCCTGCCACGTCCCGGCCGAGCAGGTGCGCGGCCTCGCGCGTGTTCGGCGTGACCACGGTCGCGTGCGGGAAAAGCTCGTCCAGGTACGCCTGCCGCGCCGCCCCGTCGAAGAGCGGATCGCCGGTGGACGAGACCAGGACCGGGTCGACGACCAGGTTCGGTAGCCGTCTCGCCCATCCCGCCACCGTCCGCACCGTGGCCGCGGTGGCCAGCATGCCGGTCTTGGCCGCGCGTACCGGTAGGTCGTCGAGCACGGCGGCGAGCTGCTCGGCCACGAAGTCCGGCTCGACCGGGCGTACGGCGCGCACGCCGACCGTGTTCTGCGCGGTCAGTGCGGTGAGCACGCTGGTGCCGAAGACGCCGTGCATCGCGAACGCCTTCAGGTCGGCCTGCACCCCGGCGCCGCCGCCCGAGTCGGAGCCGGCGATCGTCAGCGCGACGGGCGGGGTCATGCGATCCTCCCCTGTTGCTGAGTAGGGCGCCCCCATAGGCGTGTGGGCGGTGATAGGGACGCCCTACTCAGCAGGCCGGCCGCCACCCGCGCCGGGTCGTCAGCGCGCATCACGGCCCCCATCACCGCGACCCCGGCCGCGCCCGCCTCCACGCACGCGCGCGCCTGCTCCGGCGTCTCCACCCCGCCCAGCGCGTACACCGGCAGCCCCGCCCCGGCACACAGGTCCCGGAGCCTGTCCAGGCCCAGCGGCGGCCCGTACCCCGGCTTCGAGCGGGTCGCGAAGACCGGCGAGAGCGTCGCGTACGCCGCGCCCTCGGCGGCGGCTCGGCCCAGCTCGTCGGCATCGTGGCAGCTGCGCCCGACGAGCCCGCGCGGCACCGCCGGCCACGGGTCCGCGGCGGCCAGGTGCTGCCCGTCCGGCCCGGGCGTCCGGCCGGCCAGCAGCAGCCTGGCCCCGGCCGGCGCGAGCACCGCGTGCAGTCGCGCCGCGAGCGCCGCCCGCTCATCGTCGGGGAGATCCTTTTCCCGGAGTACGACCACGCGGGCGCCGCCGTCGACGGCCGCGCCGACCGTGTCGACGCGTGCCGCATCGCGGCGGCCATCTCCGCGGGTCGCTGCGCCCGGGTCACCGCCGACGCGAGAAGGACGCCGTCGCAGCCCAGCTCCATGGCCAGCGCCGCGTCGGAGGCGGTCCCGAGACCCGCGTCCAGGATCACGGGTACGCCCACCGCCTCCCGGATCAACGCGATGTTGTGCGGGTTGCGGACGCCCAGGCCGGAGCCGATCGGCGCGCCAAGCGGCATGACGGCGGCGCAGCCGAGGTCGGCGAGCCGCCGCGCCAGCACCGGATCGTCGTTGGTGTAGGGCAGGACGGTGAACCCGTCGTTGACCAGCTCCTCCGCGGCGCGGACCAGCTCGACACCGTCCGGCAGCAGGGTCTCCTCGTCGGCGATCACCTCCAGCTTGATCCAGCCGGTGTCGAACGCCTCCCGCGCCAGCCGGGCCAGCTTGACCGCCTCGGTCGCGGTGTAGCAACCGGCGGTGTTGGGCAGGATCCGCACCCCGGCCGCCTCGATGACGTCGAGGACCGTGCCGGCCGCGCCGGGGTCCAGCCGGCGCAGCGCGACCGTGACGAGGTCGGTGCCGCTCTCCCGGATCGCCCCCGCCAGGGCGGCGTGACTCGTCGCTCCCCCGGTGCCGAGAATCAACCTCGAGTTTATGATCTCCCCGCCGATGACGAAGTCGTCGGCGCTACCCACCCTGGACCGCCGTCAGCACCTCGACCGCGTCGCCGTCGTTGAGGCGGCTGTCGCCCCATGCCGAGCGGGGTACGACGTCGCCGTTCACCGCGACCGCCAGGCCCCGGCGCTGGCCGGTGAGCTGCCCGACCAGGTCGGCCACGCTGATCTGCTCGGGCAACGTCCGGGACTCGCCATTGACCGTCAGGCGCATCGTGCCTCCCTGGTTGGGCTGAACGGCTCGATCAGCGTCGGTGTCGTGCCGGTGGCGACGAGTTCGGCGATCGCGTCGGCGGTGACCGGCGCGAGCAGTACGCCGTTGCGGTGGTGGCCGGCGGCGACGATCGTCCGGTCGTCGAGCCGGCCGAGAAACGGGGCGTTGTCCGGGGTGCCGGGGCGCGAGCCGGCGCTGAGCTCCGCGATCGGGTACTCGGCGAGCTCCGGCACCAGCTCGACGGCGGGGCGCAGCAGGTCGAGCACGCCACCCGCCGTCACGCTGGTGTCGGCACCGCGCTCCTCCTCGGTCGCCCCGACCACCACCTCGCCGTCGTCGCGCGGCACGATGTAGACCGGCCGGCCCCGCGCGTACCCGCGAACGACGTGCTGGACCGGGGGCCTGGCGGCCGTGAGGCGCACGATCTGGCCTTTGACCGGGCGGACCGGCAGGCCGGTCAGCTCCCGGGTGCCGGTGCCGGCCGCGATGACGACGATCTCCTCGTCCAGTGTGGACAGTTCGGCGCGCGGTCTGGTTCTCACCAGCGTGCCCAGCGCCTTGATCAGCTTCCGCGGGTCCACCTGGCGGTCGCCCGGGGCGTACGCACCACCGCGGATGCGGGGCGACAGCAGCGGCTCCCTGGTGCGCAGCTCGGCGGCGGTCATCGGCCGCACCTCGCCCGCGTGCCGGTGGCGCAGCTCGCGAAGATCGTCGTCGGTGAGGGCGACGAGGAGGGTGCCCTCGTCGCGGTACCCGACGTCGATCCCGGTTTCCTTGGTGATCTCGGCTGCGAAGTCCGGCCAGCGGCGCGCAGACTCGGCCATCAGCTCGTGCAGCTTCTCCTCGCCCGGGTACGCCTCGACGCTCGGCGCGAGCATCCCTGCCGCCACGGTGGAGGCTTTCGGGTCATCGCGATCGGCGTACACGGTGACGTCGAGGCCGCGCTGCCGGCACCGCCACGCGATGCTCAGCCCGATGATCCCGCCCCCCACGACGGCCACGGTCCCCCTCGATCGGCGCACCTTCCCGGACGTTGCGCCGATCACGGCCCGCCTCAGTTCAGCGGCGGCGCGTGCCGGGTCGTGGGCGTCACTGATCGCGCCGACGACGGCGACTCCGTGCGCCTTCCGCAGCTGGCCGACCCGCGCGGCGGTGATGCCGCCGATGGCGATGACGGGCACGGGCACGGCCTCCGCGACGGCCTGCACGCCGGCCGGGCCGATCGGGTCCGGCAGACCGTCCTTTGTGGACGTCGCATAGGTCGGGCCGACACCGAGGTAGCTGGCGCCGTCGCTCACCGCCCTCCGCGCGGTCTCCGGGTCGCGGGCGGTCGCGCCGAGGATGGCCCGGGGTCCGAGGATCCGCCGGGCGGCCTTCACCGGCAGGTCGTCGGCCCCGACGTGCGCGCCGTCCGCACCGATCGCGAGCGCGACGTGCACACGGTCGTTGACCAGGCACGCCACCCCCCGCTCCCGGCACAGGTCGAGCACCTTCGTGGCCAGCTCGACCGCTTCCCGGTCCGTGGTGGCGTCGGACACCCGTACCTGAACAGTGTCGACGCCGGCCGCGAGCCCGGTGGCGACGACGGCGAGCACGTCGCGACCCGGCCGAGAGTCGGTGATGAGGTGTAGCCGTCCGATTGGTGGCACGAGTCCTCCCTCCCTGCGCCGGCATTACCCGGATCAGGTTCTACGGTCGGGGGCTCACAGCCCCCCTCTCAGCCCGGTCGCACCGGACTCCCGTGGGGTTGGTTCCGCCGCCGACCATAGCCGGCCGCATTGTGGCGGCGCAACGGTACGGTGTCCGATCGTGAACCCGTTGATCGCCGCCCGCCACGACTCGACGGGCGCCTGGGACCGGTTCGGCATCGCCGAGAACATCCGGGATGTCGGTAAAGATCAAGAAAATGTCCGGACTACGGGAGAGTTTCCGCCGGGCGCGGTCTATGCGGCGTGAGAAGATGATTTACGCAGACGATCTTGACTAGTTACTGCCGCCAGAGCGACACCAAACAGTCAAGACCGACGAGAGCGCCCCGGTACCGAGGTCTAACATCTGGACGGCAGCACTCGCCGCCGTGCCACCCGCGCGCAAGGATCGAGCCATGGAGCACGTGCGACTCGGCTCGACCGGCCTCAAGGTCTCCCGGATCTGTCTTGGCATGATGAGCTTCGGCGACCCCGCCGCGCGCAAGTGGGCGCTTGACGAGGAGGGCGCCGACCCGATCGTGCGGCGCGCGGTCAACGCCGGGATCACGTTCTTCGACACCGCCGACGTCTACTCGGGCGGCGTCAGCGAGGAAATCACCGGAAGCCTGCTCAGCAGGTTCTTCCCGAGCCGCGACGACTACGTCCTCGCGACCAAGGTGTTCTTCCCCGCCGGCCCGGGCCCCAACGATCGCGGTCTTTCCCGCAAGCACATCCTCGCCGGCATCGACGCCTCGCTGCGGCGGCTGGGCACCGACCACGTCGACCTCTACCAGATCCACCGCTTCGACCCGGAGACGCCGGTGGAGGAGACGATGGAGGCGCTGCACGACGTCGTACGCGCCGGCAAGGCCCGCTACCTCGGCGCGTCCAGCATGTACGCCTGGCAGTTCGCGAAGATGCAGCACGCCGCGGATCGCAACGGCTGGACGCGGTTCGTCTCGATGCAGAACCACTACAACCTCGTGTACCGCGAGGAGGAGCGCGAGATGATCCCGCTCTGTCTCGATCAGGGTGTCGGGGTGATCCCGTGGAGCCCGCTCGCCCGGGGCCTGCTCGCCGGCAACCGGGGCCGGGGTGGCGAGAAGCGGACGCTGCGCGCCAACACCGACGGGTTCGGCGAGACGCTCTACAGCGATGAGGACTTCGACGTTGTCGACGTGGTCGTCGAGGTCGCGCGGGAGAAGGGTGTCAAGCCCGCGCAGGTGGCGCTCGCGTGGCTGCTGTCCAGGCCCGGCGTGACGGCACCGATCGTCGGGGCGACAAAGCTCGAGCACCTCGAGGACGCGCTCGGCGCGATCGACGTGACGCTGCCGGACGAGGAGATCAAGCGGCTTGAGGCGCCGTACCGGCCGCACACCATCCGCGGCCACCAGTAGCGCACGGATCAGCGGAAGTCGCGGGACGCGGGCCGCACCGGCAGCACCAACGGCGCCAGGTGGTCGGCCCGCAGGTTGATCACCCCCTCGACCCGTTCCAGGATCCCGCGCACCACCAGCGCCGACGACATGCGCGCCACCCGCCGGTAGCGCTGCCACAGCCCCTGCGAGCAGGTCACGTTGAGCATGCCGGTCTCGTCTTCGAGGTTGACGAACGTGATCCCGCCCGCGGTCGCCGGCCGCTGCCGGTGGGTGACGATGCCGCCGACGAAGACCCGCCGTCCGTGCTCGATCGAATGCAGCCGGGCGATCGGCACCGCCCCGATCCGGTCCAGGAACGAACGCGCGAACTGGGCCGGATGCGCGTCGGGTGACAGGCCGGTGGCCCACACGTCGGCGACCATCAACTCGACGGCCTCCATGCCGGGCAGGGTCGGCGCCTCGATACCGGTGGCGGTGCCGGGCAGCCGGTCATCGCGCTCCTGCGCGGCGGCGCCGGCCGCCCACAGCGACTCCCGCCGCGACAGCCCGAAGCATTCGAACGCGCCGGCCGTGGCGAGGGCCTCCAGGTGCGCGGTGGACAGCGCCGCCCTGCGGGCGACGTCGGCCATGTCGCGGTAGGGGCCGCCGTCGGCCCGTCGCGCTTCGATGCGCTCGGCCACGTCCGACCCGAGGGTACGCACGGACTTCAGTCCCAGCCGCACCACCGGGCCGCCGAGCCCCCACTGATGCGGCTCGGGGCCCGGCACCTCGCCCGGCACGGGCGGCTCCAGCACGGCGAAGGCGTTGCTCGCGTTGATGTCCGGCCGCCGGACGGTCACCCCGTGCCGGCGCGCGTCGTCGACCAGAGTCTGCGGCGAGTAGAACCCCATCGGCTGGGCGTTGAGCAGCGCCGCGCAGAACGCCGCCGGGTGGTACCGCTTGAGCCACGAGCTCGCGTACACCAGGTAGGCGAAGCTCATCGCGTGGCTCTCCGGGAAGCCGTAGTTGGCGAACGCGGCCAGCTTGGTGAACAGGTCGTCGGCGAGCGGGCCGGTGATGCCGTTGGCGGCCATGCCCTTGTAGAGCCGGTCGCGGATGTCGTTCATGCGTTCCATCGAGCGTTTGGCGCTCATCGCCCGGCGCAGCTCGTCGGACTCCTGCGGGGAGAAGCCGGCCACGTCGATGGCCATCTGCATGAGCTGCTCCTGAAACAGCGGCACGCCGAGGGTCTTGCTCAACGCGTTCTCCAGCAGCGGATGCGGCGCTTTCGGCTCCTCCAGGCCGTTGGCCCGCCGGATGTACGGGTGCACCGACCCGCCCTGGATCGGCCCGGGCCGGATCAGTGCCACTTCGACGACCAGGTCGTAGAACTTCCTCGGTTTGAGCCGGGGCAGCGTCGCCATCTGGGCCCGGCTCTCCACCTGGAACACCCCGACCGAGTCGGCCCGGCAGAGCATCTCGTAGACCCCTTTGTCGGTGAGGTCCATCGCCGACAGGTTCCAGTCCAGGCCGATCATGTCGTACGCGTAGTGCAGCGCCGACAGCATCCCCAGCCCGAGCAGGTCGAACTTGACCAGCCCGACCGAGGCGCAGTCGTCCTTGTCCCACTGCAGGACGGTGCGCTTGTCCATCCGGGCGTGCTCGACCGGGCACACCTCGATCACCGGCCGGTCGCAGATGACCATGCCGCCGGAGTGGATGCCCAGGTGCCGGGGGAAGGTGAGCAGCTCGTTGGCGTAATCGACGACCGGCTCCGGGATGTCGTCGGTGTCCGCCACGGCGACCGAGCCCCACCGGTCGATCTGCTTGCTCCAGGCGTCCTGCTGGCCGGGTGAGTACCCGAACGCCTTGGCGATGTCGCGCACCGCCGACTTGGGCCGGTAGGAGACCACGTTGGCGACCTGCGCGGTGTGGTGCCGGCCGTACTTGTCGTAGACCGCCTGGATGACCTCCTCGCGCCGGTCGGACTCGATGTCCACGTCGATGTCGGGCGGCCCGTCGCGCTGCGGGGACAGGAACCTCTCGAACAGCAGCCCGTGCTCCACCGCGTCGACGTTGGTGATGCCCAACGCGTAGCAGACGGCCGAGTTGGCTGCCGACCCGCGCCCCTGGCAGAAGATGCCCAGTCGCCGGCAGATCTCGACGATGTCGTAGACGATCAGGAAGTACCCGGGGAACTTCAGGTCCTCGATCATGTCGAGTTCGTACTCGATCTGCTCGTATGCCTTCGGGTGCTCCCCGCGCGTGCCGTAGCGGCGCTCGGCACCGCGCAGGGTGACGTGCCGCAGCCAGCTCATCTCCGTGTGGTCGGGCGGCACCGGGTAGTCGGGCAGCCGGGGGGCGACCAGGTCGAGGTCGAAGGCCAGCTCACGGCCGAGGGTGGCCGCTGTTTCGACCACTCCCGGGTACGCCCGGAAGCGCTCGGCCATCTCGGCGCCACTGCGCAGGTAGGCCGTGCCGGCCGCGGGTAGCCAGCCGTCGATCTCGTCGAGGCTGCGCCGGGCGCGCACCGCGGCGAGGGCCGTGGCCAGCCGCCGCCGGCCCGGTGTGGCGTAGTGCACGTTGTTGGTGGCGACGACCGGTAGGCCGGCGTTGCGGGCCAGCTCGAACAGGGCGTCGTTGCGCTCGTCGTCGTCGGGGTGCGCGTGGTCGGTCAGCTCCACGGCGACGTTCTCCTCGCCGAACAGGGCGGTCAGCCGGGCCAGCTCCTTGGCCGCCGCCTCGACACCGTCGGTGAGCAGCGCCGCGGGTACGTGGCCCTTGCGGCAGCCGGTGAGCACGACGGCCTGGTCGCGCAGCGCGGCCGCGGCCTGCTCGAGGTCATAGATCGGCCGGCCCTTCTCCCCGCCGCGCAGGTGCGCCTCGGAGATCACCCGGGACAGCAGGGCGTATCCGTCCGGCCCGCGGGCGAGGACGAGCAGGTGCCGGCCCAGCGGGTCGGGCTCGCCGTTCTGCGGGCCGGGCAGCTCCAGCGACAGCTCCGCGCCGAAGACGGTCTGCAGCTCCAGCTCGCGGGCCGCCTCGGCGAAGCGCACCACGCCGTAGAACCCGTCGTGGTCGGTGATCGCGACGGTCTCCAGGCCGAGGCGGGCGGCCTGCTCGGCCAGCTCCTCCGGGTGGCTGGCCCCGTCGAGGAAGCTGAAGTTGGTGTGGCAGTGCAGCTCGGCGTAGGGCACGGCGTTGTCGGGCTTCTCCAGCTCGGGCGCACGGTACTCACCCCGCTTGCGCGTCCAGGCCGGCGAGTCCCCGCCGTCGGGGTCCACGGCGAGCGGGTCGACGACGAGCGGGGCGGGCCGGCCGGACAGCACCCGCTCCAGCTCCGGCCAAGGCACCTTCGGGTTGTTGAACCCCATGATCACCCCACCTCTTCTCGTCGATCAAGGAGAAAGTGACGTGGTTTGAAGATCAAAGCAGGTAGATAACTCCTAGATCGACGCGGAGAGGGGCTAGTCATAGATGGCCTCCAGGACCCAATGGCCGCGGGACAGGGCCAGCAGGAGCGCGCTGCCGTCGGCGAGCAGCATCTGAAACCGCACCCGCCGGTCGGCCTCCTCCGGCGCCCACCACCGCTCGTCGGCCGGCCACGGCCCGGCCCAGCCCACCACCTCTACCGACGGGGCGTCGCCGACCGAGACGCGGGCCGGGATGCCCGTCATCGCGAGCCGGCCGGTGACTCCGACGGGCGCCCCCTCGGCGGTGGACACGACCGCCGGCAGCGGCGTGGGCAGGACCGTCGCCGGGGCGGGCGGCGGCAGCCGGCCCGGCCAGGGCGGCTCGGCGGGTCGGGCGGGGATCGGCTCGTCGCCCCAGGCGACCGCCCGGATCTGGTCGGCGA
>WNFX01000035.1_pt1 | contig 89625 bp, 99 predicted proteins | sample 5400111 | NCBI WGS metagenome assembly WNFX01 (sample SAMN13153363, study PRJNA577476) | soil metagenome | isolation source: 40 cm soil or saprolite under grassland replicate 1 | place: USA:California | collected 2016-06-15
CAATAAATTAGAAGAAGAATTATTAAAATTTCAAATTCAAAAAGCTCTAGAACCATTTAAAACATTATTAGAAAATAAGAAGATGGAAGTGCATGTCATTAACAAAACTAAAGGAAAGACCGAAGTAATCATAGGAATTGAACGGACGCCGCAAAATGAAAAAGATCTTGAAGAAACTATAACGAACGTTGCCAGAGCTATAGCGAGAGTTAAAACGACACTAGAAAAATACAAGGACGAGCTCACTCCTAACCAAATAAAAGAATTACAATCGTCTATTCAACAGATGGAAAGGAAGCAATCCGATCTTAAAAAACTTGAAAAAACGAAAACCAATGACATATACATTCCTAAATCACAAGACCAAATACCAACCAATGACATATTCAATACTAAACAACTACAAACAATAGAAGTGCGTTTACAGAAAAAGTCAAATAAACGAACCAAAAAACGTCTAATGGACCATGCAAGAAAAGAACATCGGGATAAAACAGAGCTCCGAAGAGCTCAAAAATAGCTTATTACTATGTCAGTTTACTAATATTATTGTGTATAAACACAGTAAATCTTTCATTTAATTTTGGATCTTGATATAATATTTCAGACAGTAGATCAGTTGCATCAGATTCGTTTAAAGATAGAGTTTCAATGAGCTTGAACAATATATGACATGATGCGCAACCACCATTTTTTATCAAGGAAGAATCCGAAGTAACTTTGGTGATTTCTAGATCAATTACCTTCTTAGCACCTTCGAGTTGCTCTTTGATAGACATAAGGAGAATATGATTGATACTCCTTAAAACTTTATAATTTTTTAAAACTAGCTATTGAATATCATCGATATCTTCAATTATCGTTGTACAATTAATTTACATTTACAAAAATTTTAAATACATTATTCAAGAAAGCGAATATTATTTTTTATCTTTGGAATTATCTGTTCTGTCATAATGGAATCAATTTGGGGTTCTTCAACATCGATTGTAAGTAAAACATAATATTTGTTATTTATTGGAGTAACAATTCTTATCAGTTTTTCATATTTCCCTAAGGAATAAACGAGTTTTCCTAATTTATCTTGGAATTTAAGTCTTGATTTGTGTCTAGCTATTGCATTCAATGCATATTCTTGATTTTCTTCATGAGTCATCAGTGGATCAAGTCCTTCTCTTTTTGATATATTTAGCAAATTGCCCTCAGAGTCGGCTATAGCAATCCATCTTAATGATGAACTGATTTTCAATATTTCCTTTGAAAGATTTTCAAAAAGATCTTTATTTGGATTTGACATCAAAATGAAATTAACATGATCTAAAATATAATGTTATTTGCCTAGACATATTATCCTGCGGTAAAGAAGTTAATAGATTGCAAATCAATATCATAAAGCAAATCCCTGCATTTTTTGCGCTAGATCCTGAATTAATTTCATTCACATAAAATATAAAATGGATCTCAATACGTCATATCATTGGTTAGTGAATATCAATCCATAGATGGATTTGCGACTGCCGAAGGTACGAAGAAATTTATGGAAAATGCTATCAAAAATAGTATGCCACGCTCACACTTTCGCTCCTTTGACAAACTCAATTTGACAAGTCTAGGTATGGGTACTTATTTGGGTCAAAATACAATAGAAGATGATAAGAATATTGAAAATGCAATTTATGAGTCTGTAAAGTCTGGCGCAATTAATGTAATCGATTCTGCGATCAATTATCGTTCTATGAAATCGGAAAAGAATATTGGACACGCTATAAAAAGATTGGTTGATGACAATATTATTTCACGAGATCAAGTCTTTATATCAACAAAAAATGGATATATTACCAATGATGGAGATTATCCTGCAATTGATGTACTTGAATATATGCATAAAATGTTTATTTCGCAGGGAATAATTGACTCTAAAGATATAAGTTCTGGTTATAATGTATTAAATCCTAATTATATTCGTAAATGTATTGAAAAATCATTGATAAATATGCAACTTGATACTATTGATCTTGTTTATATTCACAATGCATATGAAAGTTGGTATGAAGATGTAAATAAAAATGAGTTTATTGAAATGATTTACAAGGTTTTTCAAATCTATGAAGAATATCGTTTCAAGAACAAGATCAAATATTATGGAATGGCAACATGGACTTGTTTTAGATTGCCTCCAAAAGAAAAAGGATATCTCTCTTTGGAAGAAATGGTAAAAATAGCAGAAAATGTAGCAGGAAAAGAACATGGTTTCCGTTTTATTCAACTCCCATACAATCTAGCGTACAGAGAAGCATTTTTACTCAGGAATCAATCTGTGGGTCCAGACAGTAATCTTACTATTTTAGAAGCTTGTAATAAATTAAACATTGGAGTTTTTACTAGTGTACCATTGTTACAAACAAAATTGTTAAGTGTCAATATACCAAACTACCTAGGATATAACAATCAATTATTAAAAATAATACAGATTACGAGATCCACTCCTAATGTAATCGCTCCATTAATTGGACAGAAAAAATTCAATCATGTTAAAGAAAATATAGAAATTGCAAAGGTGGCGCCACTGAATAGTTCGGAATTTGATGATGCAATCAAAATTCTGAATTGATGGATAAATTTTGCAATAACATTTTATTCTTTTATTATTTTTCTGTTTATGAAATCCCAATCTAAAAAAGATAGTATGTTACCGATTAACTAATAATAATTGGTCAAATAAATTCTGAAATCTTTCGAATTGACTTTTATTTTAATGAAATAAGGTCAGGTGATCAAATTCCCTAATATTATCAAAATTTGCAAATTTTTTACAGTACCGCTATGGTAATTACATTATCACCACGTATTAAAGCATCACCAATTTGTAATTCTTGATCTTTTTCCGAATTATTATCATTTGTATGTTCTATTATCTCTATTGCATCGGCTATCACTATATTCATTTGTTTGTCAAATCCCTTAATTTTTCCTGTTATGGATCTTCTGCCCTTTAGCTTAACTAATACGTTTTTTCCAATACTTTCCTGGAGTAACTGAGTTGCAATTCCTTCTTCGGACATTTTAGTTTTCATTTGAATACTAGACTAATATTAATTCTTTCAATTTCAGGAAGAGAATCACAAATAATAAATCAATTTCGGTATGCCACCACCGTATATATTCTGAATTCCTACTGTGTAGACTCTTTTTCAATTTGTCCTTTTATGATGATTATTGAGGGAAAAATTATGAAGGGATTAACATTATTCCAAAATAATCGATAATACCGCTTATTTTACTAAATAAGGATATAATGAAGAATATGCCAAACTAATCTAATCTGATCTTATCTAATACAAATAAATTGCATCGTAACTCCTCATCACGTTACAAATTTCCCTAATCCTTATGCTATTTTCCAGTAATCAGCGATATTCCTTGATGTATAAAAAAACTTAGGTAATTTACAGCCTATGTTTGATCATCAGTGTAATTCAAGTTTTCTTTATAATGTTTCTAAAATGTTCCAAGTTCTTCGCAATCTCTTCGTTCCATTTCTCTTCGGTGTAACCATGTACTTTAATTCCATGTTCTTTTGCATTCTGAAGTAATTCTTCTTCAGTTTCACCGTACATTGTATGAGTACAAACTGGATCTCCTGCATCCTTACAGTTTATAGAGAGAGTCATTGTGAATTATATTTTAATAAACTATTTAAATTTTATCTTATTTATTGTCTGTCGATTTCAGAGATATTAAAATCTACTAACACAAATAAATTTTGATCAACAAAAGTGATACTTACTTTAATTAGTTCTTATTCTACCACCAACTTTAATCACACTAACCAATCGATTTTATGATACAAAACAAGCTAGATTAATTATTATATCACAATTGTTTTCATATACTATGGAATCAATTGAATAAAGAAATTGAATATGCATTAGAATATCATCAACAAACAAAACACTCTGAAGCAAGTATTAGATCTTCTAACCATTACTTAGATTGGGATAATAGACCACAACCATTTAAATTTTATACTAACAATCCATCAATCTCTCTTCCAGTGGATTTTCTCAAACCTACATTGAACGTTATTACCATGAAAGATACAGATAAAATATCTCCTTCAGATAATACCATAATAAATATTGAATTACTATCAGCTATACTTTTTTTTTCTTCAGGAATCACACGACAAATCAAGTATCCACATGGGAGATATTTTATGCGTGCTGTGCCTGCAACTGGTGCCTTATATCCAATTGAATTGTACGTAGTATCTGAAAATATTCCTGGTTTACAAGCAGGTGTGTACCACTTTTGCCCTGGTCAGTTCACACTAACGAAATTGAAAAGTGGTGACTATAGAATGCTTTTAACTAAAGCTGCGGGATATGATGAAGTATTAAGTAACTCGCCATTTACTATAATTCTCACTTCCATTGCCTGGAGAAATGCTTGGAAATATCAGGCCCGTTCATATAGACATTGGTTTTGGGATTCTGGAGTAATTGCTGCTAACTTGCTTGCCACTACTAAGTCTTTTGGTCTGGATACGAAATTGATAATTGGGTTCGTGGACAAAGTTGTAAATGAGATACTTTGTCTTGAAGAAGAAAAAGAAGCATCAATACTTATGGCACCGATTGGGATAGGTTTGTCACGACAAGAGCCCAAACAAGTAGAACAGCCCATTAGATCTGTTCTAAATATAGTTCCCATCTCGAAGAGTAAAGAAATTGAATATCCCGAGATTTGGAAATTACATAAAGCATCATCACTTAATTCTGGTGAGGAAGTACGCAGATGGATTCATTCAATAACTACAATACAAGATAATGAAGAATCAAAAATTCAGGATATGAAATTACAATCAAAATTAATAAGTCCGAAATTTCTTGAACCACAGCCACTATCAGATGTTATACTTTTAAGGGGATCTACTAGAAAATTTTCAAGACGACCCATTACCTTTGTCCAACTGTCCAACATACTCTATAGTTTAACAAAACCTATTCATTCGGAATTCATTGATAAAAAGTCTATGATAGATATCTATTTTATTGTAAATGATGTGACTGATATACAGAAAGGAGCATATTTTTTTAATCGAAGAAATAATTCAATCGATCTCTTAAAAGATAACGTGCATAGAAATATGTCTGGATATTTATGTCTCGAACAATCTCTATTCAGCGATGCTAGTGTAGTATTCTTTATGATGACCAATCTTAAGTTAAGATTGGATACACTTGGAAATAGAGGGTATAGGTCATGTCAATTTGAATCAGGGATCATAGCCGGGAGGATCTATCTTTCTGCTTATAGTCAAGGAATAGGCGCTTCAGGATCTACATTTTATGATGATGCTGTAACTGAATTTTTCTCGCCTCATGCAAATAATAAGGATGTCATGATCGCTGTAGGAATTGGTGTCCCAGATTATAAATCCAAACCTGGCAAAATACTCGCAGGCAAGTTCTCAAGAAAAGATCTTTTATCATGATTAAAGCATTTCAATAACCAATATTGTCCGTTATGATTAGTTTCAGTTATAAAAACCTGATTTTATTCCATCCTCATCTCTATTGGTAACTCTTCAATGATATTTGTGAGAATCCATTCAAATTGTATCATAATAATATGACTAGAATTATAATAATGATATATAGAAAATATACTGTAGAATAGAAATGTATTCAAGATGTCAATGGGCAAAAGATCAGATTGAGATAGATTATCATGATAAGGAGTGGGGAGTACCAGTTCATGAGGATAGAAAACTCTTTGAATTTCTGGTACTAGAAGGAATGCAGGCAGGTCTAAGCTGGCGTACTATTCTTAAAAAACGTCAAGACTTTCGAAAAGCATTTGATAATTTTCAAGTACAACAAATTGCTAGATATAATAAATCAAAAATTAGGAAACTTTGTTACAATCCACTCATAATTCGAAATAGAAAAAAGATTGAAGCAGCTATTATAAATGCAAATGCATTTCTCAATGTTCAAAAAGAATTTGGTAGTTTTGATACCTATATATGGAACTTTGTAAGGTATAAACCGATCCAAAATTCATGGAAAAATCATAACGATGTTCCCTCTATGTCCCGAGAATCTGAAATGATTTGTATAGATCTCAGAAATAGGGGATTCAAATTTGTAGGCTCCAAGGTATGTTATGCAATGATGCAAGCAATAGGTATGGTTAATGATCATACGATAGATTGTTTTAGGCATAAAGAACTAAAAAACTAATTTTAGTCAAGTGTATTAAAAATATAATAATAGGCTTTAGTTATGTCTAATAAAAAAAGAGAAATAACACTTGTTATTATTACAATGGCGGCAGCAATTGGTCTTACCGTAGCCTATGACATAGGAATTCAGAAAGTTTACTCTGTCATTGATACATTCAATCCAAAAGACAGCAGAGAAAATGCTACAAGTAATTCATCTAGAAACGGACCAGCTATTTCTGTTAACGCTTTACCAAGCCCGTGTTTTTGACTGTAAAGGAAATGAAACGAATGGAACATTCGATAAAAAAATCAGTAGAAATCTATGCCAGACAGAAAAATATAGAATTAAACAAATGGGATAGACTAATACCAAAAATAGATCATATACGTACAGAGTTTCTTGCTTCTATTACTCAAAAAAGAGAGAGTAAATAATTTTCCCAGAAATTTGATTATTCATTGTCTCAATTGATTTAAATCCACCACACCTAAAGTTAAGTAAGTTTACGTTCAGATTTTTAAACGGTTCCTATAGGTATTTGAATTTGAGTTAAATAATCTTATAATATAGACTCAAGTAATATATGTAATAATTGACCACTAATGCGTGTAGCCATTGGGCTTCCAATGCTCTAGATAATACTTGTGTAGGTTGTGGCGTCATAGTATGTCCAGTATGCCTAAAAGAGGCTGTAAATTGCAAATGTAAAGATAAAGATATGTGTTGTAAATCATAATTACTGTCAATTAATTCTCGTATGATAGAATAGTATTTAGCTTCTTTCAAAATTACTTGAATCGAAATTTACGATTGGAGATTGCTTTACCAAAATTTAAAATTGTTTTTTACAATTTTACTCTTTAAAAATAATTCAACAACAATTGAAATTAGTTTGGCTAGTATTTGTTTTTATTACAAGCCAAGGTATAACCAAAGAGAATGAAAATAGGTTTATACCTGAATAAGTAGTTATAATGATTCAATTCAATACTACTTAATTGAAAGATACCATACTCTGTATCCAAAATACAGAAATTGAGACACTAGGCAATTTGAAGAAACTATTTGAATCTGATGGATATAATATAAAGACTGTAAATATAAAAAGACACGATATTCCACAAGATCCGGATCAGTATGCAGCCATAGTCATTTTGGGAGGATACATGTCAGTATACGAAAATCTACCGTACTTGAACGAACAACAAGAATTAATAAGAAAGGCTAAACAGTATGAAGTTCCACTACTTGGGATCTGTCTAGGGTCACAATTAATTGCTCAAGCACTTGGTGGCAGAGTTTACAAAGGGAGCCAAAAAGAAATTGGATGGTTTGATGTAGCAATAAATAATGAAGGCTTGAACGATATCTTCAAAGGAATAGTTAATAATAATATTAAAGTCTTCCAATGGCATGGAGATACTTATGAACTTCCAAGGTCAGCAACACTCTTGGCCTCTTCCTATTTGTATCCGCAAGCATTCAGAATTGGTAATAGTATAGGTATTTTGTTTCATCTAGAGGTAACATCCCAAATGATTCAAACCTGGACAGAAAATTATGGTGAAGAAATGAAAGAATTCGGAGTAACAGCAGATGCCATTTTGAAGGATAAGAAAGCATATTTCGAAAACCTGGCCAATAATTGTGAAGTGGTATATTCAAATTTCTTCAAAATGATTACAGATTAAGAAGAGTCACGGATTGATATGATCATGAAAATACATCAAGAATTTTCCATAATGGTCACTATTTGGCAGGATATGGAAAGTATTCATATCCCGTATATACACTTTCTAGCAAAATAATGTCAAAAACTCTAATTATCTTAGTCAAATATATCAAATTTAAAGAGTGAATATGCTTTTTTGGAATTTGAGAGATACGTAACAGCTATGAAAAAGTAAAAATCACATGTTTGACTTTAATTATTTATAATTTATCATAAAAATAATTAATGTTTGTTGAATTTATAAGCGTTAATTTGTTTTTAAGATAAGTTTTTTATATTCAATTGTGTTGTTAAATGGAGGTGTCATTTAATGGTATTAGATGAGATTGATAACGAAATTATCACAGGAGATATTGGATATCAAATAACTCCACTTATTAAGCCATTTCCGTGGTGGTATGAACTTTACAAGAGAATTAGGCTATTTCCTTGGTGGACTCGTTACAATATTGGTCTAACCGCTGAGGCATCTCATAAAGACGAGATACTAGAGTTAGCTGGACAAATGGAATTCGATATAAAGGCAACATCTAGGATCATTAGACATGCTGTCTCCGAATTTTCTAAACATGGTCTAGGTTCAGATTATCCAGGTTATCACACCATTAATCATAATCTTGAAGTTGCTTACATTTCATTGCTATCGGCGGCAAATCAAAAACTAGAAAATAAAATGAATAAAAAAGATATCAAGAATTTATTTGTGGCGGCACTATTTCATGATTTTGATCCCAAAAAAGAATTTGAAAAGCCTAATGAGGACAATATTGAATTATTTATTAGAAGTGATCAAAAATTGGCCAAACTCATCGACTCTTTTGAAGTTGATTTGAACATAGTAATTGCGTTAATACATAGGACGACATATCCTTTTGTTGGAGAACAAAAGGAACATGCACTAAAAAGAATACATGAACTATTTTCCTTGGCGGGTATCCATAAAGACGATACTATTTCAAGACAACATTATGAAAGTCTTGGACAGTTCTTATCGATTTGTGACCGTATTGCAGGATACTGTTTAGGAGATTTTAAATATGCAAAGGAACTTGCCAGACGCAATGCACGTGGTATTGGATGGCATTCACAAGTCGTAAATGAAAAATCTGTAAAATACTTTACTGCGCTTAAGGAAAAAGATGAAAAAGATACCTCTGAAAGAGTAATACAGAGTTTACCTGTAGAATATAAGAAAAATTTTTTCGATAACGTTGAAGGATTTAGGGAAGCTTGGGAAAATGAATTAGAAATAAAATCATCACTTCGAAAAAATGAAATTGATTTGGTTACAGTTGTAGAAAATATTACAAATGATAAGAATGTGAGAAATGAGGATATCTTAGATACGATTATGAAAATACGTCAAGAATATTGTTCTTCTACAAATTTTAAGGATAAAGAATTTCAGAAGTCTCTTTATGACATGAGTACCATTTTAATTACACTTAGGATTAACAGTGATGTAGGAGAAATTGTAGGATATGTAAAAGGGGGACCTTTAGAAAAACACCAACCTAGACGGGGTACATACGATGAAAATTTAGGTAAAATGAATGCCATACATATGGAATCACTCAGGCGGGGTACATACGATGAAAATTTAGGTAAAATGAATACTGTTTTTATGGAATGGATGGCTATCAAAACTGGATACTTGGGAGTAATGGGTGGTCACATGCTTAGGTCGGAATTTCTAAAAGAGGCAAAAATCCGAGGTTACACATATGCAACGAGCTACTATCAAAGAGAACTTATTATTCATCGAAAAATTAAAGGAGAACCGATTGAAATAGTTCAACAGTATGATGCGGCTATGATTGATTACTATAGAATAGATCTATCCCAATTAGTTGATGAATCAATTTCAATACATTAAATTAGTTGAATAACCCGGACGGTTCATGTTGTGCCTTCCCAGGGTTACTAATTTTAACCGTTTTCAATAATCTATTTCAAATGAACTCGAAAATGTTTCAATCATTGTACGTAATGAATAATAATTCTATCCACATTCGTGAATAACATCAGTATGAGTCAAATCATGATTTGATTAAAACGGATCCAATTTAATAAGCTGAAGGATATTACTAGTATGTGTCTTTTCCAAATGATATTTTTTCAAGAATGTTTACAGATAAGAATACACAACTACTATATCCCAAAGAAGAAATCAAAAGTCATGATGTAGAGGACATCGTACAAACGAATATCTTCAATATTATGCTGAATAGAAGATCTCAGAGAAGATTTGAAAATAAAGATGTGGAAGAATGGAAACTTGAAATGATTTTTGCAGCAGCGGATACTGCACCTACTGCAGGAGGCTTTCAAGGGTTTGAGATATACCATATAAAAAGCGAGCAAATTAAAAAAAAACTTGTTGAAGCTGCTAATAATCAACCATATGTCAATGCACCTGTGGTGCTGGTATTTTGCATGAATCCCCAAAGAGTAAAATTGAATTTTCCTCCAGAGATAATCAGAAAATTCTCTCAACAAGACGCCACCCTTGCAGCTGCATATTCTCAATTAGCAGCACATGCTTTGGGATTGAGCTCTATATGGATTGGCATGATAGATGAAAACAAGATTATGGAAGTACTAGGTACGGATCTTTCACCTTCTTCCATTCTTTGTTTAGGATATCCGGTTAAGATGTTGTTACCAAAGCCAAAGAGGATACTGAAGGATCTTATTCATGAAATTTAGTTTCATTATTTACCTAAAAATTTAATCTAAAAGATTAATTTCAAAACAAACATTTCATGTCGCCTAGAGAAAGTAATAATAAACCCTAAGATCAATGTCATGGGTATTATTACTTTAAAAGAACTTATGGCGATCCAATACTAAAGTTTGCTTAGCAGGTCGTCAACTTTCAAAAAAATAAGGAATGTTGATTTTAATAATTCATCTATGCACGCTATATGCTGCTATTGTTAGTCTGCTCCAACTCTTTACGAAATCTAGTCAGGAAATCTTGAATGCTTCGTAGTTGTATGTTAATAGAAATTATAAAATTTTCAAGGTCGTTATCATTTTGCGGATTGCTATCTACTACCACCATTTCACTAAGATTTAGGAATACTTCAATATACGATAAAAAGTCCAATCTTAGGTTATTATCATTTAACTTGTCCCCTAGCTGCCTAGTAGCATCTTCTACCTCATGAATTCTATATTTGGCAATTGGCATAAAATTCTGTTTTATAAAATATTTCAACTGTTCGCTTGTCCTATCTCCCGAAATATAATCGGTCAAATATTCTTTCAATTCTTCCTCTTTTTTCCTTATGTATTCTAAATGATCGATAATCCTGCTACACTCAAACGCTTTTTTGGAATGTTCGTCTAATCTTCTTTGTTCTAACAATGAATCCATCCTATGTGTCATAAATGAAATTTTCGACAGTAGCTGTTCCGTCAACTTTGCAGTTCTGGATTGAAGTTTATAGATGATTATTGTAATTGCAATGCCTATGCCTAATTCAATTATTGCAGCTGCCCAGTTGGGTATATCAAATTCCAAATCGAATCAAAGAAATAAGTCAACTTGTGCATTTATATTTTGCAATATTCATTTTGCTATTCTTGTGAATTAATGAGTCTTGAGCAGAAAAGTAGTTTGAAAAACTAAAGTTTTTCGGGGATGGGATTGGTAGATTGAAGAGAACCTAATTTTTCATGAAATTTTTGGATCTCCAATGATGAGTGTCATGATATCATATTCTGATGTAAGTTATTAAATAACTACACCATGCTAGATTTGATGATAAGTAGAATTTACCTTTACTATTCTTTACTTGGAGTAATATTTGTGGGGGCATTAATTTTTTTTTTCATAAAGCAAGAATCTAAAGTTCCATATGCCCTTGAAGTTGATGCTACGAAGGATACAACTGATATCGCTGGTACATACTATAGAATAAGAGTCAATAATGTCGGAGAGTATCCACTTACAAATATTAGTGTATACCTGGGTAAGAATGATCTTCAATATCTAGACAGCTTGACACCAGGTCAATCATTTTTCTTTTATCCAAAACCTGATACGCAATTAGAAACGATCAACATAACTACAAAGGAGGGAGTTCATGTAACTACAGATTATCGTACTCCATTGAAAGGAATTGGTTTACCAGGAAGTGGCAGATAAAATGGATAGTAGTTTGAAATCAGAAATCCTGTGCATACAGACAAAAAGAATGTTATAATATAGAGTGTAATAAATCAAAATCATGTGGTTATGGGCTCTGACATGGGGTTGCATACCAGAATTATATCCAAATTGTATGGATATGACCAATTCATCGAGTACTTATTTAGGAATTCTTATTGGTGCAATAATTGGTGCGCTAGTTAGTTGGTGGATATTTGATAGACAAAAAAAGACTTCTGATAAGCAGGATTATACTCTAAATCGTATTCAGCAATTAGAAAATGATAATGAAAAACTTCTAGAGAAAATTAAACAAGTTGAAGAACATAATGAAAAACTTCTGGAGAAAATTTTGGATTTGAATAAAAAAATTGATTCTTTATTGGAGGATTAATGAATATGCTGGCATGTTATATTAAAAAAATGGTAACTCGAAAATTTGTTTATTAATAATCAGCATTGTGTATATCAATAAAATGAATATAATTTATTGTGGTGATAGATTACCTCGCAAATAAACAAAATTAAGATTTGGAAAATGAAAAATTTATTTAGATTCTGGTTCTGTCTTATCTTCTACCAATTTGTACCTTTTTAGTAACTTATAAGCAATAAATACAATCAGTGCGATTATGAGAAAGTCAATTATATTGGCAACTAGGTCTCCATATTTGAATTGTGAAGTAGCACCAGAAATATTGGTAACATTTGCAGACATTTTTTGCAAGTCTCCCGCAGGCAGGAACAGACCAACTGTGGGATTAACAATATCTTGAACAAATGAAGTTACTAGTTTGGATGCCGCTAAACCTATGACAAATGCAATAGCTAATCCAATAATACCAAACGTTTTAAGAAAGTCAAAAAACTGCTGTGTAAACGATCTTGAGTTGTTGTTACTCATAGATACGTGCTTCCTTGAAGTAAATATATAAAGGTTAAGAGAAATTAATAAAAACTATTATGCTTTGATTTATTAACAAGAAAAAAAATTTAGGAAATTCCCAAATTAGGGAATGACGATACAGCGATATTTAGTTCACCTTGAATTTTTCTAATCTTGTTTGCATATTCTGTCATTTTGGTATCATCTCTTTGAACCTTTGCGATTCTGTAACCTTTCCATGCTTTTCTTAAAGCTCCCCAACTTTGTCCTACGGTAAAATTTTGAGTATTTACTGATTGACTTACAGTCAGTTCGCTTTCATGTATTGAGGCTAATGCCATGTGTTAAAGAGAACAGAAATATACTTACAACAAATAGTCAGTTTTTTGAAATCATCTAGTAAAAAAAATTAGAACATTAGTTAACCTCAATTATTACAGAATACTTGGTATGTTCGACTACTCAAATCCGAATATTGATTATTACAAATGTATAAATTGAGTTTTTTACATAAATAATAGAAATATTTTATTATTTCTTCAATATTTCATTAAACTTTTAAATAACTTTGCTGGAATTAATAGCTAGTTAAACGAGATTCTAAATAAAAAAAATTCTGATAACAGGTTTACTTATGCATTATGCGGTAAAGCATTTGAAAAAAAGAAATCAATACAAGAGAAAATAGATGGATATGAATACCTTTTTAATTCAGAAGAATGTATGAGCATGTTTAAAAAATTGGCAGACCTATATGGCGATGAATTTAGAACCTCTATTTGTAATGATGAACAACACATTTCCAATTCTATTTTGGCCAGTGTTCCGCTAAAGGAACAAGAATTTGGCAAAATGAAAAATAAGGCAGAAGCAAATGAAAATGAAACTTTTGAAATTATTAAGGATCCAATTCAAGTACAAGAGCTTGCTTTTAAGCTAGCATGGTCATCGGAAAATGAAATTTTAGCATTATTTTCTACGGCTAATGCTTTCCACAGACAAGAACGTATGGGTATACTGCCTAAATTACGGGAAATGAGAAAAATAATGATAAATTAAAAATAAGAATTCTTACTCCTTTTGATGATGATATAAATACAATTTCAAAAAAATTCAGAGATGAATGGGATATTGAGATTATGAACCTTGGAGAACCATCAAGAATTAGGGCTTCAATTTTACTGGTTGATAGGAAATTTGTATTGTACGTTGAATTAAAAGATGATACAAAATATACATCATATGAGGCTATTGGACTATCATTGTTTTCTTCGATTAGGTCAACAGTTATTTCTTATGTTACTATTTTTGAAACCATGTGGAAACAACAAGAACTTTATCAACAATTATCGAGAATACAAAAGCAAATAGAAACTTATGAAAAAATTAATAAACAATTAAATGATACAATAGTTGATCTGAAACACCGACTAAGCAAGTAATTTGTTGTGTAGAGTATTGGTTTGGAAATTTGATTGAAAAGACCATCATAAATTTATTCTTCAACTGGGTAATCCATTATACAAGAAAGTTTACTTATTTGAGGTTGATGTGTGAATATCAGCTTAGCAGATGTTTCCTATCCGCATGACGTTTCTAATCAGATAAAAGTACCGTCTATTTTACGAAACCAATTTTAAAAAAGTTCAGGGTGAATGAGATTCTTCGAAATATTTCCAACACTCAATTTTCTGACCACAGCTTTCACATACATATATTTCACACAATGTTGGTTTACTAGAAGACGTAGTAACTTCAATTGTATCTTCTAGATAGAAGGATTCTGAGGAACATTTTCTACACCAATGACTAGAGGGTAATCTTGATAATTTTGCGCTCCTCTCTTCATATACGTTAATTGAATCTGAAATAATCGTCCCAGTAGAGTCAAGATCGATGAAACCAGAGACAAAAACTGTATTTAAGGTTACTATTATAGAAAGTAGTACTGCAATATCTTTCTCAAAGCTAATATTTATCATTGGGAATATAAGACAAATATCATTAATAAGAATATCTTTCCAAAATTATCCCATTCCCCTCAAATATCATAAAATTTACAGAAAATTCAGAAAATAGTTTCTGAGCTGCATGTTGTTAGTTACCAAGTTACAATATTGGAAATATATCATCTAACTTAATTTTTCTAGTTGTTAAGAAGTCGTCAGAAAGTGTTGATAGACATTTATTATTTTTATTAGATTTGAATGTTAAGTGGCTGAAAATACCTAAGTAGTCGAATAACGTATAGTTATATGATTCATTTGTTAGTAAAGGTGGACAAAATTATAGAAGGAAATAAAATCAGGGTAGTTGAACTTGATATCGATAATTATGGTTCGGTCATACCTCTTAGAGAGCTGGAATTGAAGCTTCCTCATGATGATGATTCGATAATTAAGGTTCTATCCTCAACCAATTATGCTGCCATATTTACTGAAAATGATAGTGATGAAACTGGCAGTACTATCATTTTAGCGAATAGTGTGTCACTAGATGAATTGAATGAAGAAAAAAAGAGAGCCATTGATATGGTGAATAAGAAATAAGAGACAACGTCATCTGTTAAATATAAAGTCACATATTTGTTAGCAAGTTCAATATTTTGTTTTTCTAGTAAACCTTGCATAAACTGCCTGTCATCAATCTAAAAATCCATTTTATCTTATTTTGTAAGAAATGCTTTTGTTTATGCAATAGATAGATAAATATGATTTTATGAAAAATCAGGATTTTCTGAAAAGAAAAGAACTAGAAAATTTCCTTATTCAAAGTGGGATAAGAATTGATGATTATATTACCACTGCAATAAATGTATGCACTGAGATGCATAGTGGCATCAAAAGAGAAGATAAGGAATCACCCTTTCTTGAAACACATATTTGGCCTGTAACGAGGGATGTGGTAAAACACTATATCAGGGTTAATCGTAGTATCACTAGCGTAGAGGTAGTTTCCTCGATATTACATGATGTGATGGAAGATAATGATAGAATTCTTGATTTGTATAAAACTAAAGAATATGGGTTTGATGCATATCTCAAATACAAATTTGGTATTAGAGTTTATGAGATTTGTATGGATTTAAAGATAAAACCGCTTGAAAACTTTGCTGGAGAAAATGATCAACAACGGCAATTGGCCAGATTTCATGATTACTGTAAAGGATTAAGCTCTGCTGATTATGATATGAAAGTTATAAAACTTGTAGATAGAGTGAATAATATGAAATTTGTTAGCAATATGTCAAACCCCAGTGGAAACCTGGTGAGTAACAAGATAAGACGATACCTCCGTGAAGCGGAGGATTTCTACCTTTCCTATGCGTTATTGGAACCTTCAATGAAAGATCTATACCAAGAACTTAGACAATCATATGAAAATCTCAAGTCATTGGCTACTGGTTAGTTTGGATAGAAAATTGTTTGATTTCTCATTAAGCTGAAATAAAGTCATATCTTCATTAATGGGATTTATCATAGTTCTATTTCCATTAATCAGGAGTTTTAATGTGAGAACAAAAGTCAGAATAAAAAAAGATAGGGAAGCAAAGATTAAGTTATTGCACTTTCAGTATGGATTAATTATTGACTCAGCGAGTCAATATTTCTATCCTTCATTTGAACTTGTGTTGTTAGTTTCTGTAGCAGAACCCATACTACTCTCCATTTGTGGTTCTCCTGATGCTATTTGACCACGTATGGCTCCTTTTTGATATTTGTCTGTATGCGCATTTACATAGGAATTCCCGTCGCCCATCAGGCTCACCAAATCAGAAATTTCCTTACCCTTTAGAGGACCCTGTAGATCATCTTTTGTTATATTTCCTTTCAATGATATAGTTGGATTGTCGCCATCTTTAGCAGATTTCTCCTTTGATAAAGTGACTACGATATCGCCATTTTGTTCCACGCTTCCATTGTGTATATGTGCCCCGGTTATTTTCTTCAAACCAGTTATGTTAACCCAGTACGACACTTGGGAACCATTATCATTAGTCTGGAACTTTGCCCAACCAGTTGCATTAGATTCTGTTGGAGGAACTTCATCCTTACTTGACAGACTTGCAGAAAATGTTTTTCCCTCCTGTGCTTGGATTGAGTTTAATGTCATTGAGATTGTTCCTATTGACATTACGGCAGCTAATATGGCTATGACAGAGAATATGTGTTTTTGAGACATTAGACTATCATAACATCATTCCTATAAATACTATCTATTTCTTGCATGCAATATCAGAGATTATCTAGATTCATGTAATAAATCTTCGATATTTTTACTAATTTTATTAAAGATATTAGAAATATGACGGTTTGAAATGGTATCTATCCATGAAAACAATGGTATCTTGCAATATACTCGTTTGAAATTATTGGGTCTGGTTTTGCGTCTTGGGTACAGGCAATTGAAAGAATGGGAAACCACTGCTTCCTAATGCATAGGGCATTTGGCCGTTCCATTTGGAGATTGCCTGCCATTGGAGGTATTCTGGACTTTCCCTCAACTGTGATGTGATAATCTTTATTGCCTGTGATTCACCACTTGCCCTAGCAGCAGTTGCCCTTGCTTGTCCCTCAGCCTGAGCGACGGTTTGGTTTGCAACTACTGTAACAGCCCTTAGATTATTTTGTTCAGTAAGGAACTTTTGAAAAGCTACTACTTTTTGTTCTATTTGTGTAGCAAAAGCATCTGAAAATTTGAAATCAGTAATAAATACATTTTGTACTTGGATATTATTTGAAGAAAGGGTGTTTCTTATGGCATTGGCAATAACACTTTTTGCTGTTTCTCTCTTTGTGATTAATTCTTCTGCATCAAATTTGGCTACACTGGCTTTAACCGATTCTTGTATAGTGGGGGATATTACACGATCTGCATAGCTAACTCCCAATACTTGATAGATCTTATTTGTTTCTTGTGGATCAATTCTATAGTTCAATGCAATAACAGTTTGTACTTCTTGCAAGTCGTTTGATGCTGCTGAAGCTTCTGCTTGGAATTTTTGAGTTCTTACCTCCATTTGAACAACCTGTTCTGCAAAAGGTGTAATGAAATGTACACCTTCTCCCAAAACCCTATTTTCAACTGCCCCAAGGTAAAGCACAACTCCCCTATGACCTGCTTCAACAATTACTACGGATTCAGCTAGTACAACTATAATTATAATTAGGGTAATAACTGCTGCAGCGATTTTTATCTTATTAGTAGTTGGAAAACGTGGTGTTTTATAGTATGACATGCTTGATTTAATTACAAGTTATGGAGCATTGTGTATATATATTTAGGCTTAGTTCTGTTTTCCACTTTTACTGATATTTAACTTCGCTCCGAGTAAATATGATTAATTCATTTTTCCATGAGAAAGACAATATTGACATTTGATGATACTTGTTGTTCTCCTGTCAAAATTGGAGTTGATGGTGCAAAGGCTTCATTTTTGAGGGATTCGGCAGGATACGGTACTGAGCCAGTAAAGAAGGGTGTTACTTGTTCAATATTTACTGTCTTTATTCCTACTATTTTAAGACCCAATGTTGAAGCAGTAATATCTGCCTTTTCCTTTGCATTTTCAATTGCCTCTTTTAACAATTGGTTCTTAATTTCATCAAGTTTCTTTTCTGACAAGCTAAAGTAGATGCTATTTACATTGTTGGCACCAGATGAAACTGCAGTATCAATCCATCCTGATATGGCCTCTATATTGCTGCTATCTATCTGTATGGAATTGGTAACTGTAAATCCAATCAATTTGCCTTGGTTTTTATCTATAGAGTAGTCACGGTTTGGAGTTATGCTGAATGATGATGTACTTGTTTCGTTTTCTTTGACGCCTGCTGTCTTTAGAGCATTAATCATTTTATTCATTAATTCAGAATCTGAGGCTAACGCTGCTTTTGCCTTGGTATTGGATGTTTCCACACCTAGCGAGACTGTAACTTTATCTGGTTTTATCTGAGTTGTAGCAGAGCCTGTAACAAACAATGTTTTGTTCATATCATTTGCAGATAATTGAGCATACAAATTGTGTTCATAGATATTGTACGAATGGATCAACAAACATAATGTGAATGTAGCTGTAACTGCAATAATCGAGATTCTTAACGAAATTTGTTTTATCATAATTAGAAAAATACCATTGAACTCATATAAAAAAATTAAAAGTATTCTTTGTAGATTTTGGAACCTAAAAATTGCGATATTGAATAGAAGTTTCAAATTTAATGGGAAGTAAAGGAAACCAAATATTTTCTCAAACAGCAAGTGAATATGATATGGTATGGTATCTTAGAATCAAATATTAATACTAAGTTCTAAGATCTGATTTGTGATTATAATAAATTGATATAGATTTATTATGACCATGGTCTCGCAATAGGATATTGGAAAGAAGACGACCAAAGGGTGTTACAATTATTGGAATACTCACAATAATTATTGGTATTCTTCTCTTAAGTGGAGGAGTAGTCCTTGTAGTATTAGCTCCTATTATAGGTCAATTTAGTTTCCATAATTCGGATACTTCTACACTGGCCTCTAATGATTCTTTTTCATTTAATGTCAATGGTACCAACATTACACTTCCAAATAATAGCATGTTTCCAATACTAAGTGGATTTCTTTCAATTATCGGAAGTATTATGGTTGTTCTTGGAATTGCATTTTTCGTAGTTGCGTGGGGCTTGTTTAAGGGTAAGGAATGGGCGTGGGGTGTTACTGTTATTCTTACCGTAATAACTTTGGTCATTAGCGTAATAACTATTATTGGTGGAAATTTAGGGAGTATATTTACTATAATTATTGCAGGTATTGTACTATATTACCTGTACAGAAAGAATATAAAAATGTATTTTGGTAAGATAAAAGGACAGCAGGAACGTTCAAGTAATTAAAATTCCATACAAGTAGAACAAAACACTATTTCAATAAATTAAGATTAGCGAATTTATTTGCAAGAAAGTTTTATTACTAGAAAATTTGAACTAAGATAATGAAACTATTCCATCATACAAAGTTTCTTTGTGAAATTGATCAAGTGAAATTCAAGACATATGAGGAATTGACCCTTCATATGAGACAAATTCACCATCATCCCATTGTAAAGTGTCGAGATTGTGGAAAGGAGTTTGTTCATGAGAAGGATAGACTCCATCATGTTAGAGAAGAGCATGAGAGGAAGGTAGATTATAGAAAACACAAGGATTGATAGATGAAGAATATTTCATGATAATCGTAATTAGAGTAAAATCCCAGTTACAAATTAATTCTTACTACCAACAACGGAATATTGGTTTGAAAAGTGAATTCTGATGTGTTTTAGATTATTTGAAAATAAATGATGTGATTATCATGTTAAATTCCAATATTATTGCCTGCAACTATATTAAATCTAATTTATTTTATGTACAATTCCCTTTCTATTAAAATAGTTTACAATATTCCTCGCTGCAACTTCTGCCATCTTAGATCGTGTCACAAAAGTAGCGCTTCCAATATGTGGTAATAGTATAGTTTGTGACATCTTAGTTAATGGATTGGATTTGGAAATTGGTTCAATTTCATAAACATCAAAAGCTGCACCTGCTATGACTTTATGTTTTAACGCGTTAATCAAATGTTGTTCGTTTATGATTTTACCTCTCGAAGTATTTATTAAAAACGCAGTATTTTTCATTAATTTAAATTTTGATTTATCTATCATATGAAAACTATCTTTATTTAGCGATGCATGAATAGAAACAAAGTCACTGCGCTGTAGCAATTCGTCAAGCGATACATAAGTTAGGTCTAATTCTGATTCTATCCTAAGTTTCCGTGTTTTACTATAATAAATTACTTTCATATCAAATCCCCGTGCACGTCTTGCTACAAGCGTTCCTATTTCTCCGATACCAATTATTCCTAGTGTTCTCCCAAACACATCGTATCCAAGAAAGAGATCGGGTGTCCACCCAAATTTCCAATTGCCATTTCTCACATATCTATCTGCATTGACAATTTTTCTGGCAGCTGTCAGAATTAATGAAAAGGCAAGATCTGCTGTGGTATTTGCTAAAACATTCGGGGTATTTGTAACTGTTATTTCTCTTTTTGTTGCTTCATAAATATCAACGTGATCATACCCTACACTATAGCAGCTAATTAATCTAAGATTGGGCCCTGCCGCATCCATGACTTTTGAGTCAATTTTGTCGCCTAACATGCACACTAATGCGTCCACACCTCTAATGTTTTGGAATATTTTTTCCCTATCTAATGTATCTGCCCCCGCATTCATATTGGTTTGAAAATATCTTTTTAATATTGATGGTCCTGGTTCTGGTATTTTTCTTGTGATATACACCTTATTTTTTCTAGGAGCAATATTCATTGAATAATTCGTTTCTCTCGTTAAGGTTATTAATATGGTATGGCTTTGGATTTTAATTCTCTTTATTAATCTCTTCTAATCTTTATCAATTTTGAATAAAATATTTTTAAAAAAATAATTCCCATGTAGTAGGGCATATTATAGAATGCAGCAAGCGCGGCTACTTGTGAACCAAAGAATTGTTGAGCAAAGACAGTTACTAGAATATTATTAATATAACTCATGACAATAAGACCTGAAATTTTTTCTTTCCTTGATGAATCTTTATTAAAATATGAGATAAGATATCCAGTAATTCCAAATCCGGAAAATAACAAAAAAGCGAAAATAGTTGTATTAATAACAAAAGGTAATTCTAAATAGAAATAACTTGAAAATTTTGAAAATATTGTAAAGTTAATCAAGTCCATTAAAATTATTGATAACGGTAATGAACTATTGTTTATAGTGGTTGCTAATCTGGGTAAATATTTTTTTATGATTCCACTTCCTACTAAAGGAACAAGCAGGGATATTACCAGTAGTAAAATCATATCAAATAATGGAATTGAAAATTCAGTATTATAAAAAATATAAACTAACGTTGGCAATATGAATGGAACAAGAAGTGATGTGATTATTACCATTCCCACTATAGTAGAAAGTCTTCCACCCACATAATTTGAGACAAATGGAGCACCAAGTCCTGTAGAAATTCCAGATAATAATACTACTGACAACGTGTATTTAGGGAATATCAGATTTGTGACAAAATACATTGTTACTGGTAGGATAATCACTTTCACAATAGATAATATCAATAAAAATTTGGGTTTTTTAAAAGTTGAGACAAGATCTTGGAAATCAAGCTGGATCAAATTTAGAAATAACAAAAATCCAAGAATTACTAATATGTAGGGCGAAAAAAGCTCTCCGGCAGAAGGAAATAAAATGCCGCAGATGGTTGAAAAAAGAATTGAAACTGAGAGTACTATCAGAACATTTGTATCATAAGAAGTCAATTATTTTGATTAGCTATAACATTACCATAAATATTTATAAATTTATCAGATCAAACAAATTACGATAATTCAAATAACAATATCCAATTATCTCGTTATTTCAAGCATCGTACAAGCATCAAACATAACATAAAAGGTGTTTAATTTTTGTATCATATTATGAAATAATAAATATTACACTAACTTAAGAATGACCATGAATAGCTACAGTTTTGGAATAATATTTGCAATCTTACTAGTTATAGTAACATCAATATGCATATCAGCTTCGGCACAAACACTAGATACTAGATCTAAAATTAATACGACAATTATCACCATTAATCCATCAAATATCAAGAGTGCACTCACTTCAGTTTATAATAATACAAGTCCACACTATGTTAAACTCTCAGATAGTCAAATATATAATGCATTAAAAGATCTACCTGGATGGACAATACATGATGGAAAGCTGCATAAGACATTCACATTTGCAGATTTCTCCACTTTATTTGAATTCTTGTACCAAGTAGCTGACTCTTCTCAAAGGTTAAATCATCATCCAAATATGACATCCACATGGAATACATTGACGATAGATTATGATACATGGAGTCTAGGACATGTTATTTCCAATTTTGATGTGAAAGCAGCGAACACAATCGAAAAACTATACCAAGATGGTAGTTATGCAGATATTGACAATTAACTGAGTGTAAACGTGATAGTATTATAGAGCTTTGAGAAGTTTCTTCCGAAAAATACTCGTTAACAATCGCAATGACGTCCTATTTTTTACTTTTACTTTTCAGAGTCAAGCTATCCATTGACGATATGCAAAGGACACTTCTTTTGTCACAATTGTTACCGGATTTGGAAATGATTCCTTAGAAATTCAAAATAGAGAAATTCATATGAAGTAATTTTAAAAAACTCCACCTAGATATCATCAAAATTTAATCCTTTCTTGCTCTAAACAAAAAGTAAACAAGAATAAATGGTAGTGAGGCAAGAATAAATGATTCTATAATTCCCAATAGCGAATGTATTGCTAGTTCTAGACCTAGGTATAGCGTTATACCAGCGGGAATTAGACCGAGTAGGATAAATCTGTGAGTTCTACCCTTGAATTTATCCAAATCTCCATATGGGTACTGTAAGTGGTGATACACTACTGGCATGACAAATAATGAAGCTGCCACTGTGATTGAATACAAAGCTATAATCAGGGTGATCGAATCAATAAATGCAAAATTATTAGGTACATTTATGGCCATATTCAATAAGAATCCGAAGAGAATCCCAGAAAAGGTACTTAATAATGCACTTTCCTTTAGGATTGTATCATAGCGTTGTACAAGCTTATCATCCATTTCACGTGTATTATCATCTTCAGGCAAACTAATCCTATACCTATTAAAGTAATCTAAAGTTCATATAACTTATCATTCCAACTTTCTCGTTGCCGGAAATGCGAAAAATCAGAACTGATTTTTCAAGTAATTTTATTGTGGAAAATGGTTAAATAATTTCATATGCAGTTTTCAAGAGGCTGAAACCACACTTTAAATGTGACATAAGTGCGTGAATAACTAGGACTCGAACAAAGAGTGGATTATTAATCTAATGAAATGTGACATTTGTGATGCAAATGAAAGTATTCCTTTTAGATGCAATTATTGTGATAAATTGTTCTGTCAAATGCGCAGGATTCCAGTAAACCATTCATGCGTTTCTGTAAATGAATACATTAATGAAAAAACATTAAAAATAATATTGCAATGGATTCGAATTTGGAATGCTCTTGCTTAAGATAAAATTTTCCAAATTAGAGATACTTCACCTAGCAATCGCGACAATTTTAGTAACTGCTGTGGGTTTATCCCTTGAGAATTCCAGTTTGTCCCTTTATAATTACAGAAATATTTCATGGCAATTTCTAATTATATTTGTCAGTGCATTCCTTGTACATGAATTGGCTCATAAATTATTAGCACAGTTTTATGGAAGTTGGGCCGAATTTCGGACAAACACGTATGGGTTACTAGTAACTGCAGTTTCTGCAATTCCAATTATTCCGTTCAAGTTTATAGCTCCTGGCGCGGTCGTAATAGATTTGTCCGACAGAAGTAAATTTGGTAGAGTTGCTTTTATTGGTCCTTTAACTAATCTAATTATGAGTTTTGCGTTCTTCATATTGTTATCCTATAATCCTTTTATTCGTTACCTATATATAGGAGCATTATTTAATGCTTGGATCGCAATATTCAATTTATTTCCATTTGGTGCCCTAGATGGACAGAAAATTTTTAGTTGGAATAAGATTGTCTGGATCAGTATGATGGCCTGTGCAATGGGATTATTCGTTATGATAAATAGTTAATTGAAATAAATAAAAATTGATATCAACCTCTTACCATACTAGGTATAATAAGATATACCGAATCTTTACTACTGCTGATGCCGTCATACTGAATTTAATTCTTTTCTAGACAAAAGAGGACAATCGATTAAATCAGACTTACCTAACTTGGTAAATAGTATAGTTTAATTCTTAGCTGGTCCCGATTATTTAACCTCAAATTATTTTTTCGTTCATTACTTCAGTATCAATTTTAGAGCGTTGCGCAAAAAAAATACATGTAAGTGACTAATAAACCTCTATTCTTGCAACGTTTTGGATACAATAAGTGTAATTGTTGTTAGTACTTTTTTCATTTTTCTAATATCCATGTAAATAGCTTTTAATTCTTCCTCGGTTGAGCCAGATATTTTGGCAACTATATCATAAACACCAGATACAGGAGATGCTTCTTGGACCCCCTCAACTTTTTTCAAATCCTCTACTACCTTTTCAGCTGAAACAAGATCGCAACAAATCAACACATATGCATTAACCATATATAGTTAATATTGTAGGTTTTAAATAAATACAACAGTATTCAAAAAATATCGCTAGCGATATGAAGGGTCAAAATTTTTCCTTAATCTTAGTTTACTTTTTCGTTTACTAAATATGCCCCAATAACGATTTACAACATAAAATTTTCAATATCAGAAATTATTAAAATTTGATTTCAAAAGCTTTATCCCAATTGATCTATTTTTTATAAATGACAGTATTATTAGTTATCAAATTGTATGATAAACAACAGTAAAGAAAAAAAACATGAATATTTGATTGAAGAAATGAATGCAGTACAAGTTAGGAAAACAATGAATGAAAAAACCCTTGCAATTCTTGTTTTAGGCGCTTGCGAGAACCATGGTGATCATATGCCATTCGGATCAGATTTTATTTTTCCCACAGAGGTTGCAAAAAGAGTTGCTACTAAGATGAGTAATGTTATTGTGCTTCCAACTATTCCATATGGTGTTAGTTTACACCATGACAAATTTCAGATGACTATGAGTATTAATCCTGAAACCATGGTAAACATAATTTCTGATCTTCTAACAAGTCTTATCCAAAATAAGATAAGACGTGTGCTGATAATAAATGGTCATGATGGAAATATTGCTCCAATTGAAATTGCAGCCCGATCTATAAAAAATAAATATTCGGAAATGACAATAGCCTGTCTGGAATCTTGGTGGATTCTAGTCGGGCAAATAAGAAAAGATCTCTTTGAAGTTTGGGACGGGCTTGGTCATGGTGGTGAGGCAGAAACTTCTGCTGTTCTTGCAGTTCGCCCAGATTTGGTACATTTAGAATCTGCTCCAAAAGATGTAATTCCAAAATTACCTGAAAATATTAGAATATTTTGGAAATTTGATGAATTGACATCCACCGGAGCCACCGGTTCTCCTAAAAAGGCAAATATCAGGAAAGGCCGAGAAATTGTACAAATAATAGAAGATATTCTGCATTCATTCATAAAAGAAATGGAAATGACTGATTGGAAATACGGTTTATACTTAAAATAAGGATTTTATCATCCGTATTGAATTGTGGTTAAGCTGGTATTGACCTCAACCATATTATTACCTTGTTGCCTCTACCTAGATAACTGTTACAATGTTACTTTAATGTGTACAGGCAGAAATCACATTCTTCACAAAGATAATAGAGACTATCAAAGTCTGAGCATAAAGTCATAATATTATAGCATCTGGGACATTCTATTTCATTTTCAATTGTCTCACGAATTCTTGTCTCCGCTTCATGCTGATTTGCTACTCTAACTATATATTGTGATTCTAATTCTGCTTTATTCTTTTGATTATTTCTCATCGATACTTTATGAATAGACACTTATGACAATTCCAAATTATGATTTATAAAATATGTATAACTAGACAGAGAGGGGGAGGCCAAAATTTAATATTACCTGCCCTAATGGCCTAACATAAACACGAAAAAGATGAATAAAGATTATTGTAGAATAAAAACAAAATAAAATATAATTCAACGTTCATAATTGTACCATTGACATTAAAGGATGATGCAATTAATCTGCACCGAATGTTAAAGGGAAAGATCGAAATTCGGAGCAGGGTTTCTTTAGATAATGCATTTGAGGAAAAAGGGACATTAAGCCTAATTTATACTCCAGGTGTAGCCTATGTAGCCTCAGAAATAAGCAATCATGAAAAATTGGTTTATGATTATACATCAAAATGGAATAATGTAGCGATAATATGTGATGGTACAAGAGTTCTTGGATTGGGCAACATAGGTCCAGAAGGTGCACTGCCAGTAATGGAGGGAAAATCTGTCTTATTCAAAGCATTAGGAGACATAAATGCAATTCCACTATGCATTAACACTCAAGATAAAGAAGAAATAATTAGATTTGTTAAAATAATACAGCCAAATTTCGGTGCAATAAATATAGAAGATATTGAATCGCCGAAAGTTCTGGAAATAGTTGAAAGATTAAGTAAAGAACTATCGATACCTATTTTTCATGATGATCAACATGGAACTGCTATAATTGCCCTAGCAGCTTTATTAAATGCACTTAAGTTAGTAAAAAAAGCGCTAGATAATGTCCGCGTTGTTATATCCGGTTCGGGATCAGCGGGATATGGAATATTCAAGATCTTGCAGACAGCAGGATGTAAAGATATTATTGTTACTGATACCAAGGGTGCAATATATGATGGAAGACCGGACATTGACGATCAGAACCCATACAAGAGAGAAATATCGCTTAACACCAATATGAAAAAGTTAAGAGGAACTTTAGCAGATGTAATTAGTAAATCAGACGTATTTATTGGCGTGTCAGGAAAAGGGAATATTTTAAATAAAGAAGTGATAAAATCCATGAGTGATAATGCAATAATATTTGCTTTAAGTAATCCAGACCCTGAAATAATTCCTAATAATGCGTTACAGTTTGGTGCAAGAATCGTTGCAACGGGTAGATCAGATTTTCCTAATCAGATTAACAATGCAGTAGTGTTCCCATCAATTTTTAGAGCATTACTTGATCTTAGAGCTAGTAATTTAAATGAGTTTATGCTTGTGTCTGTAGCACGTGCTATTGCCGATATTGTTGAAGACATTCATCTTAGAGAAGATTACATAATTCCAAAAGTTGATGATCCTAGAATTCTCCCTATTGTTACTAAAACAGTAAAAGAGGTACTTAGTACGCATATTAGAAACAGTTGATCGATTTATTTATTTGATTTAGAAAATATTACCAAAAGCTAAGGACATAATAAGAACGGAAATTGTCATAATCGCAAAGGTAGTGCAACCAACAATGTTTGAGTTCGGATTATTTTTCTTTTTTTCACTCAATTCAAGAACGATTTACTTTATCATGACATGCATTTAGTATTTTGTTACAAATTTGGATATATGTAAATCCGGTTAGAAATATTTACTTTGTATAGAAAATATTTTTTAAATATGAGTATTATTACTGATAAAATCTAATAATGATTTCACATACCATTGAGATTCTGTATAATTTTATTTGTATTATTCCAATTATTTAATTCTGTATTATTCCAATTTTCAAAGTGAATTACCTTGGAAAGTATCGTTCTTCTAAGCCAATCAAGTCTTTCCAAATCTGGTCTATCTTCAAATTTATTTACATATCCAAGACAAAGATATGCAATGGGTTTAACATGGTTGGGTATCCCTAATATCTTACGTAGATCTTCAATTGATAATATGCTGACCCAGCCTACTCCTATTCCCTCAGCCCTAGCTGCCAGCCAAAGGTTTTGAATTGCACAACAAACGCTATATTCTCCTGTTTCTGGAATGGATGTCCTTCCTAAAATAAAGGGTCCGAATCTCTCAGGATTGTATGTCACACATATATTAATATCAGATTCAAGAATCCCCTCTAATTTTAAATTAACATATTTATCTTGTCTATCTAAATCGTTATCAAGTAAAGAGATAGATTTTTCTCGTTCATGATTAAATGAATTCTTAACTCTTAATCTTGTATCTCTCTTCTTTATTAATATAAAATCCCAAGGCTGTGAAAAACCAACTGAAGGAGCATGATGAGCTGCATTTAGAATTCTTACTAGTACGTCGCCTGGAATTTTTTTGTCATTAAAATGAGATCTGATATCTCGCCTAGAGAAGACGGCTTTATATAGACCCTCTTTTTCAGAGATCGTAAAAGAATCGACATTGGTGGACATCTTCTTCCAATAATCAGATTATGATCGTGATTATATGTTTTATTGTAATTGGAATTTTCTGGAATGGAGATATGCAATTAAATGAAATCATGAAACTAGCATCATTATCTTATTAACATAACTGGACATGATGAGTGATGTAGAATCTTACTTGACACACTACCTAGTATTAGCTCCTTAAACTTTCCTATTCCTCGACTTCCCATGATTACCATGTCTTTTTTCTCTTTTATGCTAATATCCAGAATTATGGAAGCAGGATTGCCTTTAAGAAGAATGGTATTGATAGTTAACCCCTTTTTAGTAGCAATCTCTGAACATTTTGAAAGTACACCTTGACTTTCTTTTTTGTATGCCTCTAATAACTCGGTTAAAAGCTTTGGTGATTCTATCTGTGTGATAGGTACGTCTTCCATAACATGAATTACAGTAATATTTGAACCTAATTTTTCTGAAAGAAATAAGGCTGCATCTAAAGCTCTATAAGAGATATCCGATCCGTCAACAGGTACCAGTATTTTCGAGAACAATTATCATTATTAATTACTTGCACTTAATATATTATAATATCTACATTAATAACAATTCTAATCATATTATTATTAACTGGACCTTTATGATGGACTGTACAATGGGATTATTTGTTATAGTTAATACTTAATTTCAAATAATATAACTGCTGACTCTACTAGTTACCAGTATTATCAACGTTGTTGTTGTTATTGTTATCAGTATTGTCGTTATTGTCAGTATTAGATAGTTTGTTTTTAAAATAGTTTGGATCTTCAGAACAGTGTACGATTTCTTGGTCACCAAGTTTATCTCCTATTTTTCCTGCTAGGTCTATACAATCTTGTGTATTTGCATCTGCCCCTTGATAAGCCTTTGAATCTTTAAAGTTATTCAAAGATATTGTATCGTCATCTACAACATGATTTTTTATATCGTGTACTAATTTGTCAAGATCATCATACTTTTCGGGATTGTTGTTAGTGTTAGTGTTAGTGTTAGAAGGTGACGTATTACTAGGATTGTTGTTAGTGTTAGTGTTAGAAGGTGACGTATTACTAGGATTGTTGTTAGTGTTAGTGTTAGAAGGTGACGTATTACTAGGATTGTTGTTAGTGTTAGTGTTAGTGTTAGAAAGTGACGTAGCACCAGAATTAGTGTTATTTTGAGAATAATAGTTTGGATCTTCAACACAGTGCACAATTTCTTGGTCACGAAGATTGTTTCCTGTTTTTCCTGCGAAGTCTATACAATCTTGTGTGTTTTGATCCGCTTTATCATAAATGTCTGAATCTTTCATTACAAACAAAGGTATCCCATCTTTATCAACTAATTTTTTAAAATTTACTTTACCATCTTTTATATCATGTACTAATTCTTCCAGCTTATCATATTTTTTCAAAAGTGCTGTTTCTTTATGAATTGCCTCTACTGGAGTGCTGTACGCTACAAGAAAGAATATTCCAAGAGTAATAGTTGCTCCTAAGAGGAGAAATTTTGCTATGGGTTGCTTCTTGTTCATGGTATGAAATTAAAAGTTATCATAAATAAATTGTTTTGTTTTGACAGACATACTAGCATTGCAAATGGTATTGGGCTTGACTTTCTTACCAGATTTTGACTTTACCTTCATAAGGCATCGATGAAACTTCCTTGTGTTCTGTTTTTTCTAACTTATTATTTTTTTTTTAAGATTATCTAAGCTTGAGTACAGTGATCAGTATTAATATTATGAAATTGTCTCTGAATTACTAATACCTCACATATTATTTAGATTTTCATTCAAATGGTAAATCTAAAATTTGTCATAATAGTTATTACTAAAAAATCAAAAAAAGTCGGGTCGCTTAACGTTACTTGTAAATGTTAGTTATACTTGTAGTAGTCATCGTCATGAAAACAATGTAGTATCTCATAATCCGCCAAGTTATTTCCAAGGTCTTGTCTTTCACTTATACATTTTTTTGTATCTCTATCTTCTTGTTTATAAATTGTAGAACCTTCAAATTTTTTCCAATTCATGTTATCATCATTAACCTTACCTTTATCTATAGCATTTACAAGCTCTTGCATAGTATCCTTACCTTTCCAAATATCTTTCTCAGCATATATGACGGTATTAGTACCAATAAGGAGCGCTCCAACAGCAATAATTGTTCCTACAATTAGAATAGGTATCGGTCGTTTCTTGTTCATTATTTAGTTTCAAAATATCTTGTAAATAAGTTAATCCTTTATAATATTTTTATATAATCCTATAATATAACATAAATAACTGAATTAAGAGATCTTAATTATCTATTTTTTCTAGCTTTTTGTTATTTTCTTGAAAGATTATCTAAAATTTATCCAGCATTGGGCTAGAATACTTTTATTTATTAACATAATTTTATGCTAATCAAGTAGTAAAGGGTATATTATTAAGATTTTCTATTAAATATTGCTCAATAAAGTTATACATCAAATAAAAATACTAAACAAATTAAAGGTGGAATTATTTTAGACTTAAATTGCCTTAAAATTATTTGATATGTATAATTTTATAAAGCTTGATCGGCAATTCAAGCTTCGATTGTACCAACTATCTCAATAATCTTACATGCTCAACTATTTCTAGTATATTAGAATATTCTGAATTAATGCGGGTGATGATATTTAGACTCTACCTTAGTCATACATACAATGAATAACAATAGCTTGCTGTGGTTCTGGTTGTAATTAGTGTAGCTATGCATCATGTAAATAATGTAATTAACTATTAGATACTTATCTTAACGTTTAACGTTCTAATTCTAATATATTCATAAGCATCTGTTGAATTTTCAAAGACATATTGTAATTTTTGAAATTGCTCTCGAAATTTAGATACATCTTTACCTACTCTTGCAGTATCTGTCTTATCTATTACTATTTGTTTGATAAATGATGCTATCTCTTTCATCTCACTTTCTTTCATTCCCAGTCTAGTTACTTCAGGAACTCCTATCCTTACTCCACTTGGATGCATATAATGTTTACCAGATTTGATATCGCCTGGCAACAGTTGTCTGTTAAGTATAATATTTGCTTTTTCTAACTCTTTTTCAATAGTTCCACCATCTCCGAATTTGGAAACATCTACGGCTAGTTGATGTGATTCGGTATATCCACGTTTTTCTCCCAAAACTGTAAAACCGAAATTTGCAAGTGATTCGGCAAGGGTCTTTGCATTCCTTATGACTTGTTTTGCATACTCTTTTCCAAATTCTAGGGACTCTGCTAAAGCTATTGTTTTGCCTGCTACATGATGAAGATGATGGCTACTCGTAGTTCCGGGAAAAATAGATTTTTTGATATTATCGGCATATTTTTCGAATGCGACAATAATTCCTCCTTGTGGACCCCAGAGAGTTTTGTGAGAGCTCATTGTCATAGAATCCGAGCCTTCTCTAAGCGGATCTTGAAATTCTCCTCCTGCTATTAATCCTGCTACATGTGCTCCATCATAATTAACGTAAATATTATTATCATGCATAAAACTCGCTAATTCTTTAACTGGATGAGGAAAAAGGAACAAACTCCCTCCAAACATTGCTATTGTGGGTTTCTTGTTATTTGAGATCATTTCAGTAATCTTTTTTTTAGTAGCGTCCACATCGATTGTCATATCTTCCTTGGAGAATGGATAATGTTCTATATTGAGGCCATGCACTAGACCTGCTGTACCAGAATGTTCCTTTTTCCCGTGAGAAATATGTCCCCCACTAGGTATTGATGCCGCTAGCATATAGTCTCCTGGATTGGAAAAAGCAGAATATATTGCAAGATTTGCAACAACGCCTGAAGTAGCCCTGCAATCAGCAAATTCAGATTTAAATACTTTTTTTGCTAATTCATTACATATTATTTCTACTTCATCAATGTAAATACATCCAGCGTAGACCCTTTCTCCAGGCCAACCTTCTGCGTATCTATTTCCAAAATCCGAAACTATAGCCTCTCTTACAGCAGGACTCTGGATATTTTCGCTGGCAATCAATGGAATAGATGATTTAAACCATTTATGATGCTTTTCAATAAGATCAAATACCTTATAATATAATTCTTTAGCGTTCATTATGGTAAATATGAAGACTTTAAGATCCTAATTTAAAATATTGCTTGTTTGTATGCAATAAAATATTCTTTCAGATGTATTGGGTAAATGGTTATGATATTTCATTATCATTTCATTTCACAACTTTTAATTTACTCTAAATTGGATTTATGTTGATGGACAAAAATGATCTAAAATGTGTCTTGTGTGGTAACAAGTTAACTTTTAAGTATAAATCAATGAATGATTGGAATATTCAAGGATATATGTGTGGAAATTGTTATGATAAGAAATTAACGGAGTTTTATATTTCTCCTGATCGCAAGGATATCGTAAAGAGATAATATTATCTAAATTATAGTAGGATATAATTTGTAGATAATGAGTAAAACAGTTTAAAATTCGGTTCGGTTTAATTAAAAAATAGAATAGAGCAGAGTAGAAGATTTAACGATATGATTTCTGTTTCCTACGTCTTGCCCCAGATCCACCAAATTTCTTTGATTCTGTTTGTCTCGGGTCTCCTGACAATAGGTGTCTATCAAATTCTGTAACTCTTTTGCGAATCTCTGTACGTACACTTCTTGCAAAAGGATGATCTTTCGGATCTCTTCCACCCTTCCCTGCACCTGTTAATGCTCTGCAAATTGCAACAGTACTTGCGAATGCTTGTCCCATAAAACCACCTCCGTGCACTTTAACGCTGATATCTACTTTATCTCTATAATCGCCTATCAATTTAAGGGGAACAAGTACTAATTCTCTTGCTACTTCAGAATTCAATAATTCGGCTGGTATATTGTTTATTCTAACTTTTCCCGTTCCTTTTGAAATCGTTGCCACAGCTCTACTCGATTTCCTTTGGCCTGGATAAAGATCTATTTTATTCATAAGTATCCAACCCGTTCCAACCTATTTGTTTAGCTAATTCACCAAGGGTTATAAAATACGATGAAGGCTTCCTAATTTTAGAATCTTCAAAGGTTTCAAGCTTTGAATTCTTGAGTTCTGGGGGAATTGCAATATAAATCCTCAATCTCTTAAATGCACTCATTCCACTAGATTTCCTTTTTGGTAACATACCTCTAACCATTTTTGTGAGGATTCTATCAGGTTTCCTCGGATGAAATGGACCGTGTATGGGATTTGTGGCAGAAGCAATTTCCAGAAATTCTTTATATGTTTTAATAGTCCTGTATCTATTCCCAGAAATCATGCTTTTTTCTGCATTTACGACCCTTACATGATGGCCTTTGAGCAAAAGTTTTGAAACATGCGAACACATTCTTCCTGCAATACAATCTGTTGCATCAATCGTCAAAATTTGGTTAGGTTTTTGTGATTGTTCAAGCTGTTTAACCAATTATTCTTACCCCCTTACCATCTGGATATTTCTTTATCAATCTATCTAGAGGAAGTATTTTTCCACCGGCGTCGATTATCTTTCTCGTAGCTGCCTCTGAAATAGTGAAACACCATATTGTTAGCTTGTGACTTATTTCGCCAGAACCTAATATCTTCCCAGGTACTATTACAACTTCTTTATCTTTGGTGACATGTGCCAATTGACTTATGTTAACTTGTCTTCTGTTAGATCTCGATCTGGAAAGCTCCTTTATGACAGCTTTCCATATTGGCACTCTATTTTTCTTTAGAGCATTCCTAAGAGTCCAAATCGTATTGTTTAGAGTGTCAGGAAACATGAAATATTCTCGCTGTCCTTAATCCCAAATAAATCTATACCTAAATATTCTTTGGTAAAGATAATGATTGAATCACGCTATCAAATTCCTTGAGTTTCGAACCTAGTATTTTTGAAGACTCTAATACAATTTCTTCAGGTGTTAATGAGCCATTAGATTCAATTACAAGCACAGAGTCATCTTCATCCTTGCTGTCTTTTACTACTGCCACTGAGGTCGGTTGCCATTTTGCATGGTTTTTACCAATTCCTAACCTTGCATAGGCTTCAAACTTTAATTTTTGTCCCGGAGCCAATGCTACTATTGGAATTTCCTTATTTACTGGTGTTACAATTTCGTCTTCAGATATTAAACCTGCAGAAGTAATAACTTTAGTCTTTTCTTGGGATTCAGCGTCTAGTACTAATAAGACCCTACAATTTGAACAACCAAGGGTACTTTTACAATCACAAAGATCTGGCATTACAAATCTTTTAAGATCTGTACGCAACGGAATTAGACCTAGTCTATGAGCCACCGCCTCATCATGCATAACAGATGAATTTTCTAGTATTACCACATCATCTATTGCAAAAGTAGGAACTTGACTAATAGATAATCTTCTTAATGCATTGACATATTGCCTAGGAGTATTATTAAATTGGATAACAATATGATTATTATCTCTTTCAAGAATTTTAATTGAGTTCAAATCGTCCACGAAATTTTATTCCCGTACACTTAAAAATCTACCGAAATTATGTATCATAATCAATTTATGATCTAAAATCAAAAGATTAATCCCTCATCATACAATTATTGGTCTAAGTTGAATAGTGTTAATCTTGAATACTTTGGTATATCTCCATTAGAAATAGAAGTTCTCTATAAGACTTTATCCAAGTTATATTTAGTAGATGAAAAAAATTTAGCTCAGGAATTTGACTATGTGAGTGTATTAAATATTGAGTTTCCAGTTCCTTACGATGAAAATTTTTTTCAATCATTTGGTTTTGATAGGTGGCAGATACTTAAAGGAATATTTAAAGAAATGAAGCGTAGGAGAGGTAGAAAAGTATTGAAAATTTCATTATCATTTTCCGGGATAACAGCAGATACCGATTCTAAATTGGTCTTTACGTTAACCAGTGAAATTGGTGAAGAGTTTCAGTTTGCAATAGAAAAAATACAGTATATGATAGACGCTATTCATGTACAAATTAAGAGCCGGGAAACAAAAAAACAACTTATATCATATACATATGATCCAACTACATTGAAGTGGGTTTTAACTGATTAAAATTAATGACCACAAAATTCGAACCAAAATGTATTTTATGTGTAAGAAAGGCGATTCAGGAAAAATATTGTGAATATCATTATGAGGCCTTAGAATCTCTAAGGGCCCACTATGAGATATGGAAAAGTAGATATGGTGATATTTCTTGGGATGATTATTTAAATAGATTACAAAAAATGAAGAATACTGGCAAATGGATTAAGGAAGTCATTGAAATCGGGTTAAAAAAATGAGTTTATGTTTATTTTTAGCTTACATTTCTCCCATGCCAGGAGGCATGCCGCCACTAGGAGGACCACCAGCACCAGATTTACTTGAAGCTATTACATCATCTATTCTAAGAATCATGGATGCAACTTCTGTTGCTGATTTAATAATTTGTTCCTTTACACTAAGTGGTTCAACAATATCTAGTTTGGACATATCAACAACCTTTGCACTTCTTGCATCAATACCACTCCATTTGGATCCCTTTGTTTGTTTGGACCGTAGTTCTGTAAGTGTATCTATTGGATCCATTCCAGCATTCTCTGCTAACGCAAGTGGGATAACTTCAAGAGATTCTGCAAATTTGTCTGCTGCTAATTGTTCTCTTCCAGACAATGTTGAAGACCATTCCCTTAGTTTTCCTGCAACATAAGATTCGGGTGACCCACCGCCAGCAACTATATAGGGTTTTAACATCACATCCTTAGTAACCATTAGTGCATCATGGACTGAACGTTCAGCCTCATCTACAACCCTCTGTGAACCTCCTCTAATAAGAATAGTAACAGCCTTTGGATGCTTACAACCTTCGATAAAAACCCATTTATCCGTTTCAACTTTTCTCTCCTCCACGAGATCTGCTACACCTAGATCTTTAGGGCCCAAATCTTCAAGATTATTAACAATTCGTGCACCAGTTGCTCTGGATAGTTTGGTCATATCGCTTTCTTTAACCCTGCGAACTGCCAAAATGTTGGATTTAGCCAAGTAATGTTGCGCAACGTCATCAATTCCTTTTTGACAGATAGCTACATTTGCACCTGATGAAATTATTTTGTCTACCATATTTTTTAGCATTCTATTTTCTTCTTCAAGAAACATTTTCATTTGATCAGGCGAACTAATATTGATCTTAGCATCAAATTCAGTCTTCTCTATTTCTAAGGCAGAGTTGATAAGTGCAATTTTTGCTTTTTCGACTCTCTTTGGCATTCCTCCATGAACAACTTCCTTGTCAAGTACTATTCCTTTAATTAGTTTAGTATCTCTTAATGAACCACCTGCTTTCTTTTCAACTTTGACATCATCGATATCTACATTATAACCAGATTCATTTGGTTCTGAAACCTGTAAAGCTGCATTAACAACTACTTCAGATAATTCAGTAGATTCCTTTGAAACAAGCTTAGTTTGCATTGATGTTCTTGCTACTCTAATTAATTCAGATTTATTGCCGCCATCTATTTTTTGTGCTATATGATTAAAGAGTTCAATGCTTTTTATAGCACTCTTTCTATATCCATCAACAATAATAGTTGGATGAATATCCTTTGTGATTAGCTCTTCAGCTTTTTCAATCAACGCCCCTGCTAAAACTACAACAGATGAAGTACCATCGCCAACTTCATTATCAGTAGCCTTACTTATTTCTACCATCATCTTTGCAGCAGGATGTTGAACGTCAATTTCTTTTAATATAGTTGCACCATCATTAGTTATTGTTACATCTCCTAGTCCATCTACCAACATTTTGTCCATACCTCGTGGACCCAAAGAGCTCTTTACTACTTCAGCAATTAATTTTGCAGCAGCGATATTATTTTTTTGCGCATCACGTCCTTTTGTTTGACTTGCTCCTTCTTTCAATATTAAAACAGGCATACCGCCTGCTGAACCTTGTTGAACTGACATTTATTATATCATATCTCCTAAAATTTAATGTAAACTTTATTTTTGGGTTATTTTAAATTTGCGACAATTCAAAATGAATATTCTAATTTAGACTATTATGTGGTCAAATTTTCCTGCTATCAAATCAGAGTAGATTTCTTTTGCTGGTTTATTCTCTACTTTAATTCCGCTGCTTACACAAGAGCCTATAATTTCCTTTACACTTGACTTTAAGCTAGTTGCATATGAAATATCAATTTTCATTTTCGCTATTTTTACTATTCCTTCCATGGAAATATTGCCAACATAGTCTTTTCCTGCTGTTCCAGATCCTTTAGATACATTAGATTCCTTTGCAATTAGGGCGGTAGTCGGAGGAACGCCGACTTCTACGTTGAATTTTTTTGTTTCTGGATCAATCTCCACTTTCACAGGCACTTTCATCCCATGAAACTCTTTGGTTTTTTCATTAATTGTATTGACTACTTGTAGTACATTAATACCCAATGGGCCTAAAGCAGGTCCAAGAGGAGGTCCAGCACTTGCTTCCCCCCCACTTACAAGAGCAGAAATAGATTTCTTTTGTTCCATCTTAGATTAGTCTTAGAATTATGTTCTTTAATTTAATAGTTTTTACACCGTTCTATGATGCCTTTTTTAGATAATTTGCATCAACTGTTACAGGTATTTGATATGGAGAATCTAACAATAACACGGTTGCTTCTTGTTTTTCATAGTCAACCCTCGTTATCTTGGCTTTCATAGATTTGAATGGCCCTGCAATAACCTCTACTGTATCATCTATATTTAATTCCGATACTACTGGTCTTTTTACCAGATAATTTTCTATGTCTTTGTAGGGTAATTCTCCACGAATTTGTCCTTTAACATGTCTTACTCCAATCAGGGCATCGTAAGCTATATTCGAATTTGGAGCTTCAATAATTATGTACCCCTTAAAACTGTCAAGTAATAATATGGAGCGCACAGCAATTTTCTTTGAATTTATCCTATTTTGTGCCAAATTTACAACAATATGTTCTTGACCACCGGTTGTTCTAATCGCAAAAAATTTTGAATTTGATTGTTCTTGGTTATCGACTTTGTGAGAATCTTCAGTGCTAACGTTACTATCAACTGATTGATCTTTCAATGTATTCAATTCGGACGTACCATCTTCTAGGGAATTTTCCTCACGAATATTTCCATTTTTTTCGGACGTAGTTTCAGTTTTGATGGTAGTGTCGTCAGTTAAAATTTTATCCAGATCATCAAAATTGTCTTCTTTTTCTATAGTACTACCTTCCAATTATCTTCAGTATACGATAGCTTCTTACAATTTATAAGTTTAATTAAAAATGAGCTTCCTTTCTCTCTCTTAATAACCGAGTAATTACAATATGCACTAAAATGATAATTGCAAGTAATAATGATTTCCTGTGCTTATTTTTTTCTTTTAGATGTGATAGAAGATGCAAAATAGATGATAAATCCGCATATGGCCATTATTAATCCGTAGAGGGACAAAGAACCTTTGCTGGTGTAAGTACCAATTCCTACAATTATAGCTCCCATAACTAATAGCAGCATACCGATTCTAGCGTACCGTGGAACAGTTATTTTTGACATGTTCTTTTTCTTAAATGAATTCTAAATTTAATTACTAATATAACTTATCATCTTAATGAAAACTAATAAATTAAACCCGGGAAATCAAAACATCACATTTTTATTTAACATTATATCATTCGTCGTTACCAAATGAAGATAGCAGTTGTAGGGATGGGAGTTGCAGGGGCTTATCTTATGAATGGATTGAGCAATAATCACGATAATTACGTGAAGGGATTTGAAAGAATGCCTATAGAAGAACATGATGCAGTTTGTGCCTGGGCAACTTGTGAAAATATCATGGCTGATTTGGTTAAAAAATGTGGTCTTAATTTTGATGATTATGTTTTGCATGAGGGGAAAAGCATGATGGTGGACATCAGTCAAAGTAGCAAGGACAATAACAGTATTAATGTTGGATTAAAAGGAATGGTTACTTATGATAAGTTGAGATTAATAAAAGATATGACACGGGGCACTAATATCCAATTTGGAGTTGTTCCAAGGAAAGAAAATCTCGAATCAGACTTTGATCTTATTATAGATTCCACAGGTTTTCATCGTAATTATTTACCACGTCCTCAAAATGAGATGTGGATACCCTGTATTCAGTACAAAGTGAAATATGTAGACAGTACGCCTTTTGACGACTTTTATTTGAAAGCATTTCCTTCAATGAAGGGTTACTTTTGGTATTTCCCGTTGGAAAACGGATATGCACATATTGGGGCTGGAGATTATGAACGGAAAAATAATAATGTATTTGTGGACAAATTTTTGAAAAAACATACATGTGAAATAATAAAGAAAGTTGGCCGACCAGTTAGAATAAGTCCTCCTAAAAATTCCGAACCCTTTACTGATGGTCGGAAAACTGTGGGTGTTGGTGAATCCATAGGTACTGTTTATCCTTTGCTAGGTGAAGGAATCATACCATCTACCTGGTGTGCAGAATTATTTATCAAGCACATTAATGATTTTAATGCATATCGAAAGGAGGTTTTAAAGAAGTTTCAGATTTATGCACTAGTATTCAAGTTTATTCAAATGAAAATTAATGGTAAATTTAATATTTTTAAAAATGCAATAGAATTATTTAAGATTTATAATCACATGAAACATGAAGAAGAGAGGTACGGAATGGAAGTAAAATTCAAAGATTTGATTAAAGTTTCAGGTATATAGGTCATTACTAAATCAAAATATTTTTGATATTTTCCAATAAGAGTTACTAATTTTAGGGATTGCTAACATAAATAAGTATGAGTAAAATAATCAAATTTTGTTTTTAGTTTCTTTGTAATGTCTTTTGCAAATATTTTGTTTTCAAATTACCCAGTAACAAAATCAGAACAACGACTAGTCCTATAGCCAAAGTCGCTTTAACTATAGAGGATATTAATCGGTCAGTAGTGTTATTGAATAAACTGATATGCAATGGTCCAATTATAAAGACTAAAAAATATGAAACAATCATTATCATAATCCACATGATAAAGATGACCATAAATAATCCAAATAATCTCATAATGATATCTTACCCATCATAAATAAATACTGTATGGCTATTGAAATAAAGGCCAATATTGATGAAAATGTTGCTAATATAAAAATTCTCGTTATTATTTCTCGTTCGGTCAATGGGCCCTTAGCAAGAATAAGTCTTACTAGCGTAGCAGGAGCGCTATTGTCCTTAGATGCCTTTAATCGAAAATCACTGCATATGGTTACTGGTCTAGTTTTAATCTCTCTATGTTCTACAATCTTTTTTACACTAGAAAGAAACAAGAAGGAATTCATTACTGCTGGTAAAAGAGCAATTACTCCGATAATTTCTGAATTTCCTGCTATTAATAAACTAGCATACATTGATCCTAATAACAATGTACCGGAATCCCCAAGAAAAATCTTACTTGGAAATTTGTGATATTGGTACAATGCAATACTGCCAAAGAGTAATGGAAGAGCCATCAGAAGAACATTATTATTACCAAATACTATAACACTTACTAATAGTGGTATCATTGTTATTATGACAAATCCAGTTGCAACCCCATTAAATACATCAATGGAATTTATGGTATTACCAACTATTGGTATTAGAGATAAAATAAGCGGAATGTACAATATTGGAATAAATGCATTATCAAATATTAAACCAAGATAATTTCCGTGACTGCCTAAAATTACTATTGGAACAGCTGCCAATATCAAAGTTGTGGGTTTAAACCACCCCGGCATAGTTTTAAGATCGTCAATATATCCAATGATAAATGCAATAATCGTAGTTAGTAAAACAGAGATTATTTTTACATCTAATATTAAAAAATAGAGTAAAATTTCACTGATGACTATCCCGATCAACAATACAGGGCCAGCAGGTCTTGGAACATTTGGCATTCCAGATTTATGATAGTCTTTTACCACTTTGCCTTTTTTATTTAGAAATTTAATAAATGCGGGTGTAATGAAATATATTATTAAAAAGGAAACGGCAGACACGAAAATTCCGTAAAAAACAATATCTATTGTGGAAACCAAATAAATTAATCACCTGTAGTAATCTATACATTCAAAATAACTTTTTGTATTCATTTTTGATAACTCTTAATTTGGTTCTTGAGTTTTTTTGCAAGTTTAACTCCTATTTTTGGTATGTTTGCTAATTTTGATTCGGAAGTTTTGTTAATTTTAGTAACGTCTGTTATTCCTACTTTATATAGAGACCTTGCCCTAATTCTTCCAATACCTTCAAGTTCTATAAGTGGAATCAATTCTGATTTTATGCCATATTTAATTCTTAACCGTAGTATATTTATTTCTGGTAGAAGATCTTTTCTTCCAATCAATTTTGCAATTTCATAAAGACAATATGCCAACCAATACGTTGTTTCAACCATTCTATAGAGATCGCCAGGCTCAACTCCAATTTTTTCATTTAGCTTGCCTTCGCTAGATTCATCAATCCATTCCAAAAGTATAACTAAATTCTTTAGTGAATAATCATAGCATGACAATCCACATGAGTGTAGTCTATGTTTTTCAAATAATCTTTCAAAGTATTCTATCTCATTTTGCCTCAATGTTAATTTTGGATAAAAATCATAACAATTACTAATCCAATATAAAAAATTTAATGCATTTTCGGACTTGTTACCATTATGTGGCTCCAGATTATTCTTGAAGTGAATTCCCGTTTTAGGATCAATATATAGTAAAGATATGCGTTTACCAAATCTAGTAGCCGTAAGTAAATCATTTCTCATGATTATCAATCCTTCATCACTTAAATATTGCAAGAGTGAATCAAGCTCCGAACCGATTTTTTCATTCCCATGATATTTCGCAAGAAATGTTTGTTCAAAAAAATAGAGCAATTCAGATTTCAAGATTTTGGGTTTTGAAGCAATTATCCCTAGAGCATGCACCCTTAGTGCTCTTTCATTCATTAATTGAGAAATAATGGGTTCTGGTGTTCCCAAAACAAAATGATTGTAAAGGTCTTCTGGGTTGGTTCTTGAATCTGCGATTATAATTGCTTCCCCATATTTATCATAAGCTGGCCTTCCTGCACGACCGCATAATTGTTTGTATTGCAAAATACTTATTGGAATATTACCACCATACTCAGAATCGTATCTAAAAATACTGGTAATAACTACACGTCTAGCGGGTAGATTTACACCTGCTGCAAGAGTCGGGGTAGCAAAAAGAATTTTTATGATACCATTTCTAAACGCATTTTCTACAATTTGCCTGCTCTTTACTCCCAAACCTGCGTGATGGAATGCTACACCTTTTGTTACTGTACTTGAGAGTGTTCGATTAAGATCTGTGTCATCTCCTTCTTTTAAAATTTGTACTCCTGTCTTCTGTGCCAAGAGTTTTGAAGATTTATCGAGTAATTTTGATATCACTTCGGAAGTTTTTTTTGCTAGTGAAACAGAACGCCTACGTGTTTCTGCAAAAACAAGTGACTGACCCCCATCGTTAGTTATTGAATTTATTGCAAGACTTATGATTGCACTCGATGAATTATCAACACCCATAGTATTATCGATTTCGAAATTTGTACCATTGTTCATAGTAACTCTACCATAATTATATACACCCTCTACCAATACAGTGGGACGCCAATCACTTTGAATAGGTTCGCATCTCAACCAATCAGCGACTTCATCTGAATTTGATACGGTTGCACTCAGTCCGATTATTTGAGGCTCCTGTGGCATTTGTTTTATCTTTGTCAATATTATTTCTAGAGTTGGACCACGGTCACGTTCTGTAAGTAAGTGTATTTCATCTATGATAAAAAGGCCTACATTGTAGACCCAATTTGCGTCATGCCTTAAAATTGAATCCATTTTTTCATTCGTTAAAATAATAATATCTTTATCAATCAATTCTGTTCCATAAGAATCATAATCTCCTGTAGAAATACCAATATTTATTCTCCTATTTTTGAAACAACTCAAATTTCTAACAATCTTAAATTCACTAAATTTTTCTGTGGCTAGTGCTTTTAATGGAGTAAGATATACTACCTTTTTTCCTTTATTAAGAATATTTAGTATACCCATTAATCCGATTAGTGTTTTGCCACTTGAAGTAGGAGTTGTAACGAGGATATTGTTACCATTCATAACACCTTTTGATAATGCAAGCTCTTGTGGGGGGTACAATGAATCATATTTTAATAATTTTAAAAGTTCCTCCAGGCACTCTTGCATATTAATCAGATTTAATTTATTCCAATTAATATATTATAATATTCGTACTTCTGATAGATTATCTATATCAACTATTAAAGGAAAATTAGTTTCTTGTTTTATATACTAAAAATTACATTTCTTTAGGCTTACTCTTTTCTTTTTTACAACAAGAGAATTTGTGACATCAACGAGTTTATTGGTAGATTCCAAGCTTTCTAAATAGTTTTAAAAACTATATACGTGTGATCTTGGTATTGTTAATAGTAAAGTTTGCAATATGAGATGAGATGAGTTAAAATATTTCACATGGGGAAATATGATAAATATTTTAAAGAAGACAGAATCATTTTTCTTATGCTTTGGCATAAAAGCCAGACCTTCTCTCGTATATTTGTCCATTCTGCATAGCTCTTCTTATGAATCCTTTGGCTTCGTCTTCTGTGAACTTTCCTGTTTTCACAAGTTCATTTATGAAATTTTTTTCTTCAACATCATTCTTGTCTTCTCCAGATAATCCATTAAAAACATCCGTAAATGTTTTTAATTTTGAAGTTTCACTAAGTGGTTTTCCATGAAGTACCCCCAGATCCACTTTTCCAGTATTAACATCTATACCGACAGTTGCTAACATTTGCGAAACAAGAAATATTGCTCTGTCAGCATCTTCAGGTTCCACACTGTCTTTTAATAACAATCTGGCCCTAGCAGTAGCAAGGCGTACTAGGCCTTCCAGCTGACGAGGAGTTGCTGTGATCATTCCTTCAGAATCAACATTTCTCATTTTCATGTAATATTCTCTTAGAATATCAATTGCTTCCGTTGTCAGTTTTGGTTCAGTTTGTTTGGCAAATGCTAGATATTTACGAAATAGATCTATTTCTATAGCAGGCTGGGCTGCATGTTCTATATCTCTATGAATTTCAAGTATGTGGCTTGCTATACGATTATCTTTTTCAACTTCGGCAGTATCTCTAATGACGTGAATGATATCAAATCGTGTCAGTAATGGTATAGGAAGTGGCTCTACGTTTTCCGTGATATTTCTAAACGGATCATATTTACCATATTTAGGATTAGCTGCAGTAAGAATTGATGTTCTAGCATTAAGTGTGGCTACTATTCCTCCTTTTGCTACAGAACAGGTTTGTTGTTCCATAACTTCATGTAGTGCAGATCTGTCCTCAGATTTGATTTTATCAAATTCATCGATACATACCAATCCTTGATCACCTAATACTACTGCGCCAGCCTCCAGCATCATTATACCAGATTTATCACGAATTACTGCTGCTGTTAAACCTGCAGCAGTAGTACCTCTTCCGGATGTATAGAGGCCTCTTGGGGCTATTTTTGCTGCAAATTTGAGCATTTCAGATTTGGCCGTTCCTGGATCTCCGACAAGAAAAATGTTGATGTCTCCTCTACGATTTGAACCATCAGCTAATTTTTTTGTTACGGATCCTACAATTAGTAACAGTATAGATTCTTTTATTATTTCATGTCCATAAATATGAGGTGCAAAAGATGCAATTAATTTGTCGTAGGCATCTGGCATACTTGCAATACCGATAATCTGTTTTTCATCCTCACTGCTTATAGCTATTCTATCAACTGTCCTTCCGTCTTTATTTCCAGCAAGTCCGCCGAGATATTCTATATTGTTACCCTCCATACGAAGTCTAAATAGACTTGTCCTTACCTGTATTGTTTGTTCTTGTTCAATTCTGACTATTCCAGTTAATAAAACTCTGTCTCCAGGTCTGCAACGATCTACAAGATCATCCATAACAGTAACTTCTACATAGTGTGGAAGTTGACCTGCTGGTAAATCTTCTGGCAATTCTTGAAGTCTAACAAGTTGAAAATCTGTGAAAAAACTATTTTCGGGATCCATTTCAAGTTCTTTTTCAGAACAGTTAGTGCATCTTGTAGGTTTCTTTAGTGTTAGTCCTTTTAGCTGGGCCTCGTTTAATGTATTACAATTTAGGCAGGCATATGCTATTTTTTTAGCAAGTGGTTTAATCTCAGAAGTTCTGACCACCATACCAGGCACGCTAATTAATTTGCTAATTACATCAGCATTTATCTCTCGTAGCCCTTTTTGAACCGAATAGTTTCCGATTCTTACTTTTATCTTGTCCTTAATTTCTTGAGCATAATCATAATGAATTTCTCTTAATATCGAGTATATAGCGTTGTTAAAGGCATCAAACATATCATCAGGTGTGTCTGTGATTAATTTTGTAAGTTCTGGGTTATTTGTATCCAGATCAATATAATCAACTACAACAAATGTGGAATTTGATGCCATCATATTGTTTATTCTGTCAAAATACTTGTAATTCCCATCCCTGTCCTTAAATCCACGTAGAAATGATTCTAATTCATCTGATATCGCCGATGTAGTTTGTTGTTTTTGTTCAGTCATTTACTTGTTTAACACCAATTCTTTAAAGGCCAGTGAAGAACTGTGAACAAGATTATAAAGCTGTTTTTCCTCTGCGGATAATTTTCCTTCCATCTCTGCAGAAAGGGATGAAGCAGCAGCTAATTTTACAATTTTTTCCAGTCTGGACATCACAAATGAATTAAGAGATACCATTCGCTTTTCTCTTTCTTTATCGTTAAGACTTTCAAGAAAGTCCTTGACCCTTATGTAAAAGTCGCTATCTACACCTGAAATGTCGTGTGGTTTTGATATTCGTTCCCTATTCAATGCCTTGGAGACATAGCTTGATATTTCATTATCCTGAATATCAATCAGGTTTTTTCTTGCCAAAATTTTTGTAAGCCATCTTGGCAATAACATGATATCTCCCTCTTTAGCATCAATTTTGATATCATAAATGGATATTTTTACATCAGTCTTGAAGGTAACTCTAATCTCTTCAAGAAGATATTCTAGCAAATATGTGTGTTTTATACTTTCAAATACGTTATGAGCAAAAACAGTGTTTGATGATGACATTATTCGGAATATAGTCTTAGAACAGCTGGTAAATAAAGTTCTCAGAGGACTGAATATATAACTGATCATTAGAAGATTTTGTATGCCACAAGTACAGGCAAAAAACTTGTCTAACTTAATGTGGGTGGAAAAATATAGACCAATCAAGTTGGATGATATTGTTAATCAAAAAGATATTCTAGAAAGTTTAAAGAATCTAATAAAGGAACCTGCCGAAATGCCGCACCTATTATTTACAGGACCTGCTGGAGTTGGCAAAACTACTACAGCCCTGTGTATATCAAGACAATTACTTGGTGAAGACTGGCAAAGAGATACACTTGAACTTAATGCGTCAGATGAAAGGGGGATAAAAATGGTGCGAGAGAGAGTTAAAGAATTTGCGGCAGTGATGAAGATTAGAACTAGTGAAAAGGATGAAAGAAAATTCAGAATAATAATTTTAGATGAGGCTGATGAAATGACATCCGAAGCTCAGACGGCCTTGCGAAGAATTATCGAGGATAGTTCTGAAACTACTCGCTTTGTCATTATATGTAATTATTTATCTCAAATTATAGAGCCTATTCAAAGTCGCTGTGCAATTTTTAGATTTAAGAGAATTGAAAAAGAAATTGCAGAGGATCATCTAAAATGGTTGTGTAAAAAAGAGGGAATAAAGTATGACGATAAAGCAATTTCACAAATTTTTGGTTCGACCAATGGCGATCTACGACACTCCATAAACTTACTTCAAAGTGCATCTGTAATGGGGTCGATTTCCATTTCAAATGTTCTTGCATCACTAGGACTTTCCGGTAAGTCAAAGGTAAATGATATTATTAAATTAGCCATGTCAGGGAAATTTAACGATGCCAGAATTAAATTACTTGAATTAACTGCAGTCTATGGAATGTCTGAGTTCGATTTTCTAAAATATGCGTATGAAGGCGTCTATTCATTAAAATTGGTCCATCCTGAAGAGTTTGCTTCTCTGATAGCTGAATATGATTATCGTCTAACTCAGGGATCCCACCCAGATATCCAGTTAACTGCATTCTTGGCTCAATTATCAAGGATTGAATCTAAAGAGCAGGCTAGATAAATTTCTATTAATTATGAAGTTAAAATTTTAGTTAATGATAAAAATTATAAAATAAAATTCTTGTTACCATAATCATAATTCTACTGTTGTAGATTAATAGTCTTCTTCAAATTCTTCTCCGCCATCTTCTTCCTCGACTTCATCAAAATCTTCTTCGAGCTCCTCTCTTTCATCAGCACTCTTGTACGGGAGATCAGCCTCGCCAGCAGAATTGCACACGGGACACTTGAATTCAATTGTCTGTCCTTCAAGATCCAATGGGAATTCCTTTGAGAAGACCTCATCGCATTTTGAACATACCAATGTTGTCTGTATATTGTCAGTACTAAATTTGTGTGATTGTAATCTAAATATGGTATTTGTCATATCTTACCTATTGAAATTGTCCTTTTTTATAAGGATTATTATGATTTTATATTATACTGTATGTATCTTTGGTTTTGAATCATATATTAAAGCTAACAGATGTGCTCGTGCGTCATTTTGTTCAACAACACCACGGTTTGCTACCGTTATTATTGTACTATCATTCCTGACTCCGCGCATCTTCATACATAGATGCTCACCCTCTGTAATCACAGTTACTCCCTTAACTCCCATTTTCATTATCTCGTCTGCAACCTGCTTTGTGAGCCTTTCTTGAATTTGTAATCTCTTGGAGTATTTTTCTACCAAGCGTGCAAGTTTAGAAATACCAAACACTTTGCCTGAAGGTGTGTAAGCAATATGAATTCTACCAAAGAAAGGGAGCATATGATGCTCACACATACTATAGAATTGGATGTCTTTTGCAATAATTGAATCTATTTCTTCACTGAAACTGATTTCAAGCTCAGAGTTCATACAATAACCCGCAAAAATTTCTTCGTACATATCTGCCATTCTTTGTGGAGTTCCCAGTAAGCCTTCACGATCAGGATTTTCTCCGAGTTGTATAATCAACTCTCTAATTAGTTTCTCAATCTTTCGTTTATTAAATGAAGTTTTTTTCATTTTCACTCTTTTTTGTATGATTCATCTGGCCCCTATTTCTTTATGTAACTGTGGTATAATTCTTACTTCAGGAAACATCGGTTGGACAATATCATAAGAGTCTAAGAGTTTATTAACGGTTGGTTGATCCACGCCATGACTGGGCTGTATTATGAAAGCCATAATGTCTGAGGGTTTTATTTTTTTAGAAATATTGTATACCAAATTCTTGAAACTTTCAAGTCTTGTCGAATTAGTTACTACTATTTTAATATAAGTAGTCTTGTTGTGTTGGATAGCTAAATCCAGGCATCTAAATTCATTCAATAGCAAATTATCATAATATTCATCTTCAAGAACTTCTGAATCTTCTGTCTTAAATTCAATCTTACATATATCCATATAAGGTAAAATCTTACCAAAAAGTTCAGAATCAAAACATGATGATTCTATGTATGTCTTTAGGTTTGTATTCTTTTTTATAAAATCTGCTAATTGTATTACAGCTTCATATTGTAATAATGGTTCTCCCCCGGTGAAATTTACCTTGTATGTGAATGGCTGTAGTTGTTCTAAAATTAGTTCTTTAATTTCATCAATCTGGTAATCATTCCCACTATCCAAACGTAAGGCATATTTTGTATCACACCATCTGCATTTTAAATGACATCCTGCTAATCTGACAAACATCGTTTTCTTTCCTACAAAAGCGCCTTCTCCTTCAAAGCTAGTAAATATCTCATTAACTCTTACTCTTGTTTTATTTTCAGTTCTTTGCATAAACTGTTTTATCCTCTATCCCCGCTTTAGTAAATGCCATCTTCCTATTTATACAGGATTCGCATTCTCCACAATGCAGTATATCTCTATGAATTTTTTTTCCATTAGAATAACAACTCCATGATTCGAAGATAGTATCTCCGAGTATCTCGTGACCTAACTTTAATAGCTCGTATTTGGTTATTCCCTCTAAAGATGGGGACCATATAGATATTTTTCTTTTAACTCCACTATTGATTTTATCTTCCTCTCCTATATTCAAAGCATTTGTAATTGATTCAATAAATTTTGGTCTACAATCAGGGTAACTGAAATCATCAGAATGTGCACCATAAACAATCAAGTCGGAATTAACACTAAATGCCCAAGCTGTCGCAATAGTTATGAATACCGCATTCCGGACTGGGACTACAATACTATTATCAAATTTAGAGGGAATCGGTAAGTTAGTGTTGGTTAGGACGTTTGAATTACCATATAATTCCTTCATAAAATTTATGTTTACTATACGGTGTTCGTCGGAATCAAGAATTTTGGCAAGTCTTTTTGACTGTAAAATCTCACGTTTTGCTCTCTGGCCATAAGAAAAAGTAATAACCTTTATTCTATATTTTTTATATCCTTTAACATACGCAGTAGCACAAAGTGAATCTAATCCTCCACTCATTATACATATTGCAAATTTTTCATCTTTCAATTAACGCATAGATCCCTCCCATGCCATAAGATGCTGCAACAAAAAATCTAGAAAGTGCTAAAATATGTTCATGAATTATACTATGAGCCAGGACTGTGTCAATTAGCAATAGAGGAGGAACCATAAAGATTGCAATGATTCCAACAACAAATTGCTCTTTGTTATCATAATTACTGTAAGATTTAATCAAAAAGTAGGTTGAAATGTTGCCCATACCGATGCCCAAAAGTATCAAGTATTGTGAAAATGAATGAAATACAGGTATAACCAAAAATGGTCCTGCCCAACTTAAACCATTAATTATTTTTGCGTAAAGAGGCCACCTTATACTATTTTTCATTCTGTTTCTGATGGAATAAAACGTATTCTTCATTCTCAGAAAAGTAATACCCAAAATTACAGTAAAGCTCATTACCCAAAGTAGAAGCTGATAATAAATTGGAATATGATATCTTGATAATAATTCGTTAGTTATAGTTCCAATTAGAACTGCTATTGCAATACTAATAAAAAGGAAACCAAATGCTCTAGATTCGATTCCTATATTGCTATGCAATAAACTATGAAATCTCTTTCTTTAATTTAAAGCATTTAGAAAATAAAGTGAAACTTCATTTTTGTGAAACTGCGCTATTTCAATTATTTTCAGCATACAAGTATCCAGCATACAAGTATCCATGCATTTTGATGATCTAGCATATTGGGGATATTATTGATTCAAAGATGAAATTGAATGCTAGGTCCAGAATATTTTACAATACTAGTAATAGCTATTGTTGTTTTGAACCACATTTGGGACAGAACTTTGATCCTGTTTTTAGAGGATAATTACAATTATTACAGTTACTCTGTTTTGCAACTTGAGTCGAAATTTCCTTGAACATATCTGTAACCGCGCCACTTGGCCTGAATGAATCATCAGTGTCTGGAAGGAAGTCAGAATTGTTTGTTTGATTGTCGACATTATTTATATAAGTCATCAATCGAGGCGTAGTCTTGTTTTTTCCAGGAATATTGACTTGGTCTCCTAACCAAAGTGCAAATTTTTTTAACGTCATTTCAGGAGTTGAAAAAGTTAGGGTGTGTGTAGACATATACTCTTCAGTAGCAGCTCTCCCATTGAATATCTCCATAATAAATTAAGATAAAATGGAGTTTTTAATCATTGCGAATTCCCACATTTGGGACAGAATTTAGCGGTAAGAGAAATAGAGGAATCGCACTTGATACATTTCTTTTTTGAATTTTGGTTTTTTTGTTCAGATTTGACTATTATGTCAACAGGCCTGAATTTTGGTTCGATTGTTTGTTCAGGTTCTGGCATTATATATTGATCATTATCTGATCTGGCTCCAATACCACCACCCTTATCCACAAATGCATTAATTCCAAACCCAGAACCAGATGCAGGCTGTGCAATTCCACCAGTAGGATTTTTTACTGATGAACCTTTATCTGTTGCAGATTTCATTTCTAATATTACTCTAATAGCTAAAAAATTTAATGCAGATAAAGAAATCATATATTTTGCAATTTTTGCAAAAAATTCTTTTTCACCAATTTTTCCCTTTTTGTAAAGTTGAGTATCATCAATAAGTGATTCATAATGGTCTTGGGTTTCATTTACCAATTGCTTTAGTTTTTCGGTCAAACCACCCAGTGTATCAACACCAAATGACATTATTATGGAATTAGTCATCCAGTTTAATAAAAAGTTTGAAGAGCTTAAAATAGAACCAAGAATACTTAAATTGGAAACATACTGTGACCGTTTTTGTTTGATTCAAATAGCCCCTGAATATTGATATACACCGTTTAGCCAGAATCCAAATTGACGGAGGGGTGGTCTAGACTGGTTATGATACCTGCCTTACACGCAGGTGGTCATGGGTTCAAATCCCATCCCCTCCATGCTATTGTATTGTTAAATCGATGATGATAGTAGAATTTGGTAAAATAATGATAAATCTCTTCCGTGGAGCACTATTTCAACAAGTTCATACTAATCTTGAAGATGAAGGTCAAATTTTTCTTGTTCTATAATGATTTATTTTGTTCCTGATTCGTTTTGATTTGTGACAACGTGATATTTATGGATAAGAAGACAGCCAGGAACGTCCTTAGTTTTGATCATACATCAGCATACATTGTAAATTCATGTGGATGAGGGCGAACTGCCAATTCCATGTGTTGTTTTGCAGCATCGTCAACTATACGGTCAATAACATCCTTACCAAATACTGGTTTCAAAAAATTTGAATCGGACTTTAATTCTTCAATCGATTCTCTTAAACTAGCGGGCAATTGTTTAATTTTATGTTTTTCTCTTTCAGTATCACTCATCTTAAATATATCTGCATCAACAGGATCTTCTATCTTGGGATCATTTGTTTCAATCCTGTTTTTTATTCCACTAATGCCCGCAGCAACTATTGCAGAAAAAGCTAAATATGGATTACATGACGGATCTGGCGCTCTGAATTCTATTCTTTTCATATGTGCAAATTTTTCTCCTTTATAATGGGCAGGAATTCTAATTATTGCTGATCTATTTCCTGTGCTCCAAGCAATATAGACAGGCGCCTCGTATCCAGGGATTAATCGTCTATATGAATTAGTAGTGGGAGCAACGATAGCTGCCAGAGCTTTGGCGTGATCTAGAATTCCTCCGCAAAAGTATCGGGCAGTCTGAGATAGTTCAGCATACTTGTCATTTCCGTCATAAAAGAGATTTTTCCCCTTATTCCAAAGACTTACATTGACATGCATACCAGAACCGTTATCCAGTGCGATTGGTTTTGGCATCATTGTTGCTATCATATTATGCTTTTTAGCAATATTCTTGACGATGTACTTGTAACTTTGAACTGAATCCGCAGTATTGACAAGACTATCATAACGAATATCTATTTCACATTGTCCTGCAGTTGCGACCTCATGATGATGAGCATCACAAATTATCCCGAAGTTAGAACTAAGAACATCCACACATTCATTGCGATAGTCCATGAGAGTATCTCCAGGCGGACTCGGGAGATATCCTTCTCTTAGTCTGAGAGTATAACCAACATTTTCTGTCGACCATGGAGCTTCACGAGAAGTTATTTCATAGCTTTGACTATGAAATGAAGTTAATGTATTTACTTGAAGTTTATCAAAAACAAAGAATTCAACTTCGGGTCCCCAATATGAAACATCATAACCATTTTCCTTTACGTATTTTTCAGCATTAAGAGCTATTCCACGTGGATCGCCTAGATAGGATCCTCGCTTTTCACCACCAGAGAGAACATCACATATGAGTCTGGCTGTGGGATACTTTTCTATCCATGGGATAAGTGCATAGGTAGCAGGATCGGGTCTAATAATTAAATCGGATTCATGGATTTCTGTGAAGCCTTTTATTGAGGAACCGTCAAGTTTTGGCAATCCATCTTTAAAATCATCTTTTCTTAACATATTGGCTGCTACGGTGGTGTGATGAAACCTACCAAATAATCCAGTAAATTGTAGATCAACAAATTTTATCCCTTCTTTTTCGATCTTAAGTAAAACATCATCGCTTGTATACGATAAAGGTTCGATTTTCCCATTAATTATTTTATAAGGCAAACAAAACCGATTATATTATTCTCATAATTAAGTTTTAAATTGAGTTTGCAAACTTCAGTATACATTCTTAGAAAATTTACTGAATTAAAATTTTAATAAAGTGATATATAAGTATAGAAATTATCAAAAAGGTAAGGAATTATTGATAGCCATGGGTGATAACAGGAGTAGTAAAAATAATTCTGATAAAAAGATCGATTTGAATTTTATCTTAGAACTTCTCAAGAAGGAAACCCAAATTCCAAAGATCCAAGGTCTCTCATCTGATATTTATAAGAAAATTGCACAACTAATAAAGGAACTTTCTATCCAAAAATATGAAGACTTGGAATTAGAAGTCCATAATGAACTGATTAGGCTACTAATATTATCCACAAAATCTTTGATCGAATTGAGAACTCATAAACTTTTAGAAAATTCTTACGGCAAATATTTGTCGTATTATTTTTTATCTACTGATGACTATTCCAAATTGACCGATGAAGAGAAGTATATTTTTGAGGAGGAAAGAAAAGTTTCACAAAGAAAGGACTTGATCATCCAGTCTCTAGTTGATGGAAATGTGAAGAATTTGGATTCCATATCACGAATCATAAGATCCAAAATGATCATCATAAGATTTTTGGAATCGACGGACCAATTTATGGGGGTTGATATGGCAAAATATGGTCCATTCATTAAGGAGGACATCGCTATTTTACCATTTGAGAATGCAAGGTCATTAATAGAAAGGAAAGTAGCATTAGAAATAAATGATTTACGCTTTCATGTTAAGGAAACATAGATATTTGTTTTAATCTTATATCGATAATTAATCTACTTGCCTCATAACGGAATCGATATTGATCAATACATTCTACTCACCATATATCCAATAGTAGTATTTTTTGCAACAGGTTTTATTGGAAAGAAAATTAACCTTGATGATGCGCTAAAGTATTTTCTTCAAGGCGTTAGTTGTGTTTTATTTGGGATTTTCTATATTGCCATGATTCCTAGGGGCGGAGCTCAGGGACTTGCTATAGTTTTGATAATGTTCGGCTTATTGTTATTTTTTATGGCCAGAAAACAGAAGATATCACCAAAAGATCAAACTTTCAGTGAGTGACATCATGACTTTAAATAAGGTCTCTATTTTCGAATTATCATTTTAATGAGAATACTTTCTTCTCCGGTATTCGATTAGCCCCATTAATTGATATCCATATTCTAAATTGTGCTTCACATGATTTATTCCATGTGAACCGTGTGGAACAAATTTACCCTCTAACACATTTTCTACGTAGGTTTTTACTTTTCTAATCGAAATTGTTGCATGCTGCAGCTGTCTATCATTGAATTTTCTTCCTAATTCTTTCTCAATTTGGCCACTAAATTCCTCCGTTCCAATTAGTTTTGAATATTTTTGTAATTTACTATAATTTATGCATAAATCTGTTATTTTCTTATAATCTTGTTCTGGTATTCTTGTTAACAATTCATTCAGTTCATTCTTTTTTCTTCCTGTAATAACACTAAGACTATTTACAAGATCCTTCTTGCTTAATGTATTTTCCTTTACAGAAGCTGGTATCAAGGTTTGCAATGAAGAAACTTCACTTAATTTTTTCTCACCAGCATTATCAGCTTTTTGGACTACGCTAACAATGGGTTCAGAAATATCCAATTTTTTATTTATGGCATCATGCTTATTTTTTAGATAATATCTTTCTAATCCGTAAAGATTTACCTTTTCGCCACTAATGTCAGAACCTCTTCGAATTATTGAAATAACATTCAGAATAATTTTTGGATAATAATATTTCAAATCATTATCTACATTATCATAATTCCCCATAATGTCTTTGTATATACTAAATATAGCATCGCTGACAACCTTATTCATAAACTGGTTTTCTGAGCTGACTTTTGTTTCATATTTCTTATTATCCAAGCCTCTAGCTCCAATCGTTAGAAAGTCACAAAGTTCAGCTTTTGAAAAAAGATACTTGTTCTCATCGCATATCACAACTATTGCTTTCATAATATTGATCCAAAATTCATCATCATTGGAAATTTGGAGATTTTTTACTAATGAGGAAGTGTTTTGTATTATTTTATTGTCTGTTATTCGCAGTTCATCTAAAGTTTGAGAAAGTACTTTTTCCGGATTAATTGTATTGTCTCTATTTGTCAATAGTTGATCACCTTTATTATCCTATAATACTAATTATAGTATTTGCTATTTAAAATAAATTTCTGATAATACGATAATATTATTATGTATAAAAAATAATGACTTTTGCCTGTTTAGAAGATTAGTATTTTTGGTTAGGTCAACTGTTAAGATAAACCATTATCACATCTTATGACAATGATGTTCTAGAATCACAATATTTTTAATATTTTTCCATTATTTTTTCGAATTTCTGCTAAAATCTGCTTTGATACTTTATCAAGTGTTTTTTTAACTTGTTCTTTCGCATATCCCTTTGAAACTACTTGAATTCTTATTCTAGGAATATTATCAGCATAGCCTTGCGGATGAGTTTTTAGGTATAAACTGTCTTTTGGCATTGATGTAACTATTTTTGTTAATGTGGATGATATCATAGCTTCACTTATTCCTAGAACATAGTAGTTAATTTCTAGTATTGTGAAGTTACCTAGTTCTTGTTTTATTTGGGGTAAAATATTCTGTGTAAGTATTGCTTTCATTTCATTTGGAACACCAGGTAAACATATTATTCGTGTCTTATCTGCAGTAAGTAATATTGCAGGAGCGTTACCAACAGGATTCTGAATTGGAATTGATCCTATTGGAACTAATGCCATCTTTAACCTTGCGTTATTTATTTTCACTTTTTGATGTTTGTCTTTATAGCTTTTTTTTACCATTTTTAATGCAATATTGTTTAGTATCAGTTTTTTTTTCAATGATTTACTAATTCCTAGTAAGGTTTTATCGTCATAAGTTGGACCTAATCCTCCACAAATTATGATCCAATTGGGTTTCCTATTAAGAGAATCCCTTAAAGTCAAGTCAATTTCACGTAAATCATCTCTAATTACGATCACTCTTGTTATGTAACCGCCAATTTTTGTAATTTTTTTTGATATCCAATGAGCGTTCGTGTTTAAAGTTATGCCAGATAGTAACTCATTGCCAATGCATAAAATTTCAACAATATACATTAAAGTATCTTATTATCAAGTGTTTATGAATATATTTTTGATATGTTGAAAATTATTGATGTAAGCCGCATATTTCAAATGCAAACATAATATATCCAACAATTTTTGTTGATTGTCTGAAGGGATAGAAATTATTGGTATCTTTTGGCATTAGTTCATATTTTAATGCCCTAGCTTCTGTTTTTGAGATGGGTACGCGTATTAAGCTATTGTCAAGTATAGAATCCCATGGCAACTGAGTCATAATTTCTTTTTTTGTAGCTAGTATAGAGATTACTCTATTCGAATTTGTTTTATCCAGAATAACAGAGTATTCATAATCATCACTTTCTTGAAATGGATCATTGGTGGTAAATGGGTCTATATCAACATGTTTTTTAATTTGTTCTCTTAAAGAGACTGATAATTTATTCATGGTTGCCAAATCCTTTAAAGTTAGCGTTTTCATTTGATTTGGAGATGGGGACTTAATTTCTGTTGTTGATAACATAGTTTAGAGTACTTGTGTTAATCATTATATAATTTTTGATATTTTATAAATAAAGTCAATAACTCTTAATATTATAGAATTATAAGATTATCATTACTTAATCCATTGCCGGGGTACCCAAGCTAGGTATGATAAATACAAGAATCCCTAAAAGGGGTCAGCCTCGAGATCAAAATTATGAATACCGATGCGTAAGCTGATGTTCGCAAGAACTCGTGGGTTCGAGTCCCACTCCCGGCGCTTCAGATACAGTGGGTAAGTTGTAATATTTTCAATGGAATCGTAAGTGAGACGTGTTTACAAATTGTTATGAGCTATTTTGGATTATAATTATTCAATCACAAAGTTTGTATGCTAACCACACTGGGCAATTAATTCATTTTCATGTGTATAACAAACGTGTTCGAGTCTTGTATAGTCCTCAAAGGAATATTTGCAGCCACATTGATATTCCAGTACTTTCTTTATCTTATATCCATTTGAAGAAACTAACTTGGACATAGCATATTAGCACTAAACACATATATCAACTTTAATTGGAATTTTTATAAAGTATTGAAATCCTTATTTTTTGCAACTGATTGTATAAATTTGTCATCGTTTGTGATTTGTATTAAGATTAGATTAAAATAGATCACGATACAGCAAATGTAGGGAGTGTAAAATAGATTTATTTTTAACTTGTATATTATACAGAAAAAATCTTTTGTTGTTATTAGTGGTATTTCTATTGTTCGGATTGTGCACATTTGCTTTCTTTGTGACATATACATTTGCGGCACTCCAATCAAATCAATCAGATTTTAATTTTGTAGCAGCGGGAGACTTTGGTTGTGGTATAAATGCGAACAGAACGATAAGCAATATGTTGACCAAGAAACCAGAGTTGATGATAGGATTGGGTGATCTTTCATACCAAAAAACTCCAGACTGTTGGTTTAATATTGTTTCTCCATTAGATACTGATGGACGACTGAAAATTGCGATTGGAGACAATGAAATGTACCCTGCAAAATTTGATGAATATATGAAACATTTTAAGATGGATAGCCCATTTTATTCGTTTAACTACAAGGATGTTCATTTCCTTTCAATGGCAACAGCCAAAAATAAAATAATACCTTATAATGAAACTTCAAAACAATATAAATTTGTCAATGACGATCTCAAAAGAGCGCATGCAAATAACAGTATTAATTGGATAATAGTGTACTCTTTCAGAGCATTTTATTCTTCTAATACAACACATCCTGGACTCGACGAATTGCAGGACCTCTACCATCCTTTGTTTGATAAATATGGCGTCGATCTCGTACTACAAGCTCACAATCATAACTACCAGCGGACATACCCACTCAACTACAATGAGACTAAGACATTTACTCCGATAATAACTGATAAAGAGACTGAAAAATATACGCATGATCCAAAAGGACCCATATTCATTACAGTAGGAACTGGAGGAGAAGACCTCTATAATATTACAGGCCAGGCGCCCTATGTTATAACTCAATTTCAGAGACATGGATTCTTGAATATAGATATAGTGGAAAATGGAAAGAATTTAAATGGCATTTTTTATGAGAATAGAGGAAACACCGGCAAAGATCAATTTAAGATTATAAAATAGCCAATTTTTCATAATTGTTATAGTGATAAATCTTTAAACTTCTACGAATGGAAAATGTACGTTCAATGAGTGTCTATGTAGTAAATTTTGTCATTTTGTATTGGTAATCATTCATTAATTATATCTTCAAGTAAATATTTTGGTATTTTGGCCAATTGATCCACCTTCCAATGACAACTCCAACAAAACCCACAAACAACACATGTAAATTGCGTTCTTATTCTACACGATTTACACTCTTTATATTCAAATCCTATACTGTTTCTCAAATACTCATGATTGAGGTACTTATCTTTTTTCCCGATTAGCCGGGAATTCATTTCCATCTATCTAAATTATAGCTTATCTGAAATATATTTCTTCTTTTGTCACAATACCATATAGCATATCGTTCTTCACAGTATAATAAAATAAAAATAATAAATTGAATTTAATATATTTGATACCATATTATGATATTAGTTATTAACTAGGGAATCATTTTTCAAACAATATTTTTTAATGTTCTAAAATAGTTTTTGGTAGGCGATATTATTGGTGAATGTAATTTATTATCTATTTCCATTGTCTTCGATCGCCTTCTAATAGCCCAGAATCACCATGAATTCTATCAATATGTTTGGATAACTCATCGTTATTGCTAAATTTCGATGCACAATAGGGACATGACACTTGAGTATTATTTGACATTATTGTAACAACTTAAACCATTCAAATTAACTTTTTTGTTTTAATATCTCAATATTACAAAGGTGTTAAAATGAAACTTGTCCTATCATAATAATATAAAATGTCTAGTGTTTCTCGAAAAATGATATCAAATCATCATCAGTTTCTATTATCCACTCTACTAACGTTTCATCTAATTTATGATATTTTAGATGTTTTCTTCGTTTTTCTCTTAATATTTCTTCTTTACAGATTCCACATTTCATAAAAAGATTTGGCACTGGTAATGCTAAAGTATAATTTTAACATATATATCACTAGTGATATTTGACTATATGTATTCTAATATAAATTGGACTAATTACAAACCGAGCTTCTGAAATATATAGATATAAAAAATTTAATAAAAAAGAAAAAAAGTATTATTTTATTAAATTCTTTGTTCTTTTATTGAAGTTTGTAGGAGCTCGCCAATTTCGTTGTGCATCTTCAAGAAATTCAATCCTTTTTCAGTTGTCTTATAGGTTTGTGAGCCTTCTAAATATTCTAGTAAATTATTTTCAATAAGTACAGAGAGATATTCTCTTAACTGAGCATAGCTAAGAAAAGCTTTGTACATGATTCTTGTTTTTGTTGCCCCGCCATTTGCTGCTTCTAGGATCATTGCTACTATTTCTGTTCTACTTCTGTATTTCATATCAAGATACAATAAACTTATTTATTTTAAATGTATTGGCACAATAATATAGAACATAACTACATTAATTCGGTATTCTAGTTTCTTATATTGTATGAATCTGAATAAACTGTAGTAATATCGTGTTTGTAGAAAATAAAAATGTTAGTTATTCGGTTAACTTGCCCATCATTCGTTACGCTGTATCTTTAGTAAGAACCTCATTTAGCCAATTGCCTTCCATCTCATCATCTTGAGTATCAGCGGACAATACTGACTTTTGTTTCTCTTCATTATCATTATTGGAACCTGATCTCGTATCACTAATGTCATCAATAATGTCAACATCCTCTTGAGTTGAGTTGATGTTTTTGTCTTCTGATTCATTATTTGACAAAACAGTCTCTGAACTTGGTTGCGCAATTCTCGAGAGAAAGCTGTTTATCTCATCTTTTTCTAATTTTATCCGATCTAATAATTCGCTTGAATTTATGTTGATTTGTTGATATGTTTCTTCAACAATATCATTACTCCTATATTGCAACTTTGCATCGAAAATGATCGTTTTGATGGTTGTACTTTGCAAATCCAATTCTTGTAATCTTGAGTTTAATGATTTCATGACATCTTGTTCGTTACTTTCTAAGTCAAATAATCTCTTTTCATATATTAAATGCAAAACTTCAGCATCATCCTTCATTAAATCGTTTTCTTCAACCAAATTTTCAAGTGCTCTAACTCTCTTGAGTGTAAGATTTTTCTGTCTAAGTAATTTCTGTGCTTCCATTCGCCATCTTGGTATAAAAATCACATAATCTCCTTGGACAAGCAACTGTTCGTATGAGAGTTGTTTTAACCCAATCGAACCACAGTCCACACCGATTGACTCTATAGAACCATCGATATCAGTAACTAATCCGATTACCTTTCCCACATATGCACCATACATATCTTTTACCTGTTTTCCAACAAATTCGAGCTTTATGTCACTCATGAGATTGAATCGATATAAGGATATAATGCTGGCATTGTTAAAAATAATGAATAATTTAGTAGATGTTTTAATACTTGGTCGAGAAAGTAGCATGACATTAACATGAACTGAATAAATATGTATATGGATTATTTTCTAACAATATTATGAATTTTGAATCTCTTTACGATTTTTCAGATCGAGAAAAATCGATACTTGATCAACATTTTTCTAATTCAGATAAGCATGTATTTGCACTTACGACTCCTAGACAGGTCGATAGAGGCGCATTGATGTCGAGATATTCTCGATCGGATAAAACAATGAGGAAGATTTTTTTGGATGAATTTGTTACAAATCCGAACAGAGGAGAGGAATTCTATAACAAGATATTATCAGAATATGGTGATGATTCTGTTGCGGAGCTGGGAGAAGCGCAAATTGGTGTAGAGTGGATCTCCAATATTGCAGCAAAAAAGATTGAGGATCAAAGAATTGGGTTATCATATCTAGAAAAATCTTCTCGTTATATACCATTTGATCAGAAAGTTGGTAATATGTATAAATATTATAGAGATGACAAGATAATCAAATCAAAGTATGGAGATCTATATATAGAATCTTGTGATCACGCATTTGATGTTTACAGTAAAAGTATCAAATTAATGGAGAAATTTATTTCAGAAATTGAACCTATCAATGATTTTGTGTATTATGATTCAATTTCGAAATCGGAAAAACCTTTCTACAAACTTACAAATCAACGGGATATAGAATCAGCTAAAAAAGTGTACAATACTACAGTTAGATCCAAAACCTTAGATATTCTACGTAATTTGCTACCTGCGGCTACTCTTACCAATTTGGGTATAACTGGAAATGGTAGAGCATTTGAATATCTTTTAACAAGATTGTATTGCTCTGATTTAATTGAGCTCAAGGCCTTGGCACGTTCATTGAATTCCGAACTTAATCGTGTTATACCATCGTTCATCAAACGTGTAAATGAAAAGCACGGGAAATCTCTGCAATCTTTTATGGTAAATACCAATAAAGAGGTATCAAAATTGACGGATAGATATCTTAGAGATATTCAACCTGATCTTTCTCCTATAGAAGTGAGATTGATTGATTATATTGATAGTAAAGATGCAGAGATGAAGATTGTTTCAGCAATTTTATATGAAAATGCACATGGACAATCACTCCATGATATAATAAAATTAGTTGAAACATTTCCGCAGGAAAGAAGAAATGAAATTATTTTCGCCTACACAAAATTTCGGGGAAATAGAAGACATAGACCGGGCAGAGCATTTGAAATGGTTGAATATCTATTTGAATTGTTTACAAACTTTGGAATGTTTCGTGATTTGCATCGTCATAGAATTCTTACTATCGAAAGGCAATTACTTTCAACTAGACATGGATATGACATTCCTAAAGAAATTCTTGATTCAGGTATCGATAAAGATTTTAAAGATTGTATGTATGTTGCTAATAATGCTTATGAAAATATTTCAAAGAGCATGCCTGTTGAAGCTCAATATGCAGTTAATTTTGCTTATAGATATCCATATTTTATAAAAATTAATTTAAGGGAAATTTATCATATGATTGAATTACGTACTTCTGCACAAGGTCACCCGGATTACCGTCGTATATGTCAGCAAATTTATAAAAAAATTAATGATATTCATCCAGTACTTTTGAAAGGAATGAAATTCGTAAATCTGAATGAGTATGGACTTGGGAGATTTGATACTGAAAAGAGAAAAGAAATGAAGAGAAGAGAATTATTATCTCCTAATAATTAATAAAACAATAATAAAAATAATTCTAGAACCATTTTTCTAGTGATTGATTTTTATTCATGTTTGAATTTTGAACCTTTAGTAAAGCTGAATTAACACGATCAGTTGAAAAGTTTTTTTCGTTACATAAAAACTCAACTATCTTATTATAATTAATGGAATTAAATTTAATATCATCATTAGTAACGTTTGTAACTTTTGGTTTTAGAAATAGTTCTCTAATTTCCTCATAAGGTATATTAGATAAGGCTTCTTGAAGTTGCTCGATATTTTCCAATTTTGAATATTTTTGAATTAATTTCAATGCAGTCTTTGGACCAATTCCTGGTATACCTCCAAAGTTATAATCGGTTCCAATTAAAATTCCTACGTCAACTAGTTGCTCAGTTGTTAATTTAGTTTGATGAAGTATATCTTCAAGATAAAATATTTCTAGAGGAACTTCGATGTAGGCATTTCTATTAGGCGCTTTCCTTTTCCCACTTATTGTAATATTTCTTACCAATCGTTTTGCACCAAATAAAATTGAATCATAATCTTGACTTGCACAAATATCTACCAAATTGGAATTCGTTAATCTTGCTGCAGTTGCTTCTCCTTCTGATGGAGCTTGTATTGTTGGTATTCCCAATAAAGAAATCAGTCTTTTTGATTCTTCTATCATTTTGTCGGTCAAGACTGATGTTCCTTGACTATATTTTCTTGCTTCATCTAATTTGCCTTGAAGGAGTGCTTTTTCATATTTTTCGGTGGCTAGCGCCTTAATTTGGTGTCTACGATGAATTTCATTTGTTTTTAAGGCGCTAGATACTCCGTCAAAAACATAAACAAGTCTGATATCTTCTGCAAGTAAATTGATATTTCGATAGAATAATCCACTTAGGTGACTGGTTATTTCTCCGTTAGAATTAGTAAGAAGTTCTCCGGTAGATCCACGAATTGTAGCTAGGAATTGGTGAATGGTATTGAAAGCATCGACAGCAATTATTTTATTTGATAAATTACTTATCTTAATATTTGTGTAAGTCAGGATTGGTTTTAGATCTAGGCCCATTAATTGGATTATAATCACACAATCTTTGTTTTTATTTTTTTTCTATTTTCTTTTTCATTATGTAGCTAGATAAATTGGATAATATCTGGAAAAAAGTAGATAAGGTAAATTTGATTATTGGTCAACTATGAGTTTGCTGATGAATGTAAGTACTGTGATAAGCGTTTTGAATGTTGGTGTCTTATTGGCGTTGTTAATGATCTATACCAAAATATACATCAAGAGTAGAGCGGTGTTTACGATTGGTCTTATGTTCTTCACAGTTATGTTAATGCTTCACAATCTAATAGCTGTATATGCCTATTTAGTTATGGCCCCACTTTATCCGGACGATCTGTTGCCGTATTTTGTAGCTATACATGTAGCTGAACTTGTTGGAATTGTTTCATTATTAAGAGTAACTCTTTAAATAATAATATTGAAGCTAGAATTTTTTTATTAAAATTTTGGATTTTCTAAAAAAATGAATGTTGGGGTTTGGTTTAACCTTCTTCCCATCCCTTTGAGAACAGACCACTCTTCTTTAGTGGAATAGGCTGACCTGGTGTGTAATCCATTGGTCTCATCCAAAATATTGCTTTAGTTGGACAAACGCCGATGCATGCACCATCTGAAATGCATCTTTCAGGATAGAATACAAAAGCTTTACCTCTCTTCCATCCTTCAACTGGTTTTACCCTCAATACATCTGGACCAAGAGAAGTACAAATTTCAACACATAGAGCACAGCCGATACAATGTTGTTCGCTAATATCTGGAAGTATTGCTACTGGCATTTAATTCACTTAAATCAGAAGTAAAGTCGAAACTATTTAAACACTGTGCTATTTTATAACACCGATATAAATTTACGAATTGCATGAAGTGGATATTACGAAATATAAAAACAAAAGCTACAAATTATATTTTACAACAATTTTACAGGTGGTACGTAAAATCATTGTACTTATTCCAGTTATTATTGGAAGTATAATACTGGGTATTTTGGGTTTAACATTTATTCCAGAGGGAATAAAAAATAGGAATTTAGACTTTTCAAAAGGAACAATAGTTATAAACAATCATGCGATAAGAGTTGAAATTGCTGAAACTCCAGCTGAACGACAAAGATGGTTAACTTTTAGAACTGAAAAACTACCATTTACTTCAGCATTACTTCTTGTTTATGATAAATCTGATTTGTATTCTTTATGGCTTTTGAACATACAATTCAATTTGGATTTGATTTGGTTTGATAATGCTGGCAATATTGTTTATATGATAAAAGATGCAGTACCGTGTAGTAATACTTTAGACGCTGCTCAATGTACATATAAGAATACAATACCATCAAAATATATTCTTGCGACAACATCAGGATTCATCAATTATCATAATATCACAAAAGATTCAAAAGTAAAAGTAGTTTCAATCTAAATTTCATGTATGTTGGAATTTAGAATTCATTAAAGTGTAATCATTTAGCGATATTGCGAAAATCTAGATATGTTTGCTTTATTTCCTCAATTGAAGCTTCATCCTCAAGGGTGCTTGTATCACCAATTATTTCAGAATCAGTTATTATTGATTTTAGTAATCTTCTCATTATTTTTCCACTTCTAGTTTTAGGCAATTTATTGGTGAAGTAAATTTCATTTGGAGTAGCGATTGGTCCGACAGTCCTTCGAATATGATTGATAAGATCCATTTTTAATTCTGAAGATTCTGTATATCCAGTTTTAAGAACTAGGAATGCAACTATTGCTTCCCCTTTTTCTTTATCAGGCTTGCTGATTACGGCTGCTTCGGCTATTGCCTTGAAGGATATAAAGGCGCTTTCTAATTCCATACTACCAAGTCGATGTCCAGCAATTTTGAGTACATCATCAGATCTTCCTAGTAACCAAATATAGTTATCTTGATCCATAAATGCAAAATCACCAGAATAATAAAGTCCTTGAAATTTATTCCAGTATGTATTAATATATTTATTATCATTATTCCATAGTGTCATTAGCATTCCGGGCCATGGTCTTTTAATGACCAAATAACCTTTATTATTAGCATTTACATCGATCCCTTTTTCATCCACTATTCCAATATCTATTCCCGGTACTGGAAATGTTGCTGATCCTGGTTTCATTGGTATTGTATCAATGCCTAGACATTCACTTATCATAATTCCACCTGTTTCGGTTTGCCACCATGTATCAATAATTGGACACTTTTCTTTTCCGATTGATCTAAAATACCATAACCAAACCTCAGGGTTTATTGCTTCACCCACAGTGCCTAAAAGACGCAATGAAGATAAATCAAAATTGTTAGGAATTGATAAGTCGTATTTCATGTATATACGCAGTGCTGTAGGAGTTGTGTATAGAATTGTGGCTCTATGTTTTTCGACTAATGCCCAATATCTATCAGGTGTGGGGAAATCTGGTGTTCCCTCATAGATAACACTTGTCACACCATGTAATAGAGGTGCATACACCATGTAACTATGACCCGTAACCCATCCAATATCTGCAGTGCATAAAAAAATGTCCTCGTTTGTGTAATCAAATGCCCATTTTGCCGTTGCATAAATATGTGTAAGATATCCACCGGTACTATGAAGCACTCCTTTTGGTTTTCCAGTAGTTCCGGAGGTATACAAAATGTAAAGTGGGTGGGTACTTTCTACAAATTCAGGTTGGCAGAAGGATTTTGCTTTTTCGATCAATTCATGCCACAAAAGGTCTTTCTTGTTCATCCTAATTTCAGCTGTTCCTCTTTTAAGAACAATTACATTTTCTATAGATGGAGTCGATGTTGTTGCGCTATCAACTATTTTTTTTAGTTCAAGTATCTTTCCACGTCTTATTCCTTCATCAGCAGTTATAATCAGTTTAGATTTGGAATCATTTATACGATCGGTTAATGCCTTCGAGCTGAATCCAGAAAAAACAACAACATGTATAGCTCCTAATCTACTGCACGCCAACATAGCAATAGGCAATTCGGGAATCATTGGAAGGTAAATTGTAACTCGATCGCCTTTTTTTACTCCCAAGCTACGTAAAGCATTTGCTAATTTATTTACTTCAAGATACAATTGATTAAAAGTATGAGTTCGAACATCTCCTGATTCACTTTCCCATATAAAGGCCGCTTTATTTTTAGTTGTAGTATTGATGTGTTTATCAAGACAATTGACAGATGTGTTAAGTACCCCGCCTAAAAACCACTTTGCAAATGGTGGATTCCAATCAAGAATTTTATCCCATTTTTTACTCCATATCAAATTGTTTGCTTGTTGAGCCCAAAACTCCTCTATATTTTCAAGTGCTTTATTTCTTATTTCTTGCAATTTTTTTCCTTGGAGATTTATTTCTAGCTTCTCTTCATTTAATTTTGCTGTTGAGCTTTTTCTTTCAATCATTTAAATGTCTAATTTGATACTTTTTGCATTAAAAAGATTATGCGCACAAGATTGTATTGTTTTGATTAAATCATGTATAGTCTAGGTAGAAATGAAGATGAATAGCCATGATTTTTACATAGAATGTGTCGGGCTGGTATGGATTCATTGATGAAAAAAATAAATCTATGGTATTGAACAAATGAAATGTTGGTAGAATGGAATGAAGAGATTAAAGCTCACTTAATGTGGATTTGGGGAGGAGACGACGGCTTTATGAAGAGGAAAAAGGAAGGAATGCTTGTTGTAACCCAAAAAAGACTGATATTTATAACAAAGACCAACATGTCATATAGAATTCATCAAGTACATTCGGACCGACAGCTTTTGCGATTTAAGGAGAATAAAGAGGTTTTTTTACCGGTAGAGGGATATGGTATTACCGAATTGAGGAATGATATTGAAAAAAGTGATGAAAATATTGTGTTGCCTTTTTCTCAAATTTCAGATATATACTTTCTTGAGAAAAGATGGGGTACGAATCTAAAGGTTAAAGTCAATATTGATAATAAACTAAAAAATTATAGTTTTGCAATTGTAAAAAGTTGGGTGAAATATCCTGCAAAGGATCCATTACAATTTCATCATATGGATTGGAATCCTATCATCACATTATTCAAAATGGCGTAAGGATATCTTTAATTTCGGTGTTTTAAAAAGTAATTTAACCGTAATAACAAGAAAGTAAAATATAGACAAGTATTATACCAAGTTATGTGACGGAAAATAAAAACAAAGGTAAGAAATTATTTCTTGTAGGGGTCGGCCCAGGTTCGCCAAAATATTTGACAGATTTAGTAAAAGAAGTAATAATAAGATCCAAGTATTTGATAGGTTATAAATATACTTTAGGAATTATAAAAGATTTGATTGTTCATGATTTTCATCAGGTTTATGAAGTAACCATGAAGAATCAGGACGAAATTTATAATGAGGTATACAAAAAAATGCAACATGATGAGTTTTGTACTATTCCATTTACTGGTGATGTAAATTTTTCAGAGTCTGAAGTTGTTGATAGATTATTGGAAATTTTTGGTAATGATAATGTAGAATTAGTGCCGGGGATAAGCTCTATTCAGGTTGCTGCTTCAGAATCAAAGGTTCCACTAGATAAAACAAGAGTACTTAGTTTTCATGTTACTGATGATATAGAAGACAAGAAGAGCGAATTGGTTGATGCAATACAGCATGAGAAGAGTGTGATTTTGGTTCCAAGGCCTTGGAATAATAACGTAACAAAGAATTTTATGCAATCAGATATTGCGTTCTACCTTAAAAATAAGGGAATAGATACTTCTCATTTAAAAGTTTGGGTTTTTGAATTTTTAACTACTGTTGAAGAGAGGGTATTTAGGGGTAAATTGAATGAATTGGAGAATGTGGATTTTAGTCCAATGTCGGTTACGGTTATTGATCAAGTTAAACGCAGAACATATTTGGATTTTGAATGACAGAAATTATAGCTTGTAGTCTTAATATATAGATGATATTTTATTTTTTGTGATGTTTTATTAGAATCTAGTATATTATTTTAGGAAATTCATGTTTCCCGACTGTCTTATTAGACCCCACTCGATTATAGCACTAATAAATAATATTATTGCTACAACCCCAATCTCAAAACTAGTATGTATAATATTTTCTTTTATGTTTGTTCTTTTCAGGATCTGAATTAACAGCAAATAACTTCTTGAGATCGCTATTCCGTATGAAATTAGCTCCATTATTCCAAATATTGTTAAAAAAACAAGTAATGGTGGAAGTTGGATTGGTAAATCTTGTGTTATGATCATAAAGATGTTACCGGTACTAAATCCTGAAAAGAGACCAAATGCAATTCCAACTCCGGGAATAAACATCAAAGTTGATATGAGAAAGTTATTGATGAAAATCCCTGTGCTATCAATATTTTTGATTTTTTTTTGAAACTGTTCTTTCAAAAGCGTGGCGGTAGTTTTGTCAAATGAGATTGTAGTGCCAATAAGAAAAAAGATCAAAAACAGAAAAATACCAATGGTAAGGTAAAGAAACCTTTTTTTAAAGTTGTACCTGTACATGTATCTTAAACATAATATTTGCTTTTAATAATTTATGCATAAACAAAACGTTTTTAGCATTTATGATTGTTCTGTTCAATAACAAAACTTGGATTCACTTTCTGTTGCATTGATTTATGCGATAAATAAGGGTTATCAAGTTCATCCGGATGCTTTTGCCTTTCTTAAATCTCTTGATTGTGATGTCGAAAAAATAGTCAAAACTATAGTTGAAGCTAAAAATAAATTTAGAAAAAAATCTCCAATATTAATTGAGGATATAAAAAATGTGATTTCTGGAAGGGATAATCAAAATGATCAAATTGTGACGATAGATACAGAGAACAATAATGAAGGTTATAAAATTATTTTTGATCCTACATACAAGATAAACGCAGAAGATAAAAAGGAGTTTTCTAATCTATTTGATAGTCGATATAGAAAAACTCTGAAAATATTATCAATACGTTCGGAGAGTAGACAGATAAAAAAAATAAAAGATATTAAGGATCTTAGGAATAAATTTAGATTTAATTCTCTAGATAGTAAAAATGGAAGAGATAAGCTAAACGATTCTGTTTTTGTAGCAGGTTTGATAATGTCTAAAAGAAATAGAAAAAATGATGTAGAGTTGGTGATCGATGATACTAGTGGCAGTATCCCTGCAATTTGCAAAAATAAGGAGTTAATTAATCAAGCCTCAACGCTAGTTTTGGATCAGATGTTAATGTTAGAAATTTCATTTAATAATAAAAATTTAAATGATTTTATTGTAAAAGATATTATTAATCCTGACATTCCAGAGCATGTTGCATCCAAATCTGGGTCAGAGTCATATGCCGTTCTCATTTCAGATTTGCATGTGGGCAGTAAATATTTCATGGAAAAGGAGTTCAATGACTTTCTAAATTGGCTATCATCAAATGATGAAATAGTAAACAAAATTAAATTTGTCTGTATAGCAGGTGACTTAGTTGATGGGATTGGAATCTATCCCAATCAAGACAAGGAATTAATTGACATAAACAGTAATATGCAAATGTCATATGCAGCATTCTTACTACAAAAAATTCCTAAAAGGATGCATGTTTTTTTGATTCCAGGAAATCACGATCCAGGAAGAAGAGCTTTACCACAGACGGCTTTAACAGGCTTACGTGAATTCCAACCGCTGGAAAATTTTAGCATTATGGGTAATCCCTCTGTTATTGAATTGAACAAAGTAAAGTTATTGATGTTTCATGGTCAAAGTTTGGATGATGTTATTGCTACAGTCCCTGGATTGAGCTATTCAAAACCGGTAGAGGCGATGAAAATTTTACTGAAATCGAGGCATTTATCACCGATATATGGTAATCGTACACCGATCGCTCCAGAATTCGAAGATATGTTGGTTATAGATGATGTGCCGGATATTTTTCATGCGGGACATGTACATATCACTGAAGTCGGAAGATACAAAGGTACACTAATTGTAAACTCTGGTGCATGGCAAAAGCAGACAAAATTTCAACAAACCATGGGCATTAGTCCAACTCCCGGAATATCTATAATAGTTAATCTGGCTACTCTTCAATCTTTTAAAAAGGATTTCAATTGCTAATGTCCTTAATAAAAGATGACAAAAGTGGATCGTTTTTAACGACTTCTTTTACAGATGAGATATGAATATGTAGTTTTATTCGTTGTGTTCTACCATAGCGACCTTGATTGATTATGTTGGTTGTTATTAATCCTAGCTGGTCCAGCTCTCCGACTATTTGTGTCATTCTTCTTTGTGTTAGAGGTTCTTGTTCAACTCTTGAGCAAAAATATTGATATATACCATAGATTTCTCCAGTGCTACCGTTTTTAGATTTGATTATTGAAAGTATGACTATTTTTGTGTGTAATGTTGAATTGGTCAAAATTTCAAAATTCGTGTCACTATCTATCTTTTGTTGGGCGCTTCTTATATGATCTTCAGTTATTTTCTTTGTCATAGATCTTTCTGCAATTTCTGCTGCAACTCTTAGAAGGTCTATGGCCTTCCGAGCATCACCTGTTTCTCTTCCTGCAATTGCAGCGCATAGATTGATTACTCCCATAGGAATAGCATTTTCGTAAAAAGCAAGTTTACATCTGTCTATTAAAATTTGTTTTAATTGTTCAACGGTGTATGGATTAAAGACAAGCTCTTCTTCACTTAAACTGCTTTTCACTCTTGGATCTAATTTATCCTTAAATGTTAAGCTGTTTGAAATACCAATTAAACTTATGAATTGATCTGATGAAATTCTTTCATTAGCTCTTGTAAAGTTATATAGAATATCATCACCTTTTCTGTTAACAATTGAGTCAATTTCATCTATAACAAGGACAATTTTAATTGATTTACGTTTAATGAAATCAAGAATTCTATCAGTAGCTTCACTCATAGATAGGCCAGTGAAAAAAACTTGCATTTTCTTTTCTTCTTTATTGATACCTAAAAATTCCGCAATTTCATAAAGTATTTTGTAGGGGGTGTTTGAATTTTTTGCATTAATGAAAGGGACTCTTAGGTTTATGTCAAGTTGATTGGTTTTATTGTGTAAATGCTCTATAACGTTCTTTACAACTGCTGTCTTTCCTGTCCCTGGCTTTCCAAAAATCAACAAGTTGGATGGACGGCCATTTTTTAAAATAACTGATAATGATTGCGCTATTGCAGTGCTTTCTTTAGTCCTAAACAATAGCTTATCAGGAACATAGTCGATGGTCAAAACACGTCTATTTTTTATGATGTTTTTATTTTTTATAGCACTATCAAAAATTGTATTTAAGATATCATCATCCAATTTTGAACACCTCTAAGAGAGACACCCCTCTTTTTCCTCTGTATCTCAATATAATTAATTCATTTAATGAATGTGATATATTTATAATAAAAGCTCCTAAATCAATTTTCTTTTATTTATGTGTCAATATTTAGTGTTTACTTTTTAATCAAAAATCATAGACGAGCTCAATGAGAAATGTAGGGGTGCGCCATTTACTATTATCTATACTGTTAATATAAAATAAATAGAAAATCTATGATATGACCCCTTCATTTCCAGTGGAGCCTGTTTAACAGATATTAACAATGTTAAGAAACTGATATGACCCCTTTATTTCCAATGGAAAACAATTAAAGTTATTGTATAACAAAACTGATAACTACATCAGACAATAGCTCAATGAAGCATCGCCTCATAAACTAGTTAACAAAAACTAACCCTTTTGTTAACTTGTTAATCACTTTAGCTGTTAAGTGTAATGCGATTTTAAATCTCAATCTGCCATCCGGTAAAAAAAAAATTAAAATAGAATTGGAAGATGAAAATGGAGAAAAATATAACTTATCTCTACAAGGTAATTTATCAAAAGAAAAGATAATGAATGTAATTGAATTTGTTCAAATATTCGAAAAGAACTCAATAGATGGTGTTTTCGAGCACAAAGAAAACGAGATAAAATTAGGCTCAAAACTATGGAATCTAATAATCGGGAATTTTAGATATCACACATTCACTTCTTCTGATCTGTGGAAAATCTATAAAGAAGTATTTTACGAAACTGTACAGCTAAGTATTATCTCCATTTATTTATCTCGGTTTTATGATAAAAAACAACTTAACAGAACGAAAAACGGTAAACAATGGGTCTATACTTTAGTCAAAGATATCCAAAATTATGATAAACAAATTAGTGAGACATTTAACCAATCAAGTTTGTTGTCTGTTCCAACAGTTTACGACCTTCATTTGTAATTTTATATTTGAAAGGTCTGGTACTCTCATCTCTCATCACAATATTTTCTGAATATAACTTTTTCATCAGCCGAGATGTATGTTCACGTGATTTCTTAATTCTTCCCTGAATTTCTCTCGATGTCAGTGGCACTTCTAACATTTTAAGTATCGAATCTATGGTATTCAAATGGAATCCAAAATCATCATCTTTAGTAGAATCATCCTTCTCTGTGATAATCACACTACTAGTCACAGGACTCGGACTACTCTGTGATGCATTTTTGTGTGATATACTATTAACGACATCACCGGCAGTAACTTTACTTGCATTGTACGTATCATATACATCGTGCGCGCCTTGCCTTTTTTCTTGACCAATTTTTGCTTCAATAATGTCCATTTTTGTTCGTAAGTCTGAAATTATGTTGTTGTATTCATCAAACTTGTGAAAATATACCTCAATTAACATATCCTTCATCCTATAATCCTCTCTATCTATTTTCTTCCTATCAATAAAATATCCAAAATAAAGAAAAAAAACAAAAGATATCACAAAAAGACTTATTGACACTAAAATATCCAACAATGAATATTGAAGGTTAAAGTCAAACATATTTCTGTGATATCATGTGATTTAGATAACAGATCTTTATTAATTTTTTCTATATCAAGACTAGTTTTTTAATCACATTATCAATCAATAACATCACATTATCCAAACTAACTGCATCAATTTCATCACTTTCCTTATTCAAAATCACATTTATTTGATTATTCAATTGATCCAATATTGATAACGTTTCTATATCTATAACAGTGAGCAATCGTAATAACAACAATGTATAAACTGCCTTCCTTATCTTGGTTCTACATTGCCCTAATTGTCGGTAATACGCACCAGAAGTCATGTTTTCATTGGGTTTTGCTTTTAACATTTTCTTATAAATAATTGATATTTGCTTTTTTGTAAATATAGAATTTACAATAAAATGATCCAAAAACACTGTATAATTCAAATCGCCGTTTTCCATTTACTATACAAATTTGTATAGTACCATTACTTAATTAATTTATTATTGAACAGGTGTTATCTCTCATTTAAATTCTCTAATGAGATTATTTATTATACGAGTATCTACTTTGAGAAATGATGGAAATACGAAGCACTGAAAATTACATTCTGAATGAAATTAAGAAACAAAAGACCTTATGCTTTCCCCTTATAGATTCTGAAAACTCATTTAAGACCATAGATCTGGCAAAAAAATTAGAGAAGATGGGCGCTTCAGCAATATTAGTTGGCGGCTCATCAATATCAGATCAAATTGAATTATCAAATTTTGTGACACAATTAAAAAACAATATTCACATTCCAATCATCCTATTTCCTGGAAATATCACAGGAATATCACCAGCTGCAGATGCAATTTTGTTCAGTTCTCTACTTAACTCTGAAAATCCTTATTATATAACGGGCGCCCAAGCCCAAGGAGCATTAATCATCAATAAATATAATCTAGAAGCAATCCCAACTGGCTACCTTATTATTGGTGAAGGCTCTACTGCATGGTTTATAGGTCAAGCTAAATCCATTCCATTCAACAAATCAAATATTGCAGTAATGTACGCTTTAGCGGCATTATATATGGGTATGCGATTTTTATATCTCGAAGCCGGATCTGGTGCATCACAAAATATATCACCAGAGATGATAAGAAATGTAAGAAAATTCTATAAAGGAATTTTAATAGTTGGCGGAGGAATCAATTCTGCACACACTGCCAAGGAGGTATCTAATGCAGGCGCTGATATCATAGTTATAGGTACGATGATCGAAAGAGAAAAAGATTGGGAGTTAGAATTTGTTAATATTATGAAAGCAATAAGAAATTGAATAATCGTATTAAGGAAGCAAGAAATAGCGAAATTCCTCCATTTTATATTGAATATCACCAGAAGATTTCAAAATATATTGAAGATACCATATCTATTGCACAAGCAGCGAAGAAAGAAGGCCTTGATATTTCTGAAAAAGTAGAATCACAGATAGGTTATGACTTACCAGATAGAATAGCAAAGATACACGATATCGATATTTCTGATAGATTAAGGACGCTGCTCCCAAAATTAGGAAAAGAACAAACTGCGTTAAAGATAGCGGAAGAAATTGTGTTGGGTAGATATGGAGGAGAAACCATTGAAGAAAAACTAAACAACGCAATAAGAGTTGGACTGTCAGTTGTAACAGAAGGAGTAACTGTGGCACCATTGCAAGGAATTTATGATGTAAAGATAAAATCAAATGCCGACAGATCTCAATATCTGTCAGTTTCTTTTGCTGGTCCAATTAGATCTGCAGGGGGAACCGAAGCTGCCTTGACAATGTTAATTGCTGATCATGTCAGAAAGATCATCGGATTACACAAATATATACCAAATTCATATGATGATGAAATTAGCAGATATGTTGAAGAATTAAGAATTTATGAAAGAGAGGTAGGGAACTTCCAGTTTAAGGTTTCCGATGATGATGTGATTAGTTGCATAAGCTCTCTGCCTGTAGAAATTGATGGCATTGACACGGACCCTGTTGAGGTAGTGGGTCACCGTAACTTGCAAAGGATTTCTACTAATAGAGTACGTGGTGGTGCACTAAGAGTAATGAATGATGGTTTGATCGGCAGAAGTAGAAAATTATTGAAGATAGTTGAAACACTAAAAATAGAAGGTTGGGATTGGCTCAAGAATCTAGAGGGAGCAATTCAAACTCCAGAAGATGATACTATATCACATAGAATGACTGAAGTTATTACTGGAAGACCCGTTCTTTCGATGCAAAAGAAAATAGGTGGTTTTAGATTACGGTACGGTAGAAGCTGTAACACCGGATTTTCTACGATTGGAATTCATCCAACTATTCCAATATTATTAAATTATGCAATCGCTGTTGGTACGCAAATAAAAATTGATGCACCAGGAAAAGCCTCTACTATCGCGCTAGTAGATAGTATCGAACCACCTATTGTAAAGCTACATGATGGAAGCGTTATGAAGATAGAATCAATAAATCAAGCTAAAACTATGGCCAATAAGATAACAAAAATTCTATATTTAGGAGATATTCTAATAAGCTACGGCGACTTCCTTGAAAATAATAGCCAACTACTTCCGGCATCATATGTCGAGGAAATTTGGGCCCTGGAATTAAAATCTAAACTACTTAATACAGACTTAAACTCAATTTTTGATAGTAAAAGATTAATCGAATTAACAGAACGTCCATTGGAAAAAAAACCATCCGTTATTGAAGCATTTAAGATTAGTCAATTCTTTGACATACCTTTTTATCCTGGATTTCTTTTTTATTGGACCGCTTTAACGTTAAATGAATTCATTATTCTGATTACTAAATTATTAGAAAACAGGGAGATCGTAAATAATACTGATGAAAATAAGTATTTTATTAATAGTTTAGAATTAAAAATAATTTTTGAAAAACTTGGTATAATTCATTCACTTTGTCTTGACGACAGCAAAATTAGAATAGATGATCCCAATCATCTATACATTCTAACCTTATTGATAACTAGATGTATGGAGTATGAAACAAAACTCGATAAATTATTCTTAAAATCTGATGATTTCACAAATGATGACGCAAATCATGTTAATGTTAAAACACATATTTTAGATTCAATTTCTGAATTACTAGATGTTAATATAAAAGAAAAATTCTCTTCCTCAATTGCAGTTCGTGTAGGCCGCCCTGAAAAAGCTGCAGATAGAAAAATGAAACCTCCCGTTCATGTATTATTCCCTATAGGGACAAACGGTGGCCCAACAAGGGATATTTTGAAAGCAATGCAAAAACCACTTTATGTTGAAATTGCAAACAGATTTTGTAACAATTGCAAATCACCAACTATAAGCGTATCCTGTCAAGAATGTCACTCTAGCACTCCAATTCACACAATGTGTTCAACATGTAAGTATGAAGTTAACAGTCAAGAACAAAACGGTCCTTGTCCTATCTGTGGAAACCGTTTAAAAACACATTCGCCAACCAACTATCCACTCAAAATTGCTATTGAAAAAGCAAAGAAATTTCTTGACATACAACCAATTGAACCATTAAAAGGAGTCAAATCTCTGATGGGTAAAAATCGTTGTGCAGAGCCTTTAGAAAAAGGAATCTTAAGGCAAAAACACAATTTATTTACATTTAAGGATGGCACAATACGCTTTGACGCTACAAATGAACCATTAACCCACTTTAAACCAAAATGGATTAAGACAAACATCACAAGGCTAAGAGAACTTGGATATGTTAAAGATCATCTCGGTAAGGATTTAGAATCACCAGAACAATTAGTAGAATTATTCATTCAGGATATAATAATACCATTTCATGCTGCAGAGCATCTTTTGAAAATCGCTCAATTTGTAGATGAAGAACTTACAAGATTCTATGGAGTTGGTGCATTTTATAGAATTCACATTATAGATGATTTAATTGGACATTTAATTGTGGGTTTAGCACCGCATACATCCGTTGGCATAATTGGTAGAGTTATTGGATTTATCAATTCGCAAGTTTGTCTTGGTTCGCCCATTTGGCACTCTGCGAAACGCAGGGATTGTGATGGTGATGCAGATTCTGTAATGTTGCTTATGGATATATTTCTGAATTTTTCAAGGGAATATCTACCTGATAGAATTGGTGGACTTATGGATGCACCATTATTAATTCAACCTTTAGTATTTCCACATGAAGTCCAGAGGCAAGCCCACAATATAGATATTGATGATACATATCCCTTGGATTTTTACAGATCTTCATGGAATTTGGAGAAAACGACTAATGTAATTGACAATATTGATATTGTCAAAAAAAGACTTGGACAAGCAAATCAATTCTTTGATTACAAATTCACTCATACTACAGACAATATTATGCTAGACGAATCACACAGTTTGTATTCGATTTTAAGTACAATGGAAGAAAAACTAAAAATGCAAATTAGTACTGCGAAGTTAATAAATGCAGTTGACGCAGACGAAGTAATGTCCATGGTTCTAACTACACATATTTTGCCGGATATTATGGGAAATTTAAGGGCGTACTCTTCACAATCATTTAGGTGTACCAAATGTGGACAAAAATACAGAAGAATGCCGATTGTCGGCCGATGTCTTGAATGTAATAATGAATTAACACAAACTGTCACACGAGGTACGGTTGAAAAATATGTACAAACTGCATTAAATATTTGTTCAGAATTTAAAATTAATGAATATTTAACAAACAGGATAAACACCTTACAAACAGAATTAAGCCTACTTTTTAAGCAAAATGTAAAAGATCAGCACACAATTATCGATTTTATCTAGTACTTTCGGTAGTCTATCAATCCATTTCAAATTTACTAAACAATATGATATTACAATTAGAATATTAAAGACTATAATAATAAGTAAAAATCATATTGATAATAAACGGTGAAAATATTTGAAGCAGAAAAAATCTCACATTGCTATTTTCGATACCTTTAAAACAAAGAAAAATAAGTTTACGGGCGAAGCCAAAAGACAGAGAGGAATTATAATTCATTTAGCTATGGAGAAAAATCCTGAATTGAGAACACGGACATCGATTGCGCATGCTATAGCAAAGAACAATGGTATTTTATGGCAAAATATTTACTCCGGTATCTTCAAAGATCTCGATGAGGTTCTAATACCTTCAGGAGTAGTAAAGGAGGGAGGACGTCTTCCATTAAGACGCGGTCCAAAAGCACTTCAATTAGAGGGAGTTCCTTTCTACGAGTTAACAGAAACTGGCATTCTTGTCGCATCATCCATTGAAGAATTAGGTGATAGCAGAATAAAAATTCTTGAATTATACTTTAATGGTATGAATGTGAGTGCATCTAATAATGAAATCATGAAAAAAAGTATTTTACTGCTTTTAAAAACAATACCATCTTTTGTAATAAAGATTATTAGTGCATATATCTATGCATATAGCACTGGTACAATTGATAACATAACTCCTATAACTATTGATAGATTTCGTTCTGTTATAAAAGAACAAATATCTATAGAAAGAGAATTCATCGAATCTTATGATGTTTTATCTCAAAATCAAAAGCAACTCTTAAAAGATTTTTTCAAGATAGTAAGCTAATTCTTAATCCAACAATCGTTTTCAATACTTACGAGTTTACTAAAACTAATATACATATTTCATAAATTCTTAAAGCTAACTACTAATACTAATTTGTAATATGATATACTTACAAATTATAAAGGACTTTTATGGCGTTACTGTCCAAACAAACCCTTATAATTTACCAACTCACTTACTGATATATCATTTATGGCAGACATGAAGATTGTTTTTCTTGGAACATCAGCCGCCATTCCAACTCAAAGAAGGGGTTTATCCTCAATTGTTATTAAGAGAGGGGGTGAATTGTTGATATTTGATGTGGGCGAAGGAATGCAAAGAAATTTTCTTCAAGCCAAATTAGGAATAAATAAGAAAATGAAAGTTTTCATAACTCATTTACATATTGATCATTGTTTAGGACTTTTAGGATTTTTTCAAACCATGTCTCTCTTAGGACGCACAAAAAAAATTGATATTTATGGAGAACCAAGATTAAGAGAATTTCTGAATGAAAATTTTCGTATTATCAATATTGGATTGTCATTTGAAATCACAATTCACATAATTGATAAGGAAGGTATTATAATAAATGAACAAGATTACCAAGTCAGTTGTTGCAGAGCTGATCATTCAGTTCCGGCATTTTCTTTTTGTATCAAAGAGCATCCAAGACCGGGGATATTCAATATTGATAAAGCTATCGAACTAAGCATTCCCAAAGGAGGCATGTACCGTAGACTCCAGAATGGTGAAGATGTAATTGTTGATGGTAAATTAATAAAATCAAATGAAATAGTTGGACCTAAAAGAAGAGGTCGAAAAATAGGTATATCTGGAGACACCCGACCGTCTTTGAAGCTGAGAAATTTTTTTGATTCATGTCATATTCTAATTTTCGAATCAACATACAATCAGGATTACCAAGAGAAGGCAATCGAGACATTTCATTCTACTTCTGCCGAAGCGGCTCTCCTTGCCAAAGAATCGAATTCTAATAAGCTAATACTTACACATTTTAGTTCAAGATATAGTGATGCAACAATTCTTCTAAATGAAGCAAGAACTATTCACAATGATGTAGACTTTGCAGAAGATATGAAAACATTTCATATTCCGTATACAGAATAATCGATTCAGCTAGCTAATCTAACACTTTTAAATAGTTGTGCAAAAACATTTCCATATTCTTACATTGCAACAAAATAATACTGTTATAATTTCAGATGACCAAAATTCTTCTCTCGCAAAAAAAATTTCAATGGATTTAGATGTAGAATACAAGAAAACTGAGCTACGCGTTTTTGCCGATGGAGAGAGCAAAATAAGACTAGATAATGTCAGTAACAAGAACTGCATAATTATACATTCTACTCATCCTCCTACAGATCAGCATTTAATGCAACTATTCATGATTGTCTATAAATGTAAGCAAGATGGTGCTAGTGATATCTGTGTAGTAAGTCCATACTTGGCATATACAAGACAGGATAAGGTTTTTGTTGATGGAGAGATAATAAGTATTAATTTAATTGGAGAAATTCTAGAATCACTAGGGACTACAAAATTAATAACTATTGATACCCATAATCCAAACACACTTAATTACTCTTTTCCAACAATAGATCTTACAGCAATCCCATTTCTAGCCAAGTATATCAAGAAAAATATCAAGTTAAATGATCCAATTGTTGTATCTCCTGATCAAGGAGGAATTGAAAGAGCTAAAAAATTTGCAGAAATCATCCAGGCAAATATGCTTTCATTAATTAAAACACGAGATAGGTTTACTGGAAATATATCAATATCATTTAGTGACCAGCAGTCGCTTGAAAAAAGAGACGCTCTTATTGTAGATGATATGATAAGTACTGGTACTAGTATTATAAAAGCGACTGAAGTATTGAAAGAAAACAACATTGGTGATATGTATGTCATAAGTACCCATGCACTTTTACTAGATGACGCCAAAGAAAAATTAGGCAATGCAGGCATCAAGGAAATAATATCCACAAATTCAATACCCAATGAATTTGCCAAAATTGATTTAAGCAATGTAATATCGAATTATTTTTTGAAACAATAACATTTAAACAAATAATACTATCTTTTATACGTTTACTATTATTGTCACTTGGTTATTGACACTTTTATCTAGCTCTTCAGTTACTGCTTTTAAGACATGTGCAGTAGATGATAAACTAGAAAAATCGAATATCCTTTTTCCATCAACGATGTGAATCTGTGGAGCAAGTTCATTTTTAGACAGATCATGATCTTTAATCACCGACTGAATTTTTTCTTTCATCTCTTTAGGATTACCAGTGTAGATATCCGCATTTTCAATAGATATTCTAACATGACCATACTTATCAAGGACTAACACAGGTTGTTTTTTTGATTTTAAAAACAATTTCTTTTTATGTATTTTACATGCAAATATGTAATAATCCTTCATATCAAATATTCTATGTACTCCCTCATTAATACCAAATAACTCGCAAGCTAATACTTCTGCTTCCTCGTCATCAATTTCTTTAGTATCCTGAGCAGCACCAAGATCCAACTTCATATTTCCATAAACAGTAACACGTAAAAGAGATTTTTCATTTATATATTCAGATTGAGTAGAAATTGATTCAGGAACCGCTCCCTTAGAGATCGCAATTTTTTCGACCTCCTGAATAAAGAGTGATATGTCATTCGGATTAGGATTATTTATGATTTTTTCCCTTTCCTCTCGTATTGATGCCGTACAAACACCAATAGACGAGATAACTTCTGAATTTTCAGCAATTTTATATTCACAATTCAGTTTCTTTGCAATCAATGGAACGAGTACGGATGCACCTCCACCTCCGCCTATTAACACAAATTTTTCATCTTTCAATTTGTATTCTTTTATTAAAACTCTTACTGTCTCCAGTATCTTTTTAGTTGATATATCAAGAATTTTATTTGCAACATCTTCCATTCTCATTCCTAATCTCTGTCCTAAAATTGATAACGCTACTTTTGCGGATTTTTGATCACCTTTTGCATAATCATCATCAGGTAAAAGTCCTAATGCATTGGCAGCACATGTAGTAGTTATTGCAAACCTTTTACCCCCACCCACCTCTATTCCTATGTAGTCAATAGGGTCTCCTTCTTTTGGCATAAATGTTATTATCTGTCCTCCTTCCAACTCTTGAGCTTCAGCAAAACATGAATATCTTAAACCGGAAATATGTGCTGACCTTGGTCCCACATCAGTTATCTTTTTACCAGACCATCTCACAAGCGAACCACCAGCAATTCCAACTACTCTTACATCTAACGATTTTATGCACGTAGGATGATTCATTATTGTAACATATTTTATTTCAGGTTTACCATTTTTTATAATACAAATATTTGTTGAGGTACCTCCAACTTCTATGAAAGTTCCGTTAAGTATTCTTAAATGAAGTAATGCTCCCGCGACACTTGCCGCAGGTCCTGATAAAATAGTCAAAATAGGTTTAGTCTTAAATGTATTCATATCAGTTATACCTCCGTCACCCTTCATGATCGTAAGTGGGGCAGAGATTTTTTGTTGACGTACTGCCATTTCAACATATTTTGTTGTGTTAAGAGCCTTGAGTAATATGCTTGCATTTATTGCAGCAGTGAGAGTTCTTATTTCCAGACCATAAATTCCCGTTAATTCGTGTCCTGCAGTTGCAGGAAGGTCGGATTTTTCCATAACATATAATTCATTACTGGGATCATCAACACCATACGCTTCACTGACTACGAGAACCTTCGCTCCTTCTTCCTTCAGTTCATTTATTAGTTGATCAATTTCATTTTTATCTAAAAATTTTGAAGTATCTAAAAATCTATAACATGTTTTCAAATATTTATTTGGAGCCAGTTTAACATTCCTTATGTTTGTTCTTTTGATAATATCATTTTTTTCCAAACTTACTCCCATACCAATAATTCCTACCTTTGTGGTATCTCCTTCTAATAACGCATTAACGGCCTGTGTTGTACTATGAGATATTAATTCAATATTTGACTCTTTAATGTCCTCCTTCTGGATTAATCTGATTAGTGATTCTATAATTCCAGTCGATACTCCTTCTTCTGAAAAATGTGAAGTTGGAACTGTGACCTTTCCTATTATCTTCCAATTATTCATGTCTATTGCCACTGATTTAGTAAATGTTCCTCCAACATCAACACCGATTCTTACTCTGTTCATCATTAAAACCGCATGATATTTTCTAATCGCTGCTTATTATTTAAATCCTGTTAGATTTTAGTGTAATAATGGATGAAATTAATAATAGAAAATTAATGTATGGATAACTAATATGACACCAATTTCAACAATTCCTTTTCATCGTTTAGAGTATCTATCCAATCAATATTTGCAATTCTCCTTTCTGACTCATCATGTAAAGCTTTGATTAAACGTTTGATAATTTCTTTACTAGAATTCGTTGTGGTATCAAATTCAATGATCTTATTTAACCCAAATTTTTTTATACTATCATATAAACATATACCAATTATTTCACTTGTTACATTTTCCTTAATTTTCATGATTGTGTAATTTCTTTCTTTAAACGTTTGTAAAAGATATTTAGGTGAACGTCGTAAGACTACGACTAAATCAACCTGATTAGGGCTTATTACATATGGAGCAAGATGTCCTGTAATGATAACATCATTATATTTTTTTATTTCCTGTCTAAGCATCAATGATGCTTTTTTTATATGGATATCATAAACTTCTAATTGCTTATCCCTGAATACGACCTTATTTTTTATTACAAATTCATTTATATTGATTATTTTGAATCCTAACTTTTTTGCCAACATATTACTGATTGTACGTTTTCCTACTCCTGGATTACCAGTAATGACGATTCTTGACAAGTTTTTAATTTGTAATTACTCTAATTTTATTCTGTCGTTCTTATTTATAATAGATAATTAATAGAAATGAAAGACTTAAAACCTTCTACATAAACAAATGATTATTAAAATGAAAATAACTACTTTAGGTTCCGGTAAAGAAGTTGGACGTTCTGGATTTACGGTAACATCGGATAATACTAACATTTTGTTAGACTATGGGGTGCTTTTAAAAAAAGAACCATTCTTTCCTATTCATGTTAGACCAAAAGATATCAATACTGTTGTTATTACCCACGCTCATTTAGATCATTCTGGATTTGTTCCATCACTTTTTTCATCTAATTCTAATATCCCAGTCTTAGGAACAAATCCAACTTTTGATCTTTCCAATCTTCTTATTGAAGATATGATCAAAATATCTGGTTTTTATTTGCCATTTGAATATGCAGATTTGTATAACATGATGAATCATTCAAAAATCTTGGAGTATAAGGAAAAATATTTGATTAATGATATGCAAATCACTCTTCATGAATCTGGGCACATTATAGGTGGCTCCTCAATTCTTGTAGAAAGTGAAGGCAAACGTATTTTCTATACCGGGGACATAAATATTAGAGGTTCAAAATTACTTAGATCTGCAGATTTAGAGTTACCTGAAATTGATATGTTAATAATTGAGAGTACCTATTCTCAAACAGAGCAGACGCCTCGAGAGGAATCAGAAAAAAACCTTGCTAATTTTGCGTCTGATATTGTTGAAAGAGGAGGGACTCTTTTCATTCCTGCGTTTTCAGTGGAAAGAGCACAAGAGATTGCATCTGTTTTGAAAAGTTTCAACTTTAAATATAAAATTGCCATGGATGGGATGGCATTAAAAGCTAATGAAATAATGTTAAAAAATCCATCATTTTTAAGAGACCCTAAAGTATTTAAAAAAATTATATCTGAAGTAGAATGGGTTCAAGGATGGCATAGAAGAAAACAATTGGTAAAAGAACCAGGTATAATAATTTCTCCTGCAGGAATGCTTGTAGGCGGTACGGCAATATTCTATTTGCAAGAAATTGCAAAAAATCCCAATAATGGTATTGCTTTAGTGTCCTATCAAGGTAAAGGTACGCCGGGTCGTGTTCTACTGGAGAAAGGACTTGTATCTTATAATGGAAAAACAAAAAAAAGTCTTGCAGATGTAAAACATTTTGAATTTTCCGGACATAGTAGCAGAACTGAATTGTTTGAAATACTTAAGAAAATAAAAGGTAATCCAAAAGTCCTTGCAGTTCATGGAGACGATATGTCATGTATTAAATTCGCTAGTGAAATCAAAGAGAAGTGTGGACTTGACGCAATAGCTCCAGATAACGGGGAGATTATTGAGGTTAATTAAGAAAAATGTATCAAATGTTTATTCTGTCTCAATTTTATAATAGGATGACCGGAAAACTATTTTATAATGTTAATATTTACCCTAATCTAAATGCAAAGTATTAGTAGTATACCAAAATGCCTTGTTAGTTCTAAACTGGTATTGCTGATTGTAATTTTTACTTTATTCCTAACTAGTTCACTTGTAGTTCATGTACATGCTTTAAACACAAATCAAATATTTTATGGCGTCGATATGAAAGGATACTATACTAGTATGGCTCAGAGCAGAATTATAGGAAGTGTGATGCCGTCGAACTATTTTGCTGATAGTTTTAAATTAATCTCGCAAGCAGGGATGAATCACGTACGGTTTATATTCTATTGGGAAGCATACGAAAAAGATCCTACAAATTTTATGCTTGAACTGCAATCTGTGGCACAAGCTGCAGATAAATGGAATGTTAATGTAATTTATGATAATCATCAATTTCATACCTCTTCATGGTTTAATCCACAAAGAGGAACAGGATTTCCTTCATTTCTTTTTCAAAACAATCCCTCTTATCCTGCTGGAAATGGTGGTGGACCTAAATATACACCCGCAAAAGTATGGTGGACGGATTGGTGGAATCGAGCAGTAGTAGATTCTAATGGTACCGATGGATGGACTTTACAAGCTGAATTCTTCAAAAAAATAATAGACACTGTAGATGAGCATAAAAGTACATTAGGTTATGAGCTCCTCAGTGAACCTCAAGTCCATAACTCCGACCAGTGGGAAAAAATAGGTAAGTATAATACGTTTATGGTAAATGAATTAAGGAAATATACGAACAAAGTACTCGTTTACAGTATGAATATTCCAGTTGATCTAAAAAGTCCAATTAATTTGACACCAGAAAACATTGCCAAAATGAAGCCACAAAATAGTACAAACGTAGTTTTTAAAATAAGTATATACGGATTACCAACGGGCCCATATCAACAAGCCAGATTGAATACCTTTCTTAAGGCCTCTAATATTACAGGTATACCAATTTATATAGGTGAATGGAATAACGTGCTAAGAGAACAAGTCATTAATGAAGAAGGGAGTGCAGTTTTTCAAATAAATCCATTTGAAAGTGACATAAGTCAACAGCAGGCTAATCAATTTGTTAAGACCTTTAAGGATATTGGAATTTGGGGATTAGCATACTGGAAATGGGATTATATCTCACAAAATACTCCAAATTTTAATTTAATTTCAGTTGGTGACGATGGACATTTAATTACAAATAAGTATTTCAAACAATTAAAGATCGCATTAGAAAGTAATTATGGCAATCAAGTCAACAAATGAAGAACGTAGTAAATAAAATATATTTTAATATATGCAATTGTCCTGTACCCTAATGATTTTTGAATGATAATAAAAAATACTGATCCCTATAAGTTGAAAAAATGCGTAGCTTGTAAAAAAGATATCAAATTAGAGGAAAAATATTTTACATATCCACTTTCATTACAATGTATTTGTTTGGAATGTTCTATAAAAGAAATACCTAAAATAATTGAAACTTTGGAAACAGATTTAGAAAAAACAAAAAGATTACTAAACACTAGTAAAAGCAGTATTGAATAATATATACATATGCTATATTTAGATTCTAGATTTAATCCTGAAATCAGTATCAATAGTGGGCAGATGTTTTTATGGGATAAATATAACAATTCATGGTACGGCACTTATGGAAATTACATCTTAAAATTTTCAATCCTACATAATAAAATAGAATTTTACTCGACTCCAAATTTTGATAATTGGGAACATGTCATTTTTCGATTGGATGATAATATTCAAAATATTTTCTCAGACTTTTCGAATGATATTTTTCTATTTAAATTATTAAAAAAATATACCGGTCTACGCTTAATACGTCAAGATCCTCATCAATGTATGATTTCTTTTGCTTGTTCAAGTAATACAAACATATCAATGATCCGTACAATGTTAAGAAATTTATGCATTAAATTTGGTACCAAAAAAGAGATTGATAATAAATTATTCTTTACCTTTCCGCAAATCAAAAATCTATATGAGGCATCCATCAACGAATTATGCGCTTGTAATGTGGGATATAGAGCCAAGACTATTAAATCAATTGCTGAGAAAATTATTACAAAGGCTTTGACGGTTGATGAATTATATCATTCCAAATATGATGATGCCAGAAAAATGCTAACTAGCGTTTATGGAATTGGAAATAAAATAGCTGATTGTATATTGCTATTTTCTTTAGAAAAGACCGAGGCTTTTCCCATTGATGTATGGATGGGTCGTGCAATATTCATGTATTACAAAGGATTATTTGACAATGGTAAAATAAACTTTATGAACACAAACAAAAAACTTAGTTATAATCAATATTCTATTTTATCAAAAATAATGAGAAGCCATTTTGGCAAATATGGTGGTTATGCACAACAATATCTCTTTTATCATATTCGAAATAAAGAAAATAAAAAGTGGTAGCAATCCTTATTAGAATATTAATATCCTTAATTACAAATCGCAAGAGAAACGATATATCTTTATCTACATATGATTTTGTTCATATTCAATTTTCCATAAAGAAAACAAATTATTGGTATCTATTTTAGAATGTTGTAAGTTTTCAAAATATTCAAATCCACATTCATCCAGTATTCCTTCAAAATCATACTTGGTTGAATTTTGTTGTTGACAATGACTTAATGCATTTGTGATTTGATCAGTATATTCTAAATTCTTAGTATAAACATACCACAAATTATGGGCTCCACGCAAATCAAATAGACTATCATATATTTCATCTGACATCTTTGTATAATATTTATTCATAATTTGATAATTTACATCTATCCAGGACGGAGTTCTCCACCAAGCTATCCTTCGAAATCCAAACACCTCAAATTCTGCGCCTAGACTGATTCCCTGATCAAGAGTTGTTATAATACAATCTGTACAGCGAGCTACTGCTTTTCTAAAATCAACTCCAGGATCCATCCATCCTACAAATATTACATCATATTTTTCATTCAGATCTAATGATACATCTTTAATATGAATATAATCGGGTTTAGCCATGT
>WNFX01000036.1_pt1 | contig 89521 bp, 62 predicted proteins | sample 5400111 | NCBI WGS metagenome assembly WNFX01 (sample SAMN13153363, study PRJNA577476) | soil metagenome | isolation source: 40 cm soil or saprolite under grassland replicate 1 | place: USA:California | collected 2016-06-15
TCGCCGCCGCGCTGCTGCTGCTCGCCGACTGGGTGCTGATCGAGGATCTCGGCATCTTCGGTGGCCTGGGCACGGACCCGAACAGCATGATCCCGCTGCTGCTGCTCGTATTCGGCTGCTACCTGGCGATCACCCGCGCTCCCGCCCTGGTCACCTCGGCGGCCGCATCGCGGCCGCCGGCGGCTGAGCCGGCGATATCACTGCCAGCCACACCGGAGGCGGCGGCACCTGAGCCAGCCGCACCTGAGCCGGCCGCACCTGAGCCAGCCACACCTGAGCCGGCCGCACCTGAGCCAGCCACACCGGAGGCGGCCGCACCTGAGCCGGCCACACCGGAGCCGGCCGCACCGGAGCCAGCCGGTCCACGGCCGGGCTGGCGGGAGCGGCTCAGGCCGGCCGGGCTGGCCGGCACCTTTGCCTCGGCCGGCGCGCAGGGAGTGCTTGCCTGCTGGGCCGCTGCCGTCGTGCTGCTCGGTGTCGCCCCGATGGCGATGGCCCAGGCCAGCCCGAATGCCGACCCGATCATCGCCCGCGCGCTCGACGGGGCGAGCGCGCCGCTGGACTTCGCCGCCCCTGGCTTCGCGCTGACCGACCAGCACGGCCGCCCGGTGTCGCTGGCCAGCCTGCGCGGCAAGGTCGTGCTGATGACCTTCCTCGATCCTGTATGCACGACCGACTGCCCGCTGATCGCGCAAGAGTTCCGTGACGCCGACCGGCTTCTCGGCGCCCGGGCGTCCGGCGTGACGCTGGTCGCCATCGTGACGAACCCGCTGTACTACACCGCCCCGTATGTCCAGGCGTTCGATCGCCAGGAGCAGATGAACGGCCTGCGCAACTGGCTGTACCTCACCGGATCGCCGGCCAAGCTGCGGCCGATATGGGCCAACTACGGGATCAGCGCCGACGTCGCACCCGGCGGCCAGATGATCGCGCATAACGACCTGGCTTTCGTCATCGACGGCGACGGCCGGATCCGTACCGAGCTGAACATGGACCCTGGCCCTGGCTCGGCAAGCTCGCGGTCATCGTTCGCCGTGGAACTCACCCAGGCGGCGGAGCAGGCGATGACCGCCAGCCACGCCCGGAGCTGAATGGGGACGGCATGAGCTATCTCACCGGCAACTGGTCGTTCGACCCGTTCGCGATAATGGTTGTTGTCCTGGTGGCCTGGCATGAGGTCGGCCTGGCCAGGCTGGCCCGCCGGTCACGGCCCGAGCGGACCAGGCAGCGCAGGCTGCGCTCGCTGTGGTTCTACGGCGGGCTGGCCGTACTGCTGATCGCCGTCCAGTCACCGCTCGACTACTGGTCCGACCGGTACTTGTTCGTACACATGATCCAGCACCTGCTGCTGATGTTCGCCGCGCCGACGATGATCGTGGCCGGGGCGCCATGGCAGCCCCTGCTCGACGGCCTGCCGGGCAGGCTGGGCCAGGATGCGACCAGGCAGGTGCTGGCCGGCGGCTGGTCCCGCCCGCTGCGGGCGATCGGCAGCTTCCTGCTCAGGCCGCCGGTCGCGGTCAGCCTGTTCATTCTGGCGATGGTCGGCTGGCATCTGCCTGAGCCATTCGACCTCGCGGCCAGCAACCAACTCGTGCACATCTGGCTGATGCACGGCACTTTCTTCGCCGTGGGCGTGCTGTTCTGGCTGCAGCTCATTCCATCGCCGCCGCTGCGGATCAGACTGTCCCCGGCCGGGCAGGCGGCGGCGCTGCTGATCACCAACGCGGTCATGTGGCTGCTGGCGATGTCGATGAGCATTCTCGCTACCGGGTCGTGGTACTCGGTCTACCGCCACCTACCGGGGGTCACGCTGCCGCCATTCGCCGATCAGCAGATCGGCGCGGCCATCTTGTGGGTGTGCGGTGATTTCTGGGCCGTCCCGACCATGATCTACGTGATCCGGCGGCTGATTAGCGAGGACGGCAGCGTCAGCTCGGCCGTGGACCGGATACTGCGCCGCGGCTCCCGACGCTATCAATGGGCGGGACGCCAGTAGCCGCGTGTCGCTCCCGGTTCCAGCGCTGCTGGTTGGGCATCATGTGACCAGGCCCCTCCAGGTATGAGCTGGAGGGGCCTGGGGCGTTATCCGTGCGGCGCCCGTTACCCGGTCCAGGTGACCGGCACTCCGTGCGCCGGTGCCGTCCCAAGCCGACGCCGGATCGCGCCCGGCCAGGTCACCATCTCGGCCGGCGGGTCACCGCCCCTGACCAGTTCGAAGGTGAGATAGGCAAACCTGGCGCGGGCGGTTGCCGCCGCGCCGAGCGCGGCCACTCCCTCGGCCAGCGCGGCCGCCTCGTCCGCGGCCAGGTACTGGCGCATGATCGAATGCCAGACCACGGTCCAGCTGCCCGGCTCAAGCCGGGTGCGCGCGATCGTGCGGGAGGCCGGCTCGGCTCGCAGGTCGACCGGAATCGCCGCCGCCAGGTCAAGCGCGCCGCGCAACCTGGCCAGCCGCTCGGTCTGATCGGGCCAGATATAGGCGGTGAGCCTGGTCCGGCCGTCCGCCGTGCCTGGGTCGACCGGGCTGACGTCGCCGCCGGTGCGCCAGGCCACCTCGATCGGGTGCACCGGCGGCGGCTCGCCCCGCCAGCCGCCGGGCATCTGGACGGGAGAGGATCGATCGCCGTACGCGGCGCTGGCAGCTGAGATCCAGAATCGGTCCGCCCGCAGGTTCAGGCCGGCGCTGGGGCCCACCTCCACGAGCCGCACCGGCAGGTCCGCCTCGGCAACCAGGTGGCAGAGCATGCCGACCAGAACCGCGCCCCTGCCGACCTCGTTGGTCTGCGGCGGGTGGTGCAGCCAGGACCGCACCGACTCGCCCTGCTCGGCCAGCACCCGGCGCAGCGCTGGCCAGGCATACGATCCGCCGGCGCCAGGATCCGCGGTGCCTCCGGCCGACGGATAGAAGGTGGCGAGCTCGGGTGCCCGGCCGGTCAGCGCCAGGGCGTGCGCGCCGCCGAGCATCCGCAGCGCGAGCGCACTGCGGCCTGGATCGGCGAGGTGGCCATCGAGCACATCCGCCGTCGGGCCGCCGGCCAGCAGGTCGGCTCTGGCCTGCCTGAGCAGCCCGGCGTACAGTGGACTGCCGAGCAGATCACAGCCCACTGCCTGGAATTCGAACACACGCGCGGTTCGCTCGATCGGAGTCTCCGCCGACCTTGCCGCGTCCATCTCTGGCACCTCATTCGGCAGTGCTGGCACCGGTTACGGTGCCCAGCGTGCCACCCACCGGCCCCGCAGCCCGGCATTTCGGTGCTGTTAGCCTCGTTCCGTGCCGATGAGCCCTGACGAGTTCTACTCCCGCGCGATGCGGGCGGCCGATCAGAGCGGACGGCTGCCGCTATCCCGGATGACCGGCTGGGAGATCTTCCCGTTCGAGCCTGACGGCCTGACCGTGGTGCCGCTGGCACCGCCCGAGCTGCCCGAACCGCCGCGAAAGGGCGAGGACCGCGAGGACTGCCCCGTGTGCACGTCGGACCGGCCGATGGTCTGGTCCGACGAGCAGTGGCAGCTGTGGCCGATGAGCGAGGAGACCGGAGCGCCGCTGGTGCTGCTGCTTGAGCCGCGCGCGCATTACGACCTGTCTAACCTGCCCGATGAGCGCGCGGCCGAACTCGGGATCCTGCAAGCGCACATTGCCAGGGGCGGTCGAGGCGCTGCCGCACATCGCGCGGGCGCACGTTTCGCGCTGGGGCGATGGCGGCGCTCACCTGCACGTGTTCTTCATCGCCAGGCCGGCGGGCTTCCCCCAGCTTCGCGGCACCTGCATGGCGATCTGGAACGACCTACTACCGGCCGTGCCCGCGGATCTCATCAGCGCGGACGCGGCGGCGGTCGGCGCGGCGGTCGCCCGCTCCTACGGCGGTCAGGCTCGGTAGTCAGGTCTCATGATCACACGGTTCTTTCAGGTGCATAGGGTGACGTGCTAAATCCCCAGATTCTGGCTGGCTGCTCGCGCTGGTGATCGCGCGGCCGGTCTCGCTGTCAGCAATGATGGCGGCGAGCGTGGCCGGGGCGGTGTCGTGATGGTGGCCCAGATGGTGACCTGGCGCATGTCGTGTTTGTAGAGCATCTGGATGCCGAAGGCGTCGTAGAGCTGCTGGCGGAGCCGTGGCGGGGCGTCGTGGAGGATGTCGCCCAGGATGGGCAGGGCGTGCAGTAGCGCGGGCTCGTTGCCGGGGCCGGATTTTTCGCGAGTGCTGTGCTAGCTGGCGGCGGTGGCCGGGTGTGTGCGGGGGGTGTCGCCGGGGCCGGGGATGGTGGCGTCGTAGCCGTCGCGGTCGGGCCGGGGGGTGAGGAATCCGCGTGCGAGCATCTGGGCCATGACGTGCCAGGCGGTGTCGATGCTGAATCCGGCTTCCTGGGCCATCCCGGAGGCGAGGATGGCGACGCGGCTGTGGAAGTGGACGATGATCAGGCCGTCGTGGCAGGCGTGGTCCTGCAGCAGGTCGGCGGGCTGGCCGGGGGTGCTGGCCGGGCTGGCCGGGGGTATCCCGGTGTGCCAGGTGTCGCGGAACGGCGTGCGGTGGCGGGTGATGATCTCGGCGGCGGTGACCCATAACGGGCTCGCGCTGGCCGACGCGGGCAGGCGGATGACGATCGCGTGGCTGCGGGGGTGCGCTGCGGCAGGTGGTGGTCGGGCATTTTTGGTGTCCTTCACGGTTGCGGGGCTGGCCGGGCCGCGCCTGCCTGGGGGAGGGCTGGGCGCGGCCCGGGCTTCTGCGGCCGGGGTTGCTGTTCAGGTCCGGCGTGGTGATCAGTCTCTGGTTATGCGTGGCAGGGGGTGTGCTGTGCCCGGGCGAGGGCTCGGGCGAGGGTGGCGGCGATCTCGGCGGGGGCACCGTGCCGCGAGGGCGGCGACAATTTCGAGGCGGTGGGGCCGCCCGTCTCCGTTGGCGCGTCGGTTCCACGATCCGCCGTCGCCTTTTACGTCAATCAATACGTAACTGCCGTTGGCAACCTGCGCCGTGACGGTGAAAGTGCCGTGAGGTAAGCGGCTTGCGGAATGAAGCACAGCATTGCTGGTCAATTCGGACAGGCAGAGGATCACATCATCCGACGCCGGGCAGTCCGCGAGTAGTGCGGCAAGGAATCTGCGTGCTTCGCTGACCTGATCGGTTCGCGCAGCGAAGGTCTTGCTATGCGGGACTGCCTGGTTGACAGTTGGTGCTGCAGGAGCGCAGTCGGGACTCCGGCGAGAGGCAAGCGCCTGCTGATAAGAGTCGACGGCGGTATCGGGAGTCACAGACGTGACTATAGGCACGCCAGATCAGGTGCAAAAGTGGCATTCAGAATAGCCCGTGCGCGAAAGTAACACGTGGCGTTACAACGCGATGTGCATGAAGTCCGCGAGTTCGCGCATCTCATTGGAGAGAGTGCGCCGGCGACTGATGATATGTGTCAGGATGTCGCGGGCGTAGCGTTGCTGAGTGAGCCATTCGGGGGAGTCGGCGCGCAGTTGCTGGATGGTGGTGATCGCGGCGGGGTACTGGCGTGTCTGGGCGAGGGCGTGCGCGACGTCGAGGCGGTGGCGGCACCTGCTGGCTGAGGCGGGGTGGAGCGCGTTCGGCGGGATGGCGCGCGCCAAGGTGAGCACTTTGTCTGGCTGGCCGGTAATGGCGGCGTTCTCGGCTTTGATCATCGCGACGGTGACCGGGCCGAAGGTGCGGGTGGTGCTGGCGTCGGCGGCTGTCTCGCGGCCGATGCGGCCGGCTGCTGCTGTGGCGAGCTTGAGGGCGTCGTCGGCTTCACCGGGCCGGGCGTCTCGTATTGCGGCATTGGTGATGCCGAGCATGAGGCGGCCCCAGATGGCGAGTTCGGCGGTAGTGGCGCGGGAGAACCGTGGCTCGATGTCATCGGCCCACTTGGTGGCCAAGTCGCGGGCCTCGGCGAGCCGACCCTGACGCAGCAGTGACCAGCAGAGCGTATTTGCGGCGGCGGCTGCGTCGAGCCGGTCGTCGGCGGCGTCGATCGCCAGGTTGAGAGCTGCTTCGGCGGGGTCCCACTGGCGGGTCTGGACGAGCAGCCAACCGACCAGGTTTAGCACGCGGGTGCGGGCGTGGCGGGTATGGCCGTTGAGGGCATCGCTGTCGCGCAGCATGGCGGGCAGGATCTGGCGCACCTCGGTGTATCGGTTGGCGGCCAGGGCAGGCCGGATGTCGGTCAATGCGGCAAGAACGCCTTCGGTGGTGGCTGGCTCGTCGGGCTGGTCGGCCGGGGCGAACAGGGCGCGGCGGACAGGTTCCCAGCTTTCTATGGTCTGGGGATCTGCGGTATCGGTGTCTGGCCTGGCGATGAGGACCGTGGTTGGGACGCGCAGTGCGGTGGCGAGCTTGCGCAGTGTCTCCAGCCGCACGTCGTCACGTTCTGCCTGTTCGAGCTTGCGGATCAGGGAGAGTGACACGCTGGAGAGGTCGGCTAGTTCGCGCTGGGTGAGGCCGCGCCGCTTGCGGACATCTCGGATTCTGTCTCCGACGCTTTGGCCTTCGTGCATGACGACTGCGCCTCCTGCCAGCAAGGTGATGTCCATTCCGAGCGTACCGGAGGTGCTGGCAGTGACGGTTGGGCGCAAAGGTGGCGCGGAGTGAGGGTCGCCCGTTCTCTGCTGCGGCGGTTTCCCGCGTGCGCCCGGGTTTCGGTCTGTGCTGGGAGCGTTTTTCCTTTGGGGCCTCAGCTGGGTGACTGCCCCGTTTAGTGCCCTGGAAGTCCCCGACTTCGATGCGCACCTAATCTTGTGTGAACAGCAGTGATCTGTGCCTGCTCTGTACCGATTCTATCGTTGGCCCGGGCGGTGTGCGCCCGGTTGCGGGCGCGTGACTTCGTGAGCCGGGCTTGACCTGGGGCTGGGGGTGGCGGTGTTACCGCGTGATCACTGATCTTGGCGCACGCCAGCGCGGGCGCGGAGCGCGGCGATCAGGGCGGGAAGGATCTGGTGCAGGTCGCCAATCACCGCGTAGTCGGCTCTGGCGACGATCGGAGCGCCGGCATCGGTATTGATCGCGATGATCGTCTTGGCGCTCTGGCAGCCGGCCATGTGCTGGATCGCGCCGCTGATCCCGCAGGCCAGGTAGAGCTCAGGCGCGATCTTGGTTCCGGTCTGGCCGACCTGCTGCCTGTGCGGGCGCCAGCCCTGGCTGGTCACCACCCTGGAGACCCCCACGGCCGCGCCGAGCAGCCCGGCCAGTTCCTCAAGCACGGCGAAGCCCGCTGGGCTGCCGACGCCGCGGCCGCCACCGATCACCACCCGCGCGGTCGCCAGCGAGACACCGCCTGACCGCTCGGCCGACTCGGTCGCTGTGACCAGCAGATCGCCATCGGCGAACTCGGGCGTATAGACCTCGACAGGAACCGGACTCGGCGTCCCGGCGCCCGGGCCGGCGGCTGCCGGATCCGCGCCAGCCACCGGACCAGCGGCGGCTGCCGGATCCGCGCCAGGTACCGGTTCAGCGGCAGCTACCGAATCCGCGCCAGGCGCCGGATCAGCGCCAGACGGTTCGGTGGGTAGGGCGTCGGTCGCCACCGTCAGCAGCGCCACCGGCCCGGTGAGAACGGCCTCCTCCAGCAGGCTCCCGGCCCAGCGCTGCCGGACGAGCCGACACTCGCCGGCGGCCGCCCAGGTGGCAGAGACGCAGTTCGCCGCCATCGGCAGCCCGGTCAGCGCGGCCAGGTGAGCGAGCACCTCGTTGCCCCGGTCGGTGCTGGCGGCCACAATGGCGGAAAATGGCGCGGCGGTGCTCGCGGCCGGTGCCGGTGCCGGTGCCGGTGCCGAGGCCGAGGCCGGGGCCGAAGCTCGGCCGGGGGACGGCTGCGCGCCGACCAGGCTGGACAGCGCCCGAGCCCAGGCCAGCGGGGCATAGCCGGTCAGCTCGGCTGACCCGATGGCGTAGCCCCGCCGCATTCCGGCGGCGGCGAGCTGAGCCTGGCTGACCGCGCCGACGGGTCCGAACCAGGCAGCGGCCAGTTCGCCGGCCTGCGGCGGGCCGGCCGAGGCGGCGAGCGCCCGGCCGAAGGCCAGGGCCCGGATCGAAGAGTCGGCCGCGCCGTTCGCGTCGGTCTCGATCAGGCAGAACACGGTCACGGCAGGACTCCAAGCGAGTCGAGCACCTCGACCAGGGCGGGCACGGCGTCGGCGCCGGTGCCCAGAATCCGGGCCTGCTTGGCCGCGGACCTGGGAACCTCCAGGCGGAGCTTTCGCAGCCAGTCGGTTCCGCCCTGTGGCTCGGCCTGCTCGATGACCGCCCGTTTCGCCCGCAGCCTGCCTGGCAGCGACGGATAGCGCGGCAGGTTGATCCCCTCCTTGACGCTGACCACGGCCGGCAGCGGAACGTCGAAGGACTCCATCACGCCGCGATACTCCCTGCTGGCCACGATCCGGTCCGGCTGCCCGGTGCCGACCTGCCTGGTGCCGACCTGCAGCTTCTTGATCCCGGTCACGCAGGGCAGCCCGAGCGCGTGCGCCACCCGGACCGGCACCTGGTATCCGCCGGTGTCGGCCGATTCGTTGCCGAACAGCAGCAGGTCGTATCCGCCGCCGGCGACTGCGGCCGCGATCGCCGCCGCGGTCGCGACCGGCCCCCACTCGGCACCGTCGGTCTGCAGCAGGATCGCCCGGCCCGCGCCGAGCGCGAGCATGTCACGCAACTGGTCGGCGGCCTGCGGCGGGCCGACGGTCAGCACCGTGGCCGTCCCGCCGAGCCGCTCGGTGATCTGCACCGCCTCCTCGACGGCGCATTCCTCGTGCGGGCTGACCGTGAAGCCCGACATCGCGGTGTCGACGTCCTGGCCGTCGGGAGTGACCTTGATCATCCCGCCGACCATCGGCACCCGCTTGACGCATACGCAGATGTCCACCGGCTCACTCCCCCAGGTCGCGCTGGCCAGCCGGGCCGGCCAGGCCAGCCGGGCAGACGAGGCCAGCCGGGCCGGCCAGGCCAGCCGGGCAGACGAGGCCAGCCGGGCCGGCCAGGCCAGCCGGGCAGACGAGGCCAGCCGGACCAGCCGGGCCAGCCACCAGGCCCGCCGCCCTGGTCAGCATCTGATCCGCTCATTGGCTGGGTCGAACAGCGGCGTCGATCCCGCGACCGCCACCGTCACCGGGTACCGCTCGCCCAGGTACTCCACGGCGAGCCTGCTGCCCTGCACCGCGTGCTCAGCCGGCAGGTAGGCCAAGAGCAGGTGCTTGCCGACCGACGGGCCAGACCCCGCGCTGGTCACGTACGACCCCCGGCCCTTTGCGTCCACCAGCAGCTCGCCGCCGGTATCCAGGACCGGCTCGCCGCCCAGCATGTAGCGCAGCTCGCCGGAGGCGGAGGTGTGGTCGTCCACCGTGAGCGTGCACAGCAGCGCGGCCGACGGCTGCGCCCGCTGTGCCAGGTAGGCCGCCTTGCCGACGAAGTCCTGCGACTTCACCGACGGCCTGGTCATCCCGGCCTCCACCAGGCTGAAGTCGGCGGTCAGCTCATTGCCGAATGCCCGGTAACCTTTCTCCAGCCTGCCGGTGGTGCCGTAGACGCCGATGCCGGCCGGGATCAGGCCGCGCGGCTGGCCGGCCACCCACAGCACGTCCCACAGCCGGCCGCCCTGCTCCATCGGCACGTAAAGCTCCCAGCCCAGCTCGCCCACGTAGGAGATCCTGGACGCGAGCACCGTCGTCCCGCCGATCTCGATTTCCCTGCAGGTGCCGAACGGGAAGCCGGCGTGCGATATGTCATCGCAGGTGACCTGGGCCAGGATCTCCCTGGCCAGCGGGCCCCAGATGCCGAGCGTGGTCCACGCGGACGTGACATCGGTGACCACGGCCGGGCAGTCGGGCGGCACGTGGTCGCGTATCCACTTCAGGTCCATCTGGCCGGTGGCGCCTCCTGTGACGATGCGGAACGCGTGCGTGCCGAGCCGCATGATCGTGAGGTCGCCGCGGAAACCGCCTGCCTCGTCAAGCAGCGATGTGTAGACCACCCGGCCCGGCCTGACATCCAGCTGGGCGACGGCCAGGTGCTGCGCCGCCGCCAGGGCGCCGGGACCGGCGATGTCCAGGACCGCGAACGCGCTGAGATCGACCAGCGCGCAGGCGTCGCGCATCGCGAGGTGCTCAGCGTTAATGATGGGAGACCACCAGCGGGATTCCCACTCGGCTTCCCGCGGCATCAGCCGCCCCGCGTAGCGTTCGAGCAGCGGCGCGTTGGCCTCGTACCAGAACGGCCGTTCCCAGCCTGCCGTCTCGAAGAACACGGCGCCGAGCTCCCGCTGGCGCTGGTAGGCGGGACCGACCCGGAGCGGGCGGCCGGATTCCCACTGCTCGGCCGGGTGCACGATCCCGTACATCTTGTTGAAGCCCTCACGGGCCCGCGCGGTGACGTGCGCCCCGGTTCGCTGGTGGCCGTAGAAGCGGGACACGTCGGCTTCGTGAATGTCGATCTCCGGCGTGCCGCCGGTCATCCGCTCCGCGACCGTACGGCCGACGCCTGGCCCTTCCTTGATCCAGCTTGCCGCGACCGACCATAGCCCGCCGACCTCGGGCGTCTCGCCGAGCACAGGGTGCCCGTCCGGGGTCATCGAGATCAGGCCGTTGATGGCGTACCGGATGCCGGCCCGCTCGTCGCCGAGCAGCTCGGGCATCAGCTCAAGCGCCTGGCCGAGCTGCGGATCGAAGTCGTCCTGGGTGAACGGCAGCTCGGTGGGCGAGAGCACCGCCTGCTCGATAGCGGGGATCGCGTCTGGATCGACGATGATCGGCCGGTGCGCGTATGAGCCGACCTCCATGTCCCCGCCATGCTGCCGCTCGTACATGTTGAGGTCGACGTCCCTGACGATCGGGTAGCTGATCTCGCCATGGGTGTCGGCGAACATGGCGATCGGGCCGACGCTGATCATCTGGTGCACGATCGGGGTGAGCGGGATCCGGGCGCCGGCCATCCTGGCCAGCCGCGGCGACCAGACGCCGCAGCAGATCGCGCAGATCCCGGTCTCGATGTCGCCGGCGGTCGTGCGCACCCCGGTCACCCGGCCATCGGTGGTGTCGATGCCGAGCACCTCGGTGCCAGCGAGCACGGTGAGCGAGCCGGACCCGGCGGCGTGATCGCGCATCAGCGTGCCAGCGCGCAGCGAGTCCACCACGCCGACGGTCGGGAAGTGCGCGCCGCCGAGTATCACCTGCTCGTCGAGATAGGGCACCAGGTCGCGCACTCCGGCCGGGGTCAGCAGCTCGGCCGGGATCTGCCAGGTCTTCGCCGCGGTGCAGCGCCTTCGCAGCTCGGTCATCCGCTCTGGGGTCCTGGCGACCTCGATGCCGCCGGATTCGATGTACACGCCGAGCTGCTTGTACTGCTCGGTGCTGTCCCTGGTCAGCTCCATCATCATCTTGCTGTATTCGATCGGGAAGATGAAGTTGGACGCGTGGCCGGTCGAGCCGCCGGGGTTCGGCATCGGGCCCTTGTCGATCAGGACGAGATCGCGCCAGCCCAACCTGGCCAGGTGATACGCGAGGCTGTTGCCGACGATGCCGGCGCCGATGATCACCGCGCGTGCCCGGCCGGGGGTGTCGTTCATGCCGCTGCCTCCCGCCGCTGCCTCATGTGGGCCGGCCCCGCCGCCCGTCGTCCGGGCAGCGGGGCCGGCATCACCTGCCTGCTTGCGCCCGGCTACTCGACCGGGATCTCCTTGTTGATCAGGCCGAGGTCGATCCCCTGCCGGCTGCGCACGAGCCTGGCAACCAGGTAGAGCACGACGGCCAGGACATACATGCCTGCCACGAAGTAGAGCGACTTCGTGTTGTTGACGCCGTACAGGCTATTGGTGAGCCACTCGTACAGGTTGTAGCCGAGCAGGCCGATGGTCACCACGCCAGCCACCGGCACGATCGGAATGCCGAGCAGCTTGAACCGGCTGGCCGGCGATGCCTGCCAGAGCTCTCGCTTGACGAACGGCAGCAGCACCACCGCGATCGCGCTGAACAGATAGGTCACCGCGATCACCAGGGTGGCGTCCAGCGTGTAGGTCTGGAACGTGGTCGAGTAGGCGTAGACGGCGGACAGCCCGACTGCGGGGAGCAGCATGAGCAAGAGCGAGTAGACCGGGACCTTGCGCTTCTCCGACACCTCGGCGGCCCGGTCGGGGAGCACCCGGTCGAACGCGGCGGCGAAGATAACCCTGGTCGACGACAGGAACAGCGTCCCGACCCAGCCGAAGAACCACAGGCTCATCAGCAGGATCAGCGCCACCTGGAAGGCAGTGTTGTGCACCAGCCAGCCGGCCAGCATGACCGGGTACGGCCAGACGGCGCCGAGCGGCGGAGTCGCCGCTCCCTTCACCCCGTAGAAGTAGCTCTCCCAGGCAGCGTTTGAGTTGCCGTAGAAGGCTGATCCGAACGTCTTGTACACCAGCAACAGGAAGACCACGGACAGGCCGACCGTGATCCACAGGCCGCCGAACATGCCAGTGAAGACGCGCTTGAAATCGCTGGCGCCGCGGATCTCGCCGTACAGCGTCGCGCCCCAGTTCGGCCAGAGGATGAAGAACATCATCATCGGAACCAGCAGCATGGCCGCGCCGAGCGGCCCGAAGCCGAATACCGGCGCGGTGTACAGGTCCTTGGCCGCCGCGGCGTTCGTCACCGTGAACGCGTTGTTGGCACCGAACAGCTTGTGCGCCTCGAGGTTGAACGATGACACGAAGTTGGAGTGGCTGCTGAACAGCAGCAGTGCGGCGACGACGAGGAAGCCGACGAGACCGCCGATGAAACACCACTTCTGGATCTTGGCGTAACCGGCCATGCCCAGCGAGACCAGCAGGCCGGCCATGGCGATCGTGATCAGCGAGACCACGAATATGCCGGTGTGCGTGGTGAACCAGGCGGCACCGCCGGACGGCCAGGTCCAGCCGAGTGTCGCCCAGAGTGGCTGGAAGAACTCGACCGACAGGATATTGCCGTAGATCGGCGCCCACAGCCACAAGGTGAACCACCACCCGGTGACTGCCATTACGAAGCCGAGGCCGCTGCCGAGGATTCGGGTCTGCCAGACGTAGTCGCCGCCGGCCCGCGGGATGGTCACGATCAGCCCGGCGTAGGCGATTACCAGGAATGACACCCAGACCGCCGAGATCAGTATCGAAGTCACCAGCTGACCTTGCGGAAACGCGGACTGGAAGGAGAATTCATAGATTCCGAGCGTGACGATGTTCGTCGACAGGCACGCGTAGATCATTGAGTCGCGGACGGACCAGCCTCTGACCAAGCCGGTGGCCTTCCTCAGGAAAAGTGTCGGCGCCTCGGTGCCGACGGCTTCTGCAGCCATGTGCTACTCCGCCTCCAGGTTGTCATTTCTTTGCCTGGCTGGCCGGCCCGCTGCGGAGACGGCAGGTCTTCCAGACCGGCCTGTCGATGCCGAATCAGCCTTGTCGGTGGGTACTACGTCGGTTTCCGCATACTGTGTCACTTCTCATGCCCCCTGTCCGCCCGATCTGCCAAGTGGCTCCATGACGTCATGTCACGGCGAACCGGCGGCGCGGCGCCTGACTGCCGACCGCCTAACCGTTGACCAGCAGGTATCTGCTGACCTTTGCCTTCTTGGCATCGAGTTCGATGACCGCGCCCTGCAGGACGCCGTCGCCGTAGACGCTGCCCGGGTTGATGGCGAGGGTGCGGCGCATCTTCTTGATGCCTCGGCTCTCGTGAATATGCCCGTGGATCGAGAGCATCGGCTGATGCTCGTTGATGGCGTCCCGAACGGCCAGCGATCCGACCGGCTTCATCACCGCTCCGCCGTGAATCGGCCGCAGCGTCGCATCCAGGGCAGGCGCCTCATCCAGCCCGGTGCCGAACGGCGGCGCGTGGAAATTGAAGATCGCCCGGCCCATGTCGGGCACCTGGCTCGCCACTGCCTCGATCTTGGCGGCGAGCTCCTCCTCAGGCGCCTCGCGGAACGTGTCCCACGGCGTCGGGTTGGTCCAGCCCATCGAGACCAGGCTGAAACCGCCGAGGTCGAGCACCTTGCCCTCGGCGAAGGTCACGCACGGCGATGACTCGATGATCTGGTCGATCTCCCAGATGTCGTCGTTGCCGCCGTTGACGATGCAGCCGATCTCGCCCCCGCGCAGCTTGGTGTCGGCCATGTCGAGCCAGCGGTCAAGCGAATGCGTCATCTCGGCGCTGAACCTGCGATCCACCTCGCCCTCTTGCTGGCTCAGCACCTGCAGCTCATCCGGGGTCACGATGGCCGGGTACGAGCCTCGGTTGCGGATCCGCTGCTCCACGTCGGCGAGTTCCTGCTTGGTCTCGGCACGAATCGTCTGGCCCCGGTAGGTGAGCTGCCAGTAACCGTTATGCGCCACGATCGGGATCATGACCTTGCCGGTCACATCGCCGCCGAGGATCACCATGTCTGCCTTGTAAAAGGCGGCGGCATTGAGGAACTTGCGCCAGCAGACCTCCGATCCGTGGATGTCTGTGGCAAAGAAAATCTTCATGCAACCTCTAACCCCGCCCCTGGCGGTATCGCCTACCCAACTTCTCTAGCAGTTGGGCTAACCGGGCGTCAAGCGTCGGTCCGGTACAAATGAGCTGGTGACCGTGCGAGCGCCCCGCGCCCGGCCGCGGCCGGGCGGTCAGTGGCCGACCTCCTCAGGCAGCTCATACCAGCGCACCTTGTCGCCCACCCTGGCGCGCATCCGCCACTTCATGCTCTTGGGGGTCTCGTCGGCTAGCCACCGCAGCCCCGCCGCCTGCTCGGCGGGGTGGAACGGCATGCCAGGCAGGGCCAGCTGCGGATGCTCGGACAGCAGCCCCGGCAGCTTGGCCAGGCTGCCGGTGACCGTGCGCCACCAGCCCCAGTCGCCGGCCAGCACCTGGCAGAACCGGTCAGCGTCGATGCCAGGCCGCTGTCCTGCCCGCCCGATCGGCATGCAGGAGAGCAGCTGGACGAGGTCCCTGGCGTCCTTCTCGTTCAGCTCCACGATCTGCAGCTTGGACAGCAGCAGGTCCACCACGTCCACGGTCAGCGGCAGCCTGCCGAACGACGGCCGGAAGTCCAGCGTGTGGCACATGGCGAGGCGGTCAACCATGACGTCGATCGGGCGCCCTGACGGAGCGGTGAAGTACATCTGCCGGTCGCCGTTGAGGTTGTTGAACCGCCGGTCCGGCTGGCAGCCGACCCGTTCCAGGTGCGCGGCGACCGCCTTGCGCTCCTTGGACAGGCAGGCGAAGTCGATGTCCTGGTCGTGCCGCAGCCTGGGCGGATAGTCGGGGCAGACCACCCGCACGCCGAGACCGCCGAGCAGCTTGAGGCCGAGCCCGGCGTCCACCGCGGTGCGCGCGATGGCCATCGCGTCGGTCAGCGGGTCCTGCGCCGACCCGGGTACCGGATACGGCGCCGGGGCCGGCTGCCGCACGGGCTGACCAGCATGCAGACCTGACATTTCCACCGGCTCGCTCCTCACCCCAACGCGGTGCCTCAGTCTACGGCCATATGAGGCAATGTCCCCTGCATACGAGGTTTCGCTTCCGGCGGCTGGCGACGTTGGCGATGTGGCAGCGCATACGCTGTTTCGTCGGCGATGTGACATAGCGTATGTAGCCCGAGCGGGACGGCCGCCGCCAGCATGGTGATGACTGCCTGCCTGACGACGGCCTACCTGACGACGACCTGGAACGTGGCCAGCGTCGGATCGGCCGCGTAGGCGATCCGGCCGCCCTCCGCCTTGACCTCGCGCAGTGAGGCCAAGGCGTCGGCGGTGATCAGCTCGCCGGGTGCCAGCACCGGCACGCCGGGCGGATACGGCGCGATCAGCTCGGCGCTGACCCGGCCGACCGCGGCATCGGCGCTGACGGTCTCGTTCTGCGCAAAGAAAGCCTCGCGTGGTGACAGCACGGCCTGCGGGACGACCATCCATGCGGCTGCGGCCGCCGGCCGGCGCGGCGCGCCGCGGTGCCGCTCGATGGCGGCGATCAGGACGTCGGTGAACGCGCTGATCCGCTCCTCATCGTCGGCGATCGTCGGGATCGGTATCACGGTGTCCCGGTCGGCCGTCTCCACCGCCATCCCGGCGGCGATCAGGTCGGCCTCGACTGCGTAGCCGTAGGCGCCGGTGCCGGCCAGCAGCACGACCAGCTTGGTCGGCTCGACACCGGGCCCGTCGAGCACGGCCGCGCCCGGCACCTGCCTGATCCGCTGCTTCGCCGCCGCGACGCCGCGGAGCAGCCTGGCGCACAGGTCCTTGCCGTCCCTGGCCAGCAGCGCCCTGGCCGCGTCGATGCTGGCCATGATCGAGCCGGCCGGGCTGGTGGTGTGGGTGGCCTCGAACGCACGGTCAAGCCTGGCCGCGTCGAGCCGGCCGGTCCTGGCCAGCACGATCGCCCCTTGTGTGTAAGCAGGGAGCGCCTTGTGCGCGCTCGTCACCATCGCATCGGCGCCTGCCTCCAGCGCATGCGGCGGCAGCTCGGGGTGAAAGCCGAGGTGTGCCGCCCATGCGGCGTCCACGAGCAGCGGCACCCCTGCCTCGTGCGCAGCGGCGGCGTGCCCGGCCAGGTCTCCTACGGTGCCGACGTAGGTCGGCTCGCCGAGGAACACCCCGCACGCGCCTGGGTGGGCGGCAAGCGCGGCACGCACCGTCTCGACGGCGACCGCTGCCGGCAGGCCGGTCACCTGGTCCACCTCCGGCCTGACCCAGACCGGCCGCAGCCCGGCAAGCACCAGGCCGAGCAGCAGCGACCTGTGCAGGATCCTTGTGACGATGATCTCGGCGTTGTCGCGGCCGACCGCCAGTGCGAGCGCCTGGTTGCCGTGCGTCGACCCGGCGACGGAGAACCGGCACCAGTCGGTGCCCCAGAGCCTGGCCGCCCTGGCCTCCGCGTCTGCCCTGGGCACATCAGCGTGCTTGATCGCATCGACCCCGCCGTACAGCGGCGCGTCCCCGGCCACCACCGCGCCGGTCAGATCCTGCCGCTGCTTGTGCCCTGGCACGGCCATCGGGTTCAGCGCACCGGCTTGTGCCTGCGCGGTGAAGCCGAGCCAGGCGCGCAACAGCGGGGCATCCGCCGCCAGGCCGCGTGGATCGCGCGGGTCATATGCGGAGGTCATCGCCCTAGTCTGCGGGACGGCCAGCACCGGGCTCGCCGCAGGCCCGCCAGGTCACCAGGGTTCGCTGCCCTCGTGAGAGCATCGAAGGCGGACGGCCGGCCCGGCGGGCCGGATGCCGCGCCAGGGCCTGACGGCCCCAGTCAAGGCAGTCAGAGGCGAGGAAGACGGCTATGCGAGCTGCGCTCTACGACCGCTACGGGGACGCGCACGAGGTGCTCAGGGTCACCGACGTCGAGCGGCCCGAACCTGGCCCCGGCCAGGTGCGGGTCAAGATCAGGCTGTCCGGCGTCAACCCGACCGACTGGAAGTCTCGCAGCGGCGCGACGCCCAGGCCGATCGACGGCTTCCAGATACCGCATCACGACGGGGCAGGCGTGATCGATGCCGTCGGCGAGGGCGTCAGTCCCGGTCGCGCCGGCCAGCGGGTCTGGCTCTGGCTCGCCGCGGCTGGCCAGCGGTGGGGCACGGCCGCCGAGTGGACCGTGGTGCCCGCCAGGCAGGCGGCACCGCTGCCCGACGGCGCTTCCGACGAGCTGGGCGCCAGCCTTGGCGTGCCCGCCGTAACCGCGCACCGGTGCCTGTTCGCCGACGGCCCGATTACCGGGCAGACGATCCTGGTAGCTGGCGGCGCCGGGGCGGTGGGTCACTTCGCGATCGAGCTGGCCAAGCACGCAGGCGCCCGGGTGGTCACCACGGTCAGCGGCCAGCGGAAGGCCGAGCTCGCCGAGCAGGCGGGGGCTGACCTGGTGGTGAACTACCGCGAGCCGGATGCCGCCGAGCGGATCAGGGCGTTCGGGAGCATAGACCGGGTGATCGAGCTGGCGCTTGGCGCGAACCTCAATCTCGACCTCGCCGTGATCAGCCCTGGCAGCCAGATCGTGACCTACGCAGCCGAGCCCGCGGACCCGGTGCTGGCGGTCAGGCCGTGCATGAACGCGAACGTGATCCTGCGGTTCGTGCTGCTGTACGGCGTGCCTGCCCGGGCCCTGGACCAGGCGGTCGCCGACATCAACCGCGCGCTGGCCGACGGCGCGCTGACCGAGCTTCCCGCGCACAGGTTCAGCCTGGCCGATGTGGTCGCCGCGCAGGACGCGGTGCGGGGCGGGGCGACCGGCAAGGTCTTCGTCACCCTTTAGCCCGCAAGACCCTTTAGCCCGCAAGCCGCCGGCCCGGCACCTTGCCAGCCAGCGGCCCGGCCCGGTGCCGCGAACGCTCAGCAGCTGTTGCTGTAGGGGCGGCTGTGCGACCACGCCTGGCTGAACTGGCCGCCTGAGACGTCCGACGCCTGGGCGAGCACCGCTCCGCCCGCGCCGCAATTGCCGGTCATCGTCCACCGCTGGTTAACCGCTGACAGCTGCGAGGCGGCGGCGTCCTGCCAGAAGTAGCTGTTCCACACGTTGAGCTGCGCGAACGAAGGCAGGTAGCGGCCGTTCGGCCGCTCAAGGACATAGTTAGCGGCATCGGTTCCGATATAAGGCAAAGAATTGGTAAAAGCGCTGTACGCCCCGGTCGTCACATTCTCCAGGAAGTAGTAGGCCTCGTTGTTCCCGGCGTTCCTGGCGTAGACGAAGGCGATCTGGCCTGGGCCGATGGGCGGCCCTTCCCAGATCATGTTCTGCGGATAGTCCTCGGTCCAGAACCTGTACCTGGGCGTGGCGGCGGCGATCGAGTCGGCACCGGCCTGCATCAGGTTGGATACCCCGATGCCGGTCCACACAGACACCGCCGGGGCGCGGTTGTAGTCGGTGTAGTTGGGATCAGCCTGGACCGCTGGTTGCACCCACTCCGACTGCACGGCGGTGAACGAGGCGTTTCCGTAGGCCGACTTCGGCACCACGTGGCCTGCCCAGTTGCCCGAGTAGACGGTCGAGCGCCCGTTGGTGCCGCAGACCGGGTCGGGTGCCACGAACGTCCGTGCCCGGCTCACCACGCTGAGCCAGAGCAGCGCGGCACGCGGCCGCGACGCTGGCGGCCTGGGCGGGAAGCCGCTGGCGAGCAGGACCGCGTTGGCGGTCTGCAGCGTCGGCCGGAAGCCTGGCTTGCGGAAGAAGACGTGCAGCGGACGGCACCAGGTCGCCGACGACGGCCTGGCCAGCGGGCCGGCGGCCAGCCAGACCCGGATCGCGCCGGTGCGCGGGACGGCGGGATCCGGCGCCCGGCTGATGAAGGCCGCGAGGCCGACGATGACCGCGACGCCCGTCGCGGAACATGTGAAGCAGCGAATAAGCCGCCGCACATTGGCCCCCCTCGGAAAGCGCGCAAGCCGTGAGAATACGGCAACACCACGATTAACCGGCGAACGCATCAGGCCGAAGGCTGCCCGGCTGGCCTGTGCTTGTAGTACGCCACTTTAGCGGGTGGCAGCGGCTGATTTCCCAAGACCAGGTCAGCTGCCTTCTCGGCAATCATCATGACGGGCGCGTAAATATTGCCGTTGGTGACATAAGGCATCACAGAGGCGTCGACCGCGGCCAGCCCTTCGACGCCGTGCACGGCCATGCTCGACGGGTCGACGACCGAGTCGGGGCCGGTACCCATCGCGCAGGTGCAGGACGGATGCAGCGCCGTCTCGCCGTCCCGCCTGACCCAGTCCATGATCTGCTCGTCGGTCGCCACCCGCGGTCCGGGTGAGAGCTCCCCGGCGCTGTACGGCGCGAACGCGGGCTGGCTGAGAATCTTCCTGGTGACCGCGATGGCCTCCACCCACTCGCGGCGGTCGCTCTGCGTGGACAGATAGTTGAACCGCAGCGCCGGGTGCACGGCCGGGTCGGCCGAGACGATCCGCACCGAGCCGCGCGAGTCTGAGTACATCGGCCCGACGTGCACCTGGTAGCCGTGCCCGCCGGCCGGGGCCGAGCCGTCATACCTGATCGCGATCGGCAGGAAGTGGAACATCAGGTTCGGGTAGCCGACGTCCTCGTTCGACCGCGCGAAGCCGCCGCCCTCGAAGTGGTTGGTCGCTCCTGGGCCGCTGCGCCGCAGCAGCCACCGCGCCCCGACCACCGGCCGGTTGCGCCATTTCAGCGCCGGTGCCACCGAGACCGGCTGCGTACACGCGTACTGAACGTAAACCTCCAGGTGATCTTGCAGGTTCGCGCCGACGCCCGGCAGGTCGGCGACCACGTCGATGCCCAGCGACGTCAGCAGGTCCGCCGGGCCGATGCCGGAAAGCTGCAGCAGCTGCGGTGAGTTGATCGCGCCGCCGGACAAGATGATCGTGCCCGCGCCGGCCCGCTCGGCCTGGCCGCCGCGGTGGCTGAACTCCACCCCGGTGGCGCGGGTCCCGTCGAACAGGATCCTGCGCACCAACGCACGGCAGCGCACGGTCAGGTTCGGCCGGGTGAGCACCGGGTGCAGGTAGGCCCGCGCGGCGCTCAGCCTCCGGCCGCGGCTGATGTTCCTGTCGAACGGCGCGAAGCCCTCCTGCCGGTACCCGTTCACGTCGCCAGTGAGCTGGTACCCGGCCTGGACAACCGCCGCGAAGAAGGCCTGGAACAGCGGGCTGCTCGCCGGGCCCCGTTCTAGCACCAGCGGCCCGTCGGCGCCGCGGAACTCGTCCCCGCCAGCCAGGCAGGTCTCCATCCGCCTGAAATACGGCAGGCAGTGCTGGTAGTCCCAGTCGGCCATGCCAGGGTCGGCGGCCCAGCGCTCGTAATCCATCGGATTGCCGCGCTGGAAGATCATCCCGTTGATGCTGCTCGACCCGCCGAGCACCTTGCCGCGGGCGTGGTAGATCCGCCTGCCGTTCATGAAAGGCTCGGGCTCGGATTCATAACGCCAGTCGTAGAACCTGCTGCCGATCGGGAAGGTCAGCGCCGCGGGCATGTGGATGAAGACGTCCCACCTGTAATCGGGCCGGCCTGCCTCGAGCACGAGCACCCGGTGCGCGGGGTCAGCAGAGAGTCGGCTGGCCAGCGCGCAGCCGGCCGAGCCGCCGCCGATGATGATGAAGTCGTACTGCTTGGGCGCCATGGCAGTTCCCGCCTGATTCGGAGCCTGAGTGGGGTTGGGTACGGGAGCAGCCTGGTGTACCCAGAGATCTTCTTCGCACCGTAACGGTCATCGGCGCCCCATCTCCAGCCAAAACGCCAGGTCGCCGGGGCGCGGGTCAGGAGAGCCGCCGACGCCGGCCTTCTTCGGCGCGCCTTGCAGCCACGCGGGCATCCTGGCCGGTCAGCCGGGCCCGGCGAACCGTCTGCCCGCACCGTCACCTGGCAGATCGCCGTGGCACGCGATCAGGCGCAGGACCGCTTGTAGCAGAACGTCCGCGCCGCTCACCAGGGCCGGCAGGTCCGTGTTCTCCGCCGGCGCATGGCTGATCCCCCCTCGCTCGGCACGAAGATCATTCCGGTCGGGCAGATCGCCGCCATGATCTGCGCGTCGTGTCCCGCTCCGCTCGGCATGGTGAGGCAGTCCAGGCCAAGGGAGCGGGCCGCCTCCTCCACGGCGCCGGAAAGACCGGTGTCGGTCGTCTCCGGCCGTGACTGATGTGCCACCTTCAGGTCGATCGCCACCCCGGATTGGCCGGCCACCTCGGCGGCCATCGAACTCAGCAGGCTCGCCGCCGCGTGGATGCGCCTGGCGTCGGTATCCCTGATCTCCGCGGACAGCCTGGCTGAGCCAGGGATCGTGTTGGTCACGTTCGGGGCCACGTCCAGGTAGCCGGCCGTCGATGTCGCGCAGATGCCGTGATCGGAGGCGATGCTCTCGATCTTGAGCACCAGCCTGGCGGCCGCCGACAGCGCGTCCTTCCTGGCGTTCATCGGCGTCGTGCCCGCGTGCCCTGACTCCCCGTTCAGCACGAAGTCGAAGATGGTCCGGCCAGCGATCCTGTCCACCACGCCGATCGGCACCTGCCGCCGTTCTAGCACGGTGCCCTGTTCGATGTGCAGTTCGAGGTAGGCGGCGATGGCGCCGGGCGGCCAGGCGGCCTGTGCCAGCCGGTCCGGGTCGCCGCCGGCCGCTCGCAGGTACGGTCCGACCGGCATGCCGTCTCTGTCACAGGCGTCGAGTGCCCCGGCCGACGAGCCGGCCAGCGCTCGCGACCCCCAGAACGGCCGCTGGATCAGCGCGCCTTCTTCATTGGCGAACCCGACCGCGACCGGCTCCAGGCTGCATGGCACGGCGTGCTCGGCGAGGACGGTCAGCACTTCGAGCGCGGCGACGACGCCATACGCGCCGTCCAGCCAGCCGTCCTGGCGCACGGTATCGGTGTGCGACCCGAACAGCAGCGCGGGCCTGGCCGGGTCCGCTCCGGCGCGGCTCACGACCAGGTTGCCGGCCGGATCGGTCTTCGGTACCAGGCCGGCCCGCCGGCTGACCTGGCTCAGGTAATCGCGGGCCTGGCGCTCGGCCGGGCCGAGCCCGAGCCGGGAGAGCCCGCCCCGCGGGTCGGTTCCGATCAGCGCTAGCTCGCGCAGCACTCGCTCGAACCGCCGCGGGCTGATCCGCGCGCCAGACGGCGGCACAGGCCGAAGGCGCCGGACGGAACGGCCGCCGGGCCGCCGGCTCCCGCGCGCCGTCGGCCCGCAGGTGGCGCCTGAGCCAGCGGGTGGCAGGTCAGCACGCTCTGGCTGCAGCCGGCCACCATCCATGCACTGTCTCCGTCCAGCCGCAGGGCGGTGATGCCGGCTCGGACCCGATCGGCTGCCGCGGCGTGGTTAGCCGGTCGACCTACGGACTGGCTCAGTATCGGGACCGCCGCTATCGGCGGCGCATCGCGGCGGCATCCGGCGGTCGCGCCCCTGCCGTGCCAGAACGTCCGACCAGCCCCGATGTCCGGGCCGGGCGGTCGATAGCGATCGATAGGCGACCAGATAAGGAGGTTTTCTGCCGGCCAGCAGGTCGGCCTTGACGTCCAGTTCGCCGAAGCTCAGCGCCTCCCAGGAACCTGCCACCGCGAGCCGGTGCGGCACGGCACGCGCCCGCTCCTCGGACAGCCTGTGCACGGGCCGCAGCGGTCCGCCCGGCCGGTGCGGGATGTCAAGCACGGTGCGCTGCTGCTCGGCGGTGAGCAGCGGCAGCGCGCACAGGGGCGTCTGCGGATCGGCGACTGCCTGGGTGAGCAGCCAGGCAAGGCAATCGTGCAGCCGCCGCACGGTCGCGGTGTCGAGCAAGGCCGCCCGGTACTCCCAGACGGCGGCGAGCCCGGACGCGCCCGGCTGCTCGATCACCGAGAGCGTCAGGTCGAGCGCCGAACCGCCGGACGACAGCAGCTGTGTCCGCGTGACTTCCAGGCCGGGCAGCTCAAGCCGGGTCTCTGGCACGTTGTAGACCTGAAACATGACCTGGACGAGCGGCTGGCGGCCAGGTTCCCTGGCTGGCGCGTGCCGCTTTACCACCTGTTCGAGCGGGGTGTCCTGATGCTCGTAGGCCTCCAGGGTGGCGCCGCGGACCCGGCGCAGCATGGTGCGCAGCCCCGGCTCGCCAGAGACGTCCAGCCGCAGTGCGATGGTGTTGATGAACAGGCCGACCAGATTCTCCAGTTCGGGCACGAGCCGCCCGGCGGCTGGCGCTGCGCGCGGTGCTTGACCCGCGGGGACCGGTCGCTCATGCCCGTGCCGCTGGTTCCCCGCTGATGGTCCCCGTCCGGCCCGGCTGGGCCGGCTCGGGCTCGGCAGCGGCCGGCCTCAGCAGCACAAGCACGATCGCACCGGCCAGGACGTAGCCAGCGCCCTGGGCCACCAGCATCGGAATGATCCCGAGCCTGGCGCCGCCGAATCCGGCCGCGAGGGTGCCGGCCATGATCGCCAGGCCCTCGGCCGTGTTGAGCGCGCCGAAGACCCGCCCGCGGTGGCTCTCCTCGGTGTGCCGCTGGAACAGGGTTATCGCGGCCGCGATCAAGAGCGCGCCGGGAAGGCCGACGAGAATCATCAGCACGACCGATGGCCATACCACCGGATACCCGAGCGGATAGGTGAACACCGCGATATCGATCATGCCGAAGGCGATCGCGCCGAAGCCGAGTGCTCGCACGGCATGCAGCCGCGGGCCGATGGACGCGGCGAAGAGGCCCCCGCTGATGCCGCCGATCGCCTGGGCGGCAACGATCAGCCCGTACGTCCCGACGCTCGCGTGCAGCACCGAGCGGACAAACGGGGCGAAGAGCGTCCCCATGATTCCCTCGCCGACGCAGGTGATGAGCACGCAGGTCAAGATGACCCGCAGCACGCGCTGGCGGACGGACATCCGGAGCCCGTCGGCCCATTCGGTGCGCAGCTGCAGGAGCCGGGCGCGCACCCTGGTGCGAGTTCTGGTGCCCGTCCGGCCAGGGGCGGCGATTCTCATGATGAGCACGCCGGAGACGAGGAAGCTCGCGGTATCCACGAGCGTGATCAGGGTGATCCCGCCCGCCGCCGCGAGCGCTCCGCCAGCGGCGGAGCCGATCAGCCTGGACAGGTCGTTGTTCTGGTTGCCCAGCGCGTTCGCGGTCGCGAGATACCGGTCGTCGACCACGCGGGGGATCAGGCTCTGCTGGGCGGGGAGGAAGAACTGCTGCAGGCACCCCTCGACAGCGGTGACGGCATAGACGATCCACACCTGGCCCGGCCGGTGCACGGCAAGCAGCGGCAGCAGGCCGACGGCAAGCAGCACGTTGGTCACGATCATCGTTCGCCGCAGGTCCCACCGGTCCACGAACACGCCGGCCAGCGAACCGAGCGCGATCTGCGGCGCGAAGGACGAGAGCAGCATGAGCGCGGACGCGAGCGTCGAGCCGGTCAGCACGTACACGTAATAGGTCAGCCCCACTCGCAGCACCCAGTCGCCGATCAGCGAGATCAGGCCCGCGGATAGCAGCAGCCGCAGGTCGCGCTCGCGCAGCGCCGCGCCGATAGCACTCATGTCAGCGTTCCGCCGCGGTCGGTCCGTGCGGGATCACGATGAGCGTCATGTCGACCGCCTTGGATCCGGCCGGACGGGACGCGACATCATCGATCGGCCGCCCGTCGGTGTAGTGGGCGAGCAGCTTCTCGAACTGCCCGATGAGGTCGGCGAGTTCTTCCTCGGTCAGGTAGACGGTGGTCCTGGCGGCGCCGGAGTGCTCACGCCAGCCCGGCGACCACGATGCCCGCCTGTCCTGCCAGCGGCTGAGTTCCTCCAGTGCGCGCTCCGCTGTGACCTGCTCGAACATCGCCAGTGCCTCGGTCCCGCCCGGCTGATCCTCAATGCCATCGACGCTGATTGACGTGTGCATGATCTGCCAGGGGCGTTCCCGCCGGTCGGCGCCTTCGACCTGCCTGACGAAGTCGTATTTCCTGAGCTGATGCAGGTGGTGGGAGGTGAGCGCGTGGCTGATGCCAAGCTCGCGTGCCGCGTCCGCCGCCGTGATCCGGCCGGCCCGGCCGATGATCGACAGCAGTTCGAGCCGGATCGGATGAGCGAGCCCGCGGATGGCGCGCGGGTCGCCTAGCAGGCGCCGTGGGCTGCGCTGCGTCCGGCCGTGATTCTCTCCGCTCCGCGGCCGGCGGGCGGTAGATTCCAAGGACATGCTTGGAATGTTACCTCTGGCTGGCCGAACGAGCATCTTCCCTTGTCAGCAGCCGCCCGGCCGGCCGGCTTCGGCTGACCGGCTCGCCGCGCAGCCAGGTCCTGCGGACCATCCCGGTCAGCACCCGGCCAGCGTACGGCGTGATCTGATGCCTGGTGCGCAGCATCTCTGGCGCGACCAGGAAGCTCTCGTCCGGCGCGAAGGCGACCAGGTCGGCATCGCGGCCTGGCACTATGGCGCCCTTGTCGGCCAGCCCGGCGATGGCAGCCGGCCCCGATGCCATCCACCCGGCGACATCGGCCAGGTCGTGCCCGCGCTCCCTGGCCTTGGTCCACACCGCGGGCAGGCCGAGCTGCACCGAGGAGATGCCGCCCCAGGCCGCGCCGAAGTCACCGCCGGCCGGATCCTTGAGCCCGGGCGGGCACGGTGAGTGATCGGAGACCACGCAGCCGATCACGCCGGCCCGCAGGGCCGCCCACAGCCGGTCGGCGTTGGCGCGGTCGCGGATTGGCGGGCAGCACTTGTACTCGGTCGCGCCGGGCCCGATCTCCTCCGCTGCCAGCGTGAGGTAGTGTGGGCAGGTCTCCGCGGTGATCCGCGCGCCGTCGGCCTGCGCGGCGGCCAGCGGCGGCACGGCGGCGGCCGCCGACAGATGCAGCACGTGCACCCGGGCGCCGGTGGCGCTGGCCAGTTCCGCGATCTTGGCGATCGCGGTGACCTCGGCGCTGGCCGGGCGGGTGCGCAGGAAGCTGCCGTAGTCCCGGCCGGCCGGGGCGCCTGCCCCGGCAGCGCTGATCGCCGCCGCGTCCTCCGCGTGCACGATCAGGATGCTGGAGAGCTCCGCCACCTGCTGCATCGCGGCGGCAAGGCCGGCCTCGCCGAGCGGCGGGAACTCGGGCACCCCCGAGTCAGCCATGAAGCACTTGAACCCGAACACTCCGGCGGCATGCAGTGCCGCGCGATCTGCGCTATTGGCGGGAACGGCACCGCCCCAGAAGCCGACGTCCACCGCGCACTGCCCGGCGGCTGACTGCCTCTTGACGTTCAGCGCTGGCACGTCCGTGGTCGAGGGGATCGAGTTCAGCGGCATGTCGATGATCGTGGTAACGCCGCCGGCGGCCGCGGCGGCGGTCGCGGTCGCGAAGCCCTCCCAGTGCGTCCTGCCCGGCTCGTTGACGTGCACATGGGTGTCGACCAGGCCGGGAAGCAGCACCTCGTCGTCGGCAAGCTCCACGACGGCACCGGGTCCGGCGCCTGCTGACCGCGGCGGCCCCGGCGCGGCGACGGCGCTGATCCGGCCGTCGCTCACGTGCACGTCGGCCGGCCTGATGCCGCCTGGGGTGACCACCCGCCTGGCCCTGATGACCAGGCCGGCGCCGGTCACCCGGTCGCCGTTCCGGTGATGTGCTCGGGCCTGACCGGGACCCGCGGCAGCGGAAGCCCGGTCGCCGCCCTGATCGCCGCGACCACTGCGGGACCCGAGGAGATGGTGGGCGGCTCGCCGACGCCACGCACGCCGTACGGCGCGTGCGGATCGGGATACTCAAGCACGCTGCTGCGCATCGGGGGCACGTCCAAGATGGTGGGTATCAGGTAGTCGGTGAACGATGAGTTCTTGATCTGCCCGCCCGCTACTTGGATCTCCTCCATCACCGCCAGGCCCAGCCCCTGCGCGGCGCCGCCCTGTATCTGGCCGATCACGGCCTGCGGGTTGATCGCCTTGCCGACATCCTGCGCGCAGTCCAGCGCGACGACCTTGACCAGGCCAAGCTCGGTGTCCACGTCCACGACCGCGCGGTGGGCGGCGAAAGCGTACTGGACATGCGCGAAGCCCTGCCCGGTCTCCGGGTCGATCGGCTTGGTCGGCCGGTGCCGCCACTGCACGGTCTCCTTGACCACCTCGGCACCGAGGAACCTGGCGATCGGACCGATCAGGGCCAGGCCGGGCGGATTCGCGTGATCGGCGCGACCAGGCTCGCTGGCCTGCGCGGCCGCTGACCCGGCGGCGCCGTAGACCTGGCCAGCGTGCAGGCACAGGCCGGTCACGGTATGCCCAAGCTCACGCTGGACCAGGCCGAACAGCCGCTCGCGGATCAGCTCGCAGGCGGCCTTGACCGCACCGCCAGTCACATAGGTCTGCCTGGACGCCGAGGTGGAGCCGCCCGACCCGATCCTGGTGTCCTTGGGCATGATGACGACCCGGTCCACACCGAGCTCGGTCCGGCAGATCTGCTGCTCGATCGTGACGAGTCCCTGGCCCACCTCGGCGGCGGCGGTGTGCACGGTGGCGACGGGCTCGCCGCCGGAGACCTCAAGCCGCACCAGGGCGGTGGAGAAATCGTCGTAGCCCTCGGAGAACCCAACGTTCTTGTAGCCGACCGCATAGCCGATCCCGCGCACGACGCCCTCGCCGTGCGTGGTGTTGCCGACGCCGCCAGGCACCAAGCGCAGGTCGGGCGCCGGCGCTGGCGCCGGCGGCAGCGGCAGCTGCCGCACCTGGCGCAGCAGCTCGGCCACCGGGGCCGGGCTGTCGACGACCTGGCCGGTGGGGCCCTGGCTGCCCATGCTCATCGCGTTCAGGCAGCGGAACTCGACGGCGTCCATGCCAAGCGCGGCGGCTAGCTTGTCCATCTGCGCCTCGTAGCCGAACGCGGCCTGCACCGAGCCGAACCCCCGCATGGCGCCGCACGGCGGGTTGTTGGTGTAGACGCCGTAGACGTCGATGTGCGCGTTCGGCACCACATACGGGCCGGCGCCCATGGTGCCGGCGTTGCCGACCACGGCCGGGGTGCTCGACGCGTACGCGCCGCCGTCCAGGTACATCGCGAGCTTGACGTAGACCAGCCTGCCGTCGCCGTCAGCCCCGTGCTCGAATCGCATCAGCGCCGGATGCCGGTGCACGTGACCGAAGAACGATTCCTCCCGGCTGTACGCCATCTTCACCGGCTTGCCGGTGCGCAGCGCCAGCAGGCACGCGTGCACGTGCATGGACAGGTCCTCGCGGCCGCCGAACGCGCCGCCGACGCCGGCCAGCACCAGCCGCACCTGCTCGGGCGGCAGGCCGAGCGCGGCGCAGACCTGGCGCTGATCGACGTGCAGCCACTGGGTGGACACGTACAGGTCCACGCCGCCCTGACCGTCAGGGACCGCCAGCCCCGCCTCAGGACCGAGGAACGCCTGGTCCTGCATGCCCACCAGGTACTCGCCGCTGACCGTCACGGCCGCTGGAGCCGCCGGATCGCCCTTGCGGATCTTCAGGTGCCGCACCAGGTTCCCGCCGGGATGCAGCCGGGGAGCCGCCGGGTCAAGCGCGGCCTGCGCCGAGGTCACCGGCTCGAGCACCTGGTAATCGACCGCGATCTTGGCCGCGGCCCTGCGCGCCACCTCTGGGTGGTCGGCGGCGACCAGGGCGACCGGCTCCCCGCTGTACCTGACGACATCGCCGGCCAGCACCTGCTGGTCGGCGCGCTCCAGGCCGAAGGCGTTGGTGCCGGGCACATCCGTGCTGGTCAGGACCGCTGACACGCCGGCGGTGGCGAGCGCCTCACCGATCGAGATCGACCTGATCCTGGCGTAGGGATGCGGGCTGCGCAGGGTAACGCCCCAGATCATGTCGTCCATCCACAGGTCGCTGCCGTAGGCGAACTGACCGGTGACCTTCAGCGTCCCGTCCGGCCTGGGCGCGCTGCCGCCCACGCCGTGCCCGTCGCGGAGCGTGCCAGGCCGGCCGAGTTCGGCAGGGGCGCCGGCGGGCAGCCTGGCGGGCAGCCTGGTGGGCACGCGGGCCGGCGCCGTCATGGCCTGCCGGTCCCGTGCCGGCGATCACATCGGCCAGGGCAGTCCATCTCCGGCGCACCCCCGCATCCCGAGGCGACATGTTGCTGCCAAGGCTAGCCAGGCATCCGGCCCGGGTCGATCCGCAGCAGCATGCCCATGGTGGGCACCCAGATGGCGCCGCCGGTGTCATAGACCTGCCAGCACGGCTGGCCGCAGGCCCCTGGCTTGATGGATACCCCGCCGAGCGGCTTCCCGGTCGCCATCGCGACCCGCAGCACACCGCTGAACGGGTAGCCATCGTCAAGGAACCACAGCGAGCCCTGGCCGGCGGTGAGGAAATCCAGCCCGCCCTGGCGCCCGGTGTCGTAGTTCCGGTAGCTGAAGAACCGCAGGACCCGGCCGGTCGCCGGGTCTACCTTGGCGACGCTCTCGTCGCCGGTCAGCACCCACAGCGCGCCCTGGCTGTAGACAAGCGACCTGGTGAAGGCGAAGCCGACCGGATACCTGAGGTCTTGGGCGGTGACCACGTGAGCGCGCCCGCCATCGCGCAGGATGCCGCTGAGCCCGGAGTAGTTGGTGTAGTACCACACACCCTGCGGCGTGATGGCGATCTGGTTGCCGATCGGCCCGCGTACCGGGCCAAGCCGCTCAAGCACCTGGCCAGTGACCGGGCTCAGCCGCAGGAACACCGTGTTCCACGGGCCGCTGCCGCACTCGGCCCATAGCTGCCCGAGGCTGACCGTCAGGTACCCGCACGGCCCGGCGTCCAGATGCAGGACGCCGACGAACCTGCCGGTGGCCGGGTCGATCCGGGCAATCTGCCGCCGCGCCAGGCCGGCCGGGTTGGTGATCCAGATCACGCCGTCGGCCACGGCAAGCACCGCGGGCTGCTGCCCGAGCCTGGTGCGGAGCGTCACCTTGCCGGTCCGCAGGTCGATCCTGACGAGCTGGAAGTACGGGTTGCTGTTCGGCCTGAACCCGATCACCGCCCACATCGCCTGGCCGTCCTTGGCCAGGCTGATCACCTCGCCCCGGCCGACCGGGATGCGGGCGACGACCGCCCGATCGTAGCGGCGATAGGGTGCCGGGAGGTTGCCGGCGCCGATCACCGGTTCCAGGCTGGCCTGCGGATGCGGGGCCCGTCCCGGCTGGCTGCCGGTCGGCCAGGCACCGGTGAGCACCGGCACGAGGGCCGCGCTCACGGCGACGGCCGTGACCGCCGCCGTGCCGATCCGGCGACGGCGGCGGACGGCCCGTGACCGCGACTGCCGCAGGCTCCGCCAGGCGCGGCCCGTGTCGACGGCGTGCTCGGAGGCCTGCGGCAGCAGGGCCCTCAGCCGCCGCTCGAGATCGGTGTCGCTCATCGCGCCGCCCCTTGGCAGCCCGGCCAGTGCCCGGCGCAGCTCGACCGCGGCCAGCGCGTCCGGCGCGGCAGCCGCCCGGTCACCTGCCGTCCCCGAGCCGAGCGCGCGCCGCTCGGCGATCCGGCGCCGGACGGTCTCCCGTGACAGGTTGACCATCGTGCGCTGCAGGTAGGCAGGAGCGGCCTGCGGGTCGGCGATCCAGCGCCAGCGGCGCCAGAGCCGCAGGTACGCCTCCTGAGCGAGTTGCTCGGCCGCATCCCAGTCGCCGATCAGCGCGTACCCGGTGCGCACCAGATGCGGATAGCAGGCGTGAAATAGCGACTCGATCGCCTGGTCGGCATCCCGCCCCTGGCCGTGGCCGCGCTCTGGCCCGCCTAAGGTGATGATGTCGTCCGCCACACCCCAAGGATGCGCCCTGGCGGCCAAAGGTTGCCGCCCAGGCGGGCTCGGCTTTGTGGCATTTGGCGGCGGAGGTCAGGCCGCGGAGCTGGCCAGGGCGCGGGCGGCACGGCCGGCCGCGGCGGCCGCCGCCGCCTCGTCCACTGTGACCACCTGATCCCGCTCGACGACCACCTCGCCATTGACCGCAAGCAGCTCGAGCGGCGCGCGGGCGCCGAGCACCAGGGCGGCGACCGGGTCGGCGATGTTCGCATGCGGCAGCGTGTCAAGCCGCCACAACGCGATGTCGGCCAGCTTGCCGGGCTCCAGCGAGCCGATCTCGTCCTGGCGGCCGACCAGCCTTGCACCGCCGAGCGTGGCCAGCTCGAGCGCGGCCCGCACCGACAGGGCCTGCGGGCCGCCGGCCGCGCGGGCCAGCAGCACCGCCGTGCGGACCTCGCCAAGCAGCGAGCTCTCCTCATTCGACGCCGCGCCGTCCACGCCGAGGCCGACGGGCACGCCGGCGGCGAGCAGGTCGGCGGTGCGGCAGATCCCGGCGCCGAGCCTGGCGTTTGATGACGGGCAGTGCGCGACCCCGGTCCCTGTGGCCGCCATCCTGGCGATCGCCGCGTCGTCCAGGTGCACGCAGTGCGCCAGCCAGACATCACCGCCAAGCCAGCCGAGCGCGTCCAGGTACTCAGCCGACGTGCAGCCGAACCGATCCGCGCAGAACCGTTCCTCCTCGACGGTCTCGGCCAGGTGGGTGTGCAGCCTGACCTGCCGGTCACGGGCCAGCTCGGCGGCGGCGCGCAGCAGATCGGCGGTGACCGAGAAGGGTGAGCAGGGGGCGACCCCCATCCGCACCATCGCGCCGGGCGCTGGGTCGTGGTACCGGTCGATCGCCTGCCCGGTGCCGGTCAGGATGGCGTCGATGTCCTCGACCACCGAGTCGGGCGGCAGGCCGCCAGCCGACCTGCCCAGGTCCATCGATCCCCTGGTCGGGTGGAACCGCAGGCCGACCAGGCGGGCCGCCTCGACGGCGGCGCCTAGCACGTCACCGCCGCCAGCGGGGAACACGTAGTGGTGGTCGGTCGTGGTCGTGCAGCCGGTCCTGGCCAGCCAGGCCAGCGCGGCCGTCGCCGAGTCGGCCACGATCTGCTCATCGATGCGGGCCCAGACCGGGTAAAGCTCGGTGAGCCAGCCGAACAGGGTCGAGTCGGCGGCCCGGCCCCTGGTGGCCCACTGGTACAGGTGGTGGTGGGTGTTCACCAGGCCGGGTGTCGCCAGGCAGCCGGAACCGTCGATCACCCGCGCCGCCTCGGTCAGGCCGGCCGGTGCCAGCCCGGCGCCGACCGCCGTGATCCGGTTCCCGCTCACGGCGACGTAACCGGCGGTGTGCTCGGCCCGCGCCTGGTTCATGGTGACGATGTGACACCCGTTAATCAGGAAGCTTGTCATCGGCTCCCCGATCATGCCCCGCCCGCCGCTCCCCTGCCATCCGCCAGGCAGCCAGCCGGACCGCGTCAAGGATCTGCCCGTAACCGGTGCACCGGCACAGATTGCCTGCCAGCGCCTCGCGGATGTCGGCGTCTGCCGGATCGGGGTCGCTGGCGAGCAGGTCGTGCGCGGCGATCAGCAGGCCGGGCGTGCAGAATCCGCATTGCACCGCGCCAGCGTCGATGAACGCCTGCTGGAGCGGGTGCAGTTCGGTGCCGCTGGCCAGTCCCTCGATCGTGACGATGGCGCGGCCGTCCGCCTGCCCGGCGGCCACCAGGCAGGCGCATACCGGCACGCCGTCCAGGTACACCGTGCAGGAGCCGCACTCGCCCTGCTCGCATGCGTTCTTGGAGCCGGGCAGGCCCATCCGGTCGCGGAGCACGAAGAGCAGGCTCTCCCCCGGCCAGATGTCATCGGCCTGCTGCTCTACGCCGTTGACGGTCGCGGTGATCCGCATCGCCTCAGCCTCCTGTCCCCGCCTGGCCGGCGCCTGGCGGCCAAGCCGGGCCGGCGCCGCCGCCGCGGTAGTCGGCCCAGGCCCAGGTCAGGGTGCGCCGGGCGAGCACCGCGAGCGCATGCCGGCGATAAGCAGCCGTGCCGCGCACATCGTCGATCGGCCGCGATGCCGCGCTCACCTTCGCGGCGAACTCCGCTGCCACCGGATCAGGCAGCGGGCCGCGGGACTCCCACAGCCCGGCCTCGTCAAGCGCCGCCGCCAGGAAGCCCTCCGCCTCCGGCGCGCGGACCGGCGTGGGCGCCGCCGAGCCGATCCCGGTGCCCACCGCCTTGCGGTCAGGATGCAGCGCCAGGCTGAACGCGGCGACGGCGATCACCATCGCGTTCCTGGTCCCGATCTTGCTGAACTGCTCGGGGCCGGCCGGCGGGCTGATCCAGATCGCGGCGATCAGCTCGTCAGCGGCGAGTGCGTTGCGCTTGACGCCGGTGTAGAAGTCGTGCGCGGCGATCATCCGGGTGCCCCGCACCGAGGCAACCTCGATCCGCGCGCCGCCGGCCAGCAGCGGCGGATGGCAGTCCCCGGCCGGCGAAGCGGAGCCCAGATTGCCGCCGATCGTGCCGCGGTTGCGGATCTGCGGTGACCCGACGGTCCTTGCGGCGATCGCCAGGCCAGGAAGGACCTGGCGCAGGTCGCCGATCAGCGCGGCGTAGGTCAGCCCGGCGCCGATCCGCAGCTGGCCGTCGGCCGGGGTCCAGCCGGTGAGCTCGGGCACCCTGGTGAGGTCGAGCAACGCCACCGGGCGGCGGCGATCGAAGTTCAGCTCGACCATCAGGTCGGTGCCGCCGGCGATCGGCACGGCGGCCTCGTTCTCCGCCTTGGCGGCCAGCGCCTCATCCCAGCTCGTCGGCTGCATGAATTCCATCGCGAACCCTCCGCGCCCCAGCGTCGCACATGTGGCCGATGTGGCGACAGGTTCCCCGCGCCGCGCCGCGTCGCCGGCGGCGGGTTCCCGGTGCGCGAGGACCGGACGGCGGCTTACCCGAACGTCATCGGCGTGTCCCAGGCCGGCCCTGGACCTGGCGCGTCGTCGTGCCGCACCGCGCACTGGATCAGCCCGTAGGGCGGGCCGACAGCGTGGAACACCTCACCGGGATTGTCCAGCCCGTACGGCTCCAGGTCGGCGAGGACGTGATGCTTGTTCGGCACGGACAGCCTGATCTCGGCGATGTCGGCCCGCGCGGCGAGCACGGCCGACCCCATCTCCCACAGCGTCTGCTGCAACGCCAGGCTGTGCACGCTCGCGAACCGGTCGATCAGGATCTGCCGCACCTGGCCGAACGCCTCGTCCCACGGCACGTTCGTGGTCGCGTACCGCCACCTGGCCGTCACCGAGCTGGCCAGCACCCGGTCGGTGGTCTCGGGCAGCGTGGTGTAGCGGTCCTTGAGCAAACCGGCGAACTCCGAGCCGGTGGACTTTAAGATCACCAGGTCTCGGACCCCGGAAATGACCCATTCGGAATTTTTAACGGTGCGCTCAGCCTGCACCGTGACAGCGGCCGTACGTATCTCATGGCCAGTCCTGACGAAGGTGTGCGGATGCTCGGTACCGGCGACCCTGGCCCGCTGCCACCGATACTCATCCACGCTCACCTGCGCGCGGCGCACCGGCGCCACGTCGTCCACGAAGTGACTGGCCAGCGTCAGCGCGTAGTCCTCGATCTCGCCGACGCCCTTCTCCTTCGCATAGGCGAAACAGGTGTTCTTCTGCGAGTCGGTCGGCAGCACGCTGGCCTGGTCACCACGGACATGGGCCGCGCCGAAGTCGCCGCGCAGCGACGTGGTCACGCTGAGGTCCCTGATCTCGTGCCGGTCGGTATCACGGTAGATCCGCACGAGCCTGGTCTCCGCCTTGCCGTACTGGTTGTCGCCTAACACGATCGTCATTGCGTCAGCTCCCTCGGTAGGTCGAGTAGGCATGCGGGCTGAGCAGCAGCGGCACGTGATGGTGCGGCCTGGCCCCGTCCACGGTGAAGGTGACTGTCACTTCGGGAAAGAACGGCGGCCAGGCCGGATGGGCGGCGGCCAGGTAGGCGCCGGTCTGGAAGACCAGCCGGTAGATCCCGGCCGGCAGATGCACCAGGCCGAATCCGGCGATCCGGCCGTCCGCGTCGGTGACGGCACGGCCGATCGGGCCCATGCCTGCCTGCTCGAGGCGGACGACCATGCCGACCGCCGGCTCGCCGGTGACGGTGTCAAGCACGTGCGTGCTCAATCCGGTCACCGCGGCGCCCCGATCAGCATTCGCAGCCGGATCTGGTTGATCTTCGCGAGTTCCGCCGCCACGGTGCGCCACTCGGTGTCGCGGTCGTTGCCAAGCCGCCGCCGCAGCAGGCCGCCTGGCGTCATGTTCGGCCAGCAGGTTGAAGTCGTCCAAGCTGCTCACGCTCCACAGGCTGGCACCGGTCGTTATCGGCCTGGCATTGCCGCGGCCCGGCGGCCAGCGAGGGGCAGGGACAGAAATTCCGGCGCCGACCAATCCGCCAATCCGAGCGCTCCGAACTGGTCCGAAGAAGCAGATCTGGAAGGACTACCTAATGGCTACCGCAGTGGCGGATCGCGCGGAGCACACCGATGCCGGGGCGAGGTTGGCGGGCTTTGGACGGCCAGCATGATCTGGGCGACGACCCTCAGCCCGCCTCGGCCGACAACGGCCGAACTGCTCTGGCCGACGCTCGCCAGCCTGTTCGGCGGCAGCCCGCCGGTCCGGCTGCGCTGCTGGGACGGCAGCGAGGCAGGGCCGCCAGGCCAGCCGACGCTGATCCTGCGCGATCGGCACGCGCTGCGGCGGCTGGCCTGGCAGCCCGGCGAACTCGGCCTCGCCAGGGCCTACATCGCCGGCGAGCTCGACGTGGACGATGATCTCACCGGCTGCCTGCGGCTGCTGCGGCAGGCAGCCGGCCAGCGCGGGCCGGCCGCGATGCGGCTCCCGGCTGGCAGCTGGGCGGAGACGGCGCGTACGGCGATCAAGCTCGGCATCGTCGGCCCGCCGCCGCGGCCGCCGGCCAGCGAGGCACCGGCCGGGTCGCGCTCCGACCGCGCCGAGCCCGGCCCGGTCGGCCGTCATCATGCGCTCCGGCCGGAGTTCTGCCAGCTGGTGCTCGGCCCGCAGCTCGCCCACTCAGCCGCGCTGTGGGCACCTGGCTGCCAGGACCTGACCAACGCCCAGGCCGCCGAGCTGGATGTCACCTGCGCCAGGCTCGGCCTGCGGCCAGGCGGCCGGCTGCTGGACGTCGGCTGCGGCTGGGGAGCGCTGGCGATCCATGCCGCCTACGACTACCGCGCCAGGGTCACAGCGGTCACCAGGTCAGGCGAGCAGGCCGCGTTCGCCAGGCGCCGGGTGGCTGGCCTCGGGATCGCGGCCCAGGTGTCCTTCCTGGTGCGGGACTTCAGGGAGATCTCGGTCCCGCCGCAGGACGCGATCGCGATCGAGCTTGGCGAACTGCTCGGCTGCCAGGACCTGGCTGCCAGCTGCGATCAGCTCCGCGGCCAGCTGCGGCCGGGCGGGCGGCTGCTCATCCAGCAGCTGTCACACGCCTCCGCTGAGCTGGGCTTCGGCCCGTTCATCGACAGGTACATCGCGCCCGACCTGCATATCAGGCCGGTCAGCGAGACGATCAGCGCGCTGGAGCGGGCTGGGCTGGAGATCACCAGCGTCACCGCGATGCGCCGCGACTTCACCACCACCGTGCACGCCTGGCAGCGCAACCTGGAGCGCCGCTGGGATGACGCGGTGGCGATGGTCGGTGCCGAGCAGGCCAGGGTCTGGCGGCTCTGCCTGGCCGGGCTGGCGCTGGCATTCGAGGAAGGACGGATGGGCGTGCACCAGGTGGTGGCCGTGGCCCCGCGGGTCCGTGCGACAAGCTCCACGGCGCGCCGAAGGACAGGGGCGATGGACGACGAGCGGTCAGCGGCTAGCGGCGGCGCGCCAACCGAGGCCGCGCGGGCGGCGTGACGCCGCACCTCGCTCGCGGTCAGTCGGCGGCGCTCCCTGACCAGGCGAGGACGGCCCAGGCGTGCCAGCCGGCGACGGCGTCGCCGTCGACGCCGGATTCGGCCGCCAGGCTGTGCACGATGTCCAGGCCGTGCGGACGGTCGTCGCCGGCCGGGCGCTGGCGCCATGGCCCGCCATCGTCGCGCACCTCTATCCGCACGTAATTGCCGGGGGCAATCTGCGCGCGGACGGTGAATGTGCCGCCGGGCTCGCGGCTGGCCGAATGCAGGACGCAATTACTGGCAAGCTCGGACAGGCACAAGATGACCTCATCGGCGACCGGGCAGTCGCCGATGACCGACGCCAGGAAGCCGCGCGCGACGCGGACCTGGCCAGGCACCGCGTCGAACGCGCGCACCTGCTCGGCCGGTACCAGGGCGCACCCCCGTTGCTGCTCGCTGACCTGCGCGGTCACGTCTTCGGCCGGCTCGGTAAGGCCGGGCGGCAGGCAGTCTGCGGGTGGAAGCGTCATGTGCCGCCCTCTCCGGTAACGGGCTTGCGGCAGCCGGCCTGGCGGCTGGCCCCCGGTGTCACTGATGCTCTCGCAGCCTGCCGTGACAGGACTAATCTAGGAAAGGCTCATAGGCCGTACTCAGCGTTTGTCGTAATGCGCGCGGTGTCCCGTAGCGGTTGCGATGGTTTCCGTAAGGAGCGGTAAGAATGCCCGACAGGACGAGGAATCCCGGCACGCCAGTGACGAGCCTTTTCCGTGATGAGCTGCGCCGGGCCAGGACGGCGGCCGGGCTGACCCAGGAGGAGCTTGCCGCGCGGATCTCGTTCAGCCCCGCCATGGTCGCCGCGATCGAGACCGGAAGGCGGCTGCCGTCGGCGGACTTCAGCAAGCAGTGCGACCAGTTATTCAATGCCGACGGCCGGTTCGCCAGGATGCAGGTCCGTACAGCCGAGGAGACCGCCCCGTCCTGGTTCCGCGAGTGGGCCGGACTCGAGAAAGAAGCGGTGATGCTGAAGTCATGGGAGCCGCTCGTGGTACCTGGCCTGCTCCAGAGCCCGGATTACGCACGCGAGATCCTACGGGTCGCTCCCGGCATCAGCGAGGACGAGACCGAGTTGCGGCTCGCCGAACGCCTCGGCCGCCAGGCAATCCTGGAGCGGGACAGCCCGCCGATGTTGTTCGCCATCATCGACGAGGGAGTACTGCGGCGCGACATCGGCGGGCCGAAGGTCATGCGCGATCAGCTAGCCCGGCTGCTTGAAGCCTCGGAGCTGACGCGGGTCTCGGTGCAGGTCGTGCCGCGAGCCGCGGGCTCGCACCCCGGCTTGACCGGTCCATTCGTGATAGCTGCCTTCAGCACTGCGCCCGAGGTGGCGTATATCGACACCGCTCTGACAGGCCAGTTGGTCGAGCGCCACCAGGACGTCGGTGAGATGATGCTGTTGTTCGACATCGTGCGCGGTGCAGCACTACCCTGTCGGGCGTCCGCCGATCTGATCAGGGAGGTGATGAACTCATGGAACTGACCGGGACGGTCTGGCACAAGAGCAGCTATTCCAGCAATGGCGGAAATTCCTGTGTCGAGATCGCTTCCAATTTGCCGGGGATTGTGGCGGTGCGTGACTCCAAGGACCGGCAGGGCCCGGCGCTGGTCTTCTCCAGCGATGAGTGGGCTGCCTTTGTCTCCGGTGTCATGGACGGCGAGTTCGACCTGGCCTGAACCTCACGGCCGTTTCAAGATCGTTAACTTAGCGCTGGCCGTCGCCGGCCGATGCGATGTGACGGTCCAGGTTAGATCAGCGCCATGGTCTGCCCGGCGTTCCTGGCAAGCTCGTCGAAGCGCCCGGTGAAGGCGTTATAGGTCATGGCGTCGAGGCCGATGTGCAGCTGGTAGCAGCGGAGCCGGAATTCGAGGTCTGCGGGCAGCCCGCCGCCGGCCTTCCAGTGCTGGTCGAGTTCGGCGCGGATGTCGATGCGCCGCCAGGCCGGGTACCAGGGCCACCAGTAGAGGAGCCAGGCCGCGTCGTAGAGCCAGTCACCGTATGCGGCGTTGCCCCAGTCGATGACGCCGCTGATGCCGGGGCCGTTCACGAGCACGTTGTGATTGAGCAGGTCGCCGTGGATGATGTGCCGTGCCACCGGCAGCGCGGCGGCCATGGACTGGAGTGTGGCGTGGGCCTTCGCGAATGCTTCGGCTGCGGCCGGCGAAGTCTGCAGCGCACGCCGCCAGCCGGCGATGCGATCGTGATCATCGGCGATCGAGAGCAGGGCCGCCTGCCAGCTTGGGTGCGGCCCGGTGGAATCAGGCGCCCAGATCCCGTATCCGGTGCTGCCGGCGACGTCGATGCCGCGGATGGCGTCCAGTGCCCGCAGCAGGCCGGGCAGGACCGCGCGCAGGCCGGTTTCGTCGAGCTCGTCGAGGAGCATGCCGAAGGCCCGCGCGGAGACAGCGAAGTAGCCGTGCGCCGTCCTGCCCAGTTCCGTCACTGCCGGGATCGGCAGATCGGGTGAGCTGAAGCGGGCCATGGCCTGGTCCTTGGCGAAGTCGTCGCCGTAAGCGCCGAAACGCGCAACCGCTGCCCGGCCGTCGAGGGTGAATGCGTAGGCGCGAGACCATTCACCGGCGCCGAGCGGCGTGAGTCCGCTGGCGCGGTCTCCGTACCGGTTCGCGATGAAGCGCCTGGCACCGGCTTCGGGCATGCTGGGCTTGTCCATCGCGGGCAATGCTATGCGTCCTTGACTGCGCAGGTCATTCCGTATTCGGCTGCCTGGCAGGGGCGGGCCGAGACGTCTCACTGGCCGACCAGGAACGAACCCGGCCCGCTCGGCGGCTGATGCCAGCGGCAGCGGGATGAGCCGGGCGGTGCCCGGCCGGGCGGCACCGGTCAGGCTGGCGGCATCCGCCAGCCGCGCGGCGGCCGCGGCCGTGCCGGGCGGCCGGCCGCCTGGACCTCGCCAAGCTCGGCGTCCGGGTCAGAGCTGTCGCCGAGCCAGGTAATCCAGGCGACGAAGACCACCGGCGCGAAGCAGGCGGCGGGGATGGCCCACAAGATGGCAGCGGCGATCTGCTGGTCGGCCACGGTGGTCAGGCCCTGGCCAGGCTGATGCGCGAACGCGGCGAACCAGGTGCCGCGGGAAAAGCCCATGATGTAGGCCGCGGCCCAGATCGACCACATCGGCAGCGCAGCGAAGGCAGCCCGCAGCGGCCGGGAGATCCCGGGCAGCAGCGGCGGCGAGTCGGCAAGTTCCAGCCAGAGCGCGCAGCCGGCCACGATCAGCGTCACGGCCTGGACGGCGTTCAGCGGCGGGTGCCGCACCAGCAGGTTGACGGCCACGGGCAGCCGCCAGGCGATCGCCACCGCGATGAAGGCGCCCAGGCACGCCCAGGCGCGTGCGGTGCCAGGCCGGTGTGATCGCGCCGTCGCGATCCGGCCTGCCAGCCTGGCCGCCTGGCTGCCGGCCGGCAGCAGCCGCCACGGCGCGCCGAGCACGAGCAGCGCCGGTGCCACGATCGCGAGCACAGCGAACTGAATCGCCTGCGCGAACGCATACCGTCCGGCCGCCGTCCCGGCGGGCGGCGCCAGCACGCCGACCACCGCGACCGCGGCAACCACCGCCAGCCACGGCCGCAGCGCGGCGAGTCTGGTTCGCATCAGCATGTCCTGTTCGTTGCAGGCCGGGCATCCGCGGCCTCAGCCAGCGTGGCCTCAGCCAGCGTGGCCTCAGCCAGCGCGGCCAGCGGCCCGGCCCGCCGGCCCCCGGTCTGACCGTCATACGCGCGGCGGCGACCTTCCGTCAAGACCGCGCGGCACGGCCACCGCTCGCTAGCGGGCGCCGGAGGCAGAGGCAGCGGCGGCTGCTGCGCAGTACGAACAGCTCTCAGCTTGCGCCCTCCTTTTATTTCGTTCCCGTCGGCGCGGTCGTCGGCAGAGTTGTCCGCCGGCTGCGTCGAGCTCTACGGCCTGTGTAGCCGGACAAGGCCAGCGGCCGACTACGTTCCGGCCGGTCGCCGCGGCGCCGCCGATGCGGCCGGGGTTGCCGCTCAGAGCCCGGGCAAGGGGGAAGATGGGGGGATGCGTCTTCCTGTGCTGCCCCCGGTGGCTCCCATGCTGGCCAAGTCGGTTCGCGACATCCCCGCCGGGGCGATGAGCTATGAGCCGAAGTGGGACGGGTTCAGGTCCATGATCTTCCGCGACGGCGACGAGGTGGAGATCGGCAGCAGGAACGAGCGGCCGATGACCCGCTACTTCCCCGAGATCGTCGCGGCCGTGCTGGCGAACATGCCGGACCGGTGCGTCATCGACGGGGAGATCGTCGTTCCCGACTCCGACGGCCGGAAACTGGACTTCGAGGCGCTGCTGCAGCGGATCCACCCGGCCGCCAGCCGGGTCCGCCTGCTGGCCGAGCAGACCCCGGCGGCCTTCGTGGCGTTCGATCTGCTCGCGCTCGGCGACGACAACTACTGCGAGCAGCCGTTCTCGCGCCGCCGCACGGTGCTGGCGGACGCGCTCGCGCAGGCACGGCCGCGGGTGTACCTGACGCCGGCCACGCAGGACCGCGGCGTCGCGCAGGTGTGGTTCAGCCAGTTCGAGGGCGCCGGCCTGGACGGCGTCATCGCCAAGCCGCTGGACGGCACCTACCAGCCGGACAAGCGGACCATGTTCAAGATCAAGCACGACCGGACTGCCGACTGCGTGGTGGCCGGGTACCGGCTGCACAAGGGCTCAGACGACGCGGTCGGCTCGCTGCTGCTCGGCCTGTTCAACGACGATGGCAGGCTGGCCAGCGTCGGCGTGATCGGCGCCTTTCCTGTGGCCACCCGGCGCGCGCTGTTCGCGGAATTGCAGCCGCTGGTGACCACCTTCGACGGCCACCCATGGAACTGGGCAGCGCAGCAGGCAGGGGTCCGCAACCCGACAGAGGCTCAGACCAGCCGGTGGAACGCGGGCAAGGACCTGTCGTTCATCCCGCTGCGGCCAGAGCGCGTGGTCGAGGTCAAGTACGACCATATGGAGGGCACCAGGTTCCGGCACACCGCCCAGTTCGTCCGCTGGCGGCCCGACCGTACCCCGCAGTCCTGCGGGTTCGGCCAGCTTGAGGAGCCGGTGAGCTACAACCTCGCCGACATCTTGGCCGGCTGACCGGCGGTGCAGCCCGGCCGGCTAACCGGGAGCGCCCCGGCCGGCTGACCGGGCTGCATCCCGGCGCTTGGCGCGATCAGGGCACGACATGGACGCCCGGCGCGGTGACGGGCAGCCATGTTGCCATGACCGCGATGAAATCCCTGGTCCAGCCGCGCAGGTACTGATCGGCGGGCCGTACCTGGCCGCGCAGGCCCGTGAGCAGGCGGCCGCCTGGACTCGCGGCGTAGGCCAGCTGGACCCACTCGGGGTTGATGTCGAGTTCCATCCCGGTCCTGGCCCCGAATTCCACGAGCGCGGCGGCGAGGTCGGCCGGGCTTGCCGCCATGCTGGCGGCGTAGATCAGCTGGCCGCGGCCGTTCTGGCCGACGGCGCTCCTGGCGACGAGTTCGGCCCTGGTGATGGTTGCCCCCCAGGCGCGCCAGTTCGCCGCCGCCGGGGTGGGATGCCCGTCAGCGACAAGCAGGCCAAGGTTCTGCCGGACGCTGAGGACCGGGTGGCCTGTGCGCGGCACGCCGTGGCCCCACACGCCAATGCCGACGGCACCGGACCGGTAGATCACCAGGCTGGCCCGGCCGGGCGCCAGCGGCCTGATGATCCTGCCTTCCTGCTCGTAACCGCCGACCCCGGCAGACAGCTTGAAGCCGCCGTTGAAGGCCGCGACCAGAGACCGGCTGGCTGGCTGGCGCACCGCCGGACCCGCCTTCACCGCTTTCAGGGCGGCGGCACCCGGGTCGGAGCTGCCGCAGTGCAGCACGAAGCGGACATCTCCGCTAAATCGGGCCACAGTCACCGCGTGGCCATCCGGCAGCACCACCCGCCGCAGGGTGACCGCCGCAGGCACCGGTGAGCGTGCCCGCTGCCGGTGGCCGCCCGCCTGGGCCGCAGACGGCGAGCCGCCAGATCCGGCCACCGCGCTGGTGCAGCCGCCGATCGCCGCGGCCATCGCGCAGGCGGCCGCGGCGAGCACCGCGGGCCGCGAGTTCGGCTGCCGGGCGGCAGATCGCATTGTATGCGGCATATCGGTCATCAGGTGAGCGGAACCCGTCATCTGGCGGCTCGGCTTCGCGGAACGGGCCGCAAGCCGGCCCTGGCTGGCGTCTTCTCAGCAGGTTAACGAACCGCGGCAGGCTAGAGTTTCTGGCGTGAGTACCTCCGGCCGGCGTCACCGGCTGGCCGTCGCCGCCGCGACGGCCGCCCTGGCAGTCGCCGTCGCCGCCGCCGCATCCGGCTGCTCATCGCCGGCCCGGCAGGCCGTCCGGCCTCCCGGTCATATGGTGGGCAAGGTCATCGGCGCCCGCGACGCGCCTGCCGCGCACCGGATCGGCGTCCTGGGCAGCTACTGGGTCGGCGAGCGGTTCATGACGTTCATCGAGCCCGCCCATATCGCGCCGACCGGCCGGCACCTGGGGCCAAGGTCGCTGCTGACCGAGATCAGGTACCCGCTGGCCAGGCGGCCCTCTCCGGGGACGCCGCCAGCCAAGGGACCGTTCCCGCTGATCGTCTTCGCGCCGGGGTTCATGCAGTGCGGCGGCCCGTATTCCCAGCTGCTGCAGGCCTGGGCGAGCGCCGGTTACGTGGTCGTCACCGTGGACTTCCCGCACTCCGACTGCAAGGTGGGCAGTCACGCCACCGAGGCCGACATGGTGAACCAGCCCGGCGACATGTCATACCTGATCAGCAAGCTGCGCGCGCTGAACGCCGCCCCGAACGGCCTGTTCAGCGGCCTGCTCAGGCCGACCCAGATCGCCATCACCGGCCAGTCGGACGGCGGTGACACGGTCGCGGCGATCGCAGCGAACACCTGCTGCGCCGACCAACGGATGCGGGCGGTGGCCGTGCTGTCCGGCGCCGAGTGGGCGCCGATGCCCGGGCGGTATTTCACCCGTAGGCCGGTCCCGATGCTGTTCACCCAGGGCAGCAGGGACGTGATCAACCCGCCGGCGCTCAGCAGGCTGATGTACCGCGCCGACCGATCGCACGACCGCTACTACCTGGACCTGCTGGGCGCCGACCACACCAGGCCGTACTGGGGCAAGAACCCGCTGGAGCGGATCGTGGTCAGGGTGACGCTGGCGTTCTTCGACCGGTTCGTGCTCGGCCAGGCGGCGCAGGGACCGATCATGAGCAAGGAGGGAAACGTCCGGGGCCTGGCGTTGCTGGTCAGCGGACGCCAGCCCCCTCCCTAGCCAGCCCCTCCCTAGCCAACCGCACATCGTGCGGCAGAAAGGCGCAGCCGTGCAGCCAATGCCCGAGGACTGGGAGTCAGCCGTCGCCGTCGTTGCCCATCCAGACGATCTGGAGTACGGCGCGGCGGCAGCCGTGGCCCGGTGGACCGGGCAAGGCAAGAAGGTGTCCTTCCTGCTGGCCACCCGCGGTGAGGCGGGCATCGCCGGCCAGGACCCGGCGACTGTCGGCTCGCTCCGGGTCGAGGAGGAGCGCCGCAGCGCGGCCCTGGTCGGCGTGTCCGATGTGCTGTTCCTTGATCATCCAGACGGCCTGGTCGAATACGGCATCCCGCTGCGCAGGGACCTCGCCACGGCGTTCCGCAACCTCAGGCCCGACGTGGTGATCACCATGAGCTTCGACCTGACCTGGGGTGAAGAAGGGCCGGTGAACCACGCGGATCACCGGGCGGTCGGGCTGGCCACGCTGGACGCCTGCCGGGATGCCGCCAACGAGTGGGTCTTCCCTGAGGCGGGGCCGCCGTGCCCGGCGATCAGCTATGCCTATGTCGTCGCCAGCGCCGAGCCCACCCATTTCGTGGACGTGACGGACACGATCGAGGACGGCGTCGCGTCGCTGCGCGAGCACCGTGCCTACCTCGATGGGCTGGGCAGGGACTTCGACCCGGACCAGTTCCTGCGGGATATGGCCGGGTACGTCGGCCTCGGCGCGGGCTGCGAGTACGCCGTCAGCCTGCGCCGCTACTCGACCGGCTGACCCGCCGCTCGCGCTCCCGGCTGCCGTCCTGGCTGGCATAGCCGGCGAGCAGCGGGCCCTCCTGCGCGTGCCGCGGGAACATCATCAGGACCAGGGCGGCGCCGAGCAGCACGGCCACGATGCCGGCCAGGTACGCCCACCTGTCACCATGCAGGAAGGACTCCTTCGCCGCCGCCGCGATCTGGCTGGCGTGGCTGGGATACCGCTGCGCGATGCCCTGCGCTCCGGCGAACGACTTGGTCAGCTGAGCCTGGATCCCGCTGGTAATCTGCTGCTTGTTCGGCGCGGACCCGATCTTGGCCGTCATCGCGGCGCTGTAGCCGGCCGCGAGCAGAGCGCCGAGCACCGACTGTATGATCGCGCCGCCAAGGTCGCGCTGCAGGTCCGCGGTCGCCGACGCCATCCCGGCTCGCCTGACCGGCACCGAGCCGGTCAGCGAGTGCGAGGCCGGCGTCCCGGCGAAGCCGACCCCGATGCCGATCAGCGCGTAGCCGACGCCGACCGGCCAGTAGCCGATGTTCTGCCGCCAGGCCAGCAGCATCACGACGAACGCTGCCAGCACGAAGCAGTAGCCGGTGAGCATGGTGACGCGGGAGCCGCGCCGCTCGATCAGCCTCGCCGAGTGCGGCGCGACGACGACCATGAAGACCGCGGCAGGCAGGCTCGCCAGGCCAGCCTGCAGGGCCGAGTAGCCAAGGACGTTCTGCATGAACTGCTGCCCGACGAACATGCCGCCCATCAGCGCGCCGAAGACGACGACTCCGGCACACGCCGCCACCCAGAAGATCCGCCGCCTGGCCACCTTCAGGTCATAGAGCGGCACCGGCGCGCGGGTCTGCCTGATCCCGAACGCGATTAGAGCGGCAACGCTGAATAGTCCCAGGCACAGCACCGCCGTGCCCAGGCCGGGCACCACGGCCAGGTTGATCGCGAGGACCAGGGCGGCGACGAGCAGCACGGACAGCACACCGCCGACGTGGTCAAGGCTGCCGGTGGTCTCGTTGACATGCGCGGGCACGGAGAGCGACACGAAGACCGCCGCCGCAGCGGCAAGCGGCACCGTGATGAGGAAGACCGATCCCCACCAGAAGTGCTGCAACAGTGCACCGGCGACCAGCGGGCCTATCGCGATAGTCGCGCCCCCGATCGCCGACCACAGCGCGATCGCCCGCGTCCTCGCCGATCCCGACCAAAGCGCAGTGATCAGCGCCAGCGTGGTCGGGAAGGCCATGCCAGCGGCGATGCCGCCGATGAACCTGGCCAGGAACAGCACGCCCACGGTTGGGGCGAACGCCGCGAGCAGGCTGGCCGGGATCGACAGCAGCACGCCGCCCATCAGCATCAGCTTGCGGCCATAGCGGTCGCCGATCGCACCCAGGTACAAGACGGACGCGGCAAGGCCGAGCGAGAAGCCGACGGCGATCAGGTTGAGCGGCACCTGGCCGGCATTGAACGCCTTGCCGATGGCCGGCATCGCCACGCTGGCGACCAGCAGGTTGAGGTTGGCCACCGCGGCGACCGTGATCAGGGCGGTCAGCACCAGCCCGGACCGCGGCGGGGTGGCTGAGGTCCCTGGTCGCGCGGTGCGCCCAGCACCGATCTTCGCGGTAGCCAAGAAAGCCTTCGCCCCCCGTTGCTCTCAGGCGCTGCCGTCGGTGCTGATCCTTCCCAACCGGGGCGGTATCAGTCAGGCCGGCCTGGTGCAGGGAATCACCCTGGTCACGTTTCCTGCCGCGCACGACTCAACTCTTGTTGATCATGGGTTCTGCTGCGGTAGCAGGTCGGCCAGGGCTGCGCCGATCCGGCCGACGGCCGGTGCGATCCATGGCAGCGCGGCGGGATCCCCGCTGTCCAGGGCCTCCAGCCGTTGATCGTCGCTGGCGCCGGTCAGCATGCCGGTGCAGACCCGCAGCCGCAGCGACCTGGCCTGCTCTCCGAACGCGCTGCCGGGTAGCATCGCCACGCCGTATCGGTTGAGCAGCACGTCGGCCAGGTCAGCGCCGGTGTGCACGCCGTGGGCGGCCAGCTGGTCGCGGTGCGGCTGAAAGTCCGGGTACAGGTAGAACGCGGCCTGCGGCGGGATGACCCGCGCACCAGCCGCGCTGAATGCCGCCGCGACCGCGATGGTCACCGCCTCATACACGCCGCGCGCCCTGGCCACGTACGCTGTCAGCACCGCGGGCTCGGTGAACGCCGTAGCGGCCGCGAACTGCACCGGCTGAGCCACGCTGGACCAGATCTCGCTCGCCGCCGACAAGACGCTGGCCAGGAGCCGGTTCCCCGTGTCGCCGTCCGGGAGCCTGGCGACCCCGATCCGCCAGCCGCCGAGCGCCAGGCTCTTGCTGAGACCGCTGGTGATCACCACGCGCTCGGGGGCGAACTCGGCCGGGCTGCGGAACTGCTGCCGGTAGATGAGGTCACGGTAGATCTCGTCGGAGATGATCATGAGGTCGAGATCCCTGGCGGCGGCGCAGACCAGTTCGATGGTCTGGCGCGACGGCAACGTGCCGGTCGGGTTGTCGGGCAGCGTCAGCACGAGCGCGCGCACGTCGCGCCCCGCGGCACGCGCCTGCCGCACGGCGCTGACCAGCAAGTCAGGCGCTGGCGCGCCGCCTTCGCCGGGCAGGGCAGGCACGCGGACTGGCCGGTGGCCAAGCAGTTCGGCCTGCGCGGCGTAGCTGACCCAGCTCGGCAGCGGCACCACCACGTCACCGCCGATGGCCTGGAGCAGCGCATACAGCAGCGCCTTGCTGCCAGGGCCAGCGATTACCTGGTCCGCGCCGGTCCGCAGGCTGCGGCGCTGCCAGTATCCGGCCGCCGCCTGCCGTAGCTCATCCGAGCCGGCGACCGAGCCGTAGCCGTTGCGGTCCGATGCGTCGGCGATGGCCTGCCGCAGCAGCGGATGCACAGGAATCCCGGCCTGGCCGAACCCAAGCGGGAGTACGTCGATGCCCTGGGCCCGCAGCCGCCGAGCCTTCTCATCGGCCGCCAGGGTCGCTGACACGGACATGGCGGCTCCTCCATACGGCTCGCAGCCGCGCGGTGGCGTGGACGCGGCCAGCCTAATCTGGTCGCCTTGCCTGGCCGGAATCGCCGGGTGGCTGCCGCCGCACCCGGTGCTGCTGGCCGCTCCGGGTCGCGCGGATCACCAGCACGTCCAGCAGGCCGCCGCGTCCGCCGACGCGCCAGCGCCCGTCAGGCGCCCAGGGCCACCGACAGATCCACGAACAGCGGGCCGGTGAGCGGGCCGGCGATGGTTACGCTGCCGAGGAATAAGTTCGTGTAGGGCAAGAAGCTCGTGTAGGGGACTGTGCGATCGTGCCACGATGCGCCAGCCAGCCCGTGCGGCTGACCGTCCCGCGGCGCGGCCGGCGCAAGCGCCACGCGGTCGCGAGCGACGGCCGGGGCCAGGCGAGGGAGCGAGATGCCGCAGTATCAGGCCAGCCGGACTGCGATCGGCGCGGCCCTGTACCGCGCGGCCCATCAGCTGCTTGACTGCCCGCTGGTGTTCGCCGACCCGCTCGCGGTGCGGATCATGGACCCGCCGGTCGTCCGGGCACTGCGCGAAGGACGCGACGCCAGGACCGGCCGCCTTGGCTTGCGCGCGTTCATCGCCGCCCGCAGCCGTCTTGCCGAGGACCGGCTGGCCGCCGCATACCGCCGCGGGGTGCGGCAGTACGTGCTGCTCGGCGCTGGGCTGGATACCTTCGGCTACCGCAATGAGCTGGCCGGACTGCGCGTCTTCGAGGTTGACCAGCCGGCCACGCAGGCCAGCAAGCGGCAGCGGCTCGCCGCCGCCGGGATCGCCGTTCCGCCGTCGGTCACGTTCGCCGCCGTCGACTTCGAGCGCGAGACGCTGGCCGACGGCCTGACCAGAGCCGGCCTCGAACTGGCCGCGCCCTCCCAGTTCGCCATGCTAGGGGTGACCATGTACCTGAGCGCCGACACGGTGCGCGGCGCGGCCTCGTTCGTCGCCGGCCTGCCAGCAGGCTCGGAGATCGTATTCGACTACGCCGCGCTGGAATCGGCAGACCAGACCGCGCACGCGGCCGCCGACTCGCTCAGCGCCAGGGTGGCCGCCGCCGGCGAGCCATTCACTGCCGTCTTCCCGCCCGGTGAGCTGCACCTGATGCTGACCAGCGTGGGCTTCACCATGATCGAGGACTTCGATGCCGCCGCGCTCAACAGCCGCTACTTCGCGGGCAGGGCCGACGGCCTTGCCGTGCGCGGCCGGGCGCGGATCGCCGCCGCCCGGAACTGACCGGGACCCGACCGGGCGCCGGTCCCGCGCCGGTTCGGGCCAGATGCGCTTTGCCCGCCAAAGTCCGTACAGTAAACAGCGCGGCCGGCTGCGGCACGACGGCTGCCGGCCGGCAAGGGCGGTCGTGGCGGCACTGCAGCACGGCTTGCAGCGCCACGGCGGCCGTCGGCGCAGCGCCGGCCGCGGCTACGCGTCGTGCCGTGCGGTTGCCGGCGGCCCTAGCGGCGGCTGGCTAGCATCACCAGACAGGCGGACGGGGGCATGGACTTAGCATGGGCCGCCGCTGGCGGCGTGGCTGGCCTGCCGGCCGGCACCTTGCTGCGCGGGCCGGTGTTCGCAATGTCGGTGCGAAGCGGCGAGCCTGACCGGCTGGTATGCCAGAACTGTGGCGCTCCGGCGCCCGCCTGGGTCGCGCTGAGCTGCACGTACTGCCGGTCCAGGTTCGGCACGCCAGCGGCGATGGAACTGATGACCGCGGCAGTGCTCGCCGTGCTGGCAGCCAGGTTCGGCGCCCAGCCGGCGATCGCGGCGTTCATCCTGCTCGGCGCGCTGGGAGTGGCGCTCGCGGTGATCGACGCCGCGGTGCAGCGCCTGCCCGACCGGCTGACCCTGCCCGCATACCCGGCACTGGCCGTCCTGCTCGCCATCGCCTCGGTCGTCGGCCATGAGACCGGTGCGCTGCTGCGGGCGCTGCTCGGCGGTCTGGCCATGGCCGGCGGTTACCTGCTGCTCGCGATGCTCGGATCTGGCCAGCTCGGCGCGGGCGATATCAAGCTGGCCGGGCTCGTCGGGCTGGTACTCGGCTGGCTCGGCTGGCGCACTCTGTTCATCGGCGCATGCGGGGGATTCGTGCTCGCCGCCGCGTTCGGCATCCCGCTGCTCGTGGCGCGCCGGGCGACCATGCGCTCCATGATCAGCTTCGGCCCCTACCTGCTCGGCGGCGCCATGCTGGCGGTTTTGATCAGCGCCCCTGTGGGTTCTTAGTTTCCGCGGCATATTCTCAGCCGCCGTGGCATACGAGTGGCACATATGCCATCGGGTTGAGAATTTGTGCGGCAGCAGCAGCCTCACCCGAGTATGGACCCGGATCGTGGTTAGGTTGGCTTGATCCTCCGGGCCTGCGTCGGCCCCTTCAGGCTGCGGTCATCCGCAGGTACCGCTGCACAGTTCTGCGGGAGCATCCCAGCGCAGTAGCCATTTCCTCGACCGTCCAGCCGCTGGCTCGGAGCCGACCCAGGCGGCGCCGCCTTGCCGGGGAACCGGTGGCAGCGGCTTGGCGTCCATCAACGGCCGCCCGGATGCGGGCCGGGTCCCTCACTGGGCGGGCTGGCGCCCGGGGTGCCCACGCGCGGAATTCGCCGGATTCCTGGCGTGCGGATCGGTTGTCCTGCGCTGACGATTCTGACGATGGCCGAGGGCGTCAGTGAACCGGCGGGCTGGGCTGGGCGCGCTCGGTCCAGGGCATCCTGCCGACGAGGTTGGCGGCGATTAGCGTGCGGTCGGCAGGATCCCAGAGCAGGACGGTGTCCGCCTGGGTCAAGGCGATCAGGGCAGCGATGGCTGCGGGACTGGGGGCGACCACATGCCGCTGGTCATCCTCGGTCACCATCATGACCTCGAACCGGCCGTGATCGCCGTCCGGCCCGGCTGCCCAATTGGCGTTCACGATCTTCACCCGCCGCGTCTGCTCGCTTGCACCTGGCATGACATCCAGTAAGCGGCGGCCGGGCTCCGGCCGCAATTGATTCGCACCCGGGCGTATCTTGAGTCCCGATGACACTGTTTGCGCTGCGAACCCGCGACGATCTGCTAGCCGTCCGCTTCGCCGTCTCGCCGGCATGGGAGACGCAGGCGGCGGTGCAAGCGTTCGCCGACGAACGCGGACGCTCCTACCACCAGCCCTGGCTACAGCTCGTCCAGGCACGTGCGGCACGGCTCGACCTGGCGCCGCTCCTGGCCGTGCTGCCGCGCCGCGGCTACGTGCCGGACTTCCTGACCCCTCCGCCGCGGACCGGCAGGCCAGGTCTTCGGAACCAGCTGGCGGAGATCCGCGCGACCGAGCCGGCACAAGTTGCCCGCGAGCTCGAGCGGTGCCGCGCAACCGTGGATGACGACCAGCATCGCCAGCAGCTCACGCACCTGCTCACCGATCCGGAACGCGCACGAGACCAGCTGGCAGCCCGGCTCCACGACGCCTGGACCAGCCTGGTCGCTCCGTTCTGGGTCCGCATCCGCACGCTGCTCGACCGCGACATCGACGAACGCTCCCGCACGCTGGCGCGGCACGGCCTGCGCCGCGCTCTCGATGAACTCCACCCGAAAATCCGGTGGACCAGGCGAGGCCTGTCGCTCGCCGACCGCACCGGCCGCACCGTCGCGGTCGACGATCGCGGATTCCTGCTCATGCCGAGCGCCTACCTATGGCCGCACGTCGCGGCGATCATCGAGGAACCGTGGCAGCCGACGATCATCTACCCCGCCACCGGCATCGCCGAACTCTGGCAGGCACCCGCAGCCCCGCCCGGCGCGCTCGGACGGCTGCTCGGCCGCACACGCGCCCTTATCCTCGCCGCCCTGGACCAGCCCCTCTCGACGACCGCGCTCGCCGCGGCCACCGAACTCAGCCCGGCAGGCGTCTCGCGCCACCTGCTTGCGCTCCGCGACGCAGGTCTCCTCACCACCGCCCGGCACGGCCACGAGATCCGCTACCGCCGGACCGAACTGGGATCCGCGCTCCTGCACGCACGCCGCGGATAGCACGACCACGCCGAGGAGGCCAGCCCCGCAGGTTCGCCGATGGGCCTCCGCCGTCATTCTCAGCCCAGGCGATCTGGGCGGCGCACCACCCCGCTGGGCATGGACCCGTTCGGGATCGGCACCGAGCAGGGCCGGCCGGACTGGCGGCGGCTGCTGCTGGCCATCGAGCAGCGCCTGGTCCTGTCCTGGTCGGCAAATGGCCCGAGATGCTGGCCGATGACCTGCCCGATTACCTGTTCGCCCGCAGCACCGGGCAGCACCGCCCGCTCCAGCCCGGACATTGCGAGAACCCCATCCACCCCACCGAGCACGGCCATGGACGCGGCCAGGGCGCACGCGCGCTGCGGAGCCGACCTCAGCCACCAGCTGCCAGCCCGTCTCCAAGACCGTGCAACTCCAGCACGCCCCGAGCAGTGGCCAGACGCCGCCGCATTGATCCAGCTAGCCGGCTATCTGGATGCCCACGACATCCCAATCGACTATCAGCGGCGCCGCCAGCTCGACTACCGCCGGCTGCTGCCCACCTCCCAGTGGCGGCGGCCATGCCGCCAGGCCCAGGCACCCCGCCAGCTCGACGGCTACGGCCACGCCGCAAAGTGCGTGCTGTTCGAACAGCTCAGCGACACACCGCCCACCTCGCGCCGTTCGGGTCCGCCGCCCGCATCCCCGGAGTCCGCGCCAAGATGTCACGGCGGGGACAGGTCGGGCACAGACCCGTAGCTACGTCCCTGGCATCAGCCAGACCTCCTCAACTAGCTCACTCACCACGTGCGACCGGCGTCGCAACCTACAAAGTCACCATCCAGGCCATCGACCCCGACACCAGTGAACTCCTGCCCATAGCCAGCTAACCGCCCGCCCACCCACGTGCGGCGCCGCTCGGCGGCGGCGGCAGCTGCCGCCCGCCCGCGAAACGTCACATTTTCGGGTCATCTACCCGGCGCACTGTCTCAGATTTTCCGCGGAGCGAGCAGTCTCAGTGGGTGTACTTGGGCTGAAACCTCGCCGCAGTGTCCCACTCGAACACTGACACGTCGCTGAACGACGCGACCACGCCCTGGTTGACCACCATCACGACGTGTGTCTCGAACATCGGTCCTTCCAGGTCCATCTGGCCGATTCCCTCGATCGTCTCCCAAGCGTTTGCCTGCACGTTCCGCGCGAGGGCGAACTGCCGCCCGCCCGAGGTCTGGAGGTAGACGCTGGCGCCGCCCGGGACGCTGGCCTTCACGTACACGCCCACGCGGTAGCGCGTGTACCGCTCGCATTGCAGCGACGGCAGGCTGAACCAGTCTTGGGTGATCCAGACCTGCCCCAGGCGGGCGTCCACGTCGAGACTGTGGTTGCCCGACAACGGGCAGAGGTCCCCCTTGGTCACGCTCGCCAGGCCGGTCGCGCCGCCGCCCTCAACGATCCAGTGCTCAAGCTGTGGTGTCGGCGCCACCGGAGTCGTCACCCAGCTCTCGAAGTAGGCGTTGTGCAGCTCGGCCTCGAACTTCCACGGCCCCTTCTGCCGCAGCCGCTGCAGCACGTTGTGGCTGATCTGCGCGATAGAGACGTCACCGGTCGGGTCCGATCGCCAGCTTCTGTTCATGCCGTAGCGCCAGCCGAGGATCCCCGCGTGGAACACCACCCCGTGGTTACGGAACAGACCCATGGTCGCGTGGCCGGGCTGGCTGGGGTCGTATGGGTTGCCGCTGGTCGTGGTGCAGGTGGCGAGCGGCAGGTAGTTGAGCGGGCTGCCATCCTCGCCCGTCGCCGCGGGGGAGCCGCCCGTCTCCGTACGGGTCAGTGCGGCGTCCCACTCCGGGCTGACCTTGAAGATCGCGCCGGCGAAGCGGGTTCCGCGCGAGAAGGTCATCCCAGGCTGCCCGGGATCTCCAGGCTGTGGCTGGGGTCGCGTGAAGGCCCAGTGCTGGGGATATTGCGTCGTATATTGGACGTCTTCGTCGGGCGCGACATGATAGTAGGCGCCGTTTCGATAGCTGACCCCGGTCATTCGATTTTCTGGCCGGTTCACCGTGGGCGCGTGCCAGTGCGTGGTGATCCGCGACCGGTCGCTCTGCCACATGGGGTCCTTCGAATAGTCGTAGTCGTCGATTCTGATCCCGTCCTCATAGACGACCGGGCTGCCCTCCATCTTGTAGCAGTCCATCCTGCGCGGATCGCTGGCGGCGATGAGCTCGCCAGCCGGACCACGATTCTCGAAACGCACCTGCCACCAGCAGGTGTTAGCCCCGAAGAAGCAGACGTTGCCGCGCGACTGGGTAATGAACCGCTCGAGGTTGTCGCGCATCTCCCGCGACCAGTACTCGTCGTGGCCGACGCTGATCATCAGGCTGTATCCCAGCAGCAGCGACGGGTCGAGATGCAGATCGGTGCTGGTGGCGTAGTCGATGTTGCCGATCCCCAGCTCAGCCTCGAGGAAGTCGATCGGGCCGTTGACGTCGTTGAAGTCGATTGGGTAACCACCCTCCTGCCAGCACCACCCCGGCCGATCGAACGCCACCTGGTGGGAGAAGTGGGATTCGGCGAGGTAGTCCCAGCCGTGGATGTAGCCGCCCAGCGTCGGTGGGCCGTTGTAGAAGTTGGCACCGCCCCAGTAGTTGTATGCCTGCGACGTCGCCGTTCCCAGGATGACGATCGCCTGCGCCGACGACGGGCGGCTTCCGCGCACGACGAAGGGCGCGTACGTAGTGTTTCCGGCAGCGTCGAAGAAGCTGGCCTGGTACCATCCGCTCCGGCCGGGCGGGACCTGGAAGGTTGCCGACGGTGCGGTCATCTGGCATCCCGTGGCGTAGGGTGCGGCCGGTAGCGGCGCCGGCGTCGGGCGGATCCCCCCTTGCTCGGCAAGCAGCGGGTCCCTTCCCATGAACCGGATCTGCATCGTGACGGGCGGCTGCACCGACACGGTGACCGGCAGAAAGAAGCTGATCGTGTCGCCTGGTAGGACCGATTCGGCCGACGCGTACGCGCTGAGCGGCGGCTGACCGGGGGGGCATTGAGGCGCCATGGATACTCCTCACTTGTTGCGGTTCCGTCAGTTCAACGCATGCAGCCCCTCCATCCCGCTGATAGCTGCCGGATTTGGGCCGGCTGAGCCGTCCGGGGTCAAGGCCACCCCGCACGGGCGTGGTCTTGACGCTGGCGGCGCCCGGCCGGTACTGGGCTGGCGGCGGGCGGGGCCTGGGATCAGGTCATGGGCGCCTCCGGCAATGGGGTCGGGGCAGTCCCTTCGAGCCTGTCCGCGCCCGTGCAGTTCCGGGGCGGCGACTAGGAGCAATGCGGGGCGTCGGCCATTGGGGGATGGTCACGGTGCATCGGCTGCGTAAGGGCCGCCGCGTCCACCTCACCTCAGGCTGCTAGCGGCGGGTAGGCCCGGTCGCCGAGGCGGTGCAGGAGGAGGCGGTGCAGGAGGTGGTGGGAGCGGCGGGCCCTGGTGGGGCAGGTGGCCGGGGGTGCGCTTGTCGTCGGAGGCGCACACGATGACGTCCGGGCCGCAGTGCCGGACCGCCTGCGCGGAGGAGGAGAACCGGCGGGCGTCGCCCAGGAACGCCCAGATGACGGCGGCCGCCAGCGGGCCGCCGCCGAACAGCATTCCATGAGGATTACTCACAAGTCAGGACCGGCTCATGCGCACGCGTCATGCCAACTCTCCGTAATCACGTTATCGGCCCCATCCGCCTCGCGGGCCATAGCCGGATCACCCCGGTCATCGGCAAGATCAGGCACAACCCGCCCTGCTGCACGCCATCCTCGGCCTGCACAAGCGCCTCAATACGCCATGAACAGCACGAACGACTTGCGCCTTACCCTGGTACTGCGTCCGTAAACAGGCTCGTGTCGGTCGCCTGATCAACGAATATCGCCTGGTCGCATGACCTGGATGAGGTTTCGGCACGCACCCGATTCCTGGTGGCTGAATCGCGATACGCCAGGCAGCTTCCCTGGTTCGGGTCTTTACCGCCACTGGCCGGGATGACCCGCTACGAACTCGCACCGACGGGGCTGCTCCGTGCCCGCGCGAGGGAGCGCTGGTGGTGAGCGGCCGTGGACGCTCGGTGGACGAGTTGCTCAGCGACGCCCGCCGGCGGCTACGCAGGCTGAGCCCGGTGCAGGCATGCGCCGCGATGCGCGATGGGGGCCCTGCTCGTGGACATCCGCCCGGCGCCTGCCCGCCAACCGGCGCCGCCCCCGCCTGCCCGATCGCTCGCGCCGTCTGCCCGCCCACTGGCGCCGCCTACCCCTGAACCCGCGCTAAGCAATCGGCGCCGGCTAAGCCTGGCGGCACGGCAGGAGATAAGGCATCCGCCCGATGCGTGAGGCCCCGCCTTACGGGTTGTCTGATGTCATGCCGCGCAGCAGCCGCTGGCGGTGATTAGAGGAGACAACCGTGCATCCGTACTTTACTTCGCAGCTCGCTGCCGAGCATGTCTGTGACTTGCAGGCGCAGGCCACCGCTGCGCGGCGTGCCCGGGAGGCTCGCCGCGCCCGGCGCGGTCGCAGCATGCCGGTGGCCGAGGGAAACTGGACGCTTCCGTGCCCAGACCTTTCCTTCCATGCCGCCTGAGTCGACCGTTTCACGGGCCGCCCCGGCGCCCGCGGTCAGCTAGCTGGCATGCCAAGGCCTTGCCGGTGCGCGATGGCCGCTGCCTCGGTCCTGCTGCCCGCACGCAGCTTGGCCAAGATGTTCGAGACGTGCACGCTCGCGGTCTTCGGCGAGATGAAGAGCTCGGCGCCGATTTCTCTGTTGCTGTGGCCTGCCGCGAGCAGTTCCAGCACCTCAATCTCACGCTCAGTGAGGCCGGCCAGCGGGCCGCGCCCGCCTGGCCCAGCCCAGGCCGGCCGGCCAGGCTGGCCGGCCTCGTCACGGCCGTCGCCAGCCGGCCCGCTGCCGAGCCTGGCACGGCGCCCCAGATCAGCTAGCACGGCACGCAGCGGCGCCGCCTGGAGCTGATCGGCCGCCCGGACAGCAAGCAGCCACTCCTCCCGCGCTCGCTGCCGGTCGCCCGCTTCGGCCAGCGACTCCGCCAGCCGCCAGCGGGACCTGGCGGTCTCATACACGTATCCAGCGCCAAACGCGTCCACCACCGCCTGCCAGGCAGCCGGATCATTGTCGCCGTTGGCCCGCCGCGATTCCGCCTCGGATCTGGCCAGCCAGCCGCGGCCCTCGACGCCGAGCCCTAGCCCGTCCCGGCGCGGATCACTGGCGCCCTCGCGGGCAATCCGCACCAGCCTGTCGGCCACCTGCGCGGCCGCCGCCGCGCGGCCCGCGTCACCGCCGGCCCGGGCGGCGATCGCCTGGTCGGCGGCCGCGCCGAGACCGACCGCCGCTACCCGGATGACCTGAGGGCCGTGATTGCCCTCGTCAGCGGCCTCGGCCGCGCGGATCGTCGCCTCCGCCTGCGCGAGCGCGGTCGCCGCATCCCCCTGCCAGTACGCGCGCTCGGCAAGCAGCCCGCGGGCGATGTACTCCGCGAAGCGCTCCCGCGGGAACATCGGCTCCAGCCATGGCCAGCGCTCCTCGATGCCGGCCGTGCCCCGAGCGACAGCCACGAACAGCGCCATCGCGGACAGCCTTGCCTCCGCAGGGCTGGAGACCCGGACGGCGAAGCCGTCGGCTATCTGCTGCGCGTGATCCCACGCACCGTCGCAGAAATGCGCGAGGTAATGCAGGTACTGCAGGTCGATGCCATAGGGCGCGAGCCCGAGGCCGGCGCCCTTGGCCCGCTCCGTGCCCTCGTGCGCAGTACGAGCCGCGCCGACTAGATCCCCCTGTTCAAGCTGGAGCCTTGCCAGCTGGAACGCGGCCCGCAGCTCGACGCCGAGCACCTTTGCCTCCACCGCCTGCCGGTGCGCCAGCCTGAACAGGTTCTCGGCCTCGGCGGCCTTGCCAGCCCGCTCGCTGATCAGGCCGAGCGTCACCTGGGCGTCGGCCTCCACCCAGGGCGCGCCCGCCGCCCGCGCCGCGGCCAGGGCCAGCTCGGCGCGCGAGCGGGCCGGCTCGTGATCGTCAAGGGAGAGCAGCGCCCTGGCGTGGGTTGCCAGCGCCCTGGCATGCTCCCACCTGGGCGGATCGGGTGGCAGCGCATCAACGGCAGCTAGGGCGGCGGCCAGCGCGGCCCCGGATTCGTCCAGGTCCATCAGGAAATACGCGAGCCGCTCGTTGGCGCGGCACACCAGCACCGGGTCGGCGTCCTCGCCCAGGTATCTAAGCAGCCGGCGCAGCTGCGCCGATGCCCGCGCCACGTCACCGCCGTCGGCCGCGCTCAGCGCCGAGCGCAGCGCCAGCTTGCCGCGGTCCATCCCGGCCAGCTTGCGCGGCTCGCTGACCCGCTCCCACAGCGACAGAGCCTGGTCGTAGTGCCGGTGTGCTTCGGCGGGCGCGGCCAGCCGCTCCGCCTCGCGGCCTGCCAGCACCGAGGCGGAGAACGCGCCAGGTATGTCGTGGCTGGCGAGATAGTGGGTCGCGAGCTCGGCAGCGGTGCCGGGAACCTCGGCGAGCCTGCGCTCGTCGGCCAGCAGCTCGGCCAGCCTCCCGTGCAGCCTGGTGCGCTCGCCTGGTAGCAGGTCGGCGTAGACGGCCTCGCGCAGCAGCGCGTGCCTGAACGAGTACCCAGCCGTCCCGTCCGGCACCAGCAGCTGATGCGCCACGGCCTCCCTGACGGCCTCGTCGTAGGCGGCCTCGTCCAGCCCGGAAGCCCGCCGCACCAGCTCATCGTCAACCCGGCGCCCGGTGACTGCCGCGGTGCGCAGCACCTGCTGCGCGGTCGCGGAGAGCCGCTCCATCCTGGCCAGCAGCAGATCGGCAAGCCCGGCGGGAAGATCGCAGCCGGCCGGGGACGCGGCAAGCAGTTCTTCTGCGAAGTAGGCATTGCCCTCGGCGCGCCTGATCATCTGATCGACGACCGTCGCGTCGAGCGGCCGGCCGGCCAGGGTGATCAGGTGCTCGGACATGGCCGAGGCAGGGAGCGGGCCGAGCTCGACCAGGCTCACGCTCGGCAGCCTGAGCAGCTCGGCGACCAGCGGGCGGAGCGGATGCCTGCGGTGCATGTCGTCGCTGCGGTAGGTGGCCACCACCGCCAGCCGCTCGGAGTGCAGCATCCGGCTCAGGAACGTCACCAGGTCGCGGGTGGACCGGTCGGCCCAGTGCAGGTCCTCGAGTATCAGCAGCACCGGGCTGGCTGCGGCAAGCTCGGAGAGCATGCCGAGCACGGCGCCGAACAGCTGCTGCTGCGCCAGGCCGGGGAGGTCGCCGCCGGCCGGCTGGTCAGGGCCGCGATCGGGCAGCAGCCGGGACAGCACCGGCCTGGCGGCAAGCGCGTCGAGCAGGACGCCGCCAGGGGACGGGCCGGTTGTGGCGTCACGCAGCGCGTCGGCAAGCGGCAGGTAAGGGATCGCATCGCCAAGCTCGGCGCACCGCCCGGACAGCACCGTGAAGCCACGCTCGCGCGCCCGCGCCGCCAGCTCGGTGACCAGGCGGGTCTTTCCCACCCCCGCGTCACCGCTGATCAGCGTGACGACCGGGCGGCCCGCAGCCGCCGAGTCGAGCTGGGCGAGCTGGCTGGCAAGCTCGGCATCCCTGCCGACCAGCCGCCCCTGCGATGCTCCGGACACCCGCCCAGTATCCCAGCCGGCCGGGAATGCCCGGTCCGGATGACTGTTGCCTGGTCTGCGCACCCGCCGATCCGATATCTATCGAGTATGACCAACCAGCCAGCTGCCGCCGCCGCAGCAGCCGACCCGCAGCCGCGGCGGGTGCTGGTCGCCGGGGACTGGCACGGCAACCTGGAATGGGCATGCAGCGTCATCCGTCGCGTTCCGCAACTGCTGGCCGGTGAGCAGACGCGGCTGATCCTGCACCTCGGGGACTTCGGCATCTGGCCGGGCGCCGACGGCGAGCGCTATCTCAGCTCGGTCAGCGCGGTGCTGAACCAGGCCGAAGCGCAGCTTGGCTTCATCGACGGCAATCACGAGGACTTCGACCAGCTCGCAGTCCTGGCGAGCCGGGCCGACCCCGGCGTGCCCGTGGCCATCACGCCGAACATCGTTCACCTGCCGCGTGGCTACCGGTGGCGATGGCACGGCCGCAGCTGGCTCGCCTGCGGTGGCGGCGTGAGCCTGGACCGGGCGGCCAGGACGCCCGGCGCTGACTGGTGGCAGGAAGAGGAGATCACGCCAGGGCAGGAAGCGGCGATCACCGCCGGCGGTCACGCAGACGTGATGGTGTGCCACGACTGCCCGTCCGGTGTCGCGCACACGTTCGGCCGCCCGCCCGCCTGGTGGGACCCGGCCGACCTGGCACGCAACCAGTCCCACAGGCAGCGGCTTCAGCGGATCGCGGACGCGGTGCGTCCTGCCCATCTGATGCACGGTCACCTGCACCGCGCGTACCAGCGCCGCTGCGACCTCGGCTACGGCCAGGTCCAGGTGACCGGCCTGGCCGCCGATGGCACGCTGCGGAATTTCGCCGTCCTCGACGTCGAGTCGATGACCTGGGCACCCGGCCGCCGTGGCAGGCACGCTAGCGTCCGTTCATGAGCTGGCAACCCGAGCTTGATGAGATCCGCCGCAGGCGCGAGCTTGCCGAGCGGATGGGCGGGCCGGAGAAGATCAGGCGCCAGCACGATGCTGGCCGCCTCACGGTGCGGGAGCGCCTGGCGGCGCTGCTCGACGAAGGTTCTTTCAGCGAGATCGGGACCCTGGCCGGGACGGCCAGTTATGACGGCGGCGGCGGCCTGGCGGAATTCACACCCGCCAACTTCGTGATGGGCACCGGCCGTATCGACGGGCGCAAAGTCGTCGTGGGCGGCGATGACTTTACTGTCCGCGGCGGCGCGGCGGATGCTGCGATCGCCGGGAAGCAGATTTATTCGGAACAACTCGCACACGAACTGCGGCTGCCATTGGTCCGGCTGATCGAGGGCACCGGCGGTGGCGGCAGCGTGAAGATGCTCGAGCAGATGGGCCGTACCTACATCCCGGTCAACCCCGGCTGGGACTATGTCGTGGAGAACCTGTCCACCGTGCCGGTGGTCGCCGCAGGGCTCGGGCCGGTGGCCGGCCTCGGTGCCGCCAGGCTCTGCGCGGCGCACCTGTCCGTCCTGATACAGGGCACGGCGCAGCTGTTCGTTGCCGGGCCGCCGGTGGTACGCGGCGGCACCGGCGAAGACGTCGGCAAGGAGCAGCTTGGCGGCAGCGCGGTACACAAACACAACGCCGCTGTTGATCTTGTGGCGGCCTCGGAAACCGAGGCGTTCGGGCTGATCCGGCGATTCCTGTCCTACCTGCCTGGCAGCGCCTACCAGTTGCCGCCGTTGGCCCGGTGCGACGACCCAGCGGGAAGGCGGGACGCCGGGCTGCTCGGCGCCGTACCGCGGGACCGGCGCAAGCCGTACCGGATGCGGGACATCCTGCGCGCCGTGCTCGACGCCGGCTCGGTGATGGAGGTTCAGCGCTACGGCGGGTCGGTGATCACCGCGCTGGCCAGGCTGGACGGTCATCCGGTCGGAGTCGTGGCCAGCGATCCATATGTGGCCGGCGGATGCCTGTCCGTCGAGGCGGCCGAGGCCACGATCAGGCTGGCGGACCTGTGCTCGACCTTCCACCTGCCGATGGTCACCTTCACAGACACCCCTGGGCTGCTGATCGGCACCCGCGCCGAGCAGCGCGCGACGATCCGGTACGGCGTGCGGGCGATCAGCGCCGTCTACCAGGCCGGCGTGCCCGCCGCCGAGATCATCGTGCGCCGGGTCTTCGGCGTCGGCGGCGCTGGCCTGACCAACCGGCATCGTATGGTCCGCCGTTGGGCATGGCCGTCGGCCGACTGGGGCTCGCTCCCAATAGAAGGCGGGATCGAGGCCGCGTACCGGGCCGAGCTTGAGCGGGCTGAGGATCCGGCTACCCTGCTGGCCGAGATCGGGGCGCGGCTGGGCGCGGTCCGCGATCCGATGCGCACGGCGGAGCGGTTCGGGGTCGAGGAGATCATCGATCCGCGCGAGACCAGGCCGCTGCTGTGCGACTGGGTCCGAGACGCGTACGCGGTCCTGCCGGCCAATCCTGGGCCGCCCACCTTCGGCACCAGGCCGTAACGAGCGGGCCCGCCTCCAACCCACCGCCCCGCCCGCCGCTGGCCGCCCGCACCCGCCCGCCTCCGACCCGCCCGCCCCCACGGGGCTCGGCGCAACGTAGCTATGTCACAACGCCCACGAAACAGCGCGAGCGTTGTGGCATTGCATACGTTGGTTCGCCTGCCCGCCCCCAGCTAGGGGAGCGGTGGCAGGCCGGTACCGGGCGCGGCAGGCGGTCGGACGGCCGACGGGCCGCGGAGCGGACGGATAGCGGCCGGTACCGGCGCGGCCGACCGGCGGCGGGCGGGGGCGGACGGGTAGCGGCGGCGAGTTGGGGCAGGCGAACGTCCGGCTCCTGGTGGTATGACCGGATTGCCCGGCGTCCTGATATCGGCCGACATGACAGACTGGGCGGCATGCACGTCCGGCCGGGTCCAGCACCGGGCCTGCCCAAGACGTGCGGAGCATGAGCGTCGGCCGCAGAGCCGCCGCGAGCGCCGCGGAAGCGGCGCACGTTCGCAAAGCCAGTTATGCGGTATATGCCGTGTTCGTCTGCGCGGGATTCGCGTTTGCCAGCTGGGCCGCCAGGATCCCGCAGGTGCGCGACGAACTCCGGATAGCACCCGGGGTGCTCGGCCTGATCCTGCTCTGCATGGCCGCTGGGTCAGGCGTCGGAACGCCGCTGTCCGGGCTGGTCATAAGCTGGCTCGGCGAGGTACGGACCGTGTCGGTGATGTCGGTGGTCTCGGCGGCCGGCCTGGCGGCCGTCGCGGTCGGCTACACCAGCGGGATAGCGCCGGTCGCCGCCGGGCTGTTCGTGTTCGCGTTCGGCGGCAGCACGTGGGACGTGGCGATGAACGTGCAGGGCGCCGCGGTCGAGCGTCTGCTTGGCCGGTCCATCTTGCCCAGGTTTCATGCCGCCTGGAGCATCGGCACCGTAGCCGGCGCCGGCGTGGGTGCGGGCATGGTCGCGGCCAACGTGCCGGTTGCCGCACACCTGCTCGCTGTCGCGCTGATCGTCGCCATCGCCGTGCCGATCGCGGCCCGCGGGTTCCTGCCCGGCGCCCGCGCCAGCGGGCACCCGGGTAACGCGGATCAGCCGACCGGCGCAGCCGATCACCATCACCGGCCGAACCGAGGATGCGAGCCCAGCCCAGGCCGCCAGCCGAGCACGGACCCACAGCCCAACCCCGGCCGCCAGCCGCGCCGTAGCGGCCAGCCAAGCACAGATGGCCAGCCAAGCACAGATGGGCGGCCAAGCACGGGCCGCCAGCCAGGCACGGGCCGCCAGCCAGGCACGGGCCGCCAGCCAAGCACGCCCGGGTGGAGCACGTCTGCCGTCCGCAGCCCGCTCGTCGCGTGGACGGAGCCAAGGACGCTGCTGATCGGGCTGTTCGTGCTGTGCATGACGTTCACGGAGGGCGGCGGGAACGACTGGCTGAGCCTCGCGATCATCACCGGGTACAACACCGCGCCGGTCGTCGGGACTCTGGGGCTCGCGGCGTTCCTCAGCGCGATGACGGCAGGCCGGTGGTTCGGCCCGCGGCTGATCGACTCACACGGCAGGGTCGCAGTGCTGCGCTGGTGCGCAGCCGTTGCCCTGATCGGCCTGATGCTGATCGAGTTCGGCGCGATCTGGCCGGTCGCGCTCGGCGGAGCCGTGCTGATGGGACTCGGCACCTCGCTTGGGTTCCCTGTCGGCATCAGCTCAGCCGCTGACGATCCCAGGTACGCTGCGGGGAGGGTTAGCGCCGCGGCGTCGATCGGTTACGCTTCGTTCCTTGCCGGACCTCCGATTATCGGATTCCTTGCCAACCACATCGGCGTCCGCCGCGGCCTGACGCCCGCAGCTGTGCTGCTCGCCGTCGCGTTCGTGATCTGCCGCGCTACTGCGCCAAGCAGACCCTCCAGCTAGGTCACGGCCGGAACGAAGAGAACGCGGGAGAAACCATGAGCCAGCCGCAGTCCGGCCCGGCGGGGGCCCAGGACCCAGGCCGCCAGCCAGAGTTCGCCGACAACGGAGCCGCGCAGGCTCAGCCCGGCTCAGACACTCAGCCGGATCCGCGGGCCAGCACCAGACAAGAAGGCCAGCCCGACGGCCTGGCCAGCACCAGACCCGACGGCACAGGCGCGTTTGACGGCCAGGACGACCCGCCAGCCAGCCAGACCGACAGTGACGGGCGGGCTGATCCCGGCGTGCGGGCGGACCCGGCCGGCCAGGCGGACTCTGGCGGGCGGGCGGACAGTGACGGGTCGGCGGACCCCGGTGGCCAGGCGGACCCTGACGGGACGGATACGGGGGGCATGCTTGGCACTCGTCAGCTGCGGAACAGGACCTTCGGCGGTCGCGATGCTGAGACCGTCGCCGCCTCGGCGATCGCTACCATCACGCCGACCAAATGCCAGGCCCGCACCCGGCTCTACCGGAGCGGCAGGCTGGAGCTTGAGGGTTTCCCCGTCGCCGATATCAGCGATCACCTGGACGACGAGACGGCCACCATCTGGCTCGACCTGCGCGATCCCGACCGCGAGGACCTGGCCGTGCTGAGCGAGGAGTTCGGCCTGCATCCGCTGGCCATCGAGGACGCCGTGCATGAACGTGAGCGGCCCAAGCTGGACCGGTACCGCAGCCACCTGTTCCTCACTGCGTACAGCGCGCGCCTGGACTCGGGCAACGGGCAGCTGGTCACCAGCGAGCTCGGCGCCTTCGTCACCAACCGGGCGCTGATCACGGTGCGCAAGGATGACGGGCTGGACATCGGCGCCGTGGTCGAACGCTGGGATACCAGCTCTGACCTAGCCAAATACGGGGTCGGCTACCTGCTGCACGGACTGCTTGACTACGTCGTGGATGGCCACTTCGAGACGGTGCAGAGCCTGGACGAGTGCATCGAGACGCTGGAAGACCAGCTGTTCGCCAACGTTTCGATGGACAGCGAGGTACAGCGGCGAAGCTTCGAGCTCCGCAAGAGCCTGGTGCTGCTGCGCCGGATCGTGATCCCGATGCGCGAGGTGGTCAACACGCTGATGCGCCGCGACCTGCTGGTCGTGGGCGAGCACCTGATGCCGTACTACCAGGACGTGTACGACCACGTGCTCAGGGCGACCGAGTGGACGGAGAGCCTGCGCGATCTGGTGACCACCATCTTGGAGACCAACCTGACCATTCAGGGCAACCGGATGAACGTGATCACCAAGAAGGTGACTAGCTGGGCCGCGATCGTCGCCGTGCCCTCGTTCATCACCGGCTTTTACGGGATGAACGTGCCGTACCCGGGCTTCAGCCAGCCGACTGGTTTCCTGATGTCGGTCGCGATCATGGTCGTCAGCGCGCTCGTGCTCTACATCGTCTTCAAGCGCAGGGACTGGCTGTAGACCGGCAGCCTGCCTGGCGAGCGTAGATTGGGCAACGTGAAGAAACTCTTCGAGCTCCTCGTCTGCCTGCTGCACCCGCTCGCGGTAGTGCTGATGTGGATTGACCTGGCGAGCCGCAGTGATCTGCGGTCCGGGCCGAAGATTGCCTGGGCGCTGTTCGGCCTCATCCCGCTGGTTCCCTTCATCTACGTGCTCACCAGCGGCGACCTGTGGTGACAGACGCCTGGCAGCCCTTGCCGCCTGCCGCCGGGGCAAGCGGCTGGTGACGAACGGCCGTGCCTACCTGATGGCCCGCCTGGCCAGCAACTCGACATTGATCGCTGAGATCTCCGCCAGCACCGCCTCCACCTGCTCGCCGCGGCGCAGGCAGGCCCGCACCGAAACGACGAGCGCCGCGGGCACGTACCGCATGCCGCGCCCGCGCCTCGGGGCGAAGTACATATAGGGCCCGTGCGGGTCGCCGTCCGCGCAGCGGCAGCCGTCCTTGCCGCACCTGCGTGCCTGCTCGACAAGCGATCCGAGCAGCAGCTGCTCGATGTCCGGAAGGCGCGCCGCTAGCCTGCGCCGACGGGCAAGCAATTCCCGCGTCGATAGTCTGAGTAAATCTGACTTATGTGCAGTCACCACACAAGACTAACCTTGACACCTCTTGCGGCACAATGTGATCATTCAGGACATAGCAACCACGGAACGCTGACCAGGCAGATGCGGTGCAAATAGTGCCACCGCACCCGACACATTAGGGGTAAGCACCACGGCGATATGGAGAGTGCTCAGGAAGCCCAACCGCAGATTTTACTGAGTTTCACTGACGCACCTCAGTCGCGGATTAGTAAGCCTCTCCGGAGTCTTTGGTGAAAGGTCAGCTATATTGGTACACAAAGCGGCGGACCTACAGGCACGGCATTACCGCTGCATAGGCATCGGCGTAGGACCTGCGAATCTGAGCCTAGCGTCGCTGATGCACAGTCATAGGCAGATCACAAATCTGTTCTTGGACAAGAGACAGAGGTTCGGCTGGCATGACGGCCAGCAGATGCCGGACGCCTCCATCCAGGTCTCGATGCTCAAGGATCTGGTCACCCTTTCCGAGCCGACCAACGCGTATTCTTTCCTCTCCTATCTGCACGAGCTTGGCCGGATCTATCACTATCTTAACGCCCAGTTCGACGCGGTGCCGCGGCAGGAGTTCCGCAACTACATGGAGTGGGCCAGCCGCAAGAATGAAAACATCGTATTCGGCGAGGAAGTGCTGTCCGTGGAGTACGCGGATACCTTTACGGTGCGCTCCACCAGCAGAACGGTGACGGCGGATAACGTCGTCGTTGGCGCCGGCGTCCGGCCATGGATACCGCCGGAAGCCCGCCCGCATCTAGGCGACCTGCAGTTCCACGTAAGCGAGTTCCTTGGCAAGGCGACCGGGCTCGGCGGCCTGCGGGTCGGCGTGGTCGGCGGCGGCCAGTCCGGCGCCGAGGCATTCCTCGATCTGGTGTCTCGGCGCAGCGGAGATTTACCCAGGCGGGTGATCTGGATCTCGCGGCGGCCTAACTATCTCCCGCTCGATGACTCGCCGTTCACCAACGACTACTACATGCCCAGCTACTCCGACTACTTCGCGCGGCTCGACGCCACCGCCAGGCAGGCGTTCAACGCTCGCCACGTTCTCACCAGCGACGGGATATCCGACACCACCCTGCGGCTCATCTACCAGCGCATCTACACGCATCATTTCGTCAACGGCTGCCCTGACCTGGTGGCGCTCTATCCCAACCGCAAGGTCACCGGAGTCACCCGCGCTCAGGCGAAAGCATGGAACCTGGAACTCGCCCACAACGACCACAGCGACGCGAGCGAGAACATCGAGCTTGACGTCGTGATCTGGGCCACCGGCTTCCAGCCTGCCCCGCTGGACTTCCTTGACCCGATCTCGGCCCGGCTGGAGCGCGAGGGCGCGGAATACAAGATCGACCACAGCTTCGCCGTGCAGTGGGACGGCCCGGCCGAGCACAGCGTCTTCCTGCAGAATGCCGCGCGCGGGCAGCGCGGCCTCGCCGACCCCAACCTGAGCCTGAACGCCTGGCGCAGCCAGCGCATACTCGACCGGATCCGCGGCATCCGCACCGACAATCAGCTGAACTCGTTCATCGAGTGGATGAGCAAGCCGGCCAGCGCAGAATTCCAGGGAGCGTAGCCGATGGCGCGGCCTGCGATCGCCGTCATCGGCGCCGGAGTCGTCGGCTGCCTGGCCGCGCGTGAGCTGGCCGCGGCCGATCCCGCCGCCCGCATCACCGTGCTTGACCGGGACGCCATCGGCGCAGGGGCGAGCCGGCGGTCGGCCGGGCTGCACCTGCCCAGGGGCGCCACGCCGATGACCCGGCGGATGTCCGCGTTCAGCCACGCCTACTACGCCCGGCTGCGGGAGCAGCACCCGGAACTGCCGATCTACCCGGTCGGCGCGAAGCTGATCACCGACTACGGCCACGGCGACCTCTCTGACAGCGGATACATCAAGCCGGCCGCGGCGCATCCGGTCATCGGCGGCGTGCCGCACCCCGAGGTCCGGCTGCCGGCCGGCACCAGGGCCTGGCAGATCGCAGGCGCTCACTACGCGGACGTGCCCGCGCTGACCCAGGCCATCGCCGCCCGGCTGCGGCCGCGGGTGCGCTTCGCCGAGGGCGTCGCGGTGACCGGGCTGACCGCCGGCGCCGGGTCGGTCACCGTGCACTGCGCGACCGGCGAGCAGGTGCTCGCCGATCAGGTGGTGCTGGCGCCGGGTCCTTGGCTGGCGGTCCCGGCCTGGCGCGACCTGGTCGCGCCGCTGCGGCTGCGGGTGAAGAAGATCGTGGCCCTGCACATCGAGCGGCGGCCTGCCCAGGCGGACGAAGCGGTGATCTTCGACGCCGAGGACGCGTTCTTGCTGCCGCTCGCGCACCGCGGCCACTGGCTGTTCAGCTACACCTGCACCGAGTGGGACGTCGACCCCGATGCGCTCACCTGCGGATTGTCCGCGGCGAACATCAAGGCTGCACGGGATTGCCTGCGCCGCTACTCTCCCGCGCTCGCCGCGGCCTGCCGGGCGGGGCGGGTGTTCTGCGACGCCTACAGCACCGACGGCGAGCCGCAGGTGCGCGCCATTGATGAGGCGGGGCGGATCGTGTTCGCCGGCGGCGCGAGCGGCTCTGGCTACCGGCTCGCCCCGGCGATCGGAGCGCAAGTCGCTGCGCTGGCCCTGCGGGACGACCCCCAGGGCTTGCTGCGGTCAAGCGAAGGAGTCGCAGGTGATTACCAGCACGTATGACGCAAGCTCGCTGCATCGCTCGTTCGGCATCGACCTCGGCGAGATCGACATGGGAGCGGTCGAGGCGTTCGGTGTGGGCGCGAACTGGGGCCGGGTGCCGCCAGGTCAGCACTCCGATCCGCATCAGCACGACGAGACCGAGACCTTCGTGATCGTCTCCGGCGCCGGTGACATCGTGGTGGACGGCGGCCGCACGCCGGTCGGGCCAGCCATGGTGCTGCAGTTCGAGCCGTTCGAGACGCACTACCTGGACAACACCGGCACGCAGGACCTGCTGTTCGCCACCTTCTACTGGCGAGACTCGCCGCGGGCCGCGCGGATGGCGCCGCGCACCGACCGGCGCAGGTTCGGCGACCGGCCGGTGTTCGCGTTCTCCACGCCGCCCACGCCGAACGGCGGGCTGCACGTCGGCCACCTGTCCGGGCCGTACCTGGGCACGGACGCGTTCGTGCGGTTCCAGCGGATGAACGGCACGCGAGTGTGGCACCTGGCCGCCACCGACGACTTCCAGAGCTACGTGGCCGCATGCGCCAGCCGCGAGGGCCGCCAGCCCGCCGAGGTCGCCGCGCACTATGCCGGCGAGATCGCGCAGACGCTCGCGCTGATGGACATCGAGCCAGACCAACTGACGCACACCAGCAGGGACGAGCGCTACCCGGACGCGCTGCGGGCGTTCTTCACTGCCCTGGTGGACTCCGGCCGCCTCACCCGCCAGGAGGGCACCGCACTGTTCGACGGCGAGACCGGGCAGTACCTCTACGAGCCCGATGTCAGCGGCGGCTGCCCCACCTGCGGCGACCACACAGGCGGCAACATCTGCGAGCGGTGCGGGGAGCCGAACTTCTGCGTGGACCTGGGCAAGCCGGGCTCGGCGCACAGTGACGCCGAGCCGCGTACCGGCCCGATCACCAGGTACACGCTGCCGCTGCACGAACTGCGCGACGCGGTGCTCGAGCACCATCACGTCGGCCGGGCTCCGGCCAGGCTGCGCGAGCTCGCGCACCGGATCTTCGGCCGGGAGCGGATCGACATGGCGGTGACCCACCCGTCGTCCTGGGGGGTCCTCCCGGCTCAGCAGGATGTGCCCGGCCAGGTCATCTGGGTCTGGATCGAGCTGGCGTTCGGGTTCATCTACGGCATCGAGTCACTCGGCCGCAAGCTCGGCACCGGCTGGCGGGCGGACGCCCCTGAGGACGACTGGAAGATCGTGCACTTCCTCGGTTACGACAACACGTTCTACCACTCGATCTTCGGCCCGGCACTGTACAAGATCGCCAGTCCGCGGTGGACCCCCGATGTGGACTATCACATAAACGAGTTCTACCTGCTCGACGGCGATAAATTCTCCACCAGCCGCAGGCACGTGATCTGGGGCAAGGACATCCTCGGGCCGGACACCGTGGACGGGCTCCGCTACTACCTGGCCCTGACCAGGCCGGAGACGCACCGCACCAACTTCACGCTCGCCGAGTACGCCGACGTCGTGTCGCGGACGCTGATCGAGCGCTGGCAGGGCTGGCTGCACGATCTCGGCGGCAGGCTCGAACGGCGCTACGGCGGGAAGGTCCCCGACGCGGGCATCTGGACCCCCGAGCACACCGCGTTCCTCGCCCGGCTGGAGAACCGGCTGGCAGAGATGACCGGTAGTCTCGGCCAGGACGGGTTCTCGCTGAACCGGGCCGCGCGGACGCTGGACGGCATCGTCGCCGACACGCTGCGGTTCTCCGGGTTCGAGCAGGCGACGGCCGAACTGGCGGCGTGGAAGGACGAGGCCAGGACAGCGATCGCGCTCGAACTGGCCGCCGCCAAGCTGCTCGCGCACTGCGCCGCTCCGGTGATGCCACGGTTCGCCGCCAAGCTCGGGACTGCCCTGGGCATCGACCCGCCGGAGCGGTGGCCAGCGCTGGTGACCCTGGTGCCGCCCGGCACCAGGGTGAAGCTGTCAGGGCAGGTGTTCTTCCGCCAGCCAGCACGCGCCGGCGGCCAGCCGGCGGCGCTGCTGCCTTGGCTGTCCGGCCTGGTCCGCCAGGCCCTGCGGCTGCCTGAGGGCGAAACGGTGGCGGACGCCACGCTGGTCTCGCTCGGGGTCAAGTCGATGCAGGCGATCGCGCTGCAGTACCAGATTCTCGATCACACCGGCGCCGACGTGTCCGTCGAGTACCTGCTCAGCGACCGCACCGTGGGCGAGCTCGCCGAGTTCCTGTCCGGGCAGGCGGCCGCCGATGACGAGGACGGCGCGGACGGCGCGGACGGCGCGGACGGCGACCAGGAGAGCATGATCATCTCCGGCGGCGGGCCGGCCGCGCAGGAGCCGGCCGCGCAGGAGCCGGCCGCGCAGGAGCCGGCGGTACAGGAGCCGGCGGTACAGGAGCCGGCCGCGCAGGAGGTGGTGGGCGCGTGAACCATCTCGACCTGCTGCGCGAGATCCGGGCGCGCGGGCTCCAGCTCACCGTCTCCGGCGCCGACCTGCGACTGCAGGGCCCCAGGCAGCGCGTCGACGCGGAACTCGTCGGCCGGATCAGGGCGTGCAAGCCGGAGCTGATCGAGTACCTGACGGCCGCCGGGCGGGCCGAGGCGAACGGCTTCCCGCTGACCCTGCTGCAGCGCGGCTACCTGATCGGCCGTGGCGACTCGGTGGAGATCGGCAACGTCGCGAGCCACGTCTACCACGAGATCGACGGCTGCTGGGACATCGACAGGCTGGAAGCGGCGCTGCGCCAGGTGGCCGCGCGGCACGGCATGCTCCGCACCCGGTTCACCGCGGACGGCCGCCAGGTCACCGAGCCAGCCGCCGCGGCTGCCGGTGTCACGATCGGCCGGCGTGACCTGCGCGGCGAGACCGAGGCGGCCAAGCAGGCCGCTCTGGCCGCGCTGCGCGAGCAGCGCTCGCACCGGATGCTGCCCTATGACCAGGCGCCGATGCTGGCGGCCGACGTCACGCTGCTCGCCGACGACCGGATGCGGCTGCATGTCGGTCACGACGGGCTCGTGATGGACGGCATCAGTATGTTTCTTTTCTTTAACGACTGGTGGTGCTGTTATGCCGGCACCGCGGCCGCCGGTGAGCCTGACGGCGATGAGGTGTCGTTCGCCGACTACGTGGCCTCGGTTCAGGCGATGCGCGCCAAGCCGCCGGCCAGGCGGTCCCGTGCCTACTGGCTGGACCGGCTCGCCGACCTGCCGTCGCATCCCGAGCTCCCGCTGCGCACCAACCCGTCCTCGATCACCTCGCCGAGGTTCACCCAGTACGCCGCGCGCCTGGACCTGGCTGCCTGGTCCGCGCTGAAGGCAAGGGCCGCCGCGTCCGGGCTGACCCCCACGGTGGTGCTGCTGGCCGCCTACGCGCAGACACTGGCCCGCTGGGGAGCCGGCCCGCGGTTCACGCTCACCACGACGGTGGCCAACCGGCCGCCGATTCACCCGCAGATCGCCGACGCGATCGGCAACTTCTCCGAGACCCTGCTCGTGGAGATCGGCCTGGACTCCAGCCGCACCTTCGCAGACCGGGCGCACGCGCTGCAGGCCAGGCTGCGGCGCGATCTTGACCACCGGCATTTCTCCGGCATCGAGGTGCTCCGCGAGCTAGCCCAGCGGGACGGCGGCGGCGGCGCCCGGATGCCGTACACCTTCAACAGCACCATCGGCTACATCAGGGACGACATCGACGGGTCGGCGCTCGAACTGTTCGGCCCCGAGGTCTACACGTCGAGTCAGACACCGCAGGTGTGGCTGAACGCGTTCGCGTTCGAGCAGCATGGCGGCCTGGTGGTGCAGTTCGACGCGGTGGACGGGCTGTTCCCTGACGGCATGATCGGCGCGATGACTGGCGGCTACCAGCGGCTGCTCGACACCCTGCTGGACGAGCCCGCCTGGTCAGCGCGGACGTTCGACCTGCTGCCCGCAGACCAGCGGGCGCGCCGCGCCGCGGCCAACGACACCGCGGCGCCACAGCCGGAGGAGATGCTGCACGAGCTGTTCACCGCGCAGGCGGCGCGGGCCCCTGGCGCCGCGGCGGTCCTTGGCACCTGGGGGTCGGTGAGCTACGGCGAGCTGGCCAGCCGCGCCGGTCTGGCGGCCGCCTGGCTGGCGGAACGGCAGGTCGGCCGGGACGAGCTGGTCGGGCTGATCATGCGCCGCGGTCCAGGGCAGATCGTGGGTATCCTGGCGGCCTTGCTGGCCGGAGCCGCGTACCTGCCGGTGGACGCCGACCTTCCGGCCGAGCGGGTGCGCTACATGCTGGCTGACGGCGGAGTCCGCTGCGTGCTCACGAACACCGGCTGGCAGCTCGGCGGCGACGGCATCGAGACGCTCAGCCTGGACGCGACGGGCGCGCCTGGCACCGCGCCGGCCGGCGCCGGCCAGCGGGCGGCCACGCCGGGCACGCAGAGCGCGACCGGCGGGCAAGGCACCGTTAACCCGCATAAAACAGCCGGGCGGGCGGACACCGCGGAAACGGCCTGCCCCAAGCCGCCGGGCGCCGGCCTCGATGACCTGGCCTACGTGCTGTACACCTCGGGGACCACCGGCGAGCCCAAGGGCGTCATGGTCAGCCATCGCAGCGCCGCGAACGTGGTGGCCGACTGCAACGCCAGGTTCGGCGTCGGTCCCGCCGACCGGTTCATCGGCGTCAGCGCGTTCAACTTCGACCTGTCGGTGTACGACGTGTTCGGCGCGCTCTCGGCCGGCGCCGCGCTGGTGCTGCCCGACGCCGGGCGCGCCGCCGATCCTGAGCACCTGGTCGACCTGTGCGAGGCGTTCGGCGTCACGATCTGGAACTCGGTGCCTGCTCTCGCCGGGCTGATGGCCGAGCAGGCGGCGGCAGGCGGCGCCCGGCTGGCCGCCCTGCGCCTGGTCATGATGAGCGGCGACCGGATCCCGCCCGCGCTGCCCGGCGCGCTGCGCCGGGTGAAGCAGGATCTGACGCTGATGTCGCTCGGCGGCCCCACCGAGACCACGATCTGGAACATCTCGCACCCGATCGGCGCGGCAGAGCGCACCGCGGCCATCCCGTATGGCCGGCCCAACGCCAACAACAGGGCCTACATCCTCGACGCCGACGGCCTGGACACGCCGGACTGGGTGACCGGCGAGATCTGCGCCGCTGGCACCGGCCTGGCCCGCGGTTACTGGGCGGACGAGGCGCGGACGGCCGAGCGGTTCCGCTCCGACGAGCGGCTCGGTGAGCGGTTGTACCGAACCGGGGACCTCGGCCGTTACCTGCCGGACGGGAACATCGACATCGCCGGGCGCAGCGACTTCCAGATCAAGATCAACGGTTACCGGATCGAAGCCGGCGAGGTGGAGACCAGGCTGACCGCGATCGGCGCGGTGAAGCAGGCCGTGGTCGTGCGGCAGGCCGCAGCCCGCGGGCACCGGCTGGTCGCCCACCTCGCGCCCGCCGGGGACGCCCGGCCAAGCGAGGAGCAGATCCGGCGTGAGCTGCGCGAATACCTGCCCGAGTACATGACCCCTGCCGCGTTCGTCTGGCACGACAGCCTGCCGCTGACCCGCAACGGCAAGGTGGACAGGGGCAGGCTGACCGCGGTGTCCCCGTCCGCCGCGGAGGCAGCGTCCGCGGCGGACGGGGACGCCGGCCCGGCCAGCGATTCCGAACGCGACCTGATCGGGCTGTGGGCAGCGGTGCTCCGCCTGCCGCCGGAATCGATCGGGACCGGCAGCAGCCTGCATGATCTCGGCGGGGACTCGCTGGCCGCGGCCCGCATCTTCACCGGCGTGCGCAAGCAGTTCGGGGTGAGCATCACGCTTGACCGGCTCTACGAGGTGCGGACGATCCGGGCGATGGCCAGGTTCATCGAAGCCGGGCGCCCGCCGCGGCTGGAAACGGCCGACGGCGACCCGGCCGGCGCGGCGGGTGCGGCGTGAGCGAACCGGTCATCAATGCGATCGTGGCTGGCCCGCCGCCTGCCGGGCACCGGATCAGCTTCGCCAGGCTCGGCGCGGCGAGCGAGCTTGACCTGGCCGACCTGTACGCCAGCGCGGAGCGGCTGGCCGGCGGCCTGCGTGCGACCGGCATCGGCCGGGGCGATCGGATCGGCATCCTCGCCGCGAATTGCCTGGAGTGGGTGCTGCTTGACCTCGCAGCGCTACGCCTCGGTGCGGTGACCGCCGGATTCGAGCCCGGCAAGTTCGACCCGGAGCCCGCGTTGCTGTCCCGTTACCGGCTCGCCGCGCTGTTCACCGACCGCGCGCCAGCCAGCCGCGCCCCAGCCGACCGCGCGCCAGCCAGCCGCGCCCCAGCCAGCCGCGCGCCAGCCGGCCAGGCAACCGGCGGCGGCATCCGGCCGGTCAGCGACGTGGCCGGGCTGATCGAGCTTGCGAGCCGGGCCGGGCCGCTGCCGCCGGTCAGTTACCGGCCGGGCGATGTCACGACGATCAAGTTCACCTCGGGCAGCACGGGCGAGCCGAAGGGGCTCGCCGCGTCGGTTGGCAGCATCGACAGCTCGATCAGCGCGGTGCAGGAAATGTTCGGGCACGGCGACGGCGACAACCTGTTCGTGTTCCTGCCGCTGTCGCTGCTCCAGCAGCGGTACTGGATCTACTCGGCGCTGCGGTTCGGCCACGACGTAACGGTCAGCACCTACGAGGCTGCGTTCGCCACGCTGCGCCGCGCGGCGCCGACCGTGATCATGGGCGTGCCAGGGTTCTACGAGACGGCCAGGAAGCACATCGAGCGCGCGGCCGGCGGCGCGCCGTCTGGGCAGGCGCTGCGCGACGCGGCGGCCGGCCTGTTCGGCGGCCGGATCCGTTACCTGTGGACCGGATCGGCGCCAGCCAGGGGCTCGATGCTGCGCTTCTTCACCGGCGCGGGCCTGCCGATCTACGAGGGCTACGGGCTGAACGAGACCTGCATCGTGAGCAAGAACCACCCGGGCGCCCACCGCGAGGGCAGCGTCGGCCAGGTGCTGCCTGGCAAGAAGGTGCTGCTCGATGAGGAGGGCGTGATCAGCGTCTACAGCGACTGCCCGGTGAGCCGGCGGTATGAGTACGCCACCGACGGCGAATCGGAGCGGATCTTCGCCGCTGACGGCACCGTGCGCACCGGTGACCTTGGCTACGTCGACGACGACGGCTTCCTGTTCATCCGGGGCCGGGCCGACGACGTGATCGTGCTTGACAACGGCAAGAAGGTGATCGTCAGACCGCTTGAGGAGTACTTCAAGGCAAGCCAGGCGATCGAGGACTGCGTGCTGTTCTGCCCGATGCAGACGCACCTGGTGGCCGTCGTCTCGCCAGCCACCGAGCCGGCCGACGGCGACGCGATCGCGGCCAGGCTGGCGGCGGCGAACGCCACCTTCGGCCGGGACGAGCAGATCAGCGGCGTCGTGATCGCGCCCGAGCGGTTCAGCATCGCCAACGGCATGCTGACATCGCAGTTCAAGCCGCGCCGCCAGCAGATCCTGCGGGCCAACTGGACCTCGATCAACGCCGTGACGGGCAACGACCTGGAGGCCGGATGAACGTCGAAGCCGCGCCCGCGCCCGCGCCGGCCCCGGCACGCGCCCGTGACTCCCTGCTGGCGGACAGCGACTTCGTCAAGCTCTGGGCGGGCGAGACCATCTCGCTGATCGGCTCGCAGGTCACCCAGTTCGCGCTGCCCCTGGTGGCCGTGCTGACGCTGCGGTCCACGGTATTCGAGGTTGGCGTGCTCAACGCGCTGCGCTTCGTACCGGTGATCATCATCTCGCTGTTCGCTGGCGTCTGGCTCGACCGCAGGCGGCGAAGGCCGGTGCTGATCGCGGCCGCGCTGGCCAGCGCGGTGATGATCGACCTGGTGCCGCTCGCCTCAGCGCTCGGGCTGCTGTCCATCGGGCTGCTCTACGTGGTGGCACTGCTGGCCGGCTCGCTGACCGTGATCTCGGATGTGGGATCGCTGGCCTACGTGCCGTTCCTGGTGGAGCGCCGTCATCTGGCCGAGAGCAACAGCAAGCTTCAGGCCAGCTTCGCGGTCGCCGGGATCTCAGGTCCCGGCCTCGCCGGGCTGCTGATCGGGCTGATCACCGCGCCGATCACGCTGACGGTGGACGCGGTGTCCTACCTGTTCGCCGCGGCCGGGCTGGCTGGCATCAGGAAGGCCGAGCCGCCGCCCGAGCCGCGGGCCGGGCAGCCATCGATCCGCCGCTCGATCGCCGAGGGCTTCCATGCCGTCTACGGCACCAGGCTGCTGCGAGTGCTGCTTGCCCAGTCGGCGACGCTGAATGTGGGCTTCGGCGCGGTGTCCACGGTGTTCACCGTCTATGCGATCAGGTACCTGCACCTGAGCCCGGCCAAGCTGGGCATCGCCACGGCCGGGCTGGCGGTCGGCGCGCTGTTCGGCTCGCTGCTCGCGAACCGGATCCGGGGCGCGCTCGGCCTCGGCCGCTCGATGGCCGTCAGCATCATCGGGGTGTCCGCCTCGCCGGTGGCGCTGCTGATCCCGCACAGCGCCGGGGTGCTCGCGACGGCGATCCTGTTCGCCGCCTGGTTGGGGCACGGCGCCGGGATCTCGGTCTGGAACGTGCACACAATCACGCTGCGGCAGGCGCTCACCCCGATGCGGCTGCTCGCCAGGATGAACGCCACCTACCGGATGCTGCTGTTCGGCGCGCTGCCCGCGGGAGCGCTGGCCGGCGGACTGCTCGGGAACATGATCGGCCTGCGCGCGGCGCTGCTGGTCGCTGTGGTCGTGCTGACCACGCCGATCCTGTGGATCTTCTTCTCGCCGGTGTTCAGGCTCACCGCGATGCCCGCAGGGCCGCTCTCGGACGCCGCGCCGGATGACTCGCCGTCAGATCCAGATGCCGCGGCGGACGGCACGGGGCCGGGCGGACGGCCCGGCGGGGATCCGCTATCCGTGCCTGAGGAGCCAGGGGGACTGGGCCGATGACTGACCTGCTGCATGCCGATGCCACGCCGCCTGTGACCGACCGGCCGCCGATCGCGGTCAGGCCGGCCGGCCTGACCGAGCTGCCGCTGAGCTACCCGCAGGAGCAGCTGTGGTTCATCGATGAGTTTCATCACGGTCTTGCCGCGCACAACGTCGCGAACCTGGTGCGGCTGCGCGGGCCGCTGGACGCCAGGGCACTCGGCCGCTCGCTGGATGCCCTGGTGGCAAGGCATGAGGCGCTGCGGACCAGGCTGGCGGCCGGGCCGGACGGCAAGCCGGTCCAGCTGATCGACCCGCCTGCCCCGGTGGACCTGCCGGTCACGGACTTCGCCGACCTGCGGCCAGAGGCGGATGCCGGACGGCTCGCGGGCTTCGCGGCTGAGCAGGCCGCGCTGGTGTTCCACCTGGCAACGGACGGGCTGTTCCGCGCGCATCTGATGAGGCTCGGCGCCGACGAGCACGTCCTGCTGATCGTGGCGCACCAGACGGTGTTCGATGGCTGGTCGTTCGGCGTGCTGTTCGCCGAGCTGGCCGCGCTGTACCGGGCGGAGCTTGGCGGCGGCCAGGCCGGGCTGGCCGAGCCTGGGCTGCAGTTCGCCGACTATGCGCTGTGGGAGCGGAACTACCTGCGCGGGCCGGCGCTCGCTGACCTGGAGTCCTACTGGCGCGGCGCGCTCGGCGGCTTCGAGGTCTCGCAGTTCCCGACCGACCGGCCCAGGCCGATCTTCGCCAGCCACGACGGCGCGCAGGAGTCGGCCAGGCTCGGCCCTGACCTGCTGGCCAGCCTGACCGCGCTGAGCCAGCGCGGCGGCACCTCGCTGACCGTGCTGCTGCTGGCCGCCGTGCACGCGCTGCTGCACCGGTATACCGGGCAGACCGACCTGGTGCTCGGCATGACCCTGCCGCACCGGGACCGACCCGAGTTGGCCGGGCTGGTCGGCTTCGTGGAGAACACGCTGCCGGTTCGCGCCGACCTGTCCGGCGACCCGGCGTTCACCGGGCTGCTTGACCGCGTGCGGGCGGCGGCCGATGGCGCGCATGCGCACCAGGACCTGCCGTTCGCCCGGGTGGTCGAGGCGCTGGCGGTGCAGCGGGACACCGGGCGCTTCCCCGTCTTCCAGGTCGTGCTCGCCTGCTCCGAGCCGCCCGCCGGCATCGAGGCCGCTGGCGTGACGTTCAGCGGCGAGCACGCGATGCTGCCCGCGTCGCGGTACGACATCAGCTTCGCCGCCGAGCCTGCCGCCGGCGGGCTGTGGCTCCGGTGCACCTATACGCCTGCGCTGTTTGACGCCGCGACCGCGCGGCGGCTGCTCGGGAACCTGGAAACGCTGCTGGCCGGCATCGTCGCTGACCCGTCGGCCCGGCTCTCCAAGCTGCCGGTGCTGACCGCCGCGCAGCGGCACGCCGAGCTCGTCGGGTGGAACGACACCGCAGCGGACCTGCCGGTCACCTGCATCCACTACGGCTTCGAGGCACAGGCGGCCCGTGCTCCGCACGCGGTCGCCGCCGAGTACGGCCCAGAGCAGATCAGCTACGCCACGCTGAACGCCCAGGCCAGCCAGATCGCCAGGCGGCTGCGCGCGCTCGGCGTCGGGCCAACGACCCTGGTCGGGGTGTGCATGAGCACCGGCATCCGCCGCCTCGCCGCACTGCTGGCGATCTGGAAGGCTGGCGGAGGCTACGTTCCGCTCGACCCGGCGCAGCCGCCGAACCGGCTCGCGTTCATGATCAACGACACCGGCATGGCGGTGATCATCGCCGATGACCAGGCCCTGGCCAGCATGCCAGACACCGCGGTGCCGGTGGAGTCGCTGGACGCCAGCTGGGCGGCGATCAGCGAGCTGGATGACACGGACCTGGGCGGGGATCGGGTCAGCCCGGCGAACGTGGCGTACGTGATCTACACCTCGGGGTCAACGGGCCAGCCCAAAGGCGTGATGGTCGAGCACCGGCAGGCGATCAACTTCCTGCACGGCATGGTCGGCGCCTGGCGCATCGGTCCCGACAGCGCGGTGCTCCAGTTCGCGGCGTTCACCTTCGACGTGTCGGTGATGGACATGTTCATGCCGCTGCTCGCCGGGGCGCGGGTGGTGCTGGCATCGGCCGCGACGCTGCACTCGCCGCAGCGGCTCGCCGAGCTGATCAGGAACCGCGGGATCACCTTCGCCTGCCTGCCGCCCGCCGTGCTCAACTTGCTGACCGGTGCGGACTTCCCCCGCCTGCGCACGCTGCTGTCGGCGGGCGAGGAGCTGTCCAGCGAGCTGCTGCGCGCCTGGCTGCGCGACGGCCTGGAGATCTACAACGGCTACGGCCCTACCGAGGCGTCCATCGGCGCGACGTTCATGCGGCTGGAACCGAGCACGCCGTTGCCGCCGCCGATCGGCAGGCCCAAGCCGAACTACCGCGCCTACGTGCTCGACCCGCACCTGAACCCGGTGCCTCCCGGAGTCACCGGGGAGCTGCATATCGGCGGGGCGGGGGTAGCCCGCGGCTACCTGCGCAGGCCGGCCCTCACCGCCCAGCGGTTCATCGCCGATCCATTCACGCCCGGGCAGCGGCTCTACAAGACGGGCGATCTCGTCCGCCGCCGCCCCGACGGCACGCTCGTGTTCACCGGCCGCGCCGACAACCAGGTCAAGATCCGCGGCCTGCGGATCGAGCTCGGCGAGATCGAGACGGCGCTGACCGCTCACCAGGCCGTAGCCCAGGCCGTCGTGACCGTCATCACCACCGCAGCCGGCGACCAGCAACTCGCCGGATACCTGCGGGCCAGCCAGGGCGTGGTTCCCGCGGTCGCTGATCTCCGGCAGCACCTGGCCAGCCAGCTGCCCGGGTACATGATCCCCAGCCACCTGATCATCATGGACGAGCTTCCGCTCACGGCTCACGGCAAGATCGACAAGGCGTCGCTGCCCGCGCCAGAGGCAGTGAGCGCCAGTACCGAGCGGGTGCTACCTGGCACGCTGATCGAGGCCGTCCTCGTCGATCTCTACGCAACCGTGCTCGGGCACGAGCAGCTTGGCACCTCCGACAGCTTCTTCGATGTCGGCGGCAGCTCGCTGCTTGCCATGCAGCTGATCACGCAGCTGCGGACCGCCCTTGAGGTGGACCTGGATGTCAGCGCGGTCTTCCTGACCCCGACGCCGCGGCAGCTAGCCGAGCTGCTAAGGGACGAGCACGGTTTCGAAGACGCCGAACTCGGCGCCGATGGGATCGCCGGGCTCACCGGGCTCACCGGCGCTGGCCCGGACGCGCCGGCCGAGCCGACTTCGGCGCGCTGACCAGAGCGCGAGAACTCGCAGTGCCTGGGCGAGAGTGGGTGCGGAGATGCTGACCGACGCGCAGCGGGCGGTGCTGCTGACCGACGCGCAGCGGGCGGTGCTGCTGGCGCGGTTGCGGCGGGGGCGGGACGAGCTGGCAGGCGCGGTGCCACGGCGGCCCGCGGGGGCGGCTGAGCTGCCGGCTTCGTTCGGACAGGAGCAGCTGTGGTTCGTCGACCGGTTCGCACCGGGGCTGCCGACGTACAACCTCCCGCTGGCGATCGCCATATCCGGTCCCCTGGACACGGCGGCACTCGGCCAGGCGCTTGACGGACTTGTCTCCCGGCACGAAACGCTGCGCACCCGGCTGGCGACCACGGAGAACGGCCGCCCGGTGCAGGTCATCGACCCGCCAACGCCGCAGCCGCTTGAGCTTGCGGACCTGTCAGGGGCCGCTCCGCAGCGGCGCCAGACCCGGCTGCGCGAGTTCATCGACTCCCAGGCGATGCGCCCGTTCGCGCTCGCCTCAGACCGGCTGCTGCGCACCTATCTGATCCGGCTTTCCGGCGCCGAGCATGTGCTGCTTATCGTGGTGCATCACGCGGTATTCGACGGCTGGTCAGCCGGTGTGCTGGTGCGCGAGCTTGCCGCGCTCTACCAGCAGGAGGCCGGCGGGGAGCCGGCCTGCCTGGCCGAACTGCCGGTGCAGTTCGCCGACTACGCGCTCTGGGAACGGGATCGGCTCAGCGGCGCCGAGCTCGCCGAGCTCGAGTACTACTGGCAGGGCGCGCTGGCGGGCCTGCCGACGGTACAGTTCCCCGCCGACCGGCCGCGCCCGGTCGTGGAGAGCTTCGATGGCGGGCTCGCGGTACACACGACCGACCTCGAGCTGCTTGACCGGTTGCGGGAGCTGAGCCGCCGGGAGCGGACGACGCCGTTCGTCACCTTGCTGGCCGGGCTGCTCGCGCTGCTGTACCGGTACACCGGGCAGAGCGACCTGGTGGTCGGCACGGTCAGCGCCAACCGCGGCCGCGCCGAGCTCGCGCCGCTGATCGGGTTCCTGGTCGGCACGCTGCCGATCCGCGCCGACCTGTCCGGCGACCCGGCGTTCACCGAATTGCTCGGGCGGGTGCGCCAGAGCGTCATGGACGGCTACGCCCATCAGGACCTGCCGTTCGGCAAGCTGGTGCAGGCCCTGGCCATCGAACGCGACCCGAGCCGGACCCCGGTCTTCCAGATCGCCTTCTCCTATGCCGAAAGGGACAGCGCTCCGGCGGTGGCGTCGGCCAGCGCCGGAGACGTCGAATTCGTGCTCACCGACCTGGTCGTCGGCATCAGGGCGGCGAAGTTCGACCTGGCTCTGGCAGCGGAGGCACGGCCCGGCGGGCTGTGGCTGGAATGCTCGTACAAGACGGCGCTCTTCGACCCGGCCACGGTGCGGCGGCTGCTCGCCCACCTCGAGGTGCTGCTGCGCGGCGCGCTTGCCGACCCATCGGCCCGGCTATCCCGGCTGCCGGTACTGACCGGCGCCGAACTGCACCGGGAACTCGCCGACTGGAACGATACCGCCGCGCCAGTCCCCGCCACCTGCGTCCACCAGGCATTCCAGGCCCAGGCCGCCCGCACGCCACACGCGGTCGCCGCCGAATACGACGGCACGCAGATCAGCTATGCCCAGCTGAACGCCCGCGCCAACCAGATCGCCAGACGGCTTCGCGCACTCGGCGTCCGGCCAGAAACCCTGGCCGGAGTCTGCATGAGCACCGGGCTGGACCGGCTCGCCGCCCTGCTCGGCATCTGGAAGGCCGGCGGCGGCTACGTCCCCCTTGACAGCGCCCTGCCCGCCGACCGGCTGTCGTACATCATCACCGACACCGCCATGACCGTCATCATCACCGACCAGCACGGCGCGGATCGCCTCCCGGCAAGGCCAGGCGGCCCGCCGGAGCTGAACCTGGACGCGAGCTGGCCGGCCATCAGCGAGCTAGCCGACGCCGACCCGGACGGCACATGCCGGGACGGCAGAGCGGTCACCCCGGCCAACATCGCCTACGTCATCTACACCTCAGGATCCACCGGGCGGCCCAAAGGCGTCGTCGTCGAGCACCGGCACGCGGTCAACTTCCTGCACGGCATGATCGAGCGCTGGCGGATCGGGCCGTCCAGCACGGTCCTGCAGTTCGCCGCCTACACCTTCGACGTGTCCGTGATGGACATGTTCATGCCGCTGCTTGGCGGCGGCCGGGTGGTGCTCGCCCCGGTGAGCACGCTGCATTCGCCGCCGCGGCTGGCCGCGCTGATCCGCGACCGCAAGATCACCTTCGCCTCGCTGACCCCGTCCGTCCTCAGCCTGCTCGATGACGAGCACTTCGCCGACCTGCAGGTGCTGACGAGCGGCGCCGAGGAGCTGCCTTCTGACCTGGCCAGCCGCTGGCTGCGCAGCGGGCTGAGGTTCGTCAATGCCTACGGCCCGACCGAGGCAACGGTCACATCGACGTTCATCGAGCTTGACGCGAGCACGCCGCTGCCGCCGCCGATCGGGCGGCCCATGCCGAACTGCCTGGCCTACGTGCTCGACGCCCACCTGAACCCGGTGCCGACCGGGGTGACCGGCGAGCTGTACATCGGCGGCGCCGGAGTCACCCGCGGCTACCTGCACCGCCAGGCACTGACCGCCAGCCGGTTCATCAGCGACCCGTTCACCCCCGGCAAGCGGCTGTACCGAACCGGGGACCTGGCCCGCCGCCGCCCCGACGGCACCATCGCCTTCGCCGGCCGGATCGACGATCAGATCAAGATCCGCGGCCTGCGCATCGAGCTCGGCGAGATCGAGACCGTGCTGGCCGCCCACCCAGCCATCGCCAAGGCCGTGGTCACTGTCAGCACCACCCCGGCCGGCGATAAGCAGCTCACCGCCTATTTCCGCGCGGAGCCAGGCAGCCATCCGGCCATCTCCGAACTGCGCGCCCAGCTGGCCCGCGCCCTGCCGGCTTACATGATCCCGGCTCAGCTGATCGCCGTCGCCGCGTTCCCGCTGACGGCCAGCGGCAAGATCGACCGCGCCGCCCTGCCCGCGCCCGAGCGCACCGCGGCGCGAGCCAGCTACACGCCGCCGGCCACCTTCATCGAGACCGTGCTCACCGACATCTTCGGCACCGTCCTGCGCAGCGACCGGGTCAGCAGCACCGACAGCTTCTTCGACATAGGCGGCAGCTCGCTGGCCGTCATGCAGCTTGTCGCGCAGCTCGGCTCGGCCCTCGCCGTCGACCTGGATGTCAGCGCGGTGTTCCTGGCACCCAGTCCGCGCCAGCTCGCGGCGGTGCTGCGGGACGAGCACGGCTTTGACGACACCGGCCTCGATGCCGACGGCAGCCCGCTGGCAACGGCGGGGCGATGACATGCCCGGCGCCACACCACGTCACAGCGGCAGAACCGCGGCGCCCGCTGAGCCGAGGAATTCCCGCGGCCACCACCTCACGACTGGAGCGACAGCGAGCCATGGCTACTGACCAGATCAGCACGGCCGCCGGGGCCGATCGCGGGGCGCGATCGGGTGCACGCGGCGGCGTTCTGACCAACCGCGACTTCGTGAAGCTCTGGGCCGGCCAGACGGTGTCCCTGATCGGAACTCAGATCACGCAGTTCGCGCTGCCCCTGGTGGCGATCCTCACGCTCAACGCGACCGTGTTCGAGGTCGGGGTGCTCAACGCGGCGCGGTTCGTGCCCGTCATCCTGCTCTCCCTGCTCGCTGGCGTCTGGCTCGACCGCAGGCGCCGCCGGCCTGTCCTGATCGCGTGCGCGCTCGGCAACGCCGTCCTGATCGGCCTGGTGCCACTGTCATCGGCGATCGGCCTGCTGTCCATGGGCCTGCTCTACGTCGTGACCGCGCTGGTCGGCACGCTGAACATGGTCTTCGAGGTCGGGGCGCTCAGCTATGTTCCCAGCCTGGTCGAACCTCGGCATCTGTCGGATGGCAACAGCAAGCTCCAGGCCAGCGACGCCCTGGCCGGTGTTGCGGGCCCCGGTCTCGCCGGGCTGCTTGTGGGCCTGCTGACCGCGCCGATCACCTTGTCGGTGGATGCCGTGTCCTACCTGTTCTCGGCAATCGGCCTGATCAGCATCTCCAAGCAAGAGCCCGCGCCCGAGCCAGCGGCGGAGCGTACCTCGGTCAGGCGATCCATCGCCGAGGGGCTCCGCACCGTGTACGGCAGCAGGCTGCTGCGGACGATGCTGGCTCAGTCCACCGCAGTCAACCTGTTCTTCGGCGCGTACATCACGGTCTTCATCGTCTACGCGGTCAGGTACCTGCACCTGAGCCCGGCCAAGCTGGGCGTCGTGATCGGGGCCGCGGCGGCCGGCGGCCTGCTCGGGGCGCTGGTCGCCACACGGGTCACGCGCGCTTTGCGGTTCGGGCGCGCCATGGCGATCAGCACGATCGTCACCTGCGCGTCGCCGCTGCTGTTGCTCTTCCCGCGCGGCGCCGGGCCGGTCACGATGGTTGTACTGGTCGCGGCGCAGCTTAGCTACGGATTCAGCATGTCGGTATTCAACGTGAACGCCATCACCTTGCGGCAGACGGTAACGCCGCATGGGCTGCTCGGCCGGATGAACGCGACCTACCGCATGGTGCTCTTCGGCTCTGCGCCGTTCGGTGCGATCAGCGGCGGATTGCTCGGCAATGCCTTTGGTCTGCGTACCGCGCTGGTTGTCTCGGTGATCGCGATGGCCTGCCCGGCACTGTGCATCCTCTTCGCCCCGCTTTACCGGCTCACCGAGATGCCGGCCGGGCCGCCATCGGAACCGGCAGGCCTGGTCCGCGCGCTGCCGGAGCCGACGGTGGCCGAGTCGCTGGCGGGCGGTCAAAGAGCCGATGGTCAGCCTGACGGACGTGCCTGAAAGGTATCGAGTCTGCCGGATGGCGGACCCGCTAAGACTCATTAGGAGGCGCGGTCATGCTTACAGAATCGCAGCAGGCGGCGCTTGCCCTGCTCCGGTCGCGGCGGCGCCAGCAGCAGGCGGCAGGCCAGCTGGTGCGGCGGCCGGCCGGGCCGGCGGAACTGCCTTTGTCATACGGGCAGGAGCAGCTGTGGTTCATCGACCGGTTCGCTCCGGGCCAGCCGACGTACAACGTCCCGCTCCCGATAGGCCTGACCGGCCCGCTGGATGCGACTGCGCTTGGCCGCGCACTTGACGGCGTGGTCGCACGGCACGAGGTACTGCGCACCCGGCTGGTGACCGGCTCCGGCGGACGGCCGGGCCAGGTGATCGACCCGCCGGGGCCGGTCAGGCTCGGGGTGGCGGACCTGTCCGGGCTTCCGCCGCCGGACCGCCGGACCAGGCTGGTCGAGTTCATCGACCGCGAGGCGATGGGCCCGTTCGCGCTCGCCACGGACCGGCTGCTGCGGGCCTGCCTGGTACGGCTGGCCGACGCCGAGCACGTGCTGCTGGTCGTGCTGCATCACGCGGTATTCGATGGCTGGTCAGCCGGGTTGCTGGTGAACGAGCTCGCGGCGCTGTATCGGCAGGAAGCTGGCGGCGAGCCAGCCGGCCTGGCGGAACTGCCGGTTCAGTTCGCCGACTACGCGCTCTGGGAACGCGACCGGATGCAGGGGGCGATGCTGGAGCGGCTGGAACGGTACTGGCGCGAGGACCTGGCTGGCCTGCCTGCCGTCGAGTTCCCCGCTGACCGGTCACGGCCGGTGCTCGAGGACTTCGCCGGCGGGCTCGTGCAGGTCATGACCGGCGCTAACTTGCTGTACGGCCTACGGGAGCTGAGCCGTCAGCAGGGGACTACGGCGTTCGTCACCCTGCTTGCCGCGCTGCTCGCGCTGCTGCACCGGTATACCGGGCAGGCCGACCTGGCGGTCGGCACCGTCAGCGCCAACCGGGGCCGCGCCGAGCTGACGCCGCTGATCGGGTTCCTGGTCAATACGCTGCCGATCCGCGCCGACCTGTCCGGCGACCCGCCGTTCACCGACCTGCTGGCCCAGGTACGGCACCGGACCCTCCGCGCCTACGCGCACCAGGACCTGCCCTTCAGCAAGCTGGTGCAGGCCCTGGCCATCGAGCGCGACCCGAGCCGCGCGCCCGTCTTCCAGGTCATGTTCTCTTACGCCGAGCGAGAGGACGCCAGCATCCGCGCGGCGGGTGTCGATTTCGCCATCACCGACCTCGCAGTGGGAACTCACTCGGCGAAGTTCGACCTGGATTTCGCGGTGGAGGCGCGGCCTGGCGGGTTGTGGCTTGAGTGCTCGTACAAGGCGACCCTGTTCGAGCCCGCGACCATCCGGCGGCTGCTCACCCACTATGAGGTACTGCTGCGCGGCGTGCTCGCCGACCCGGCGGTCCGGCTGTCCCGCCTCCCGGTACTCACCGACGCCGAGCGGCACGAGGAAGTCACCGGATGGAACGACACCACCACCCCCTTCCCGGCCGGCTGCGCCCACCACGCCTTCCAGGCCAGGGCCGCCGCCACCCCTGCGGCAATCGCGGCCGAACACGACGGCCAGCAGATCAGCTACGCCAGGCTCAACGCCCGCGCCAACCAGATCGCCAGGCGGCTGCGGCAGCTAGGCGCCGGGCCAGAGACGCGCACCGGGATCTGCATGACCACCGGGCCTGAGCGGCTCGCCGCCCTCCTCGCCACCTGGAAAGCCGGCAGCGGCTACGTGCCACTCGACCCCGCCCTGCCGCCCGCCCGGCTGGCCTACCTCGTCACCGACACCGACATGACCGCCGTCATCGTCGACAACCACACCGCCGCCAGCCTCCCCACCGGAACAGCCAGCCTGCGGGTACTGAACCTGGACGCCGAACGAGACCAGATCACGGCCCTGAACGACACCAACCTGGCCGACGTCGCGGTGACTCCAGCCAATGTGGCCTACGTCATCTACACCTCAGGGTCCACCGGGCAGCCCAAGGGCGTCGCGGTCGAGCACCGGCAGCTGACCAACTTCCTGCACGGCATGATCACGCGCTGGCGGGTCGGGCCATCCAGCGTGGTGCTGCAATTCGCGTCGCTGAGCTTCGACGCATCGGTGCACGAGATGTTCATGCCGCTGCTGGCCGGCGCGCGCGTGGTGCTCGCACCGGGCGGCCCGCTGCGCTCGCCCAGCCGGCTGGCCGCGCTGATCCGCGACCGCAAGATCACCTTCGCCTTCCTGACCCCGGCGGTGCTTGGCCTACTCGGCGACGAGCAGTTCCCCGACCTGCGTGTCCTGATGTGCGGGGGCGAGGAGATACCGTCGGAGCTGGTCGGCAAGTGGCTGCGGCCCGGCCTGAGCTTTGTCAACGACTACGGCCCGACCGAGGCCACGGTCACCGCGAGCACCATGGAGCTGACCGCGTCGACGCCGTTGCCGCCGCCGATCGGGCGGCCGGTGCCGAACTGCCAGGTCTATGTCCTTGACCAGCACATGAACCCGGTGCCGCCCGGGACTACCGGCGAACTGTACGTCGGCGGCACCGGAGTTGCCCGCGGTTATCTGGGCCGCCCTGGCCTGACCGCCACCCGGTTCGTCAGCGACCCGTTCGCCACGGGCCAGCGGCTGTACCGGACGGGGGACCTGGCCCGCCGCCGCCCCGACGGCACGATCGCCTACACCGGCCGCGCCGACACCCAGGTGAAGATCCGCGGCCTGCGGATAGAACTCGGCGAAATCGAGGCGGCACTCGCCGCCCACCCCGCCGTAGCCCACGCCATCGCCACCGTCAGCACCACCCTCGCCGGCGACAAGCAGCTCACCGCCTATTACGTCCCCGCCACGCCGCGACCGGCAAGCACGCCAAGCACGGCAGGCACGCCAAGCACGGCAGGCACGCCAAGCACGGCAGGCACGCCAAGCACGGCAGGCACGCCAAGCACGGCAGGCAGCCTCGCCTGGCCGCCGGACGGCATCGCCCCGGCAGACCCGGATGACCTGCGCGTCCACCTGGCCCGCACCCTGCCCGCCTATATGATCCCCGCCCACCTGATCGCCGTCGATGACTTCCCGCTCACCGTCAGTGGCAAGATCGACCGGGCCGCACTCCCAATCCCAGGCATGGCGCTCGCCACCACGCCGACCGCACCCGCCACGCCCACCGAAGCACTCCTGACCCGGCTCTACGCCACCATCCTTGGTCACCACCGCGCCGACCCGGCCGACAGCTTCTTCGGCCTCGGCGGCAGCTCGCTGACCGCCATGCAGCTCGCCGACCAGATCACCGCCGCCACCGGCACCGACATCGGCGTCGCCGCCATCTTCCTGCACCCCACTCCCCGCCAGCTCGCCGCCCGCATCGACGCGATCGCCGGCGGGACCATGCCCAATGCCAGCGCTGGCCCGCTGATCCCGCTCACCGCCAGCACGGCGCTCTCCCCGCTCACCGCCAGCACGGCGCTCTCCCCGCTCACCGCCAGCACCGCCGTCCCCCCGCTCACCGCCAGCACCGCAGTCCCGCTCACGGCCAGCACGGCGGACCCCCCGCTCACCGCCAGCACCGCCGTCCCCCCG